>Ga0247727_10013301_pt1 | contig 13907 bp, 8 predicted proteins | sample WisWelCaveWW1625_FD_202498 | JGI IMG/M metagenome (GOLD analysis project Ga0247727, IMG submission 202498) | Biofilm microbial communities from Wishing Well Cave, Virginia, United States - WW16-25 | ecosystem: Environmental > Aquatic > Deep subsurface > Groundwater > Cave microbial mat | place... | reverse complement strand
ACGTTGGATTGAATCTCGCGCGTGGGCCCGGCCTTCTCTTCGCGATATTGAATCGAAGTGAGCCCGTCGCCGTGCAGCGCGGCATCGGCGTAAGGCGAATCGGGATCGAGGCTTTGGCGAATGAGCAAACACGCTTTGCGATGCGCATGGCCACTCATACCGAGCAATTTGATATTCGCCGCGAGTGAGACGTCGCCCGAGGCTTGCTTCCAGACAAAGTGAAACGCGTCTTGGTCGAACCACATGTTTTCTCCGCCGCCGGAGACGAGATAACTTTTCTTCGCGGCGTCGTGTGCAACCGCGCCCGGCTTGAGCACCGCGCCGATGTCGCCGTGTTGCTCGAAAACGCCGAGCCTGGAATTTTGAGAAAATAGCGCGCCGGTGTGCAGCAAGACGCCGAGACCCAACAAAGCCAACAGCTCTTGCGTGGAATGATTCATATCGACCTTCCTTGGGATAAAATTAAGCGCAAGGCAAAACAATTTGCGGCAAAACTATTACGAACGAAACAATGGTTTTGCCCTTCATCGTTTTGCCTTTGAATTAGCAGGATACCGTGCTTTTAGTTGCTCTTGTGCGGTAGCCACATGTCGTTCGGCGTCAACCCGCACTCTGCAATCATCGCGATGCAATACGCCAACTTGCCCAAGTCATCGCCGCCCGCGTTGTTCGTGCCGAAGGTGAATTTGACGCCGGCGGCTTTGGCGCGTTTAATGAAAGCCGCGCTGGGAATTTTGCGGCGGTCGTTGATCTCCATCGCGATTTTGTGATCAACCAGAGCTTTGATCACGCGCTCCATGCGCTCCGGCGTCCATAGCTCGTCGTACCTATCGTTGAGTTCATCGGGAATATAACTCGCATTGGCGTAGAGGTGAATCGGCTCCGTGCTCAGAATCTTTTCGATGTTGCTCACGAGCTGCTCCATGAAATTTTGCGGATCGCCGATCTCCAGCTCTTCTTTAATCCACAAGCGCATGCGTTTGCCGTTGTCATTCGTCCACGTCATCGCGTCGGTGAAGACGTAGTCGAACTTCGCGATGGTCTGTTTCGAAAACATAGCGAGCCACTCGCGGCCCTCGGCCTGCATGGCGAAAAACGTGTGCGGCGGTTTCTTGTAATTGGCGATGTACTTCTCCACTTCTGCGTCCGTTTCAAAGCCCATTTGCAAGCCGCAATTCACCGCCAACCCATAGGTGAAGCCGTATTGCCGCGCATTGGCCAGCGCCGGCTCCATCTCCAACCCGCCTTTCAAATGCACGTGCAAATCCAAGAGCGGAAAATTATCATTGGAAAGCCGCGTCAATTCGCGGTCATAGTCCGCATCTGCCAAGGGCGTGCCGGGCGTGGGGAGATCATCGGGCAGAGGCTTGACGCGAAGGTTTTTGTAATACACGACGCTTTGCGGATCGTGGCCTTGCAACGCAAACGTGCCGGAAGAGAGCAGCCGGCCTTTTTTGTCTTCCGGACGAAAAGGATTTTCCGGCTCGGTGTAATCGACCATCAGCGCGTCGTTGAGGTACGTGCGTATCGTCTTGCCTTGCACCACGATGCGGTAATTGAACCAAACATGATCCGGCACGGGCGCTTTCCACACGTTGCGAATCGCATAGAGACTGCCCGTCATTTTGTGCTCGACATATTCGCCGGGCTTCGTGGGCGGATTGGAATTGAGGACTTGGCATTCGTAGCCTTGCGCGGGCCAGCCGGTTTCTTGATACGCCGTGTGAAAATAAATGCCGGAGTTGGAGCCCGGCGTGGTTTTCACCTCGGCCATGAATTCAAAGTTCTTGAAATCGTGCTTCACCGCGTCACCGACATAAAACAAATGCGAGCGCGGCCCGTGACAAACGAGCGCGCCTTCTTCCACGCGCCACGTTGCTTTGTTCTCCGCGGCTTTCCAGCCTTTTAGCGTTTTGCCGTCGAAAAGAGAAATCCCATCGTTCGAAACGAAACTCAGTTGCAATGCTGCAAGCACGAGGAGAAGGGATTGGTTTGAAAGAGTCATGCGTCTCTCCGAAGAAAGTTTGGTTGAACCGGTTTGGTTGAACCGGAGTGTCATGTTTTAGCATGACATTGAGTTTGCGACCGCGGTCAAGGCGCAAAACTGAAGTTTTGCACTCCGGGCTTCATTAGTTTAAATCACTCTTTGCTGGTCGCGGGCTGCGTTGGCAGCGTCACGCCTTTATTGTTCCATTTCCACACGACGAACTTGAGCGGAGCCTTGCCGGTGTTTTTGAGGCCGTGAAGATCCCACGGCGCAGCGTACAAGATGTCGTCTTGCCGCGCGGCGAAATTTTTGCCGTTCAAGTGCCATGTGCCTTCGCCCGCGATGACCATCAAATACTCTTCTTCGGCATGTTGGTGCGGCGGATGAATTTCCTGTCCGGGCTTGATCACCGCGACGCCGGTCAGCGCCTCGCGCGTGCCGTAGGTTTCGCCTTGAAAGTAAGTCGAGAAGCTGCCCCAATCTGCGTGCTCGGTTTTCGCTTGTTGCGCCGTGACCACGGCAGAGGGGAGTTGATTGCCCGGCGATTGCGAAAACTTTACGCCCGCGAACAACACGAGCACGCTTCCCAGCAGCGCGAGCAGGATAGTGCCAAATTTATTTTTCATGGCAGAACGGTACTCCTTTGTGATAAGTCAGCTTTTTTTTAAGCACGCGGAACATCGAATGAAGCGCAAATAAATGTGCACACAGAAACGTTTTCATCCAAACAGGAAATTTAGAGAATCAATTTTGAAGAAAGAGTTTTGCTGTATATATTATCTCAGCAATCGCTTCGAGATTCTCCATACTCCAAACTATTTTGCAAAGGGACTTCCGATGACAGGCCCGCAAAAAACACTCGGCTGCGCTGCGTTGCTCACGTTGATTGCGCTTGCTGCTTTTGCCCAAGACTTCGCCAAGCAGCGCTTGGAAAATTCTCCGCGCCATCAAGAATGGGTGACGATCAAACACGGCGAACGCACGGTGCACGCGGTTCTCGTTTTTCCGGAAGTGAAGAGCAAGGCGCTGGCCGTGGCCGTCATTCATGAAAATCGCGGGCTCTCGGATTGGGTGCGCAGCGTTGCGGATCAATTCGCCGAGGCCGGCTATATCGCGATTGCGCCGGATTTGCTTTCGGGTATGGGCCCAAACCACGGCAAGACCAGCGACTTTGCCGAGGGCGATGCCGCGCGTGAAGCGATCTCGAAACTTTCGCCGGAGCAAGTCACAGCCGATCTCAAGGCCGTTGCGGATTACGTGGCGAAATTGCCCGCGGCAAACGGCAAGGTGGTGAGCGCGGGATTTTGTTGGGGCGGAAGGCAATCGTTTCGTTTTGCCACGAATCACGCAGGCTTGGCCGCGGCGTTTGTGTTTTATGGCGCCGGCCCGGAAACGCAAGACGAGATGGCGCGAATCAAGTGCCCGATATGGCTTCTATGGCGGCAACGATGCGCGCGTGAATGAGACCATTCCTCAAACGGTGGAGAGAATGAAAGCCGCGGGCAAAAAATATGAGCCGGCGATTTACGAAGGCGCGGGCCACGGCTTCATGCGCGCCGGTGAAGAGCCGAACGCGACGGAGGCGAATAAGAAAGCGCGTGAGGAAGCATGGGTGCGGGTGAAGGCATTGTTGAAGAAAATGTAAAGAGGGTATTGGGCCTTTAAATCGAAACGGAGTTTGGGAACGAGAGTACGAGATGAGAGTGAGCGCGCATGATTCTCCCATATAAGGACATTTCCCCAACGCTTGGCAAGAACATCTTTATCGCTCCGAATGCGACGATTATCGGCGACGTGCACCTCGGCGATGAGTGCAGCGTGTGGTTCAACGCAGTGATTCGCGGCGACGTAAATTATATTCGTATTGGGCCGCGCACGACCATTCAAGATTTGTGCATGTGCCATGTGACGCTTGAGCAGTGGCCGCTGATCGTCGGCGAGGGCGTGACCGTGGGGCATAGCGCGGTGTTGCACGGCTGCGTGATCAAAGATTATTGTTTGATCGGCATGGGCGCGCGCATTCTCGACGGCGCGCAGGTTGGGCCGCGTGCGGTGGTGGCGGCCGGCTCGGTTGTGCGCGAAGGTTTTATCGTTCCGGAAAATACGCTCGTGGCCGGCAATCCGGCAACGGTGAAGCGGCCGTTGCGAGAGCATGAAATTGAAAATATCATGACCTCGGCACAGCGCTATGTGCGATACCAGAATACCTATTTGGCGGCTTCGTATTAACGTTGGTAGTAACGCCTTCAGGCGTTTTTATTCGACGCCTGAAGGCGCAACTCCAAACGCCGTAATCGACGATCTGATCCCAAAGGAGAACACGGTTGCCACGGAAATTTTTCTCTGCAAACTTCTGCTCGGCTCTCTTGCTTACGGCTTCCCTCTCCGCGCAAAATGATCTTGCCCAAATTTATCGCAGCGCGAACGCCGTCATGAACGACGCGCTCACAGTTTCCCGCGCGCGTGTGATTATTCCTTTGCACGGCGTTTGGCGAGCGCATGCCCAACAGCCCAAGCTCGAGGAACAAGTCATTGTTCCCGGCGCGTTTTATTTCGAAGGCGAAGTCAAGCTCGAGCGCAAGTTTCAAATTGCGGATTCGCTGCGCCAACGCACATTGCGCTTGCACGCGTTCGGCATCAACAACGAAACGCGCCTCGCGATCAACAATGAAATCGCGGCCACCCATCTCGGCGGTTACACGCACTTCACCGTGGATTTGAACAATGACGTTGTGCGCTACGGCCAAGACAATACCATCAGCATCACGGTGGATAATCGGCTCACACCGCTGCACACGCTGCCGCCCAAGCATCGCCCCATGGGTTGGCGCAATAGCGGCGGCGTGCTGCGCGAAATTTATATCGAAGTCTTGCCGCCCGTTGCCCTCGACAATTTTACGCCGCGCTCGACGATTGCAAACGGCGCGGTGCAGGTGCAAGTGCAAGCGCAAGCGCGCCGCGGCCGCAACCTCGCGTCCGAAGGTTTGCATGGCCTCCTCGCCGAGTTGGAAATTTGGGATGCGTTGCGTCAAACCAAAATCGCGTCCTCTACGCCCATCGCGCTCTCGACTTGGCAAGAGCATCGCCACGATCTCGCGCTCAGTTGCAACGTGCCCAATCCTAGCTTATGGTCGCCCGCGACGCCGGCGCTTTATAACCTTCGCCTCGTGCTCACGCAAAATAAAATCGTGGTTGACGAGCTTTGGCAAGAGACCGGTTTTCGCCAAATCGAAATCGTGGACAAAGAGCTTCGCCTCAATGGCGCGCCGCTCACGTTGCGCGGGGTTGATTGGTTTGAAGATTATGGCCGGCAATCCGCTCTGCTCGACACCGCAGCGCTGCAACAACTCCTGGCCGCGTTGCAGCAGCTCGGCGTCAATGCGTTGCGCGTGGTGGGACATCAACCGCATCCGCTTTTGCCGACGATGTGTGACCGCGCCGGCATTTTTTTGTTGGAAGAAATGCCGTTGTATTATTTAACCGACGCCCATTTTCAACACGCGCGCTTTGCACCGCTCGCGCAACTCTCGGCGAGCGAAATGCAGCGCCGCGACCGCCATCACCCCAGCGTGCTTGCGTGGGGCTTGGGCACAAACAGCGCGCCGATCAGCAGCGGAGCACAAGAAGAAATCAATGCGCTCGTGAAGGTCATGCGGCAGAACGACGAGCGCCCATTGTATGTTGTAACGCCTCCGGAATGGCAAAGCCTCTGGCGGTCTCATGTCGATTTCATGCTTATGGAATGGCGCGCGGCGGTGAATATCGAAGTGCTTACCGCGATGATCAACGGTTCGAATAAGCTCGCGCTTCCGGTGCTCGGGCATTACCTGAGCACGCTCGAAGCGGGCAGCGGCGCACGCATTGAGCCGGCGCGCGCCGAAGAGTTGCAGGCGGAATACTTCAATCGTGTATTGCCCGCGATCAAAAATTCGCACGCGGCCTCGGGGTATTTTATTCATGCGCTGCAAGATTGGCAAGCTCCCATGCCGTTGCTCGCCCTCGGCCCGCCGTTGGAAAATGAGCCGCACACTCTGGGCGCCGCGCCAGCGAAAGATTGGGGAAAGTTTTATTGGGTTCCCGGCTCGCGCGTGCACTCCTATGGCTTGATCGACGGCAGCGGCCAACGCCGTTTGGCGTTTCAAATCGTGCAGGCCTTCAATCGCGGCGATAACAATCCCATTCTCGCCGCGCGCCGGCTTGCGGCTTCTCCTCCCGGCACGTTTCAAATCGTCGGCATCGCGCTCATTCTCGTTTTTCTTTTTTTCCTGCAACGCGACCGCCGTCTCTTGAGCAATCTCAAGCGCGTGCTCGCGCATCCGCACGGGTTCTTTCTCGATCTCTACGAGAATCGCAAAGTCGCGCCGTTTCTCACGCTCATGCTGGGCTTGACGGAAAGCTGCATTCTCGCGGTCTTGCTCGCGCAGTTCGGCTATGCCTTTCGCCAAAGCTTGATCTTCGATCAATTGCTCAATCTGCTCGTGGACGACGCCGCATGGAAAGCGATTGCCATCTGGCTCATTTGGAATCCCGGCTGGTTTATTTTCTGGGGCACGCTCTTCACCTTTTGCGTGGGCATTGCGCTGGCGCTTTTCTTTCGCATCTTGGGCCTCTTCTTCGGCAGCGGCGTGCCGCTCTCGCAATATGTCGCCGCGGTGTATTGGGCGTGGGCCAACGTGCTCTTCTTGGGTTTGCTCACGCCAATCTTTCATCGGCTCTTGTTGAATGAAAGCCTCTTCGGGCCGTTGACGATCATCCTCGCGCTCGTCGTGTTGTGGCAATGGGGCCGCATGTTCCGCGCCTTTCACGTGCTCTATATGGTCAGCTATTTTCGCGCCTTCGTCGTTTTTGTGTTCGTCTTCGGCGGCTTGCTCACGGCGCTCGTGCTCTATCTTGATCGCAGCCGCGCGCTGTTTCAATACCTGCCGTACTATGTGGCCTTGTGGAAAGGGATTGGGTGAGCGCGTGCTCGTAGCTGAAAGGATTTGCACTTTTTAATTGGAATTTTATTCTGAGTTTGAAAAGCTCATCGCATAACCTCGAAAACACAACACACAACAACGTTAGCCTCCGAAAAAAATCTTGCATTTCTTTGCCTCTGCGCCTACATTGCCCGCGCTTTGTTTGAAGAATCAGCGTCCTGCTGCTCTTGTCATCTCAGCGAAAACTCTGGCTCATAAACGTATCGGTCGGCTGAAAAAAGATTCCTCCTGAATGACAGTGCGAGAGGGTTCATTGCAATCAGCCATCAAGGGAGAGCGTGTTTAGCGGTTTGATCGTCTTGCCAACATCGCCTTCGCGAAAATCCTCGCGTCATCGTATTTTCTCCCGAAGCCATTCTGTTATCTTCATTCGCACGCGCGTAGCAAAGCTTTTTCTCTGCCGCTTGCGCCGCTGCGTCTGCACGAGTGTGCTAGTTTCAAGTCATACTACAATTCGGAGTCAACGTGTATCTCTCCAAGCTTGAGATTCTCGGCTTCAAATCATTCGCGCGAAAAACCGCGTTCAAATTTCACAACGGCCTCACCGGCATTGTCGGGCCGAATGGGTGCGGCAAGAGCAACATCGTGGACGCGCTGCGTTGGGTGCTCGGCGAGCAAAAGGCCGGCGCGTTGCGCAGCGAGCGCATGGAAAACGTCATCTTCAACGGCAGCAGAACGCAAAAGCCGCTGGGCATGGCCGAAGTCTCGCTCACCATCGAGAATACCAGAAACATTTTGCCGATTGAATACTCGGAAGTCGTGATCACGAGACGGCTCTTTCGCTCCGGCGAAAGCCAATACCTGCTCAACAACGCCATTTGCCGGTTGAAAGACATCATGGATTTGTTCATGGACACGGGCATGGGCGCGAATGCCTATTCCGTGATCGAGCTGGCGATGGTCGAACAAATTCTCAGCGGCAAAGCCGAAGAGCGCCGGCACATTTTCGAGGAAGCCGCGGGCGTGGGCAAATATAAAGCGCGCCGCAAAGCCGCGTTTCGCAAGCTGGAAGCGACCGCGGCCGATATTCTGCGTTTGAACGACATCATCGTTGAAGTTGAGAAGAACGTGGACTCGCTCAAACGGCAAGTGCAAAAGGCCGAGCGCTATCAAAATTATGCGGACGAGCTGAAGAACGCGGACGTGCAACTCGCGTCGTTTCGCTTTCATGCGTTTAAAGCGGAGCTTGAGCCTCTGCTTGCCGAAGCCAAAACCATGCAAGACCGCCGCGAAGCGCTCTCTTCGCAATTGGCAACCGAAGAAGCGGCGATTGAAGAGCTGCAAGTGAAGGTGCTGGAGCTTGAAAAGCAATTGGTCTCGCGCCAGCGCGAGTTGAATACGAATACCGAGCGCATTCAAAAGAAAGAAGAAGAAATTCTCGTTTGCCAAGAACGCATCAAAGCCGTGCAGGAAAATCGCGTGCGCTTCAGCCGCGAGATTGACGACTTGAACAAGCGCGGCGAGTTGTTGGCGGAGATGGCGCTCACGCTGAATAATCGCATCGAAGAAGCGCACGGCAAAATGGAAGAAGTCGAAGCCGCGCTGCTGCAACGCCAACGCGAGCTGGAGCCGCAGCGCGATACCTTTCAAGCCAAGCGGCAGGAATTGCGCGCGGCCCAGGCGCAGCGCTCAACTGAAGCGGAGACGATTCTCGCATTGCAACAAGAACGCGAGCGCTTGCGCACGCAGGTGGAATATGAGGAAAAGCGGCGTGAGCAGTTATTAAACGAACAACAAGCTTTGCAAGCGCAGCGCGCAGACTTTGAAGCGCAGCGCAGCGATCTTTCTCTACGCGTGGCGCACGCGCTCGCGCAGCTCGATCAGCTCCAGTTGCAAAGCGAATCCAACCAAGAAACCGTGCTCGCCAAACAAGCCCGGCTTGCGGGCGTGAAAGAGAAAGCCGCGGAGCTGACCAATGACTTGCAGCGCCATCGGGATCGCACCACCATGCTGCAAAAATTCATGGAGTCGTATGAAGATCATCCCGAGGGCGTGAAATATTTGCTGCGCGAAGGCGGCATGAGCGAAGGGTGCATGGGCACGCTGGGCGAGCGCATCAAAGTTTCGGAGCCGCATCGTCGCGCCGTTGAAGCCGCGCTCGGCGACACGGTGGTGGCGTTGGTGGTTGATCAAAAAGATCGCGCGTTCGACGGCATTTCGCTGTTGCGGCAAAGCGCTAAAGGCGCGGCGACGTTTCTGCCGATGTTGAATGGCGCGAGCTTCGGCTATAGTCCCGACACGCGCGATCGCGTGAATGATAGCCGCATCGTGGGCAACCTCGCGGATCTCGTGGCGAGCGATTATGAGATGCGCCCGCTCGTGGAATACTTGCTGGCGGATTGTTATTTGGTGCATTCGCTCGAAGATGCGCGGGCGTTGGCGGAGCAAGTGTCTGCCTCGCGCTTGCGCTTCGTGACTGCCGAGGGCGATTTGGTTTCGAATTGGGGCCTCATTCGCGGCGGCGCTTCGGAACAGGGCAGTCCGGTGATCGGCCGCAAGCAAGAGATCGAGGCCTTGGAAAACGAGATCGAACGCTTGGACGGCGATATCGACGACTTGATCACCACGCGCGAGCGCTCTGAGAGAGAGTTGAAAGACCTGCAACAGAATGCCGATAATCTCGCGAAGACGAGCAAGGCGTTGGAGAAAGATCGCCAACAGTTGGAGATCGAATTTGGGCAGGCCGCTTTTCGCGTGACGAAAGTTGATGAAGAGTTGCAACAGCGCGGCGAAGAGTTGCATCGCCTTGGGAGCACGCAAGGCGAGCGCGAAACCAAGCTGGCCGCGGTGCAGCCGCGTTTGGAGGAGTTTGAAACCGTGCGTTTGACCGCGGAAAATTCGCTCGCGCAGCTCACGGCCGAAATCGAAGCGCTCGAACAGGCCGTGCGCGCCGCGGAACAAGCTTATAACGACGCCAATCTCAAAGCGGTGGAAAGCCGCGCGGAGTTTCGCAATCTCGAAGCTGAGCGCGAGCGCACGGAGACGAGCCGCAAAGAGGTGGCGGAGAGTGTCAAAGCGCGCACGCAGCAAATCGCCGACGCCGAAGCGCAAGAAAAAAGTTTAACGGAACACGTGGCCGAGGTGCGCGAGCAAATGCAGGATGACTTCGCGGAGCGCAAAGAGTTGGAAGACGTGGTGCAAGAACTCGAGCGCATCTTCCGCGAAGAAAAAGCCGTGATCGACACGAAGGAGAAATCGCTCCGGCCCGCGCGGCAAGAGCGCGACGAGATTTCCGAGAAGCTGCACCAAAATGATTTGCGCGCCGCGGAACTGACCATGCTGCGCGATAGTTTGGCGAAGCACGTGCACGAAACCTACGAGCTTGAGCTTGCGGCTTATGCCGCGGCGAACCCGCCCGACTTGTCGCAAGAGTTCGAGGCCGTGGCCATGGACGAGCGCGTGAATTGGCTGCGCAATCGCGTGAAGAGCATGGGCCCGGTCAACATGCTCGCGCTCACGGATTTTCAAAAAGAGAAAGAGCGCTGCGATTTTTTAATTGCCCAAAAAGAAGATTTGCTGAAAGCCGAAGAGAATTTGAAGGAGACGATCAAAGTCATCAATGATACGGCGTATGAACGCTTCGGCAAAACCTTCGCGCAGATTCGCGAGAATTTCATTCAAGTGTTCCGCGGTTTCTTCGAAGGCGGCTTGGCGGATTTGCGCCTCGACGAGGGCGATCCGCTCGAAGCCGACGTGATCATCGAAGCGAATCCCAAAGGCAGAAGTTTAGGCTCGCTCGCGCTGCTCTCCGGCGGCGAGAAAACGTTGACGGCGATTTCGCTGCTCTTCGCGATCTATCTCGTGAAGCCGAGTCCGTTCTGCGTGCTCGACGAGGTCGATGCGCCGCTCGACGACACGAACATCAACCGCTTCACCGGCGCGTTGCGCAAGTTTTCCGAGAACACGCAATTCATCTGCGTGACGCACAACAAGGGCACGATGAAGGCCACGGATTATTTGTACGGCGTGACCATGGAAGAGCAGGGCGTTTCCAAAATCGTCTCGGTGCGCTTCGACGAAGCCGAGGTCGGCCAATTGCCCGCGGCCGTGGAAGTGCCGGAGTTGAATTGAAGCGTGAGGAACTCTCAGAGATCCCCCTCTCTTTATTTAAACCAGGCGCGAACAATCAGAGGAAAGAACGATGACGGACGAATTCGTTTGGTATGTCTTAGCCGGTTTTGTCGCACAACTGATTGATGGTTCTCTAGGCATGGCATTGGTATAACGGCCTCAACATTGTTATTGAGCGTCGGTGTGTCGCCTGCCGTAGTAAGCGCTACAGTTCATGCTGCGGAATGCTTCACAACCGGCGCTTCAGCGATTTCGCATCACGCATTTGGTAACGTCAATCGGGTACTCTTTCGGAGGCTGTTGCTGCCTGGGGTCATTGGTGCGGTTCTTGGCGCTTACATCCTGGTTAGTATTCCCGGTGACGTCTTGAAGCCTTATGTGGCCAGCTATCTTCTGATCATGGGAGGTGTGATTATCCTAAAAGCCTTCCACGAATTTCCTCCACGCACAGTCAGCACCCATCTTGTACCATTAGGGTTCTTCGGCGCTTTCGTCGATGCGTTGGGTGGCGGCGGCTGGGGGCCGATTGTCGCAACGACACTGATTGTACGAGGAAACCACCTTCGCGAGGCCGTTGGCAGTGTGAATGCTGTGGAGTTCTTCGTCACGCTGGCGGCTTCAATTACTTTTGTTGTCACACTTGGCCTCACCAATTGGCCGATAATTCTTGGCCTCGCTCTGGGCGGCGTATTGGCCGCTCCAATCGGTGCGTGGGCGTGCAAGCGCGTACCGGTCAAACCTTTCATGATTCTCATCGGCATGTTGGTTATAATCCTGAGCACAAGAACACTGCTCAAATATTTTGGAGTGTTCTAATACAGGCATGAAGTGGATGCAGTGATAAACGATTTTTTACACAATAGAACCTTTCGGGCGGCATGCTCGTTCAATTGACAATATCAAATTTTTCATAACGTCTCATTGGAGGGAATGGCTGTCACGGCACAGAGGGCTTTTCTGCGAAAGCGCGATTTGGCCGCTAGATCGTAGAGTGAATTTGCAAGCCAGGACAGCTCGCCTCCCTTTCAGGAATAAAATCTTCATCAAACAAACATCAGCAGTTCGAGTCATCATTCAAACCTCAGGAGGGGTTGCTTGATCAAGACTATCGGAAAAGCGCTCGTGCTGTGCGCGGGGCTGTGGGCAACGCTCGCTTCGGCGCAAGGAACGGAACCGTTCCCGGTGCCGGAAGCCATTCGCGGCAACGTCGAGTTTTGGAAAAAAATCTATACGGTGTATCCCACCACGTCGATGGTGATTCACGACATGGAGGAGATGAGCGTGATTTACGAAGCCGTGGATTTTTCCAAAGGCGACGACGTTAACCTTTCTTACCGCCAACAAGTTCAAAAAGCCAATCAAGTCAAAGATGATTATGCCGCGCTCATGCGCAGTTGGGCGCGCGGCGAGCTTGACACGTCCGCGGCGAATCCTCGCGTCAAACGGCTGCTCGAAATTTATGGCAGCAACCCCGATCCGGCCCGGCTGACGCGCGCCGCGGAAAACATGCGCAGCCAGTCGGGGATTCAAGACCGCTTTCGTCAAGGCTTGCAACGCTCGGGACTTTATCGCGATGCGATCTCACTCATCTTCGCGCAAGAAGGCTTGCCATTGGAGTTGATCATGCTGCCGCACGTCGAGTCTTCGTTCAATTATAAAGCGTATTCGAAAGTCGGGGCCGCGGGCATGTGGCAATTCATGCGTTCGACCGGTCGCTTGTTTATGACGATTAGCTATGACGTGGATGAGCGCCTCGATCCAATTCGCTCCACCGAAGCCGCGGCGAAATTGCTCAAGCTGAATTATTCGGAGTTGGGTTCGTGGCCGTTGGCGATCACGGCGTATAATCACGGCCTGAGCAGTATGAAGCGCGCGCGTTCGCTTTATGGCCATGACTTCGATAAGATGTATCGCGAGTATCGCCATCGCGCTTTCGGTTTTGCTTCGAAGAATTTCTATGCGCAATTCCTCGCCGCGCTCGAAGTCGCCAACAATCATATAAAATATTTCGGCCCGTTGGAGTTTCATCAACCCGAGGCTTTCGTTGAAATGCCGTTGGAGCATTACGTCACGGTCAATCGCATTTTGGAAACGTTTGATCTGAGTTTGGAATATTTCAGCGACTTGAACCCCGGCCTGCGTCCGCCGGTGATGCAATCACAGCGCCGCATTCCCCGAGGCTACACGTTGCGCTTGCCGCGAAGTGCGGGCGTGGATCAATACACCCTCGCCGCGCGTCTAGGCCAAGGCTCGCAGTTCGCCAAGCAAGTCGACTCGGATTGGTATCGCGTCGAGCGCGGCGACAATCTCGCGGCGATTGCGGCGCGCCATAACACCACGGCAAGGGCTTTGGCGGAATACAACAATCTGCGCAACACGCATCGCATCGATGCGGGCATGATTTTGAAAATTCCGCCTTCGGCCACGAAGATGATTGCGAGCGCGACGCCGGCAACACCTAAGCCCGGCCCGGTTACTTCCTCGGATATCGGTGTAACTTCGCCGATCATTACACCAGAAACAATCAAGCCCGAGCCTACGCGCGCGATGCCTTCAGAAGAAGAAATTATCGCGGCGATGGAAGTTGAAAGCGAGCCGAATCCCGAGCCGGAGCTTGAGCCCGAGCCGGTTGTAGCCGTCGTGGCGGAGCCGGAAATTCCGCGCGAGGAACGCGAGGCCGTGGTGACTTATGACCTCGACAACGAGCCGCCGAAAGTCGCGCCGCCGGTGGCGACGAAAGTGGCCGGCGCAACGGGCGACGCCGCGCGCGCGCCGCGCAAAGCAAGCAGCGGGGAATGGATCCTCGTGCAGCCGGAAGAGACGCTCGGACATTACGCCACGTGGCTGGAAGTTTCCACGCGCCGCTTGCG
>Ga0247727_10013300_pt1 | contig 13909 bp, 12 predicted proteins | sample WisWelCaveWW1625_FD_202498 | JGI IMG/M metagenome (GOLD analysis project Ga0247727, IMG submission 202498) | Biofilm microbial communities from Wishing Well Cave, Virginia, United States - WW16-25 | ecosystem: Environmental > Aquatic > Deep subsurface > Groundwater > Cave microbial mat | place... | reverse complement strand
TTATTGCCTTGTAATGGTTCGGCAGATCCTCGGATTCGCTCATCAATTTTACCAATCCAGCAATCTTCTTCAGACCTTCCTTGCTGCTTTCAACCACGCTGACCAGTTTAACAAAGTCCAGAGATGACAATGATGCCCTCGATCTTGCAAACGCAAGTGTTGGCAAAACATGGTTTGAGCCAAAACCGTAATCACTTGCGGCAGAGGGAGTGTATTCCCCAATAAGTATTAGCCCTGCAGACTCGATCTTGCCAACAAGTTTTCTAGCATCTTTGGTGATCACCTGCAAATGCTCTGGAGCAAGTTCGTTGGTGAACCTTACAGCATCGTTGTAATTCTTGCACAACGCTATGAAGCCGTTTTGTTCCAAACTCTTGCTAACTATTTCGCTTCTATCGATACTGCTAACAGCGTTTGATAATTCATTAGCAACACTGTCTGCAAGTTTCTTAGAGCATGTTACAAGGCCGCAGAAGGTATCGACGCTGTGCTCCGACTGCGCTACTATATCGAGTGCCAGACTTGTAGGATCTGCAGACTCATCTGCCAATACCAGAAGTTCCGTTGGTCCAGCAAGCATGTCTATCGAGACTCTACTAGATGCAAGAACCTTTGCTATGGTTACATACGTGCCTCCGGGACCGACGATCTTGCTAACTGGTTTTATGGTTTCAGTACCATATGCCATCGCAGCTATTGACTGGGCACCTCCAACTTTGTAAATTTCGTTTACACCACAAAGATCCGCTGCCACTAATGTCAAGGGATCAACACCTCCGTCTTTGGTTGGAGGTGTGCAGACAACTATTCTCTTTACGCCAGCAACCTTCGCAGGTACAGCGCACATTATGGCTGTGCTTGGATACCTTGCTTTTCCTCCTGGGACGTAACACCCAACACTTTCGACAGGTTTGAGGAGTTTGGTGATCTTTGTGCCTTCAAATCTAACTTCGATCTTTTTTAATTTGTTTAATACTGCTTTTTCTGCAGTTTCCAGCCTTCGCTTTATCTCTCTAAGTGCTCTCAACTGCTCCTTGCTAACTAACTCGTAGGCATTATCAATCTCACTGTTTGTAACGCGAATTGAATCTAGTTTAACGCCATCAAAGTTCAGCGTGAAATCGATTAGCGCCTTGTCGCCATCTCTCGCAACGCTATCCATTACTGCCTTGACTTTACTTACCTGTTCATCACTGATCGATGTTCTTGCGCGGAGATTTTGGGCATTTTTGGCTGGATCATCGATCGTGATTGTTCGAACATTAACTATCTTCATCCTGCTTGATCTCCTCGAGGTGAAGGATCTGTCTTGGTTCATGGACCACCAAGCCCTGCGCAAGCCTTCTTAACGTTGGGATTATCTTCACAAAGTCGTCCTTGTTTATGATAGTGTTTACGCTATACCATCCCTCCTCGCTCAGCGGGCTCACAGTTGGTCTCTTCAGTGCAGGAAGGCTGCTCATCAATTCGTTAAGGTATTCTTTTTTGACGTTTACAAATATGTGCAGCTTCTTTCGGCTATCAACCACACCCTTCAGAAGCGATAGTATGTCGTAGATCTTCTCCTTCTTCCTGCTATCTTGGAGAGATTTTTTATTTGCTATAAGAACCGCGGTTGACTCCATTATGGTTTCTATAGGCTTAAGGTTGTTCTGCTCCAGCGTCGTTCCTGTTTCAGTGATATCGATAATCGCATCTGTATCCTCTGGAGGTTTTGCTTCGGTGGCACCGAATGACAAAAATATCTGAACTTTATCGTTCTTGCCATTCCTTGCCCAAGGCGTTATCACTGTTGGCTCCGAATCACCAAAGTGCTTCTTGTACGCATCGTTCTGCTTTATGTGGGACGCAGATATCCTGAGATATTCCGTTGATATTCTTAGCGTTTTGCCATCCGTTGCAAAGTAGTTTATCATGTCTGACAACGAGTTGTACGCTGCAGCTTTTGGTACAGCAATAATTAGCTTAACCCACCCGTACTCCAGATCAGCAAGTGTCTTGACATCTGCGTTTGTCTCCCGTATCCAGTCCTTGCCAGTTATGCCAACATCGTATAGACCTTCTTGCACGTAGGTTGGAATCTCCTGAGGTCTTAGGAGTTTCATTTGAACGTCTGGATCGTTAATCGTTACACGGTAGGTTCTGCCCTTGCCATGTATGCTGAAATATGCCTGCTCGATAAACCTGAAGGTAGGTTCTTCGATGCTACCCTTTGGGATGGCAAACTTTACACTGACCATATCTCGCACTTCATTGATTGGGTTAGGATATATTCCTTTATCATAAGATTTGCTAGTGTTAAATATCTGGGAATATCGATGAGAAGAGGGTTGTCAACAATCAGCATCATGCAGACATCTGATAATTCCATAATATCACCACGTGATTAAAACATGAAAAATGCACTACATAACTAAATAGAACTTGATCTATCAATCAAGTTACAGTGTAAGTCCATTAACCACACAGAAAACAGTTACAGTTATTCCATAGCTGCTTATTACTTTCTACGACATTTAGTAGGCGGGAAATGATAGTGCAAGTAGAAAGCGAACCATGCAAGAAGAGCAATCACGAGTCTTGTGTATATTCTTGGTGTACTTGCAGATGTCATGGTCATGGTGTTAAGTTAGATTCGTGACTGATGTGATAGCGAATCCTCGCTCAGCGTTTTTTAAATTCTTTTAACACTTGTTTAGCTCTTTGGACAGTAATATTGTGCTCGTCCGCAATCTTTTTTGCGATAGTGTTTATCAACTTCCCGTTAGCGCCTGCCATCATGGCAACGTTTCTTGCATGTAATCTCATATGTCCTTTCTGAATTCCTTCAGAAACTAAAGCACGCAAAGCTGCCAGATTTTGTGCCAGACCCACGGATGTAATAACATATGCAAGTTCACCTGCACTTTTAACGCGTAAGATCTTCAGGCATACCTTTGCCAAGTGGTGCGACGATGAAATGCCTCCAACTATTCCAACTGCCAATGGCAATTCTATGCTACCAACCAAGTCTCCATCTTTGTTCTTGCTCCATTCCGTTAGCGGCATATACCTCCCATTTCTGCTTGCAAATGAATGCGCTCCAGCCTCTAGTGCTCGAGTGTCCTGACCAGTTGCGTTTGCTACAGCGATAATTCCGTTCATCGTGCCCTTGTTATGTGTAGTGCATCTATATTGATCTGAAGAAGCAAATGCATGAGCAAGCAAGATGCCATCAACTACATCTTTGCCAAGTTCTTCCTTGCCAAATACAGCGCTTGCCCTTGCAAGCCTCTTCGTTGCATAGTTAGACAGTATCCTTAACAACACTCTTCCTCCAGTTATTTCTTCGATCAATGGAGCAACTGTCTCGCACATTGTATTTACAATATTAGCACCCATCGCATCCTTGACATCTATTATCAATTCTACGATGAGCATATTTCCTAGTTCTGTCCCTAGAACACGAAATGAGATGTCTTTTGCACCAGCGCCAGCCTTTGCCAGCGTTCTGCTCTTCTCGTTTGCCGCTTTGAGAATTCTTGCCTTTGCGTTCAATATTTTCTGACCAGCAGAAAACGGTTCTATCAAACCAATAACTTGGATCTGCCCGATCATCAATGATTTATCAGCACTTGCCACAAAACCGCCTTTCTCTCTCGCTATCTTGGCTGCCTTGCTAGCAGCAGCGATTACAGAAGGTTCTTCTATAGCCATCGGGACCAAGTAGTCCTTGCCATTTATCAGGAAGTTTGTTGCAATACCTAGAGGAAATGATATTGCGCCGATTGCATTCTCTACCATGCTGTTCGCGGTGCTAAACGATATCCCTCCAAGATTCTTGAGTGTCTTTACATCGCTGCCGCTTAATTTTGCGAAGTTTTTCACAAACTTCAACCTCTGCTCAAGGCTCATTTCGTAAAACTTTGGTATCGTGCTCTTCAATTGCATCACCTAGGCTTCGTTATCCTTAAAATCTTATCATCGTCAGGTGCTGGTTCTCCTCTTCCATCTCTATTACTGGTAGCTATGTACAGATACCCATCAGGCCCTTCAACAACATCTCGTATCCTGCCAAACCCTTCCAAGAAATTTTCAAGTTTGATACTACCTGACTCGAAGATCACATGTTCAACATGCGCACCCCGTAAAGTTCCAAAGAACAGATCGTCATCATAGGGAAGTTTATCTGACGAATAGAATGTTGCGCCAGACGGTGCCACACTGACCTGATAGCACACTATCGCGTCTATATAGTCCTCAAATTCTGACTTTGAGCATTGTTCCAGTGGCCAGCCGTAATTTCCTCCAGCTTTTATAATATTGATCTCATCATTTCCAGTTGGCCCATGTTCAGTTGCATACAGTTCTTTTGTTCCTGGATGCCATGCGAGTCCCTGCGGGTTTCTGTGCCCGTATGAATAAACAGGTGAATTTGGAAAAGGATTATCGCTAGGTATAGAACCATCGGCATTTATTCGCAAGATCTTACCTGCTAGTGAAGTTTTATCTTGAGCTAGATCTGGAACTCCTGCATCACCAGTAGTTATGTACAACTTTCCATCCAGACCGAATTTTATCCTACCACCATCATGTATTCCTGCAGCAGGAATATTGTCAGTCAAGATGACTTCATCATAACGACTGACATCAGAGATAGATTTACCTGGAGACAATTTTGATACCCTGTTCCAGAGTTTGCCATTATTCTCGTATGTATAAAAAACATAAATGGAGGGGTTATCATTGAAGTCAGGATAGAGTGCGAGTCCCAGCATTCCAGCCTCGCTCACCCTAGCAACTTCCTTGGTAAATACAGGTTGTTCAATCAACTTACCATCATCTATAACCCTGACGCGTCCAACACGTTCCGTGAAGAATATTCTTCCGTCATCAGCAAAATCTATAGCCCATGGCACTTCAAGATTTGAAGCAACCACTTCGATGCCTGTAGCATTTACCTGTTCTGGAGCTGGTAATGGCACTGGCGTAGTAGGAAATGAAACAAGTACAATTGCAACGGCTACTGCAGCTGCGACCGCAGCTCCATAACGTACAATAGCTTTGTTCATGTTAAATCGAAAGATAGGGTGCAATTTTTACTTTAGGGAATAGAATCATTAAGTATTTATCACACGGAACAAAATATGCAGATAACAGGCATGGAAATGGCTGAAAAAAAGATAATCACAATATTTCTTGCGTTGATACTTGTTCCATTAGTTTTGTATGATGCATTTGCTCAGCATGGACATGAACCCCCGTCTGCGACCGTTGGTGACAGAAAGTTGACAGTTTCCTTAAACGTAGATCCTGTTGCTGGCGAAACTACTGAATATTCAGGCCGTCTTAAGCTAATTAACGATGATACGAAAGAAACGATTCAGCATGTAACTTATTTTGTTACGATAGAGAAAGCCGGAAGTGTTTTGTTGAGGGAATGGTTCCACGATCATGAAGGTGATCTTCCCTTTACTATAAGACCCAAGGATACAAGCGAGACTAAGGTATACGGCGTGAAGGAACCTGTTCTAAATGCTTACATGAAGAGCGGATCAAATCCCGTGGTAATTGAGGGTCCTGTATTCATGACTAGTGGCACCTATGATTTCATAATTGAGATATTTTCCATAGACAATGATAAGACTTTATTGAACGAGCCTATAAAATATGAAATACAGGTTCCCATTGGAGAAGAAGCTGGGATGCAGTTGCATGGATCAAAAACTGTTGCTGGACTGCATGTAGAACTTCTTACAGATAGAACTGAATTTGAGCCTGATGTGCCGGCAAAACTTTGGCTGAAGATTAGCGATGCTGTGACTGGTGCTCCTCTTGAAAAAGCACCTCATGAACTTGTTATTATAAGCAATGGAAATGAGATCCTGAGAGAATCCCATGACTCGCCCTCTCACGTACATGAATATACCTTTGCAGAAGAACAGAAAGGTCCAGTAACCATCAGAATTGAAAACTTGAACAACACTGGAGAAAACTTGGAGTTCGGGATGACTGTAGTTCCTGAATTTCCGTTTGCTATCTTGGCCATGACTGGATTGGTCGCCTTTACAGTTCTGATTGCACGAATCAAGAAAATTAGAATCATAATACATTGAAAACATTAAGCAATCATAGCTATCTAGCAATGTTTTTAACTTAAGGAATTTGCATTGTTATCATGAATGTTTCTGATGTTATGATTCGCGATGTAATCTCAATTGAGCCTGATGCCACTGTCGCAAAGGCAATAAGCCTGATGGAAGAGAATCAGATCCACCAGCTCCCCGTAGTTGCAAGAAATCTGTACAAAGGTATGGTGTATGTGAAGAAACTCATCGAGGTAGGCGTATTCCCGAGAACTACGAAGGTTCAGACGATTACAGTAAATACTGCGTCCCTGAAACCAGACATGGAGATTTGGGAAGCTAATCAGGCAATAATGGGATCTGGACTCAGGGCATTACCTGTACTAGCGAAGGACAAATTAGTGGGTATAGTAAGCGAGACAGATCTTGCGATGGTTGCGGATGTTGGTAGCGCTCTTGTGGACGATGTGATGAAAGGTGCTATAGTAGTGGAAGAAGATTCTATAGTAAGTTATGCGTTATCGAATATGAAGAAGCAGAACATATCAAGGCTGCCCGTTGTAAGCAAGAATAGCAAATTAGTTGGTGTATTAGATACGCTTGACATCATACAAGTGTTAGGAGTCCCGAAGGAGAGGATGAGCGGATCGCGAACGTCAATGTTCTCAGCACGTTCTGATAGGGTAGTAGATTTCAAGTCCGTAAAGGTAGGAGAGATAATGCGCAGAGCATCTTCTACAAAGATGGGTACTAGACTAAGTGATGCCGTCAAGCTCCTGAAAGGAGCCGAGGAGATAATTGTCATAGACAACGATATGCCGGCTGGCATCATAGCTCCTAAAGATGTTATCAAACTTTCAATGCCTGAGCCTAGGGGACCAGTTGTACAGATCGCACATGTCGATGACGAGGGTGTAAAGCAGGAGATAATGACCGAGGTGAACAAATTTCTGAAAAGGATTGCAGGAAGGTTTGACAGCGTGTATTCGTTCGAAGTTTCTGTCGACAGACATAGAACAAGAAAGTATTCAATGCATGGTAAATTAATGACTACAGATGGACTGATATCAGCAAGATCTACTGGATGGGATGTTAGAAGTGCATCGAAAGAATTGGTTACAAGAATGGATCGAAGGATCGGAGATTACAAACCCGATAGAAGAAGAGGTCCGTCAAAAGCAAGATAATTAATTTTTCACGAAGATAAAGGGTATATATCACCCCACAAATACGTGTAGGTTTGTAGCGGGGTGGGGAAGCCAGAAGATAATGGCGAAGTCATCCCGGCGGGCTCATAACCCGCAGAGCGGTGGTTCAAATGGAGTTGAGTGTTGCTCTCTCCTGATAGTCCACCCCCCGCTACTGACTATTTACTAATTTAATTTTGGTATCCGTCAGAACCAAATTATCAGACGCAAATTTGCAATACCAGTGTGGGTTTAAAACATGATCATGACTGCTCTTTTCCATACAGTATCTCTGCAAAGGTTTTGTTAGATGCCTATGCGCCTTTGGCACTGGAACGTACAATCCTTCTTTCATCTCTCTTGCAAGTTCAACTGAAACCTTCTGTGCACTGTGTTCTCTGTAACCACAAACTTCGCACTTGTATCCTTTACCTTTCCCATCTGACTTCAACCTCTTACCACACTTGTTGCACAACGGATTCACATACTCTAACTTGCTAGCAATCTTCAAAATACGAATATATTCAACATTAATCACTTTCGAATGTTTCGAGGTAGCCTTCCTTACTCCTCCGCCAATCTCAATCAGGTCGCCACTGCTCAACTTCTGGGCTAACTGGCTCAACCCAGTAGGCTCGTATACTGCACAGAGTGCTGAACCCTGATCGTTCTTTATCGTAAAGAATGCGTGACCGCCTTTGATCGCATATGGCTCGCTATCAACAACACCATCAACATAGCCGGAAGTGTATGTTTTTAGTTGTGATAGATCGAATCTATGTGTCAGATGAGCATTTGTGCCGTGATTTGTGCGGAAGATCATACACCCTTCAAGTTCTTCAGGTATGTCTAGCCTCAGAAATGCCTGTAGGAGTGTAGCTGAATCTTCACCTCTAATACCGCAGAAGATAGGATCTGGGCCATGCGGGGTGATCAAAACGCGTTTATGCTTGTAATCGTAATTGTTGTAAGTTTTTGGATAAGTTTGTTCGGCCATTTCAACTACAGTTTCCTTAGAAATTTCTCTTAACTTTCCACAATTCTCTTGCTTCCTGTATGCAATGATCTCGAAAGTATGATCTTCATCTAATGAAGTTCCAATGGCTGATAATGCGCCAACAACACCTTGACCATTACCGAAAGCATACACTTCAGCATCATGTTCTTTGGCAATCTCCATAGCTCGCTTCCTGCTCAAAACTTCATGAAGCGCGCCTCTAGCAAATTCCTTGATATCATCAGGAACTTTCTCTCCAGAATAAAACACCAATCCTGGATTGGCGCCATGACCAATATGCGAATCATTTTCTACCAGCGTTCTTACTCCTTCCACAATTGATTCTTCATTATCAACTTCAACATGAAGAGCGACAGCACCATTGCCCCTAGTCTTCCACGGAATGTTTGGATTTAGCCTGATAAGTAATGGATAATCAAGAAACCTAGCATTTCGCTTAAGCAGAAAATCCACTACCTTGTATGCTAGATATGTTGTACACATTCCCTGCCTGCTGTCAGTATCGTCAAACCCTATGTATAACGAGGACATCTTGCCTGACCTTAACCTTCAACAACTATCATCGTTAGAGTTGATCTAACGCGCTCAAGCCTTCTGATCTTCCACGTTATGGTTTCCTTGACCTTCTCCATAGTGTCGCTCTCGATCTTGGCTACAATATCATACACGCCATAAACAACGTAAACCTCGCTAACGTTCTCGATGCCCTTCAACTCCTTGATAAGAGCATCCTCAGCACCCAGTTCAGCATTGATCAGGACAAAGGCTTTTGGCATACAGACTCTATCGAGCACGCAGTATTAAATATTATGCAAGCGACCAAAACATTAGCTATAAAGATAGCTACATGATAAAACCGCACTTGTTATGATACGCATAGACGAGCAGAAGATCTTTGATGTAATAAGAGAAAGGAAGCCTAAAGTTGTGGCATTTAACGGACCTGAAGGTATAATGCGAAAGATACAGGATGTTGCAGACAAAGTCAGCAGCGAGTTTGGCATAAGTGCATACATAATCGGTGATACTTGCTATGGATCGTGCGACATCAACTCTCATGCTGCGGAGATGATCGGTGCTGACATACTCTTCCACATAGGTCATAGTATATCGATGCAAGACTTTGGCAGTAAAATTGTACTTATCGATGCTTTAGATGACATTACATTTGATTCCGTAACCAAAAAATGTGCTACGGAACTGAAGGATTACAAGACTTTGTCCATAGTAACAGACAGCCAGCATCTACACCAGATACAGAACGCGAAGGAAATACTGGAAAATGATGGTTTCAAGGTTGTTATTGGTGACGGTAAGGGACAGCTGAACGACGGACAGGTCTTTGGGTGCGAGTTTTATCCGGCATCTGATGTTAAGGAGATAGTTGATGCTTACGTATTTTTGGGACAGAGTTCCTTCCATGCTGCTGGCGTTGCGTTATCGAGTGGGAAACCGACTTTCATGCTTGATCCATATTTTGATGAAATTCGAGATGTTACCAAATTTGCGTACGACCTGCAGAAGAAATCCATACTGGCTATATACAAAGCGCTTGATGCCAATACGATTGGCCTTGTAGTAGGTCTTAAGGAGGGACAGTTCATGCTCAACAGGGTTATCGAACTTAGGAAGAAACTCGAACAGCATGGAAAGAAGGTGCAATTAATCGCTCTTACTGAAGTGACAGATGAAAGGCTTAGAATATTCGCTAACATAGACGCGTTCATTCAGGTGGCATGCCCGAGAATATCCATAGACAACACTTTTTCAAAACCAGTTCTATCAGTGCCGCAGGCAAATGCCTTGCTTAAACTACTCAACAAAGAAGACATTGGAGACTTTTTGAAGGTTCCACACTGGCTGTAGCCTTTCGACAATAAGATAGTAATGCGAAAGTTAACTATCGGAAGACAACCATGGATGTTCAATCAAGGAGCATGAACAATAAAATACTGGTTAATTCTAGCCTAAGTATTATGGAGAAAGAGAACGTAACGCTTCCAGGCGATAAAGTAGCATCCATAGAGGAGTTCGAGGGCGACGAAGGTACCTACGAATCAAACGGCGTACTTAGGGCGAGCCGGATAGGCAAGACAGTATTCGACCTGAAGAAGAGAGTTGTGAAGGTAGATCACAAGTCAAAGAACGCATTGCTTCCAAAGGTTGACGATCTCGTGGTTGGTTTTGTGGACATGGTCCCAGGAAATATGGTGAGCATGAAGATATTGTACATAAACGATGCAAAGAGCGACGCTGGTTTTGGTGCCATCTCGCTAATGAGGGGAGGGAGAGGTAGGCGAGTTGTAATGTTCAGAGTAAGCGATCTCGTTAGAGCTAAGGTAGTAAGCCTCTTGAATGCAAACATACACGTAACATTTCACGACCAAAATCTAGGGGTGCTTTACACTGTTTGCGGTTCCTGCGGTAACAACGTTGTAAGAGTAGACAGCAGGGTAAAGTGCGTCGAGTGCGGCACTACGGAAGAAAGAAAATTTGCGGAAGATTACGGAAAGGCCAGTTTAATTCTATCAAAGTACCAAGGTAGTTGAGTTGAAGGTAGCCTTTCAGGGAGAGAGCGGCGCGTACAGCGAGATGGCCGCAGTGCAGCACTTTGGATCCAGCATAGAGTTGGTACCGCACAAAACCCTTTCTGATATTTTTGAAGCTGTTGAAAACAAAAGAGTGGATCATGCCATAGTGCCCATAGAAAATTCCATAGAGGGTAGTATTAACGAAACCTATGATCTGCTGTTGAACACGAAACTTATGGTGAGCAACGAAGTCTATCTTAGAGTGGTGCATTGCTTGATAAGTTATGGCTACAGCAGCATGGAGAAGATACAGGCAGTGTATTCACACCCGCAAGCTCTGGCCCAGTGCAGGAGTTTCATAAGATCGCACGGGTTTGAGCCCATTCCGTTTTACGACACCGCAGGCAGCGTGAAGATGCTCAAGGAGTTGCAGATCGATAACGCAGCCGCGATTGCCGGCGAGAGAGCAGCAGAGATCTATGGCATGAAGATATTTGCAAAGAGCATTGAAGACAGCAAGAATAATTATACGCGATTTATGGTCTTAAGCCATAACGACTCCGAGTCAACTGGTAACGATAAAACTATGGCAATATTTACAACAAAACATATGCCAGGTGCGCTGCACAAAGTCATAGAAGAGTTTGCTTCTAGGGACATAAATCTAACAATGATAATGTCCAGACCAACAAAGGAGAAGCCGTGGGAGTACAACTTCTACGTTGATTTTGAGGGTCATAGATCGCAGCAGAAGATCAGGGAGTGTTTGGAACAATTGAAAGATAAAACTACGTTTCTCAAGGTTATAGGTTCGTATCCCAAGCATAAACAGGTTTAGCAACTACTTCAGTTTCTTGTCTAATTCCTTATGCAATGCTTGTATTACTAAATCCTCAAAGTAACTAGGTATGCGTCTCCAGTACGCTCTCTGCACGGTGTTTTCTTCGGTTAGGAGCTCGGTTAGCGTCATCTTCCGATACGTCTCTTTGATGCTCTTCAGCTTGGCATTCTCCACGTCGTTCGAGTTCAGAGTAGTCATCTTTCCGGCTCCACCGCATATTTCATAGATATTGAACTAAAAATGGATATTGTATTGCTGGTTATGGAATTACTCCGCTGTTTTTACAAACTGGGAATTATGTGATGATAACACAGAAGATCGCTGCCGAAACTACATAACTCAACGAACATAATTGCTCGCTTGAACATTGTCGCAATTTCAAGATGTCTTTATTCGCTTATGTTGAGAGTTTGCAGTACATTTTTGTCCAGATCAAATATGCGTATGAGATGGTTGTTCGTATCTACGATGTATAACTTGTTATCATGAAGTTTCACGTCGCTCGGCTCAAACAGTCCCAACGTATCACAGCTAGGATCGTCTATGTTGCAAACTGTCTTCATGCTAGGCTTACCGATCAAGGTCGTAACCCTGCCTTCAACTAGATCGATCAAACGTATTGCGTGGTTGTAGGTATCGGCAACAAATATCCTGTTGCCATCTGCGTGCAGTCCCAAGGGATGCTGGAGCCTAGCTTCAGATAGATCACCGTCTTGATGCCCGAAGACAAAGAGACCCTCGCCAATAACAGTTCTTACTATTTTATGCTCGAGATCGATTCTTCGCACTCCGGATACTTCGCTGTCAGCTACAAATAGATAGTTGCCGTAGAGCGAAAGACCGCTCGGCTGTGCAAACTGTGCATCATGCAGATTGTTATCAACGATATTTTCATAACCGCTGCCAGCAAAAGGCTCTACCTTTCCATTCTCCAGATTATATGCCCAGACCTGATGGCTGCCCGCCATCGCGATGAATATTTTCTTGTCCTTGTACGCAAGATCCCACGGCGAACTCAGGGAAGTTGTTCTTCCGTCGCCGCCTGCCTGCATCCACTGACCCTGTTTTCCTGTGCCAGCAAGCGTGCTAACCATCTTTCCAGCTAGATCGATCTCTCGTAAAGCATGGTTCTCCGTATCTGCAACATAGATCTTGTCGTCCTTCCAAAGTACTCCTTGCGGCCTGAAGAAAGACGCCTTTTCAAAATTTCCGTCAACTAATCCTCTCTCGCCGCTTCCGATCGTGTGTATTATCTTCCCGTTGATGTTAAGAATGAGTATTCGATTGTGGTTGGAGTCGCTCACAACAATCATCTTACCATCTGGTGAGAATGCAAGTTTTCCTGGATATGATAGCGTCTTCTTATCAGCAATCTTTGGTCTCTCTATATACAGCGGTTTATCTGCCAGAGTACCAGTTTTCCCATGCTTTTCCAGTAACACGTCTACAACATCTTCAATGTACTCCCTCTGTCCTTCCCCTGATTGTTTGTAAACAACATTGCCAGCAGGATCGATGATTGCTATGGTAGGCCAGCTGCTCACGCCATAACTCTGCCAGATCTGCATGTTCTTATCCACAACTACGGGATGCTCGATCTCATATCGCAGTATTGCTTGCTGTATGTTGCTAGCGTCTTGTTCGTTGAAGAACTTTGCAGAGTGGACACCAACAACCACAACGGGCTTTCCTTTATACTTCTGCTCGATCTGTGCAAGTTCTGGCAAGGTGTGCATGCAGTTTATGCAGCAGTATGTCCAGAAATCAAGTATTACTACATGACTCTTCAACTTTTCCAAGGAAAGCGGTTCTTTCGTGTTGAGCCACTGGAAGTTTGTTGGAAAGTCATGCGCTTTAACACCAAAAGTTCCTTTCATTCTCTCAAACATAGAACTAAACACTAAGTGTTTGTTCATTTAATAGTTTTCTCCGAATCATCTCTATGCTTCTACTGTTATGTTGACTCCGTGATAACCTGTTGAACCGCTTGGAAATGGGTTTTGAAGTTCTGATTTCTGAATTTTTCCAGCTCCATCAGTTGCTCTAACAATAACTCTATATCTGCCTGCAGCTGGAGGACTCCATTCAGTGCTCCACAGGACCCATGCATTATTTGAAAGCGATTCCGTTATTCTAGCTGCTTCCCAATTCTTTCCTTCATCCATGCTAAGCTCTACTTTTGATATACCTTTATCTCCAGCAAAAGCTATGCCAGCTATCGGCACCTTATCTCCGAACATAAATTTTGACGAGCCAAGTTCGCCGAA
>Ga0247727_10013299_pt1 | contig 13909 bp, 13 predicted proteins | sample WisWelCaveWW1625_FD_202498 | JGI IMG/M metagenome (GOLD analysis project Ga0247727, IMG submission 202498) | Biofilm microbial communities from Wishing Well Cave, Virginia, United States - WW16-25 | ecosystem: Environmental > Aquatic > Deep subsurface > Groundwater > Cave microbial mat | place... | reverse complement strand
GGGTCGCTTGGGGATATGCACCTTCTCCTTCCCGATCAGTTCGACCAGGCGGTTGACCGATACGGTACGACCGCTGCCGACGTTGTAAATCGAAGCGGTTCGATTGCTCTGCGCTGCCGCGACGAAGGCGTGCACGACATCCGTGACATACGTGAAGTCGCGCGTTTGATTGCCATCGCCCACAACCGTCAGCGGCTGGTTGGCCAGTTTCTGCGCGAGGAATACGCCGAAGACGGCGCCGTAGGTGCCGGACGTGCGCGAGCGTGTGCCATAGACGTTAAACAGCCTCAGCGACAAGGCGGGAACTTTGTAGACCTGCGCCCAATGCATGACCAACTCTTCCCCCAGGCGCTTGGTCAGGGCATAGGGATATTGGGGTTTGATGTCCGCGGTCTCCGGGGTCGGGTATTTGTCGGGAATGCCGTAGCAGGTGGATGACGCGGCATACAGAAAGCGTTTGATGCCGGCGGCGCAACCTGCCTGCAGGACATTGAATGTTCCGTCGACATTGGCTCGAAAATAGGCTTCCGGATTTTGGATGCTGGGCACGATATCGGCAAGACCGGCAATATGGAACACCCAGTCGGTGTTCTGGAATTCCCTGGACCAGTCTCCCGAAACGGACAGCTCGCATTCGACGACACGAACCCGGCCTTTCACATGGTCGAGGTTTTCACGGCGGCCGGTGCTGAAGTTGTCCAGCACCGTCACCTCATGGCCGAGTTCTAGGAGCGCATCAACCAGATGGCTGCCGATAAAGCCCGCCCCGCCTGTAACCAGAGACTTCATAGGCTGGCTTTTTTCTCCGAGAGATCCTGCCGGCAGAGCCACTGCATGCACATGTGGCCGACGATGAGTTGCAGGTCCTCCACGATCTGCATGTCGTCGATTTCAAAGTGAATCGGATGCTGGACAATTTTCTTGCACCGCCCGCCCGAGTACCCGAGAATCGCGAAGGTTTTCATGCCGATGGCGTTGCCGGCTTCGATGGCTTTGACCACATTGGGCGAGTTGCCGCTGCCAGACAGCACGATCAGTACATCATCGGGCTGGGCTTTCACCTTGAGCTGTTCCGCGTAGATATGTTCGTAGCCGAGGTCATTGGCGAGGCAGGTCAGCACCGCCGTATTGGCGCTCAGAGCCTCGACGCGCATCCCCCCGCCGTTGTTGACGCCGGCGCCATAGAGCAAATCATTGGCCATGTGCAGGGCGTTAGCCGCACTGCCGCCATTGCCGCAGAGGTAGACGGTACGGCCTTCCTTCCAGGCCTCGCGCAAGGCTTGACCGAGCATCGGGATCTGGCGCATGGCGCCGAGTCGCAGCGCGCGCGATAATCTGTCGACATAGTTTTTAATGTGCTGTTGCATGTGTATTGGATATTCCTTGTGGTTAAACGTGATCCTGCACTCCGGTCATTCGCTCGAAGACAAGGAGTGAACTATCCGTTCCGGAAAGATAGGGACGCCTGACGCGTGTCAGCACAAAGCCGGCGCGAAGAAACTCCGTTTCCCACAGGCGGGGGTAGGCATGCCCGCCCTCGTTGACCACAAGAATGACCGCCCGGCCGGCCGCGCGGGCCATCTCCTGGCAGATCGGGAACGAGGGCGGCACCAGCTCGATGGTGGCGCCCCACGTGCAGACGACGTCAAAGGCACGATCGGTCACCGTCGGAAAAAAATCCTGAAAGGAGGCCTGCTTGATGCGCGCCTTGGCGGCCATGTTGGGAAAAAGGCTCCGCATATGTTCCAGCGCCGCCCCCTGGGCATCCATTCCATGAAGATTGACATAACCCCGCTCATAGAGCGCCTGCAGCAGCCGGCCCGCATTACAGCCGACGTCCAGAATTGACGCCTGCGCATTCCTTCCCGTCATCCGATCCACTTCATCCAGCACAACCTGTACATGATCATGCGGGTACGGAGGAAGGTGCATTCGCGAGTCGCCCTGCAACACCTCCCAATACTTCGGATCGTCCATTCTTGTCTGCTTCCCAAAATATTTCCCGTACAAAGCCTTGAACGCCATCCAGGGCGTCCTCCTGCGGACGTAGGTATTCCACGTTTTTTCAAGCAACCTGTGGCGTGGATGAAGCGTTAACGGCAGTTCGCATGTTGGTGTGGATTCGGTCTTGATCATGGTGTTACGCCTCGGCAAGCGCCGAACGGAAACGGGGGACCGCCCCCTCGTCGAGGTAGCCTCCGAACTCAGGTGCAATATAATGGTCAAGGTACTTCTGGAAGTCGGCTTCAGGCATCTCCAGCCAGTGTTCGCACAACCGCGCGAGCATCGCCCGGTCGTGCGCGACCAGATTGGGAAACCTGTCGTAATAGGAGTTTGGAAACCGTCCGCCCGGATCGAAGTAACATGCGCGCCGCCGGGCGCCAAGCGCCTCGACCGTCGTGCTGGTATACGCAATGGAGATCGTTAGATCGGCTTCGGCAATCACCGCTCCCGGGGCGACATCGGCTCCCAGCGGCTGGCACCGGGGATGCGCCAGCAGGCGATCAAGGCTTGCGCCCACTTCAGACGAGAACTGCGACCTGAATTCCTTCAGCTCATTCTTGGGCTTGAAGAGGAGGAGCAAGGCGGCCCATTGCGGATGATCGAGCATTGCGGCGAGCGCACCGAAAAACTCCCTGGCATCATCTTCATCGTAGGGCGCCCCCCCTCCGAACGTGCCGTCGAACACCGCCACTGTCCTCATCTTCGCTTGAGAACCGGGGCGTTTCCGAATCATTGCGCTTATATCGGCCAGGGAACGCACATGGGCCGACCACAGCGGTCCCCAAATGTGATACGCGCGAGAATGCCCGCTCATCATCCGGGTGAAATTCTCGTCACGGATGCCCCAGTGGACTTCGTGGTCATACCCAAGATACGTCCACTCCTGCTGAAACCGGATCGCCTGAGGTGAGGCCGGCTCGATAAACGCGCAGGGGTCGTTGATCGAGTGGACGTAATACCATGACTCGCACCCCGCGGCGCGCAGGCGTGCGTTGCGGAAGAGGGACTCGAAATGGAAATGGTTGTAGGCGACATAGTGGCGGGGCCGCCAGCGTTCCAGCAGCGCCGTCCAACGGAAGTACTCCAGCCAGCCGCGGGCTGCGACCTCGAGAAACAGCCTGGGCGCGCGGACCGCACTTGCGGCAAACCCTGCCCACGCCTTCAGGCCCTTCGCCAGCAGTTCACGAAACAGGAAACGGCTGGAGACGTGCCGGAATGCGCTACGTCCCCCTATGTCGGTCCAGCAATACTGCCTGCGGTCGAACTCCCGTCGGTACTGTTCCGCCACCGGTTTCTCGATCACGAACAGGGTGTTACCCCCGTGCAATTGCTGGTGATCAAGCAGCCAGTCGATTTCACGCGAACCGGCGCCGGGGAAACCCCAATCCGAGGCATAGACCCGGATGCCGACCTGCACGGGCCGCGGAACCGGCTTCAACCAGGCAACGCGCCTGACGCCGCACAATGCCCACAGGGGCAGGAGCGTCAGGATCCCCGCCCACTTGAGCCATTCCAAGCCAGACTCCGCCCTGATGAGACCGGCCCGCAGCCCATTGGCGATCCGCGCGCCGGCCGGCAAAGCCCACTGCACACCCGCCGAATCAAGCCAAGCGGCAGCGGCCATCCAGGCTGCGGACGGATAGAACGCAACGCGCGCGCCGGCCCCGCTGAGCAATCTGAGCGCGATCAGCGTTTCATAGAAATCGGTCAGGCAGCGCAGCAGATGTTTCTGGAAGGCCGGCTCGACTGCCGGGTCCCCGAAGAGGTCCACAAGCGGCTTGACGGGAACTCGACCGTTCCGCTTGAGCATGTCATACACCGCATCCACCGCCTCGAATGCCAGATCGTCGGCATACCAGAATTGAAGAAACTCCGGGAATGGGTGCCAGCTGAACTGGCGCAGCCCACCCCGCTCCACCGCCGCCCGAAACCATGCGGTCCGCTGGACTCCGTGAATCGCCCGCCTGAAGATCACCACTCGTCCACCGGCAGCCGTGCCGGCGGCCAGCGGCTGCGCAAGTCGTCCCAGATGCTCGACCAGGACAACCTCGATTCCCGGCTTCAGGTCCCGACCGTGAAGCAGCACCGGACGTCCCATCAGGCCCGGCCTTTCGGCGCCTGAACCGGCTCGTCCAGAACTGGAGAAGGGTCCTGTGTCGTATTGTGCAGCTGCCAGTAGAGGCCGCGCTGCGCCAGGAGCGTGGCGTGGGCTCCCCGTTCGGTGACCCGCCCCTCCTGCAGAACCAGAATTTCGTCGGCGTCCTCCACGGTGTGCAGCCGATGCGCGATAAGGATCACAATGGCCTCGCGGCGCATGAAATCAATGGCGTCATGCAGAGCGCGTTCGGTCAAATTGTCCAGTTCACTGGTGGCTTCATCGAGAATCAGGATTTGCGGCCGCTTCAGAAGCGCGCGCGCGACGGCGATCCGCTGCCGTTGCCCGCCGGAAAGCCTGACGCCGCGATCGCCCACCGGCGCGTCGTATCTCTCCGGCAGCCTGGAAATGTCCTCGTGGATCTGGGCAAGCTTCGCGGCGCGCACAATCTCGGTCGGCGCGACGCCGCCGTCCAGCGCCGCGATGTTTTCACCCAGCGTGGCGTTGAACAGGAAGACATCCTGGCCGACGTAGCCGATTTTCCGCCGCCACTCCTCCAGCGTGAACTGCCGTATGTCCGTGTCGTTCGCGAGGATGCGCCCACCGTGAGGTTCCTGGAAGCGGAGCAGGAGATCGACGATCGTCGTCTTGCCGGCGCCGGTCGCGCCGACGAGCGCCGTGACCCTGCCCCGCGCGAACGCAAGGGACAGGTCCCGAAGCACCGGAAGGCGCGCATTTTTCTCGTAGGCAAAGGACACCGCCTCCAACCGGATGGCCTGGATGATGTCCGGCACCGGGGCGGTTCCCCTCTGCGCATCCTCCTGCGGCATGCGGGTCAACGTGTCCTCGATCACCTGCGCCTGGGACCAGTGCTGGGCCATGTTGAGGAAGTTGACGTTGAGGGTGGAATAGGTCGGCGTGATCTGGCGCAGCGCCACAACGAACGCGGCGAGGACGGGGAAATCCAGGCCGAGCGAGGGAACCATCTGCGCGAGGGCGATCAGCACCACGACGACGAACATGCCGATGAATTCAAACGAAATTTTCGGCAGCTGCTGGAACAGGAGCTGCCGCACAGCGATGTGCATGCGGCTGCCGAGAAAATGGTCCAGCCGTCCCCTGAGACGATCCGCGAGGTTGTAGACCTTCACCACCCGCATCCCGTCGATGGCATTCACCAGCAGGCCCGCGCCGGCCTGCTGAAGCGGATAGTCCGCCTGCCCGAGCTTCGCCACATGCTCCCTCAGGTAGCGGCGGTTCACGTACGCGAGCACGATCCCGATCGCCCCCATGACGAGGGTCAGCCATGGCGACAGCCAGAGGAGCAGCATGAGTGTCAGAGCCACCTGCCCGATGGCCGCCATGGACAGGCCCGAATAATATGCGACGTGCCCCATGCTGTCCGACGGGCCTTTGATATCCTGAAGAATCTCCCCGCGCTCGCGGCGTATAAGCTCGGAGTACCGGGCGTTCGCATAGGCGGTGAACATTTGGAGCGTGAGCTTCCGACTCGTGTCCTGGGACACAACCGCCGAAAGATAGCTTGCGCCCAACGCCAGCGCGCTTTTCAGAATGACGCAGAGACCTATTCCGGCCAGCGCCAGAATCAGCAACTTCGAATGATCCGGCGCCGGATCGACGCTGCGGGCCACCGATTCCAGGATGGATAAAAACTTCCGGCCGCCTTGCGATTCCGCGCCGGAAAAGACGGCAACCACGGGAATAACCAGGCCGATGCTGACGACCTCCGCAACGCCGGCCAAAAACGAGACGATCCCGAGAAAAAGAATGTTCCCAAGATTCGGGCGAATCACGATCCGCCAATACGACCGGATCATGGCCTGCACCGTTCCGAATTCGGCATCACCGGACGGATCTCACGAGCGCGAATGCCTCGGCATATTCGACTCCTGCGACCGACCCCCAGCGCCGGGCGATGGCCCGCAGGGCCTCGGACGAGCGGGGATGCGGAAAAGCGCGCGCCTCGCCTTCGTAGAGTTTCATCGCCTCGATCTTGGTTTCAATGGTCCCGCGCACATCCGTGAACACAGTGGGACGAAACACCGGCTCGTATTGCTGGAAGGCCCACTCCGTGGAAGACGGCACCTCGAAAAAGAGGAGTTCCTTTACCGGACAACCGGGCACGGTGCGGGTGGCCGTGAGCACGGCCCGGGAGGTAATGCTGTGATCGATATTCAGGTCTCCGCCGTGGTGGGTATAGACCACCTGTGGTTGGAGGCGCGCGATCAACGCTTCGACGATCTTGACCGCATCCAGCAACGGCACGGTGTCGAAGCGGTTGTCCGGCAGATCGTGCAGGAACACATCCTTCGCGCCCAGCTGAGCCGCCGCGCGGCGGCTGCACTCCTGCAGGGCCTTCACCTCCGCCGGATTCCCCTCCTCCCTCCGCGCGTGGCGCGCGGTGATCCCCTCTCCCAGAATCGCGATGTAGACCTCGCGCCCCTCGTGGGCCAGCCGGGCGATGGTCGCGCCACAGCCGAGCACCTCATCATCGGGATGGGCGGCGACAACCAGCACCCGCTCAGACATGGCGTTTTGCTGCCTCCTGCGGCATCGAAATCCGGTCCTGTCCTCTCATCAAGATCTCCAGGCTTTGCGATCCGCAATTGAACAGCAGATCGACCACGGACATTGACGGCTCCCATGCCCGCCCCCTGCCCTGAGAGTATTCAGGATGGCGATAGTCCTGATAGGCGACCGCAATGCCGGCCCGCTCAAACAGCTCTTCGCGAAGATAGTTCCTCCCCAGCGCGCCGGACAGATACAGATCGGCCCTTGCCTTCCGGCAGAGGTCAAGCACCACCTCGTCCTTGGCCCCTTGCGGATTCATATCGGAACTGAACAGCAGCGTCGTCGTGATGCCCAGCGCCCGCAACAGATAGACGGTCGTGTCGCGCAGCAGATCGGAGAGCAGATTCCATTCGCGCCTATACATTCCCTCGAAATACTCTGCATGTTCATCAAAATGGAGAGCGCGCCGGTAGCTTTGCCGCAGCGTCTTCCAGTGTTTGGTCCGCCAGTCCGTCGAATTGTCGATCTCCACCGACCGGATGGCGAGATCGCCGAAACGTCCCTTCGTCCTGAGGGGAACTGTGAGCCAGCACCATCCATCTGGAACCCGTATCTTATTCCGGTTGGTGAAGCTGTTCTTCTCGAACTGCACGTGATCGAGCACGACGTGCGCGTCACTGGCGGCGATGCGGTGGAAATAGCCCAGCCAGGGAAGGTAGGCCGGCTGATTGACGGAAACGATCATCCCCGATCGGCGCCCCGATACAGATAAATTGTGAAATCCTGCGGCATATAGTCGTGCCGAAGGGTGACCCACGGCGTCAGCGTCCGGCAGAATTCGACCGTGGTGAGCGGATCAGCCTGGAATTCCCCCGGTTCCTTCCGACCGGCCCATGTGCTCAACGCGTTGAACGCGACGCCTTTTGTACAGGCGGCGAACATCGCTGTGACGGTCTTCTTCATCAAGTCGAGGTCGCTGAACGTGAACAGCCCGCTGCCCACGACGTAGTCGGCGGTCCACGACGCCCCGGCCCTCAGGATGTCCCCCTCCTCGAACCGCCAATCGGGATACCGCTTGCGGGCATTCGCCACCATCTCGGGCAGGGCATCGATGCCGGAATAGCGGCCCTTGAACTGCAGTGCCATGAGCTGCTCAACGAGATGCCCTACCCCGCAGCCCACGTCGAGGATCGAGGCATGCACGCAGTTCCCGACTTCCAGCAGCATGCGGAACCGGGCTTCCTGGCCCTGGGACGACCCCCAGTCAACAGCCCGGAACGTCGACCCATGCTCCTTGAGCAACGACACATAATGCTCGCGGATCCGACGCGTATGCTCTTCAGATGTCATTTTTCAGGTCATGGATGGTGTGCATCATCACGCAACGGTCGGCGGAAAATCTGAACTCGGCGCGCTACCACTTCTTCAACAGAGCAGTCACTTCTGGAGAGTATCCACTCATTGGAGTGATACCCATTTTTACCAACTCCACCGCGAGCTTATTTATTGGCGCGTGGTAATCCGGATTCCCGTTGGAAAGCGATGCATTAAATACTCTGGATATAAAATAGTACAGGCTCTCATGATCAATGATCTTTTCAAGCCGGAATAGATCCTTCACCCTTTCCAGAAAGTCACTTGAGAGATACTCATTGAACTCTTTGACCTTTATTTCATCCAAACCAAGCTTCCCCCGGATATCATTAATGCGCTGCAACGGCTCCAAAAAACATTCCATCATGATATATGTGCCATTATCTTTTAGCATCGCATGAACATCTTTGATTGCCTCGTACTTCGACTCGCCCTTCAAATTAATTAATAATCGCTTCGTAATGATCTTATCGAATCTAAAATCAAACAGGCCTGGCACAGCTTTAGACTTAACGTCACAGACAAAGAAGTGGGCATTGGACCGCCCTTCTTTTTCTTTTGTTTCGTTTGCAACTTTTATCATGTTCTCGGCAAAGTCCACTCCGTAGAAGATACTTTTTTTCTTTTTGGAAGCCAGATACAGCAGGGTATGACCATTACCACAACCCATATCGCATACAACTTCATTGTCACCAATAAGCTTTTCTAATAGCCAAGGTGCAAGTTCGTCTCCAACTGGATCAAAATTTACCGCTCCCACCCCAGCAGAGAACTTTTCGGCCTGTTGGTTCCAAAAATCCTTCGAATTATCCATTGTCACAGACCCATCTATTGCTCATTAGACAAATAGATTTCTTACAACAGCTCTTACTTCTCGGCGGACACAATCAGATGGAACCGATGGTTCCCGTTGGGGAAACTGGAGGACGGATGCTGGACTTTCGCGCGGCAACCCAGCTCGTTCCAGCAGTCGATCAATGCAGCGGGGTCATACCACGACGCCTTCTCGTTCTTGGCGATGATGTCCGCCTTTTGATCCTGCGAGAGATGGGCCGCGTTGCGCACTCCCTCCAGATAGGAGCCCAGAAATTCCTCGCGATGCCGGGCATCGGGAATTGCACCGATCAGAATGCGGCCGCCGGGGCGCATCACGCGGCGAAGCTCGCGAAAGACCTTGCGCACCTCATCGGGCGTAACCAGCTGGATGACCTCCAGCACAAGCGCGCGCTCAAAGCTGCCGTCAGATGCCGGAATCGCCGCGCCGTGGCCGGCTTCAACCCGCACGTTGGGACAGTCCGCGAGGTTCTTTCGCGCAAGCGCGGCCAGCTCGTCTACCGGCTCGACGGCCAGCACGCTGCGGCAGCACGCGCTCAACGCAATATCCAGCAGCCCGTTCGCGCACCCCACATCCAGGACATCATGCTCGTGCCGCAAGTCCAGCAACGCGATGGCCTCCCTCACGACGTGCAGGAATCCGAGCGTGTGGAATTCCCTGCCCCGCCCGGCCTGCCCCAGCGGATCCGCCAGAGCCGCCTTCTTCCTGTATTGATCGATGAAAAACTGGTCCGGCACCGTTTTGCAGCCTCCGCCGACGCTCAGAACGGCATCCTCAGCACCGGGCACCGATGCGGGCATCGCCGATGATCTGCAGGAGCGAACCGATGATGTCGTTCTTGGCGAACACCAGATCGTCGGTGCGCACAAAACGCGGTTCGTCCTTCAGGGGCGCCGCCATTTTCCTTGAGGCTTCTCCGTACCCCACCCGGGGCATCCAGTAGGACGTGGGCACCTTGATCGTCAGGGTCTCCACGGGCCGGTCGGCCCGGACCACTCCATACTTTTGCAGCTCCGCCCATGCCCGTTCGGCGAAATCATCGGGCCGCTGCCATTCGGGCGAATCCATCGTCGTCGGGACCTCACAGCAGACATACGATAATCCCTCCGGGCAGGCGCCGGCGACGTAACCGCCGGGCACCGACGCGCGAAAGACATAGTCCTGCAGGTCAAAATTCTGGACGTACGTATAGGGTCCCTCCGCGGACTTCTCGATGACAAAGTAGTGAAGCACCATCGGAACATGATGGATGTATTCTGAAATCGCGCGGCTCTCCCCCAGAAATTTTTCGAGCGCCTCCAGGCCGGAGGTCCACAGCATGCGGTCCCCGCTGATTTCTTCGCCGTTCGAGAGGACCACCGCGGCCTTGTTCGAATCGAGGCGCAGCCGCTCCATCGCCTGCCCCAGACGCACGGACACTCCGAGCTTGTTCAGCCGCTCCTGGGCCTGCTCGCAAAACCCCCGCAAGCCGTGCGCCTTCGGGTAGAAATTCCTGTGCGGGTACATGCCGGCCCGATCGCGGTAAAACCGCATGGGGTCGGACTGCGACGACGAGGCAACCCGCTCGTCCAGAACCGGGCTGCCCTTGAGCACGTCGGCAACCGGGTCGGCGACAAATTTGATTCGCCGAAAGGGAGTCAACCGGAACGATTCCGCCTCCAGGCTGACCGGCTCGGCCCGATACATTTTGCGGGCCGCAGCCGCCAGGTAGCGGCCGGCTGTGGCTCCAAACCGCGCATCCAGTCTTTGCTGCAGGTTGGCGCAGGGACGGTCCGGCGCAACCGACGCCTCGACCAGTTCGTGCAGAATGTCGCGTCCCGCCGCCGGGCCATAGGCCTCGAGATTGGGAATTGCGAGCTCCTCCGCTTTTATCCCGTTGGTAATCGAGGCATAGCGCACCAAAACCGGCGCGACGTTGTCTCCCAAAATATCCATGGTGATCGCGGTCATTTTATCGTCCGAGTTGTCGAACAGGTGGCACCCCTTGTCGAGGTGGAAGCCTTTCCAGTTGGCCGAGTTCAGCACACCACCGAGACTCTTGCCGCCATCGAGCAGCACGACTTCCCTGCCTTGCGAGGCCAGCACATAGGCCCCGATGATCCCGCGAAAGCCGCCACCGACAACCATCCACCGTTCAGCCATGCATGGCCCCTACGCGACGCATCTATTGCACGTCTCCCAACCGGATGATCTCGCCCTGCTTCACATTGTGCTTGAGCCGGCGCCCGATCAGGCTCGATGCCTGATCAGGCGGCAGGCCCGTCCCCGGGCGGCAGAAGGCCAGGTCTTTCTCCGTCACCACGTGCCCGTCCGGCAGCAGCCTCGCAGCCACGCAGGAAAGCCGGTACGCCAGGCGCCCATGCGTCTCGTCCTTTGTCGGGCCAAGGCGCGGGTCCCCGAGAAACTGCTCCATCCTCCGGACCGCGCGCACCAACGCTTCAAATTCGACCGGATCGGCGGAGAAGCGGTGATCGGGACCCGGCAGGTTCTTGTCCAAGGTGAAATGCTTTTCGATCAGGCAGGCGCCCAGCGCCACCGCGCCGACGGCCGCTTCGACACCCTCCGTGTGGTCGCTGAACCCCACGAGGCAGCGATAGGTTTCCGCCAGCACCGAAATCCTGAGCAGGTTCGCATCCGCCGGCGGCGTCGGATAGGAGGACGTGCAGTGAAGCAGGATGAGCCGGTCGTTGCCGGTCTCGTGGAACGCGCGCACGGCGTCGTTGATCTCCTGCGGCACGGCCATTCCGGTCGAGAGCACGGTCGGGAGGCCGGTTCTGCCCATCGCCCGTATGAGCGGCAGGTGCGTCAGGTAGTCGGATCCGTTCTTCAGGATCGGGGCGCCGATCTCGACCAGGTCATGGATGCCCTCCTCGCTCGTCGGCGTGCTGTGGAAGATGGCGCCGCGATCATCGCTGAACGATTTCAACTCGCGCAGGGCGGTGCGGCGTAGCTCGCAGCGCTTGAACAGGTCGTACTGCGACTCCACGACGGTCCGGCCTTGCGAGACATACTCGTGCGTCAGGGAACGGTCGGAGATGAAGTCCTCGGTGCGGTAGTTCTGGAACTTTACCGCGTCGGCGCCGGCGCGCGCCGCCGCGTCGATCATCTTCCTGGCCAGGTCCATGTCGCCGTTGTGATTGATGCCGATCTCCGCCACCAGGAAGCACGGCGCGCCAGGCCCGATTTCACGCGTTCCGACTTGAACGGCGGTTCTGGCCGCGCTCCGATTCATCGGGCCACCAACGCGAGCAATGATTCTGCGGCACGCGCGGCGCCCGCTCCGTCCACCAGCGCCTGCGACGTGCGCGACATTGCCGCGCGCCGCTCAGGGTCGGCCAGCAGTTCTTCCACGCAGCTGGCCAGACGCCGCGCATCCGTATCCGCGCGCCATTCGCCCAGGCTGAGCGCGCATCCCTGCCGTGCCAGCGCCGACGCATTGAGCGCCTGGTCCGTCGCCAATGTGAGAATCACCATCGGGACGCCCAGGCAGCACAGCTCCCAGCACGTCGAACCGCCGCCGTTGATCGAAAGATCCGCCCAGGCCATCAACTCGGCCATCGAAGCGGCGTCCTCGCCTCCCCGCGCGTACCGGACGTCGAGCCGCCGGGGCCCGTCGCTCAAAACTTTCATGATCTCCGCGCAAAGCGGCTCCGTCTCGCCCCCGCCGAGCGTGAGCAACACGCGACAATCGTCGGGCGTAAACTTCCTGACCAGACGCCCCTTCGCGACGCCGAACTCCGGCCGCAGGAGCGCATAGGACGGCCCCAGCAGCCGCACGCAGCCAGGCTTCGTGCGGTATGCAAGGCCCAGAGCGCCCAGGTTCTGGTTCAGCAGCCAATCGGCTGCCGTGAGATCGCGATCAGCCAGATCGTCAATCACAGCGACCTTCATGCCCCGATCTTTCATCTTCTCCAAGTAGGCGGGCGATGCCCCGTAATGGTCCACCACCACACAGCCTGCTCGCGACCTGTGCGCCGCCTCGCCCGTGCAGGCACGGTCGGCTTCCGTCAACAGAACATTTTTCTCTGAATCGGGACATGGGATGGTTTCGATTGGAAAACCGTATTTCCGGACGAAGTCTCCGGCCTGCCCCGGCAACTCCCGCATGGCAAAACGGACCTTGCACCCGCGTGTTTTGAGGGCCACGGCCAGCGAGGTGGATCGTACGACGTGCCCCATCCCTATCGCGAGTGAGCCGTCGCACCGGAACAGCACGCCGGGCCCTCCGCCTACGCCTCTGCCTTTACTCACACAACCTTCTGCTTCACGTCAGCATTAATATCCGACCAGTCAGGATGCTCCGCCAGAACATCCAACACCTCAAACCATGAGAAACGGTCGTGTCCGAAATGCCCATAGACACGTCGTACGAACGCCAGGTCCTTCTTTTCATCCACAGTCCACCGCAGGTGGGAGTAATCAGTATCGTTCGTCACTCCATGAACCCGGAACCGGTCAGGATGATGCAACAGGTACTCCGTCACGTGTTCGCGCCAGGCCGGATTGCGGTCTTCCTGCCACACGCGATTCAGGGCATCCCGGCTGATGACTTCCACTTCGAGTCCGCGGGGAAATGTCGAAACAAATGGCACGGCTGGCCGGAAGTTGCAGGCATAATCCATGTTCGGTTGACGCTTTAGGAATTCCCCGACCGTGCGATCGATGATGGCCGGCTCGATCAACGGGCAATCGGAGGTCACGCGGACAATTGCGTCGGCGCTGTACGCTTTTGCCGCCTGCACATAGCGATCAAGGACGTCATTCTCGTTTCCCCGAAAACACGGCCAGCCGCGTTCTGCACAGAGCCGCGTGATCGCCTCGTCCGCCGGCTGCATCGTTGTGGCTACAACCGTTTCATGCAGCGTTACCGCACGCCGGCAGCGGTCGACAACACGAGCCAGCATCGGCTCACCGGCCAGGTCCATCAGCACCTTTCCCGGCAGACGCGTGCTGCCCATCCGCGTTTGGATAATTGCGACAACCTTCATGCCGTGTACGCGCCCACGACCTTCCGCACGGCGACGATGACGTCTTCGACATCCCCTTCCGTCATCGCCGGAAAGATCGGC
>Ga0247727_10013298_pt1 | contig 13909 bp, 17 predicted proteins | sample WisWelCaveWW1625_FD_202498 | JGI IMG/M metagenome (GOLD analysis project Ga0247727, IMG submission 202498) | Biofilm microbial communities from Wishing Well Cave, Virginia, United States - WW16-25 | ecosystem: Environmental > Aquatic > Deep subsurface > Groundwater > Cave microbial mat | place... | reverse complement strand
ACGGCGTCCGCCTCGCGTGGCAAATAGTCGGAAAGAGGTAACGAGTGACAAAGACTTTGGTGACGGAGCCGTGGGATCGGCAGCGCGGAGAGGGACTTGCGGCCTACGCGAAGTTCGCGGCGTATAGGGATTTGGGGCCGGGGAGAAGACTGTTGGACGCGGCGAAAATATGCGGCGTGAGCGAACCGAGAATGAGATTCCTTTCGGCTCAGCACAAGTGGGTGGATCGGTGCGCGGCTTGGGACCTGGACCAGCGCCAGAAGAAGCTCCGGCTCATGCTGGCCGAGCAGGAGGATATGGACAAGCGGCAGGCGCAGGTGGGCCAGGGCTTGCAGGCGGTAGGCATGATGAGCGCGATGAGGCACCGAGAACGCATGATGCAGGACAAGGAAGCCGCGCTGCCCGTAAGCGACACCACGCATATGGTCGAGGTCGGAGTCAAGATCGAGCGTCAGGCGAAGGGCAAGCCTACAGAAATCATCGAGCAACAACACGGCGTGGCTCCAAGGACTCTGGAGCAAGCCTTCAGGCTCATCAACGAGAGCCGGAATGGACACCATGACGGGAACGGAGACGCGGACCCCGGCAACGGTACAGGCGACGAACTGGGAGAGCATGGTCCCAGAGTTCTTGCGCCTCCACCGGAGCCCGCTTAGGTTTTTCAAGAACGTGCTCGGGGTCGAGGCACTCGACGCACAACAGCATTCGATCCTGGCGAAGCTCGCGGAGCCGGGGACGCGGCGCGTAGCGATCAAGAGCGGTCACGCTTGCGGCAAGACCTTCATCGTCGCGGGGATCGTGCTGTGGTGGTACTTCACTCGATACCCTGCGACGGCCCTCACGACGGCTCCGACTTCACGGCAGGTGCGAGAAGTCTTGTGGTCGGAGATCCACAAGCACTTGAGCCGGGCGAAGCAGCGGTGGCCGATCGAGGCAGATCCGCTGGTGCAGCAACTCAAGGGCGTGGATCCCGAGGCCAGGATCATCGGCTTCACTGCCGGAGACGACGTGAAGTTCCAGGGCTTTCACGGAAAGCGCGTACTGGCGGCGGTGGACGAGGCCAGCGGAATCTCGCCGGAAATCTGGACCGCCGTGACGGCCGTGACGACGGGAGCGGACGACCTCGTGGTGGCGGCGGGAAACCCCAGCATGGACCCCGGCAGCGAGTTTCATTCCGCGTTCACGCGGAACGCCACCGAGTGGGCGACGTTCACCCTGGACAGCGAGATGTCGAACTGGTGCAGCCGCTCGTGGATCTCGGAACGGCGGCGCGATTGGGGCGTGGAGAGTTCGATCTACAGGGCGAGAGTGAAGGGCGAGATCCCCAAGAACGCGATGGACAGCTTGATCGCGCTGGACTGGATCGAGGCCGCGCACCGGCGATGGGCAGAGGCGGCCGACGCGCCCCCGGCGGAAGACGGCAGCGACCGCCAGACGGAAACGCAGGCGAAGGCCATGGGCGTGGACGTGGCGCGGGCAGGCAGAGCGCAGACCGTGTTGGCCCTTTCGGACGGCCGTCGTTGCTGGATCGCGGCGGCCTGGCAAGGCCAAGACCTGATGCGGACGGCCGGGGAAATTTCACGCGCGATCTTGGACGGGATCGTCCCGGCCGAGGGAGTCGTGATTGATGACACCGGGCTGGGCGGAGGCGTGACGGACCGGCTGCGGGAGCAGGGATTCGACGTTGTGCCGTTCAACTTCGGCGCGGACGCGCAAGACCCGACGCGGTTCAAGCCGGCGCGTTCGGAATTGTACTGGAACCTGCGCGAGCAACTGCGCGAGGGCCGGATCGACCTGGACCCCGAAGATACGATGCTGCTGCGCGAACTCTGTACGCCCAAGTACACGATGGACTCCGCTGGGCGAATCCGCCTAGAGCCGAAAGACGACATGATCGCGAGGCTCGGATACAGCCCGGATCGGGCGGACGCCCTGGCGCTGGCGGTGGCGGGGCATTCGCTGCTGGCCCAGCCGAAGAGTCGCGTCGGAAGTTCGGCGTTCGGTAGCTTGCAGGAAACCGGACAGGTCGGGCGCGGGTTGCGCGTGACGCAGGAGCGGACGCGAGGAAATGCCGGGTTCGGGCGCTCGCTGAGGGTTTCGGGGCGTCAATACAGGTAGGCTATGGGATTCGGTCGAAGACTCCTGGATCTGTTCCGCTTGACGAAGTCGAGCGCGGCCACGCGGCAGCGCCCGCGGGGTGGCACCTTCTTAGACGCGCGCGAGACGATGGGATTCCCGGACCCGGATTTCGGACTTCAGGGGCACGAGCATTTCGTGCGCGTGGCGGGGAAGACACGGCGGCGAGTGCCGGACTGGGAACGTCGCCGAGCCTTCGAGCGCGGGTTTGAAGAGCATCGGCAGAATCCGATGGCGCACCGGATCCTCGAAATCAAGGCCGATTTCATCGTTGGGACCGGGATTACACCGGCGAGCAAGAACCAAAAGCTCGACGACTTCCTGCGCGATTTCTGGAACGACTCCGTCACGGACTTCCCGGCCGAGCTCCATTCGCTGGCCGTGACATATCGCCGTGACGGCGAACTCCTGGGCGAGCCGCTCGTCAACGACGCCACGGGACGAACCCGAATCCTGTGGCAGGACACGAGCTTGATCGTGGACGTTCTGCCGCACTCGACCTACAACACAAAGCCGGGAACGCTCAAGATCGGAGGCTCGGGCGCGGGAGCGCAGGAGTGGCTGGTTGTGGCTCCGGGCGAGCCGGAGATGGCGTGGCGCGAGATGGTGGCAGCCGGGAGAAACGGCGCGTTCTTCTTCCGCGCGAACGCCGTCACGGGATACCTACGCGGACTCGGCGATCTTCATCACTCGTGGGAATACATCCAGGCGCTCGATAACGCAAGCTTCGCCATGCTGGAGCGGATCCTGGTGGCGATCAGTTACGTCTGGCTGCTCAAGGGCAAGGGGCTGTCGATGGAAGAGATAGATCATATTCTGGTGACGCTCAGGAACGGCAAGCCCGGCGAAAGCCTGTACCTGCGCAGCGATGCCACGATCGAGGCCATGTTCCCCGACATCAAGAGCGGCGACTTCAGCGAGCATTTCCGGACTTTCAAAAACCTGATCCTGGGCGGGGCCGGAGTACCCGAAGGCTGGTTCGCCGATGCCGACTCGGCCAACAGGGCCGCGCTCACGGCGCAAGGCGATCCGACCTTCCGCGCGATGGAGCGGGCGCAGCACGAGTTCTTGGGCGTGCTCAGGACCACGTGCGATTTCGCCGTCGCGCGAGCGGAGGAGAGCGGGTTATTGTCGGAGGCGGACGCGGCAGCGCCGTGGGAACTCCAGGCCGACAGCGTGACCGCTCGGGACGACGCACGCACGGTTGACATCCTGGTAAAGCTCGGGAGCGTGCTGGATTACGGAACCGAAGTCGCGGGCGCGCTCACGCGCAAGGAGGCGGCGATGGCATTCCGGCAGATGGTGGCGCGCCTCGTGGACGTGCCGGACGAGATCCCGGAGGAACTGCAGGCCGCGTTCGAGGCTCCGAGCCGACCCCGGATCCCGGAGACGCCGGCGACCGAAGAAGACCGGCCGGAGGAAGATCAACTGGCCGAGACGATCCAGGAGACGCTGCGGAAGCACGCGGCCTAGACGATGGCGAACACGGGCAAGAGGCTTGGGCAAGCGGTGGCGGGAACGAGCGCAACGACCGTCTACACGGTTCCGGCCGCAACCGTCGCGATCTTCAGCATGATACGCGTGACGAGCAAGGCCACGGTCGAGCGCAAGATCACGCTGTGGGCCGGACCCGACCAGACCGACGCGAGGCTGATCGCGTTCGAGACGCCGATCCCGCCCGGAGGAACGATCGAACTCGGGCGCGGGTTGATCCTGAACGCGGCCGACGTCCTGAGCGCGCTGGCGGACGCCGCTTCCAGTCTGGCCGTGACGGCGTGCGGCGTCGAGGTGGCCTGAGCATGGGCTACGCACTAGGGGCTCCGGCCAGGTATCCTCCTTTCGTCGACAGCCAGATCATGTACGCCGTGACGGGAACGCTGACCGTCGCCGACGATCAGGCGTTCAGGGCCAGCCCGCAGAACGAACGCGCGTTCCATGTTTTCGAGATCAGGGCAGACGTGAAGGTTGCACCCGCGGGCGCTGACATCATTTTCGATGTGCGCGTGAACGGCGTCAGCATCTTCCCGACCCCGACCGACCGCGTGAAGATCCTGGCCGGACAGACGAGCGGGAGTTCGGCCGTATTGGCGGCCAGCGACATCCCACGAAACGCGCTGATCCAGATCGACGTGAAGCAGATCGGCAGCACGACGGCGGGCGATAACGCCACGGTTTCCCTACGGGGCGTGGAGTTGGGCGGATGACTCAGGCGGAAGAAACGATCCGTAACAACATCCTGGGCGCGGCGGATCGCATCAAGATTGTGGTGGTTGGCGAAGCCGTGACGGAGCCCGGCGCGGCACCAGGCACGACGCGACCGCTGGTCGAGGAATGGTCGAGCGCGACGGTCGAGGTCGGCAAGAAGTACAGGATTGCCTACACGTACCTTTCGGGCCCAGAGTCTAAGGGCTGGGCCGGTCTAACGGACGCAACGGAATCCATCGTCTAATGGCGACATACTACGTCAACAAGAGCGGTAACGACAGCGACACAGGGTTGACGCCCGCGCTGGCCAAGCTAACGATCCAAGGTGGCCTCAACGCCATGGCGGCGAGCGGCGATACCCTGATAGTACAGAGCGGCGTTTACTCCGAGGCCGTTATCCGCTCAACGTCCCTCGCCGGTACGATTCTGGCGGACGGATTCGTAATCATGGACGGCGAGAGCACCTTGGGAACCGGAATCAACTTTTCGACCAACGTTGTTACTGCCTCCGTCAAGGGCTTCATCGTGCGGCGCTACAATACGGCGGGCGCGACCTCGCACTCCGCGCCGTTCTCGGATTGTATGTTCGATTTGTGCGGCATCGGCCTTGACATCGTGAGTTCAACGTCGAACCTTGGGCCTCCGACGCGATGCGTCTTCGTAGACTGCACGACCGGCTTGAGAGTCGTGAGGAGCACTGCCGTCATGAAGTCCCTCACGTTCTTCGGCTGCGCGACGGCGGCACTATGTACCGACACTCTGGCGTCGCAAGGATTCAGGCTCCAAAATTGCATCTTCGACACCAACACGATCCATATCCAGGTCAACGGGGCTGGCAGCATGACGGCAACATCGAACGGAAATTGCATCAATTTCTCCACCGGCAAGTGCGTCTTCATCGGAGTGGACAAGCTCACGCTCGCGGCGTGGCAGAGCGCCAGCGGTGCCGACGCCGCTAGCATCAGCGCGAATCCGGTGTTCGTGTCGCCGACCGATCGGCTGCTCGGCCTCAAGCCTACGTCGCCGTGTCTGGTCAACGGGCTCCTGAGTGTTGCGGATCGTGTGCAGGGAGCTTACAACCGCAAAATCGCAACCGGCGACGGCACGATGGACGGGGCTGGACCGAATGCGAGTTCGAGCGTTTGGAATCGTTCGACCGACGTGCCAGCTGGCACGGCTGTGGCGACGAATCTCACCAAAGACGGGAGCGGACGCTACATCCTGTCGGCTGGATTCACCACGGGGACGCTCGAGCTTGTGTGGCCCAGTACCGGTGCCGTCATCATGTCCACCTTCAGCCCGACGCGAAAAGTCGGGCGGCTGTTCCTGCGCCAGAGGATCTTCTACCCGCTGGGCGTGCTGGACAACAGCACCGCCGACTCAGTTCCGAACCGGCTGAAGTACGAGTACGCAACCGACACTGGCGCAGGCTTCGGAGCCCTTACGGCCATTGAACCGGATTCTTACATCGACGATCCAGCAGGGTTCCGGGAGTTGTCGCCAGCCACCACCATTCAGCGACTCAAGGTCAAGGTCACGTTCCGCAAGGACGGGACTGCGGCATAGCGCATGGCCGTCACGGCTCTAACGGGTACGTGGACGTGGAATGGCACCACCACCGTCACGAGCACCAACACGAGCGGTGTTGTCGTTGGGGACTTCATCGGCAAGCCCGGCGACCGAAACATCTTCCAGATCACCGTCGTGACGGTCAACGTCAGCGTGACCATTACGAATCCGTTGACCCTGACGATCCCCAGCGGCGGCGGCGCTCAACTGGTGACGGACCCGGAGGCGAGAGGCGCTGAGTTCGAGTACGACGGCGCGCAACAAGTTCCAGTTGACGACATCGGCAGTCCGTCGTTGCTCGGGGCAGAATTTGAAGACGACGAAGCACAGACGGTTTCGGTGGACGACATTACTGGACCCGCGCTGTTGGGGTTGCAGTTCGAGTACGACGGAGCGGTGACTCCGACGGCCCAGGGCGTGATGGTTCAGAAGTCGAGGACGTAATGGCGACGGCGGCGCAACGGCGGAGGTTCGAGGCACACGTGCGGCGGATCCAGCGCGCGGTGGACCGAATCAGCGAAGACGAGGGCCGGGAGATCCTGAGGCAACTCAGGAACGCCAGAGACGAGATTGAGGCGAGGATCATCGCGCACGCGGCGAGGGCCGACGCCAGCACCTACACGCCGGCGCAGGCGAGGCAACTGCGCGAGGAAGTCGAGCGCGTGATCGGGATAGTGTGGCAACGCTTCCAGGGGTCGTTGGGAAAGGCGGACCGACAACTGGTCGATGAAGCCGGAGCCGCGAGCCGAGCCGCAATCAACTTGACGGCCGATCGGCCGATCGCCGGAAGCGCGCTGTCGCCGGATTTGGTGGTCACGAGTGCACGCTTCCAGGCCGCGCTGGTGGGACGGAGCGAAGGCATTCGCGCGGCGCACGACGAACAGATCCGGCGCATCAGCGCGGAGGTGAGCCGGGGGATCTTGACCGGCAGGAGCCCGGACGCGACGGCGCGAGAGCTGAGGCGTGGGGGATGGCTGGGGCCCTTGCGCCGCAGCGATGGCAGCTTGCTGGGCGTAGGCGCAAGGGCGATCACGATCGCACGCACGGAGACGAACCGAATTTTCAACATCGCCGGAGAGATCGCGGACGAGCGATTCCAAAAGATGGCTCCGGGGCTGGAGCTTGTAAAAATCTGGGTCACGGCCGAAGACGATCGCGTGCGCGAGACGCACCAGCGCGCGGGCGAGCAGTATGGGATGAACGGCACGCCGGGCCCGATCTCGATCGAAGAAGACTTTGAGGTCGGAGGCTTCCCGGCGGCTGCGCCACAAGATCCAAGGCTCCCGGCGGGCGAGGCCGTCAACTGCCGCTGTCGCAGGGTCGTCGGAACGCGAGATTTTTTTCTTGGCCGGAAAGCGGCATGATTCCAGGGTCCGCGCGTCAAGTAGTATAGGCCATGACGAGAGAGAAGATCATAGTCCGGGACGGCAAGTGGTGCGTCGTCAGCGAAGACGGCACCCGCTCTTTCGGTTGCTTCGACAGCGAGGAAAAGGCCAAGGCACGACTGGGACAAGTCGAGCACTTCAAGCGCGCGAAGGAAGCGGCACGCGGGATAAAGCTCACGCGCGAAGAGATCAGCCGATTTTGCCCGCCGTGCGCGAAGAAGATGGCGAAGCGCGGATGGAAGCGGATAAGCGCGGAGGCGATCTACGACATCGCGCTGGCGAGCTTCACCGAGCAGGCGGAACCGTTCGGCGCGATGCCCGAGCAGATGCTCGCCGGGTTGTGCGAAAAGTACGGGGCGGACCCCGGTTTCTTCACGGCGTGCGAGGCCGATCCGCCGTCAGGGATCGACGACCCCAAGGCATTCTGCGCGGCGCTGCACGTGGCTTGCACGGGACGCACGCCGGCGGAAGAGATGGAGCACGAAGACAAGGAGTGCTCGCCCGTGATGGCGTTCGCCGAGCAGCAGACGGGCGAACCCCAGGGCAGGGTCTGGGACGTGATCGTGATTCGTGAGGGCGAGAGCAAGAACAAGCTGACCTGGGGCGAGCGCACGATGGAAGAGATCGCGGCGCTCATCAACGCCAATCGCGAGGGCGTGCCGGTGATGAGCTACCGCTTCGAGACGCCGATCGGACCGATCCGGGCGCATTCCCCCAAGGACATCGAAGAGAGCGGGCTGAGCGAAGGCGACTTCGCGCACAACCTCGAGGGCGCGGTGCGCGAGGCCGAAGTCGTGCGGCCAAGCGGACAGAAGGCTTACGTCAAGGCCAAGCTGCACCTCGTGCGGGAGGAAACGCGCAAGGAATTACGCGAGGCACGCGAGGCCGGGATGTTGGAGTTCTACGGTTTGAGCGTGAACGCGAAGACGCTGGCGAAGGCCAAAGAATCCGGGAAGGGTTTCGACATAAGATTCGTGGTCAACCTGCCCAGCGTGGATCTTGTGCACTTCCCGAGCGCGGGAGGAAAGCTGCTGCGCGCGGTTGCAAGTTCACTTCCGAATCTTTCGAAATGGCCGAAGCCTGAAGCGTCAATAGGGGTAGACAACGGCTCGCAAGACGAGCCAGGAGAAAACGCGATGGACTGGATCAAGAAGGTGCAAGAGGCGTGCAAGGCCGCGAGCCTGACCGCCGAGCAGATCAAGACCGTGACCGAGGCGGTCAAGGATCTGGAGGACAACGAGGGCGCGCTCACCGCGGTTATCGCCACGGCGAAGGCGCAGAAGGCGGCCGACCCCGACCCCGACCCCAAGAAGACGCGCGAGGCCGCGCGCGAGATCGACATCGAGAAGATCAAGGCCGATGCCGCGGCGGGCGCGAAGGCTTCCGCCGTCGAAGTCGTGAAGGCGGAGATGAAGGCGGCGCGCGAACAGGCGGCGAAGGAGGCGACTTGGGAGGCGAAGGTTGCCGCGACGATCAAGGAGCGGGGCCTGACCGAAGCCGAGGCCGTGCTGGCGCGCGAGAGTTGCGCCTCGATCGGCACCGACGAGAGCCTGAAGGGGCAGATCGACAAGATCCTGAAGATCCGAGAGTCCGCCGGTTGGCCGAAGGGCCGCATGGCGGCGATCACGAACGTCACGAGCGGCGATGAACGTGTCGACCGGGTGCGCAAGTCCATCGAGGCGGCGTTCAAGGGACGCCCCGTCAAGGACAAAGACGGGACGATGCACTACCCGATCCGTGGCTTCAAGGAGGCCTACCGCGAACTGACGGGCGTGCTCAATCCGAGTTCGAGCGAGGTGTTCGAGGCGCTGGCGCACATGGGCCGGTTCCTGAACGCCTACAGGGCCGAGGCCAAGCGGAGGCGGCACTCCGTGGACGCCAAGACCAGGGCGGAAATCGGGGCGCGAGAGTGCGCTTCGGCGGCGCGGATCATGGCGTCGAGCCCGACGTTCGCGCACCTGTTGGAGATGGGGGCGCGCGAAGCCACGATCAACACGGCGCAATTCGCAGACGCATTCGCCAACATCATGCACAACGAACTCCAGGAGATGTACCAGATCCCGCTGAACAACCAGTGGCGCAAGGTCGGCGGCGTCGAGATCGTCGACGACTTCCTGCCGCACGACCTGACCAGGACCGGCGGATACGGCGCACCGGCGACGGTGGCCGAAGGCGCGACGTACGCGGCGGCGACGAGCCCCACGGACGAGAAGAGCACCGCGACCGTGAGCAAGAAGGGCGACCTGGAGTCGATCACGCTGGAGGCCGTGAGCAACGACAAGATCGGCGCGATCGACCGCATCCCCAAGGACTTCATCGCGGCCATGCTGTCTCAGTACGCGGCGGCGTTCTGGGACACGTACAAGAACGGCAACGCGGCGGCTACGACTTACGACGCCGTCAACTGGTTCCACGACGCGACCCACGGCAACATGACCGAGGACGTGGCGGCGAACGTGGCCCTGACGATCAGCAACTTGAACGTGGGCCGTCGCCGAATGCGAATCCAGAAGCAGAAGGACACGACCCAAGTCTTCCTGGGCGGCGGGAACATCCCCAAGTTCATCATTGTCCCGCCGAAGCTGGAGCCTGACGCGATCAAGTTCATCCAGCGGTTCCTGGCCGAGTCCAGCATCTTCGAGAACGAGAACGCCCTGCACGACGGCCTGGAGCCGATCGTGGTGGACTTCTGGGACACCGGCACTATCATCAACTCGTGGTTCCTCCAGAGCGATCCCATGATCACCGGGTTCCCGTTGAGGACGCTCTTCTTCGAGAGCGATTCGCCGGAGTTGTTCCAGGAGGATCTGCCGACCACCGGCGTCCCGTTCACGGCCGACACCATCCGGCTGAAGCGCCGTTGGGCGTGGGCGATCCGGGTGGACGATCACCGCATGGTCTACGCCTTCAGGTCGACGACCTAACGCGAGGAGGCGGATAGATTGGACCACGGGGCGCTTGATTCATACGTGCTGGGCCCCGCGCTCACGGCCAGCACTACGGTACACAATCCGACGAACGCGACCAAGTATCTGTTGGCCGGGATCGTGATCAAGGGCCCGGCAGTCGGAAGCGCAACGGTGACGCTGCGCGAGGGCACGGACGACGTGGACGCAAACAGCCCCGTGATCGTAGAGGTCGTGGCGGCAACGAGCGCCGTGGTGGCAAACTACTTCGCGGTCCCGATCAGCGTCGAGAAGCTGCGCGCCACCGTCACGGGTTCACCAATTCAGTTTCGAGTCGCACGCGCCTAAGGAGAAGCCATGGTGGAAAAGAAAGCCGATTCCAAGCTCGTGGCCGTGGCGATAACGCCGGCTGAAGCGAAGGTCGACGAGGCCGTGAAGGCGGGAATGCTCAAGCTGAACGAGTTTGAGAAGAGCGTCGTCGCAGACGTTGAGAAGGCGAGGAAGGCGGGACAAGAGCCGCTGCTGGGCAAGCTGGAAATCCTGGACCTGATCGCGAGCCGCATCCGGGCGAAAAAGTAGCGCACCCGTAGAAAGGGCGGGCCACGATGCCGACGCAACCGCAACTGCTGGCTCGCTTGAATCAACTGGTCCGCGCCGCAAGCGAAGACGTGCTGCCGACGGAGGCGAGGCTGGGATTCATCAACCGCGCGCTGCGCGAGCACTCGCTCTTGAGTCCGGGATCGAAGATCGTGGACGTGGTTGCGCCGGGGAGCCCGATCACGGAGTATGCGTTGCCGTCGGATTTCACCGAAGACAGCCAGGTCATCAGCATCGAGGCACCTCCGGATCAGCCGCGCTTGAGCCTGCTGGAGCCGGAGGCGCAGTGGCGGCTGTCGCGTACGAGCACGGGCGCAAAGATCATCTTCGGCTCGGGCATGGCGACGGCGTTTCGGTTTACGTATACACAACAATTGAGCACGACCGATCTTTCGAGCCTGAACGAGACGGAAGCCGACGCCGTGACGCTGCTGGCGGCGCACTACTGCATGATGAGCGTGGGCGCGGCGTACGCACAGATCGTGCGCGGGGTGGCGGGCAGTCCCGCCGACCTGGCCGACGCCAGAGAAGGCGAGCGCATGGCCCTGGAGATGGGGGACAAGTTCAGGGAAGACTACAACTTGGCCGTACAGGGAAGTGATGAAATGCCGCGCGGCCCCGTGATCGCTACGAGCGAGGCCGCAGTACGACGGATCGGCCACCCGATTCGGAATCAGATGCCGCGCGGAATGTTCCCGTTCGTGAGGAGGATCTAGGTCCGTGTCCGAAATCGAGGTGAGCCACAAGATCCGAGTCTGCGACCTGGCGGCGTGCGAGGGTGAGGCCGTGGGGACGTGCGAGAGTTGCGGAGCCGACTGGTGCCGGGCGCACGGGGCAGTTTTCAAGGGGGCGCTCATGCGACCTGTTGCCAAGGCCGCGAAGCCGCAGGAGGGTAAGGCAACACCCAAGCAAGACGAGGGCGTGGACTGGCGGCAGATAGAGACGATCTACATTCAGTTCTGTTGGGCCCATATGAACGTCTGGAAGTTGGCGTTGCGGACACGGGCGCCGGCGGAGGCGGCTGGGGCCCCGACCGAGCCAGCATAGGCCGTGGCGATCCTGGTGGACTTGGCCGGGTTGCGGATGCCGGATCTGATGGACCCGGCGGCACTGGGGCGGCGCGTGCAAGTCGGACTCCTTAGCGTGATGAGGAACTACAGCGCGGCCATGCAATCGAGCCAAGTGATCCCGGCCGACACCGGCGCGCTGGCGGCGAGCATACCGGTGACGATAGAAGCAACGCCCCGGCAGGCGAGGATCGGGACGCCCCTGATCTATGGCCTGGTGATGGAGAAAGGGCGACGGCCGGGACAGCGGCGGCCGCCAATCGACGCCATCCTGCCGTGGGTGCGCCGTAAGCTCAGGCCGAAGCCGGAGCCGCTCAAGACCAAGCGGAAGGCGAAACTCAAGGGCTGGGCGCGGAGAGCGAACCGACTGGCGGCGGCGGAGCGCAGCGTGGCGTTTCTGGTGGCGCGGAAAATCGGCGACCAAGGGATCAAGATTCCGCTGGTGGCGGACGGCCGGGGCGGGATGTTCCGGCGCACGCTGGATCGGGAGATCGGGAGCGTCCCGCGCTGGTTCCGCGAGGGCTACGAGGCCGCGAGGTAGGTCATGGTCGGGACAATGGCTCCGACCGTAGACCAGCAGGCGAAAGCCATCGCCGCGCGCGTGCGCGCGCTGACGACCGCGGCGATCCCGCCGGAGGTGGTGCACGACAGGCGGCGGTTGATCCTCACGGAACAAGGATGGGTGCTGCTGGGATGGGATCCGGCCAGGCGGCGCATTCACTATTGGGAGGTCGAGCATACCGCGACGGCCGAAGAGGAAATCCCGGCACGGGAGCTGTTCCTGGCGCGGCGGACTTTCATCGTGCGTGGAGCCTACGGGTTCAGCGAAGGCCACGACAACGTAATCAACAGCACGGCGGAATGGAGGGGGATCGTTGACGGCGTGATGGACGGACTGAGGGCGGACCAGAGCGTCTTCAACCTGCCCTCGAACCCGCCGCAGAACACTCCGCGCGGGATCAATCTCCGTTCCAACGCAATCGCGCTGCTGCAGGACCTTGGCCTGGCGCATCTGACGGAGATGGAGATGGTTCTGGAGGCAACGGCCGAGATCGGGGCCTAGAGAACGCCCCAGCGCGTCAATAGTAGTAGGTATGCCGGTACTCCATCCAACGCCACGGACCTGGCTGAACACCAAAGTCGGGTTCGGCGAGCAGACCGGCCAGGGCGTACCGCTCTCGACGATACCGAAGTGGCTTTGGGCCGACAGGCTGGTCATCGGCAAGCGACCGCGGTTTGAGGAGTTCCAGGGCGCGTTCGGGGGGGCGCATTTACCCCGCGACTCCAGCGTCCCCGTGGGCTACCGAGCCGGGGGCTTGCTCAGGGTGGCGGCGACGTTCACGAACTTGGGCCTGTTGATCCCCTGGGCAACGCAACTTTCGGTGGGCGCGTATTCATTGGGGATCTCGAAATACTTCACCATCGCCAATCGAGACCATCCCAGCGGGCGCGACATCAGGATCGCCGACGCCGTACCGCTGGCGCTGCGCCTTGAGTCTGGGGTGACGACGCAGGGGATCTTGGTCGCAACGAGCGACTTTTTCGGAGAAGACTTCCTCGAGGCCGCAGCCGGGGCGATCACGTTCACGGAGACGACACCGGCGGACAAGAAGGTATTTCGCCACAACGCGACAACGCTCAAGAACCTGACAACGAGCGAGTTCATCGGCGTGGCGAACGCGGCGTTGATCCTGGAGACGGGATTTTTCCCGTGGGACCATAACCACGACTTTCCGCTGGCAAGGAAGGACGGGCCCCTGAACATTCGCGGGACGCTGGAGAGCATGATCAGCGACCGCACCGACAGCTTGCGCCAACTCGCCGACACCGGAGGCTTCGCGGCGCTTGAGTTCAAGTGGACTTCGACGGACTCGCCCGCAAAAGTCCTGACTATCACGCTGAACGATGTACGCTTCGATGACCCGCCCGACACCGGCTATGAAAACAAGCTGTGGCTCCCGTTCCGAACGGGGTTTTCAAACTACGGCGATCCCGTGATTACGTTGGCTTGATCGAGAGGAGACGAGATGGCGAACCTACAGAA
>Ga0247727_10013297_pt1 | contig 13909 bp, 12 predicted proteins | sample WisWelCaveWW1625_FD_202498 | JGI IMG/M metagenome (GOLD analysis project Ga0247727, IMG submission 202498) | Biofilm microbial communities from Wishing Well Cave, Virginia, United States - WW16-25 | ecosystem: Environmental > Aquatic > Deep subsurface > Groundwater > Cave microbial mat | place... | reverse complement strand
TCGGACAGTAAACATCATCGCCGATCACGAGACACTTTTTGCTGAGTGTGATTTGATTGCCACAACCAGCGCAGGGATACGACACTCTTTTACCAATCCATTTAGACATAATTATTCCTTGACCGCTGAACGGCGAGCGTTAGCCGCTTGGGGTGGGACGAGACAACGCCGCTTTGGCGGAACCAACTCGAAGCCACGAAAAATGCCTGAAAACGCGGCGCATACCCCAGGTCGGCTGCACGCTTTGTTATGCCGCCTTTCGCATTCACGCATTCTCGTTTGCCCTTCACATTATTCCTCAAATTGTCCGACTGTTTTTATTCCAAGGCCACATCGTTGACTAGTGTACAGAAGATGCTGGAAATGAAGTATATCCTCTTCAATTGCATTGAAGACTTCTGTATGTGTCAGTAGCATCAGGATACATCGACATTGTTCAAATCTGTCGATTATTGATGGATGGCTTCTTGATGCTATTATTATGTCAGGCGAGAATTGACCGAGCACTGTTATCGTAAGCAAAGCTCCAAAACATGCTTGTATTGCAAATTTCTCTTGTGCTTTCTGTCTTTGTGCTATGCTCTGTGGATCCACCATGCCAGTAACCAAACACACTGCCAATGCATCGGCTTGAAATTCACGAGCGTGTTCTGCTGGCATATTCTGCCAGAATTGGCACGAAGTAGGCAGTGACTCAATTATTCTCATCCCATCGTTTGCTTTTCCTGTATGTCCTAGCAGATGATGAGCAATTTCATGGCCAAGTATGAACTTGTCAGTCTGAACGGATAGACCCGCGGCGATTTCGGCCACTCTTGCTATGGACGACTTTTCTACTTCTACAACAGTTTCATCATCTAGCTTTACGTAGTCTCTTTCTATCTTCCATTTCTGTTGAGCAAGAGCCAATTTTGAGGCATGCGAAGCGGCAATTTGCGTCAAGTGTTTCACTAACGGAGCGTCATCACCTAACTGATAATGTAATTGTTTTAAGTAGGCAAGTTCGGCGAACAAACTTGTGTACTGAAAACACGCATCAGACAATCCAACATGGAAGAACACTAAGTCCCCGAAATATTCTCTTCGTGTACTGGTAGCATACGCGTCAGGATGAAGATCACGGCGTTTGGCAACAAACATTTGGCTGAGCCTCTTCATAATCTGGGTGTTATCACCGGCTCTCATAATCAGCTCCTTGATGTTCTCCTCAAGCAATGCACAGTTGCTTAGGTTTGGAACATGATCAAACAGCCAACTCTTCTCTTGATCTCTCTCTTTTTCATCTGCAATAAGCTGGAGTAGGCCAAGTTCTTCATCCTTATATAGTTGCATTTGGTGAAATCGGTGGTAATTCTGACCACGCTCTTCAGGTGCAATTGCCTCATAATAGTACTGGCGTGCGGTAATCAATTGGTTCATATATTGGATCTTTCAGGCGGCAGCGGCATTTGAGTTAAATGAAACCAAGAAATAATTACGGTTATGAATCGCAAGAATCGAGCAAAAATACGGTGTTTTTGCAAAATAAGTGCGCCGCAAAACCGCAGAAATTAGTTGGTTTCATTTAGATAGGAACTCAGAGAGCCGTTTGTCAAGCTCAAACAGTAAATTCATTTCTCTTGATTGACTATCTGCTAATCTCATAGAGTGACTATTAGTAAACTCGGATATTGCCTCATGTAAAACGACAATAGCTTCCAGAGGATTGTCAATTCCCCTTAACAACTCCTGTCTAGTTCTAATATTGTCCTCGCGCTGAAATTGCATCTTAATTTCCTCTAGCTTTTGCTGGAATTGCGTTTGAAGAATTTCCCTCTCATGTGCAAATAATTCTAATTGCTTCCTCCTATCTCTTTCCCAAGCAATGTCATCTCGTCTACGCTCAAGGCGATAAGTTATGAATGCTCCCAAAGCGCCGAACATAAAACCGATGAACCCAGTCACAAGCCAATTTACTAAAGTTGACCAGTCAATTTGAGACATATGAAGAACCTCCGTAGTTCAATTTGGATCCACTACCCAGCTTGTCACAATGAGCGACACTTGGACTATGCAGGCATGACGAGAAACACTCGCTTCACGCAATTGGCGGCATAACGGCTGGCGTTACCCGCAAGTGGGCGGGCGTGGATGTGGTGGGGAAGCGGGAAAAACTCAAAGCCCGAAAAGAGCTTGAAAAACGCGCAGAGTCCCACTTGTCGGGTGCACGCTGTGTTAGCCTGCTTTGTAACCTTTTGAAAATGTTTCCTTCAAGTCTTGGCTAGCCTTTCCAGTGCACTGTCCTCGGCTGGATAATCAAACTTCGTCAAATCTATTTGCTTGGGCGGATTCGCCTTGATCCAATCCACGGTCCGTCTCATCCCTTCAAACGGATCAACCACTTCCTGATAGCCCAATTCCTTTTGTATTCGAGTGATATCTATAATCCAGTGTTGGCTGAAGTCGGCATTCTCCTTCAAATGCTCGGGCAAGTCATCATCTGGGACTTCAATGACGCGTCCCTCCCAGCCTGCCGCTTTACCGATAAACTGAATCCAGTCCAACTCTCTGGGCGGAGTCGTATCTGCTACATTGTAAATGCGATTCGCCGCTTGCTCATTCGTGGCCGCCAGGGCTAGGGCATGGGCGACATTCTCCGCATATCCGTGCGAGAATTGCCATACGGCTGCCTCCTGATCTAGAAGAATAAAGGACCGACCATCCAGCATACGCTTCAAATATTCGAAAGGTCGATAATCTCCGGGCCCGTGAATGGCGGGTAATCGGAGAACAGTGCCGGGGAGCTTCGCCTCACTCAGTACAACCTCTTCGACCCACCTTTTCTCATATTCTTCGCCATGCACGGAGAGTTTTTCACGCAACGGGGAATCTTCCGTTAAAGGAACAGGGTCGGGGGGACCGGGTTCTGTGCGATGCAATCGGCCAAAGGCGCGATAAACGTCACCACTGCTTGCTACGACAACTCGATCGGCGAGACCTGTGAAGACTCTCGTCAGCAGTTGAGCGTCTTCCCGGGTGAAAGCGAGCATGTCAATCACGACTTGCGGAGCAAGTTGCTTGAACTCTCCGACGAACTCATGGAGATTATGGCGATCCCCAAGAATATGGGTAACATTCGACGGCAAGCGGGCATTTGTTTTGCCCCGATGGAATACGGCGACCTGGTGACCTTGCTCGATCAATTCACGCACAATGTGTGGGCCAGTCAAGCTCGTTCCACCCAAGATCAGGAATTGCATAATGGATGCTCCTTAGGAATATGGTTATGGGATAGGCGGGCTAACGGCTCGCGTTACTTGCTGGCGGGCGGGATGAGATAACGCCATTTGATGGAAGTGGCTTGAGCCAAGAAAACTGCTTGAAAACGCGGCACGTACCCGCCAGTCAAGTGCACGCTGTGTTGGGCAGATGCTCGTCAAGAAAAATTCAAATTATTTTTTTCACAAAATATCACATTCGCTAAATGTAAAGCAAAAGCAATAAACCATTTTCATTTATGGTTCTTGATGTTGACAGTCTTTTTGCGTGAGGTCCGTTTCTTTGGCAGATGATAACGAATGAAAAATTCTATGTCTTCAGGTCCATCTGGATAAAAAATGCGCAAAATGCACTTTGTCGATTTTTCTGCCAGAGTCTGCAATGTTTTCTTATCCTGCCATTGGACATCAATGCTTTCGGATTGCCAACCCTGGGGAGGAAGATCAAACAAATATTTGAGCTGATGCATTGCCGAACCATCGGGCAGTTGCGAAAGCCCAAAGCCTCTCACATTCTTGAATGATGGTGGAAAAATCACTGCAACACTTAAGTCTGTGGCATCACATTTAATATCTGTGGGATTATGTATGTCTAGCGAAAATTCAAATTTATCCATCTGTAGTTCTAAGTCTTGCACATTAATATCACATATCGCATTGGACGTGATAAGCATTCCACCAATGTAGAATTCTAGCGACTTCACGACTGAATCAGGTGCTCCCAAGGCATTTTCGATATGCCAGCGCACTCGTTTTTCTAACTCAAGTTTGAGAGCCGCAATCTTGCCTCCATAAATTATGTGTGGGTAATGCTTTAGATCAAATGGAATATCATCGGAATTTTGTGTTAACAGAATGACAGGTCTACCAAGTGCATGAGCGTATCCTGTTTCATAAAAGACATTTGGGTTGCGCCCAGTCATATCAGCGATGATTAGGTCAGCGCGTGCAATCTGGTTGTAAACACGTTGAAGAATGCTCTCCGTAAATATTTGTTCGTCTACTCGTTCACAATATGTATTCGCAGCATCACATGCTGCTCGAATACCAAGTTGATATGTATCATCAAAGTCTGGACTAAACGGCATCAATACAAACACAAAGGGTTTAGGTGTTGTGTCAGAAATGCCTTTTGTAACTTTTGTTTTTCTCATTTTGACTCCCAATGATGAACACCTTCGATGTTGATATGATTCTCGCTGAACAAATCTTTTATCTTTCTCTAAAGAGGCAATAACAAACTATCTGCCCAACGGCTGGCGTTACCCGCTGGTGGGTGGGAGGAGACAACGCCGCCTTGCCGGAACCAGCCTCAAGCCAGAAACCTGCCTGAAAACGCGGCGACTCCCACCAGTCGGGTGCACGCTGTGTTGGGCAGATTTTTGCTCTATTGGAAAAACTGTATGGAGCGTACAACATCCTCCAAAATGATAATCGTTTTTCTACTTTCTTGATCATCTGGATTTTTCATTTCAAACCTCAATACATACAGCGAATCTTCATTTTTCACAAAATAACGAAGTATGAAAGAGTCTTTCTGGCTCGTCAGCAACTTAAGAACTTGCTTATCTCCTGTTGTTGCTAACTCTCTGCTAATCTTTTTTTCGCCAGCTTCCACAATTGGATCTGACCAATGACCCTCTCCTTCTTGAAAAATGCTAACAGCTTCATCTGCCTGCGTTATGGGAAGTTCGGTGATCAGCCATTGAAGAAATATTTTCTGATTGCTATCTGAAACGCAATGAAGATTAGTGCTTGCCACTCCGACAACTTCACAAAACCAATTATTTGGCAAAGTAATCTTATATCCACTTGAAATCGGTACAGTAACATCACACAACCCAACTTGGGTTGCGTTCTTGATTTGTATTCGATCACTTGATAAATCACCGCAAGAACAACTCCAAGGTGTTATTTCTCCGAGACAAAACTCAGAGGAATTCACTTCTATTGGAGGTGTCATATGTGGGGTAAAAGTCGAGATTGCTGTCACATTATATGTGGATGTCGAAATCAATGTGTCAGAGAATGTAGCAATGGAGGACGGAACATCAATGGGAGTAGCCGCTGTTTGATTGCTACATGCGATCAAAGCTACTGATGCGATAACGCAGAGTGCCCAAGCTTTGTTGTTAGCTTTCATTGTTTGTTCGTCAATTTAGTATTTATCTGCCCAACGGTGAGCGTTAGCGGTTGGCGGGTTAATAACTTGTCCTTTCACGCGGCGCGTACCCGCCAATCCGCTGCACGCTGTGTTGGGCGGTTTTATCTAGTACCAATCTAGAATTTCTAAAGAAATTTTATCAGTCGGTGCACCATCCGGAAGATGCACTAACTGCACAAAACCATTACCATCCAAATCAATGATAGCTATTCCATCAGGATTTACAAAAGCAACTTTTTCTCCGGTTGGCGAGATTGCCATAAGCGGACCATAGATTGCGGCACGACGTTGTGGGAATTCCGCAATACGATGTTTATTCGATCCATCACTGTTTACAACGAAAACACCTGCATCTTCGACAAACCTATCTCGCTCATAAAACACGATTTTGCCATTGTCGGGTGTTATGAAGTAATCCCAGACATTGGTGCCAATTATTTCGTCGCTTTCGTTGCTTAGCGATAATAAGTGAAGCTGATATTCTTGAGTCTGGTACGCAACGGCTGAACTATTTGGGAAGAGTTTGAATGTCTCAACGCCTTCCCATGACTTATCATGCTGAGTAATGTACTTCACTATCTGACTTTTGTGATCATACAAACATAAATTGAAATCACCACAAATACCAATCTTTTCCGGTTGATTGTCTAACCATAGTAGGTCGTAATAAGGCTCTGAAGCGACTTGTCCCCAGGTCTCTGCATCGAATACCTGCCCACGAGTTCCTATTCGAAGTTTTGAGCTATCTGGCGAATACGATAAATTAGCATGAAGAAGATCATAGAGAAACTCATCTATGAGCGGAGGGTGAGTGGTTTTCCCAGTTGTCAAATCAATCTGGTAAATACCCATGTCTTGATAGTTATATTCCAGTTCACAATTTGGAGCCGTATCAACTCCATCATGTCTCGTCAATGTGAAAGCAATTTTATGGCTATCAGGAGACCATGCAAAGTAACTTGACATAAAAAAACCATCACAGTAGCCCGGAATTTGCCATCTTAGAATAATGTTCTCTGCTGCTAAATCCATTACAACCACTTCATCAGTGTCGCTGAAATACGTTTCTGCTGTGCGATAAACTAGCTTTTTCTTGTCCGGGGAGACAGAAAATGCAACTCCCTGTGCGATCTCCCGTTGGTTGCTCCCATCAGCATGTATAGAAAAGAGTCTATTGTCCTCTTCGATATAGAACAGAATATTAGGTCCGTTGTAAGGCGTTGGAGATGGTTTTGGAGTTGATGTGATAGTAGCAGATGGAATTGATGTTTTGGTCGAAATTGCTGTTTCTGTTGCTGTTTCTATAGGAGCGGGCGTGGATGTTGAACATCCTCCGATAATTACACTCCAGATTATTGCGAACACCAAGGATTTTCGGATGGGCTTCGACGTCATTTCATTGTCCGTTCGTATCTAACAATTTTTCTTTTGCATCTGATCTCTTTACTTACTCCAACTAACCGCCCAACGGTTTGCGTTACCGGCGGCTGGGGAGAAAAGGTTCGGAAACGGGAATCTGCCATAGCTCAGAAAAAAGCCCAAAAAACGCGCAGACTCCCAGCCGTCTGCTGCACGCGGTGTTGGGCTGCTATAACTTTTATAATTGCTAATAACCATTGTTCACTTTAGGTTTGAGACAACCATTGGGCCATTGAATATGTACCACAAAAAGTGTTCTTGTTCGAACGAGATGCGGTCAAATACTACAAGATCAACGCCTTCCAAAGATTTTTTCCAGACATCTTCCTGGTTTCCAACATTGCACCCTGTAATATAAACAAATTGAAGATTTGGACCAATGCCGCCGTTTTTTTCGATATCTTCCGGAGCGTAGTACTCATTCGGATTTTGTGAATAGGAAATTGTTCCCGGTATGTACCCTCCATGGGCCGTCACGATGACAAGTCGCCCTTCTTGAAAGGCTTTAGTTAGGTTTGCTTCTATCAATGGCTCAATGGCAACACTCCCAGCCCCCCAGCGATTTACGGCAGATTCTGATATGCGATAAAACTCTGCGGCTATTAGCCATCGGGGAACAGTGTAATACCAATACTTTTCGTGGGTGAGCTGAAAATAATCAGTGGTCTCGTAGAGTATGTAAACAGAAGCAGGGTAGCTAGGTGAGCGAACCAAGTAGTTTGCACGAACAGGAAGGATAATTGCCAACTGTAAAAGAAGCCCACAAAATATTGACAGAATTTCTATACCCCTAATCCTTGATAACTGGGAGACAATGGGAATTGGCATAGTAGAGCCACGAAACGCTTGAGATACGCCAAAAATTGTAAGAAGCCCCCAAAATAGAGTCGGGATCGCTGAAATGGTAAACACGAGTTGAACAACAATTAGTTCAAGAGGCACATGATATTCGATAAAGTATTCCGAAAATAGAATCACTATACAGAAAATAATTGATGATAACAAGACTGTGGATAAGATAAGTCCATTGTTAATATGATGTTTTAATACATCGTTTCTTTCCCTATTAATCCCCAATAGCCGAAATTGTGGAGCAAATCCGAAGTAGCAAAGCACACTTAGTAAACGAATCTTTGTCAATTTCTTGATATTCCTATACTCTGAACTGTTGCAGCCCAACGGTTGGCGTTAGTGGCTTGTGGGTGGGCGTGGATTCTGCTTGGGAGCAGGAAAAACTCGAAGCCAGGAAAATGCTTGAAAATTCGTACTGTACCCACAAGTCCACTGCACGCTATGTTGGACGAACTGCTGGTCTATAGGGATTGCGTTTTGATTATAGTCTTAAAACATAACGAAGTCATGTCTCGACAGGCTCGACAACCGTGGGGCGGGAAATAAAACAGTGGAGAAAGTTTTTTTTCAGACAAGTGACAACCTGGGCGGGAATGGCAAAAGGGCGTGAATATCATTGGGCCGGCACAATACGCCCACCCCGCAGACGGGCAAAACAAAAAGGAAGAAGTCAGGCAAAGGCGTTTCTCCATGAAGTCAACAAACCAAGAATGGCATGGAATTTGAGCCGCCAGCCAAAGACAGGACCAAACTCGCGCATGGGCAACATCATGCCGATGCCGCAAAATTTGCACAGACGGGGGTCATCATCGGACTTGGTAATCTTTTTGAACCACTCGAGGAACTGCAACTTCAGAATGGCAGGCAATTCAAAAGGCAGACCCAAGACACGGCGAGCCTGCTGAAGTTTGGCGCGGCAAGAACCATGATGCAAACCGAAATGACGAACACGCACAAAACCATCAGGCAGGACATGCGAAAGGAAACGGCGGATAAACTCCAGCGCAGGGAGCGACATCAATTTTTCTTTGCCGTTGTCACGATTATCGAAATACTTGAAGGTGACAGTATCTTTGCCAACGGCAACAATGCGATGATTGGAAATGGCAATGCGGAAGATATAGCGACCAAGATACTCGATCAACTTTTCGACGCCATAGAGCGGGGCTTGAATGTAGACTTCCCAATTTTTGGACAAGGCTTCCGTCAGCATGTGCTGCACATCGAACGCGCCATCATTCGTATTGAGTTTGCCATCTGCCCAAAGTTGAGAGAGTGCAAAGCAGAAACGATTGCGGAATCGATTGGAAAGCAATTTGACGGGAAAGAGAAACTTGTGAGAAGCGGCTTGCCAACGATAGCCAGTGGGGGATGCAACCAACGCGCCGCCCGTGACGATGAAGTGGATGTGGAGATGCTCCTGCATGACCTGTCCCCAAGTATGCAAGACCATCGTAAAGCCGATTTCACCGCCGAGATATTTCTGCCCAAACTCTTTGAGCAGTTGCGCGGCAACCTTGATGAAGAGGTCGAAGAGTAGTTTCTGATTGAAGGCAACCAGCGGATTGAAAACGTGGTCAATCGTGAAGACGACATGATAATAATTAATCGGCAAAAGCCATTTCTTCTGTGCTTCGAGCCACTGCGCTTTTTCAAATGCGCCGCACTTTGGGCAATGCCGATTCTTGCAAGGCTTATAGTAGAACTCCCAGCGTTTACATTCGACGCAAGCCTTCAAGACTCCACCGAGGGCAGGCGTGCGACAATCCAACATGGCGCTCACGGCTTTGGCTTGCTCATACGAAAGTCGATGAGACTTTTTGTATTCACCAATATGTTTGCGGAAGATGTCAGCCAGATCGAAACGTGGACGTTCGGAGGTTAGACTGTGAGCATTTGACGACAACTGTAGATAGGCTCCTGCGCTTTAGGGTCAACTTCTTTGACCGCCTTCTGGTTGAGGTCAATTCCATTTCGCTGACACGCCCTGATAAATCGCTGCGCGCATACCCCATCTAATTGAATGTCACCAACATCATCCAAAACAACACCCAGGATGCCGCCTAGCCAGATTTCTCCTGTCATGAGGAAATATTTTTCCTTCCCATAACGCTCCTGCGCTTTGGCTTCTGTGGCAAAGGCTGGATTCAATTCCGTTCCGTTCCCGCGGGACCCATCACGCTCATTTTTAGATCAATGGCATGATAGCCGATAATTGGGTTGTGCTTGAGTTGTCTCATTCCTACCTACGACATCATCAGGGTTCGTCCAACGGCTCGCGTTAGTGGCAGGTGGGAGGGCGGAGACTCGCCGTCGAAACGGGAAAAACCCAAAGCCAGAAAACGCTCTAAAAACGCGGCGCGTACCCACCTGTCCACTGCACGCATTGTTGGCTGGCGTTTTATTGTGCAAGTTCTTTTGATCTAGCGCAACACTAAACAACCGGTGATTCATAATCATTTGCGTGCGCTCGTCTTCACTAAGATTTGTTTTTTGTTGACCTATAACGTGCCGAAAAACGAATAATTATTCTCTTGTAGGTAATAGCAAACAGGGAAAAAGCGAATAAAAGCAAACCAAGCACAATAAGCGAACGCGCTACAATCTCTACATGGAGAACAAGTTCTACTATAGATAAGCTTTTTAGATACTTGTAAATTGGTTCTGCGACTGCATCTGCTGATAATAGCATTACTAGACCCACCCCCATGTACTGAAATGCTTCACTCAATATGAGTTCTCGCCAATGCAAAGTACTTAAGTATTGGAGAAATGACTTAAACATTATCTAATGATTTCCACAATACCCCTAACAATATCTACCAAGAGAGAAATCGCCAGAAGTATTGCAATGCTGGCTACGACACATCCTGCTACTGGGTGAGCTTCCGCAGCGTCTACAGAGCCTCTACCTGTTAGTACGATAACCAATGGTCGGATGAGCCACCTCCAAATGAAATTTAGCATACCTTACCTTTCTTTCCTACGTTTTGCATAGAGCCGCCCAACGGTTTGCGTTAGCGGATTTTGGGCGGGCTGGGATAATGCCTGAGAACAGGAAAAACCCGAAGCCAGAAAACTGCTTGTAAATCGCGCAGACTCCCAAAAATCCGCTGCACGCTGTGTTGGGCCGCACACCCACAATAAGACTATGATGCTCATGGCGCACTAGGAGTACCAGTTGTCGGTATCGGCTGTGAGGGTGACAACATATCGAAGAGAACTTGACGAATCGCAAAATAAGCTGGCTTTGGTTTAGAGTTGTTGTCAAGAATGGTCGCTTTGGCATCAGGTCGCCCGCTACCGTTATAGAAAGATAGCCGGTCGTTTTCACCAAACATGGAAAAACTCTTTACTCCGGAGTGAAGACCCGTCTCATAGATAGCCTGGTAAATTTGTGCCTGAGTGTCTTGCTTTTCGTTTTCCGTCCCCGACACTTTGTCCATAGCGACATCAAGTTCAGTTATATAAACTTCTAACCCTAATCCTTGATATTTGTTTATGGCCTTAGTAAAAGCATTCATCATATGTTCGAGTCTGTCTCCCACAAAATAATCACCATCTAAATGACATTGGAATCCTATGGCATCTATCGGCGTTCCTTCTGCAATCAAATTGCTTACGAAGTTATAAACACGAACGGCGTGAGCCTTCGCATTAGATCTCGAGATTTCACCATTGTGAGGCTCTCCATCGAACTCAAAAAACGTGTCGTTATAAATCAACTTAGCATTTGGATCTGCTTCTCGTGCTGTTACAAATGCAGTTCTTACCCAACTGAAGTCCGAGCCGAATTTTGAATTCCAATAGTAAACAGTGGCTAAGGATTCATTGGCGACAATCCACTCATGTACACTGCCCAAATCGGGATGACTTCCATTATAACGACCAACTACAGTCCTCACATGCTCTTCCAGAATCGTGAGAGCTTCGGCCCGTGAGAAGTTACCATCCCATAACCATGAGGGTGTAAAAGCCTTGTTGCCCCAAATGAGGGATTGACCTCTGGCACGCTTTCCCATGCTTTTGGCTTGTCTAACAACTAAGTCCGCCTGACTAAAATCAAAAGTATCACGCGTCGGGTGTAGTGCTGGTATCCATATCTTCATGTCTGGAGGAACGTCCCAATTAAATTCAGCGTCCATTTCATGCAAATTGAATTCTGCCTTGAATCTTGCTTTGAACTCAGGAAAATCTCTCAGGTGAACATATGACGCCTGTGAACCGATATATACTCCCAGGTCATTTGCCAAGTTGCTAAGAGTAGGGGGACTAGGAGTTGCAGTCAACGTAGGTGTCGCGGTTGGCGTTTCCGTTGGTATTAGAGTATTCGTTGGGGATGGAATTAATGTAGAAGTTGCTGTGGGCATCTGAATGAGCCCACAGGCTGACAAAGCCAAACCCAAAGTCGTAACACCGCTCATCTTGAGAAAGTCACGCCGAGACAAAGGATTAGGCTTTTTGTTTTTCATGTTAACTCGTTGCTATTCTGAAGACAGATGCAATTTTGACTTAAGCGGCCCAACGGCTGGCTTTACCCGCAAGGGGCAAAACCAACATTGTTTGAATTTTCCGCCGCCTGCCCCTTGTCGGGTGCAAGCATTGTTGGGCGGCACTCATCGCAGACAACATACTCATCGCAGTCATCATAGCGATATGTGACTTCGGTTGGATGACACCATTCACCGCAACCATCACAGACCACCCACGAATAAATATCGGGAACTTCTGTATCTCGTTTCACTTCGTTTTCCTTTCGGGCGAAGCCGCCCAACTCATGATTCTACAAGCTCGGTGTGTTTAATGCCGAGATGAATACGATCTAGCGGCGAGTGTACCGCCGCTAGATTGACGACGGGGGTGTAAATCATGGTCGTCTTCATGTCTTTGTGTCCAAGCAAATCCTGTATGGGACGGCGCGTTCGTTATACCTCAGACAGTATTCCAAGATGACCTTTTAACGCGCGCCAGCCTTCTGCAAAATCTCGATCATCTGTACGAAGCCGCGCTGACGCGCATGCGCCAGAGGCGTGATGTCGTTGGCATCGGCGAGATTTACATCCGCGCCTGCTTCCGCGAGGAGCCGCACAACCTCGGTGTGACGGGGACCGCCATCGCCCAGGATGATCGCTTCCAGGAGCGCGGTCCAGCCCAGATTGTTGACGTGATCTATCTTAATGTCTGTTTTCAGCAATTCCTGGATGATCTCAACGTGACCGCGATCCGCGGCGCGGATCAAGCCTGTGCCGTTGTAACTATCTGTACTGTGGACATCTGCACCCGCTTGCAGTGTGCGTTTCAGCAGATCAAGATATCCATCGGATGTGGAGATCAGGTAGGCGCTTTGTTGTGTATTGTCTTGTACGTTAACGTCTGCTCCCGCCTGGATCAACAAGTCCGTGATGGCGAGGTCGTTTCGGTATGCCGCGGCGATCAAGGCAGTCATCCCGTTTTCATCCTGCGCCTTGACGTTTGCGCCTTGTGCCAGAAGTTGTCTGACGGTCTCGATGTCCCCTCCTCCGGCGGCGGTGATCATCTGCATATCCCTTGCCATTGCCCTGTTCAGGATAAGTTCGATTTCCTTGAAGCCGCGCGCCTGTGCGTGTTCGAGCGGTGTGATTCCGTTACCATCCGCGATGTTGATGTCTGCTCCATGATCCACAAGCAACTGCACGATCTGCTGGTGCCTGACCTCGCCGTCGCTCAGAATGATGGCTTCCAGTAAAGCGGTCCAGCCCAGGTCGTTGACGTGGTTGACATCCACATCGGTGCGCGTGAGCAGTTCATAAACGATCTCAACGTGACCGCGCTCGGCGGCAGGAATCAGGGCTGTCCCTCCGAAGCGATTGGTGAGTTTCGTATCGGCTCCTGCATCAATGGTGAGTTTTACAATCTCGAGCAATCCCTCTGCACCGGCATACAGGAAAGGGTTATCCATGCGGTTATCGCGGAGGTTGATATCTGCGCCCGCATCAATCAACGCCCGAACTGATTCCACCTGGTTGGCGTGAGTGGCAGCCATGACCGCGGTGCGACCCCGTTCATCGGTCCCGTTTATATTGGCGCCCTCCTGCAGGAGTCTTTGAACAGTGGCTGTATCACCAGCTTCGGCTGATCGGATGAGTTGCTCGGTCATGGTTTGTTTTTGTTCATTTGTAAGAGTATTGGCTGGCTGTATCGTGGATGTCGGCGCGCCAGTGACAGGCGGGGTGGTGGG
>Ga0247727_10013296_pt1 | contig 13912 bp, 12 predicted proteins | sample WisWelCaveWW1625_FD_202498 | JGI IMG/M metagenome (GOLD analysis project Ga0247727, IMG submission 202498) | Biofilm microbial communities from Wishing Well Cave, Virginia, United States - WW16-25 | ecosystem: Environmental > Aquatic > Deep subsurface > Groundwater > Cave microbial mat | place... | reverse complement strand
CCCCAGCCCACGGCCTCGCCGTGCAGGAAGCGGCGGTATCGCGTGATGGCTTCCAGAGCGTGGCCCGTGGTGTGTCCGAAGTTGAGAATCATTCGCAAGCCGCTCTCCCGTTCGTCGCGGCTCACCACATCGGCCTTGGCCGCGATGCACCGCGGGATCACCCAGTCCAGAGTGCTGGGGTCGCGCCGGACCAGCTTGTCCACATTCGATTCCAGGTACGCAAAGAGTTTCGCGTCCCCAATCACGCCGTACTTGATCACTTCATAGATCCCGGCGCGATACTCGCGGGCGGGGAGCGACTCCAGCAGCTCCGGATCGGCGAGCACCAAGGCTGGCGGATAGAATGCCCCCACCAGGTTTTTGCCCTCCGGCAGGTTTACGCCGGTCTTGCCGCCGATGGCGCTATCCACCTGGGCGACCAGTGTCGTTGGCACTTGAACCAGGCGCACCCCGCGCAGATAACTGGCGGCGACGAATCCAGCCACGTCTCCCACCACTCCCCCGCCGAGCGCCAACAACGTGGAATCCCGGCCGGCCCCGGCGCGCACCAGGGCGCGGCACAGGCGCTCGACGGTGCGAAGGTTTTTTGCGACCTCCCGGTCGTCGAAGATCAACGCGGCGAATTCCCTGCCTGCGCCGAGCGCATGTTCCGCCACCCGGCGCCAGTGCTTCCAGACGCGCGGCGCCGTGAGCACATAAACCTGCCCGCGGATTCCGGCATCGTGCAGCTCGGCTCCCAGCCGAGCCAGGGCGCCGCGTTCGTAGATCACCCGGTACGGCCCCGAGGCCGCCTGCACTGTGACCCTCGTCATCGCAACGGCGGAAACTCTAGCACAACTCATTGCGGCTGATGGCCCGCCGGCATTGCATCCGGCTCCGTACCGTCGTGCTACCATTGGCCCGAAAGGACTCGCAAGCGGCGCGATGGCGCAGTCTCCCAGCTTGGAGGTTGACTTTGCGGTGGTCGGCAGCGGCATCGCCGGCCTGCGCGCTGCCGTGGAGCTCGGCCAGGCAGGCTCCGTCCTGGTCCTCGCCAAGTCTGAACTTACCGAATCGGCCACCGAATATGCCCAGGGCGGCATCGCCGCGGCCCTTAGCGACGACGACGAAGTTAGCCTCCACGAACTGGACACGATCCAGGCCGGCGACGGCTTGTGCAACAAGGAAGCGGTGCGCGTGCTGGTGGAGGAAGGGCCGCGCTTCATCCAGGAGCTCATCGATTGGGGGACACAATTTGACCGCGCCGGCACGCGTCTGGCATTCACGCGCGAAGGGGCGCACAGCCGATCGCGCGTCCTGCACGCGCAGGGGGACTCGACGGGACGGGAGATTGGCCGCGCCTTGCTGGCCCGCGCGCGGATGCTCACCTCGATCCAGTTTCAGCCCCATGCCTTCACCATCCGCCTGGCCACGGAGGGCGGCCGCGTCACCGGACTCGAGTACCTGGATGAGGGTTCGCACGAGCAGCGCACGGTGCGCGCTCGCGCCGTGTTACTCGCCACCGGCGGCCTCGGCCAGGTGTTTCCGGAAACCACCAACCCCGGCGTGGCCACCGGCGACGGAATGGCTATCGCCTACGAGGCCGGGGCCACGCTGAGCGACCTCGAGTTTGTCCAGTTCCACCCCACGGCGCTGGCGGTGAAAGGCGCGCCACATTTCCTGCTCTCGGAAGCGTTGCGCGGAGAAGGCGGCGTGCTCCGCAACGTGGACACCCAGCGCTTCATGAAGCACCACCACGAAGCCGGCGAGCTGGCTCCGCGCGACGTCGTGGCCCGCGCCATTGTCGCGGAAATCCAGCGCACCGGCGCCGATTTCGTGTACCTGGATATGACCAAGCACGGCGCCGCATTCCTTGAAAAACGCTTCCCCCGGATTTATGCCACCTGCCAGTCGTTCGGCCTGGACCTGGCGACAGACCTGATCCCCGTGCGTCCCGCCGCGCATTATTCGATGGGCGGCGTGCGCACAGACCTGCACGGACGCACCACGCTCGCCGGGCTGTATGCAGCCGGGGAAACGGCGTGCACGGGGGTGCACGGGGCCAATCGCCTGGCCAGCAATTCCCTTCTCGAAGGGCTTGTGTATGGGGCCCGCGCCGGCCAGGCAATATTGCGGGATGCGGGCGGAGGGCGGAAAGGCGCGGTTACGCAGACGCGTTCGAAAGCGGCAAGTGCCACCAGCGCCCCCGGCTCTGGCAGGACCCGGGCAGCAGCGCACGTGTCTGCGTCACACGTTTCCGGGCCAGCAGGGGCGGCCGCGGCCGTCGCCGCCGTGCCCGCGCTCGAAGAAATCCGTCACTGGGTGGGCAAGACCGTCGGCATCCTGCGCAACGGAAAGGAACTGGCGAGGACAGTGGAAAAATTGACCGCGCTGGAAATCCCGCGACCCTCGGAACCTTCGCGCGCCGCCTGCGAGCTTCAAAACCTGCGCACACTGGCCCTGCTGATCGCCCAGTTGGCCCTGGCGCGCGAGGAAAGCCGCGGGAGTCATTACCGCTCCGACTTTCCTTACCACGATGACGAGAAATTCCAGAAACATTCCCACATTGCGCCCGGCCGCGCACCGGCTTTCGAATAGGCCCCGGGCCTAACGCCGCGCCAGAATTCGTTTTCCCACCGCCGGGAGAGATTCCAGGATCACGTGGCCCACAATCCCCAGGCTCCGCGCGCTGACCTTGTCCAGCGTGTCCTGGGGCGTGTGCCAGTGCTCGTATTCGAGGTCAATGATGTCCACGGCAGGCACATCCCGCCGCAGGAAGGGGATATGGTCATCCTCGATGGGTGTTTCGTCGGAGACGAAATGCTTTTCGTAACCCAGGCGCTTGGCCGAATCCCACAGGATGTCTTTCAGCCACGCCGTGGAAGCGGACTCACGCTTGAATCGCAGCAGGTCCGTGCGTTCTCCAACGAGATCCGCCAGGATGACGGCCTTGATTTGGTGTAGTTCGCCGGAGAGCGCGAGCCTGGCGGCCATCTGGCGGCTTCCAAACGTGCCATTCACGTCGCTCCATTCGCCGTAGGCCTCTTCGCCGTCCAGGAAGGCGATCCAGAACGTGACCGGGCGTTTCGCGGCGCACAGCAGCCGGGCCATCTCCAGCATCACTCCGGTGGATGAGCCAGAATCGTTGGCGCCGACAAAATTCTCCGCCGTTTTGGTGTCGTAATGAGTCAGGAGCAGAATGACAGATTTGCGCTCCCCCGGAATCTTGGTCACCAGGTTGCGCATCTCGACGCGCCCCAGCGGCGTATTGGCCTGAAAGGGGTCTTCCTCGACGGCGCAGCCAAAACTCTTCAGCGTGTCGCGGATAAACGCCTGCGCGCGCCGGCTGCCTTCCGAGCCCGGCGTCCGTGGGCCGATGTCCACCTGCCGCCGCACGTGCTCCCAGGCACGCGCGCCGTCGAATCCGCCGGTCTTCTCGGCCGGCAATGCTTTTTCGGGAGAGACGACTGCGGCAGCGGCGTTCACTTTTTGAGGCTCAGGCGCGGCCGTCCTTCCCGGACGGTCTGTGCAGGCGCTGAGCAGCAACACGGCACACAGCGGCACAGTTTGTCCAAATTTGGGAATGGAGTTCATCGCCTTTTCAGCGGGCAATTACCTTCCACCAGCCATAGTGACTGGCCGCCCAGGCCAGTGCGCTGAACAATGCCAGAGTGCCGACGGCATAGACCCCGCGGAGGTCTGCCACCACTTCCCCGCGCTCCGTTTTTTTCCGCCGCACGACCGCCCACGACACGCCGATTCCCAGCAGGTAGAGTGCAACCATCGGGGCCATGAACACGGACATCGTAAACACGTCCGTGGTCGGGGTGATCATCGCCGCCAGCAGGGCAATCCCCAGCACCGCGTACCGGAAATTGTTCCACAAGAATGCCGGGGTCACGACCCCGAACAAGGACAGAAAGAAAATCAGTATGGGCAGCTGGAAGACCGCGCCCAGGCCCACCAGGATGAGCAGGATCAAATCGAAATAGTCGTTGATGCTGATCATCGGCCGGAAGGGGCCTTCAAAGCTGATCAGAAACTTCAGCGTGAGCGGCAGCATCACGCGATAGCCGAACGCGGTCCCGGCGAAGAACAGGGCCACGGACGAAAACAGGAACCCGGTCACCGCCTTGCGCTCGTTGCGGTACAACCCCGGGGCGATGAACAGCCACACCTGATAGAGCACCACGGGCAGGGAAATCAGCAGGCCCAGGTACAGCCCCACGGTGAGCAGCATCCGCAGCGGGCCAAGCGGACTGGTATAGACCAGGGAGTCTTCCATCCCCGCGGAACGCAGGGCTTCCAGCATGGGCTGCGCCAGGAAGTCAAACGCGGGTTGCGCCCAGTAAAACCCCAGGACGAAGCCGGCGGCGATGGCCAGCAGGGAGTGAATGATGCGCTGTCGCAGCTCAGCCAGATGGTCAAAAAAGGACATCCGGGATGTGGAGTCGAGGTTCTCTTCGGGGCCGCCGGAGCGATCAGGCTGATTTGGCATCGCCATTGGCGGGGGTCTCTGCCTGGGCAGTCGCGCTGGACGCAGGGTCGCTCTGCGTTACAGCTCCTTCGGGAGGCGCCGCCTCGGCCGGGAGGGCCACGGCCTGGGAAATCTCTCGCGAAGCCTCGCTGACGTGCCGCTCGGCCTCGCGCATCTCATCTTCGAAGGTGCGCTTCAAATCGCTGGTGGCGCGGCGAAACTCGGTCAGAGCCTTGCCCAGAGAGCGGCCCAGTTCCGGCAGCTTGTACGGCCCGAAGATGAGCAGGGCCAGGATGCCGATAAATATCATCTCCGGGATGCCGATGGGACCCACAGTCGCCCTCGGCGGCATCATAGAAGAGGCCTCGGGGCGTGTCAAACGCCGCGGACCGTGTGCTATACTTGCGAGAAGTCTGCGAAACGGGAGGGACTGGATGCAGTCAAAGGGCCGTGGCCTGCTACTCGTCATCGCGGTCATCTCGCTATCTGCTGTGCTCGGCGGCATTTACGGCCCTTCGGTACGCGCCACCTCTGCCAGCACCACAGACATCCAGGATTCCGTCAAACAATTCAACCGTCTGGTCGCGGTGGTCCAGCAGAACTACACCGACCCAGTGGACATTGACCGCGCCGTGTACAGCGGGGCCATCCCGGGGATGCTGCGGGTGCTCGACCCGCACTCTGCGTTCTTCGACCGCCGCCAGTTCGCGATCCTCAAAGAGGACCAGAGGGGCCGCTACTTTGGAGTGGGGATGATGGTGGCCCCGCGCGACGGCCGCACCGTCGTGCTGGCGCCCTTCGTGGGTTCACCCGCCTACAAAGCGGGCATCCGCCCGGGCGACGTCATCCTGAAAGTGGACGACGTTTCCACCGCCGGGATGAGTAATGCGGAGGTCGCCGACCGCCTGAAAGGCAGGAAGGGCACGGTGGTGAACATTACCATCGGCCGGGAGGGGCACGAGGAGCCCCTGGTCTTCACCATCACTCGCGACGAAATTCCCCGCCATGCCGTGGACCACGTGCTGCACGTCCGGCCCGGCATCGGCTATGTCCGCGTCACGCAGTTCAACGAAACCACAAACACGGAGCTCAGTGCCGCACTGCGGCAGCTCGACGTAGCCCACCTGGACGGGCTGGTCCTGGACCTGCGCGGGAATCCGGGCGGCTTGCTCAATGAGGGCGTGGCGGTCGCGGATATGTTTCTGGAGAAGCAGCAGCTCATCGTCTACCACCGCGGGCGCAGCAGCCAGGAGCGGCGGTACACCGCACAGCGCGGCAACAACGGAGTCAGCGTGCCTCTGGTCATTTTGATCAACGGCAACAGCGCCTCGGCGTCGGAAATCGTGGCCGGCGCTATCCAGGACCACGACCGCGGACTGATTGTGGGCGAGGCCAGCTTTGGAAAGGGCCTGGTGCAAAGCGTGTACGGCCTGAGCGAGGATGCTGGCCTGGCGCTGACCACGGCGCGTTACTACACTCCCAGCGGGCGGCTGATTCAGCGCGACTACAAGGCCGTTTCCCTCTACGACTACCTGTACAACCGCAGAAATGGCAACGGCGCTCCCGAGGTCCGCCAGACCGATAGCGGCCGCCAGGTTTTCGGCGGCGGCGGAATCACCCCGGACGAAGTTGTGGCCGCGCCGCCATACAATCAATTCCAGCAGCGCCTGCTGCGCCGCAGCGTTCTGTGGGCATTTGAGATCGGCGTCGGCGGGTTCACCCGCTACTACCTGGCCCAGAACCCCAGCATTGGCAAGGAATTTTCCGTGGACGCCGCCGTGCTCGCGGAACTCCGCCGTTATCTGGACAAGGAAAAAATCCGCTTCACCGAAGCCGACCTGTTGGAAAACCAGGACTGGCTGAAGCGGCGCATCAAGCGCGAGCTGTTCGTATCAGTCTTTGGACTCCAGGAAGGGTTCAAGGTGGGACTGGAAGACGACCCGCAGGTCCAGCGGGCCATCGAACTTCTGCCCCAGGCACGGGCCCTGTACGAGAAAGCCCGCCGCACTATCGCGCAGCGAAGCGGCGCCGCAGAACTCCCCCGTTAGGCCACGGCCCCCCAGAATCTGTCGCCGGCATCCAGGAGCGCGACCCCGTAGCTCCAACGGTTGTTGATTTTGGCCGAACTGCGCCAGGCCACGCGGCACTCCCCGGTCGCGCCGCTGGCCTTATTCGTGATTTTCAGCCGGTCATGGAGCTGGAATTCCCCGCCCAGGGCAATCAGCGCCCCGGCGTCATTCACCAGCAGGGTTTCCGATTCTTCCCGGACCGCGGCGTGGTGGACGTCGCGGCCCTCCACCAGCACCGGCACCTTGACGGGGACTCTCGGGCTGGAGCGGATATCAGGAGTTTGCGGAGTGGTCATCAATTGCGGGCCGCAGATGCCCGGTACGGCCCAGATTGTACTGCGGTGCGGGACCATTTCAAAATGAAGGAAGGATTCATGGTGGACGACATGGGATTCGAACCCACGGCCTCCTCGTTGCGAACGAGGCGCTCTCCCAGCTGAGCTAGTCGCCCACTCTCTGTCTCAATTTTACCGCGCGCCCCCCCGGCTGGCAATGCGCTGCGCCGGCGCGTCAGGGCTTGTCGAACCGGACGTCGTCCACCGCCACGTTGTGCTGCACTTCCTTGAGGCGCATGATGGAAGTGAACTGCGGGTTCACCTGGCGGATGGTGGTGGCGACCTTTACGCCATCGTACACCTTGTAGTCATCCAGGAAAGTTTGGATGGTCATCGTGCCGCCCATCGGCGATTCTCGCTCCGTTTCGACACGGATCAGCAGATGGGTTTCGGCGTCAAAGAAATATTTCTGCGGTTTTCCGCTGCCGGTGTCGGCCTCCAGCAGCCAGGCATCGCGGTCGCCGGCTTTCTGAATTCCCCCCGCGGTCAGCTTGGCAAAGAGCTCCTTGAAGCGCAGCGCCTGATAAAAATCCGAATTCCGCTTCTGGTTTTCCAGCTCCGCCCCGGAGAGTTCCCGGTAGCCGGCCTGGGGATTATCGGCCCAGGCGATGGTGCCATTAAAGGCCTGCTTGATTTCCCCGAAGCCGTCTATGGTGATGGTGAGTCCCCGCTTGTTCGGGGCCTTCGAGAAGATCTCCACGCTGCCTGCCGCGCCCTGGTCCGGGATTTCGAAATCTCCGCGGGCCACGCGGCTGGTGAGCTTCTGAATGGCTTCCTTGCCGCCCAGTGCTTTGACGTACCTATCGAGGATTTCATCCACGGTCGGCGCCGGCGCCGCCGCTTTGTCAGCCGGGGCCTGCGCCCAGGCCCCCGCCGTCATTCCCAGGACTAACATCGCAAAAATCCCCACGATTCCAATGCGTCTCATCGCTTTCTCCCTTTTCGGCACACCTGGCCGTTAATCTTCCCCGTCAGTCTATCCTACGCACTGCCGGGCTGTCGTGTTTCACTGCGCTCCGAAGAGTCGCTCGAACTGAAATTGAATGACAATCCCCTTTTTGGGACCATTGGGGCCGAGGCCAATGGGAAAGGTGATCCCGATTTCCACCAGCGTTTTCTTCGCGGTCAGGAAGCCATAGCGCACGCCGGGAGAAAACACCCACGCCAGTTCCCCCTCGCGGGTCCCGGTGGTCACGCCCGGGACCACCTGCTGCGCCCATTCTCCGCCCGCTTCCAAAAAGATGTGGACATCGTGGTTTCCGCCGCTGCGCGAGGGCTTCTCCAGCGCACGCAGCCCCAGCGCGGTGGCAAAGGTGAGGCCGTTGAGACTGAAGTTTTCTCTCGAACCCGGCGTGGTGTCTTCCGCGGACGGCAGGACACTGTAGTTCAGCGAGGAGAACAGGAACACCGGCCCGCCCCAGTCCTTGGCGGCGGCCACATCCCAGGCCAACCCTCCCGACGCGCTCCCCGTGCCCCGGCGCACGCTCCCGGTGGGCAGAATCACCTGCGGCCCCATCGTCAGCGTGATGGGTGCAGTGTCCTCCTTAAGCAGGCGATAGCGCACGCCGAGTATGGAATCCGCAAACGCGTAGTCGCTGCCGGTGGTGGCGCCATTGAGCCGCGTCCGGCTCCCCGCGCCGGGCGTGATGATGTCCAGTTCCCAGCGGTCAGTTATGCCGTACTCAGTGCGCAGGAAAAACAGGAATTCATCTTCGTTTACGCGTCCACCGGGCACTGAAAATCTGCGGGTCCGGTATCCGGTCTGGTGAATAAACTGGACGGAATTCTTCAGCTGGGTGAACGGCCCGCCGGAAACGAAGGCGAAATCCGGCTCTTCGGGTTCCTCACTGGAGCTGCCTCCGGGAGCGGGCGGCTCCGGTTTTTGCTGAGGAGGCGGCGCCGGATGCTCGCTCTGTGCGCGCGCGCCCGCGCCGCATACACACCAGATGACCCATAGCAGCAAACAGTTCCGCACAGTGCCTCCTCAAGGGATTCATTTTCCTACCAGATGCCCGGCAAAATTCGATAGGGGACGCGCACTGCGTACTCCTGGTAACCGGGGAGTCCGTTCCGCAGCAGGCTGTCCTCCACGTGCGTCCGATGCACGAGCAGGGGAAGCGCCGGAATCACCGGAAGCGCGGACCACCAGGACCCCAGGGCCAGAGGACTTGCCAGCAGCACCAGGAAAAAGCCCACGTACCCCGGGTGGCGCACAAAGCGATAGGGGCCGCCGCTGGCCAGTTGATGTCCGCGTTCGGTCTGGATGCGCACCTGGCCGGAAAAAAACGGATTGGAGTTCATGGCCCAGAACCAAATGGCCTGTCCCGTTGCCAGCCCGGCGAGCCCCAGGAATTGAAGTTCGCCTGGAAAATCTCCCGGATCCTGCCATCGCCCGGCATCCATTCCCGCGATTGCCCAGTGGCCCAGCATCATCGGCAGAATCAGCACCCGGAACCACGGATTTTGGTCTCCCGGCCCCAGGCGGAAGCGTTCTTCCGCAAGGGCAGGACTTTTGCGCAGGACATAGGCTGCTGTCGCGCCATTCATTCCGAACAGGATGGCCAGGTAGGCCCAAATGCCCGGCAAGTCCCAGCGTCCCGCTGCGCCGAACAACACACCTGTCACCACAACCACCACGAACAGGGCGTGCAAAAATTTTCCGCCCTTGATTTCCACCTTCATGGCAGATGGCGACCCTACACGGCCAGGAATAGGCCGGTCGCGTACATCACGGCCAGCCCGGCTAGGAATCCGCTCACATGCGCGGGCCGCAACAATCCGGGGATCCCGCCGCCGCGGCGACTCATCTGCGCGGTGATTTCCATAACCACCTGGAACACGGCGCCGGCCCCCACGGCCAGGAACAGCACCGCCATCACCGGCGAGGGCGCAAATGCGCCCAAAGCGCTGCCCAGAATTGTCGGCGCGCCTGCCAGGGTCCCCAGCCAAAGCAGATGGGTCCAGGCCACGGATTCAGAGTTGGTGCCCGCGCGGGCTCGGACAATCGGCGCCACCACCGCAATTCCTTCGGTCAGATTGTGAATCATGAAACCGATAATGAGCAGCGCGCCGGTGGCAATTTCTCCGAGCGCGTAGGCCCCGCCGATGGCCAGACCCTCGCCCAGGTTGTGCACACCGATACCGAATGCGATCAGATAGGCCAGCAGCAGCGGCGCTTCGCCCCCGGCCGTGGCTCGCCGTCGCTTTGCCGCGGCGGAAATCGAGGAGAGCAGAAGCATACTGCCCGCGACTCCCATCAGGATCAGGGAGACTCCCTGGAACGGGCCAGGCAGCTCGGCCCCGGTTTCCAATGCGTCGGACAGCGCGTCTACTCCCAGGAACACCAGCAGTCCCACGGTCAGGCTGAGCAGGAAGCCGTACCCGCGTTCGCCCAGCGAGCGCAGAAACGGCAGCCACAGAATTCCCAGGAACACCGGGATCACGCCCACGTACACTCCCAGCATTGCGTAGGCGCCCAGGCTTTGCGCGCTGAACTCCGGCGTGGCTGCAGCCACTTCCACCTTGTGGCTGAACGGCAGCCCCTTCTCCGTGAACAGCACCACCTCGTACGGTTCTCCGGTGTTCCACGGATACGGGATATGCACGCGGGCGGTGGCCAGGCGCTCGACGGTGGGCGACGGCTCGACGCGAAATTCCCAGCTCGCGCGGTTCAGCCAGCCCACCTGCACCTGCGCGATGGTCACTGCTTCCGGCCCCACGTTGCGGATGTGGGCCACAATCTGTTTCTCGTGCGGCCCGCCTTCCTGGGGCTTGAAGACGATGCGCTCGAAAGCGATTTGTTCCACCGGCGCCGCGGCCTCAAACCGCAACCCCCCGCTGGTCTTCCAGAACACCACCAGCAGCGCGGCAAGTAGAACGACGGGCAGCAGCGCGCTCAGCCAAATCTTCCCGCGGGACACGCTCATCTCGATCCCTTCGCCGCTGCGTATCCGCCCCGCGCGCGGCTTCTCTCAACCGCAGCAGCCGGGGCGGCCTCCCCCGATTCTCCGGCGCGCAGCTCCTTTTCCCCTACGCGGAACCACCCCATCAGCCCCAGTTCCATGTGTTCGGAAAAATGACACTGAAACATATACGCGCCAGGAAAATCGTATTGGAATTCCAGGATGGCGCGTTCGGCGATGCCCAGGCTGACCACGTCGGTCAGCTCGTGGGGCTGTTTCGCGGTGCCGGAGCGGATCAGGCCGAACATATTGCCGTGGATGTGCGGCGCCATCATCTCCTCAAAAATGTTCAGCACATACATCCGCACCTTCTCTCCCTTTTCGAGATCAACGGGATGATCCGCGTACTGAAACGCCTTGCCGTTCCAGGCGTAGAAATCCGCCTCGCCGTCGCGGTCCAGGTCGAACGCGCTCATCAGCATGGCCAGCTCACGCATCGGGGCCCGGCCTTCTTTGGGGTCCACGATCATCATCCCGTAGAGGCCGTTGTGGATGTGCTGGCTCGATGGGTTGGCGTGGCAGTGGTACGGGAAGACGCCGTAGGGCCGGGCTACAAATTCGTACGTGTACTCGCCCTCCGGCGGCACCATCTCAAAGACGCCGTCCATCTCCGCGGGGTGCACACCGTGGAAGTGGATGGTGTGCGGCAGGCTGCCCTTATTCACCAGTTTCACGCGCACTAGATCGCCTTCACGCGCCCGCAGCACGGGGCCCGGCACGGTGCCGTTGAATGTCCAGGCCGGAATCTTGATCCCCGCGGCGACTTCGTGTTCCCGGTTTTCTTCCAGCACCAGCGTGTATTCGTGGACTTTTTGCCCCGCCGGCGCAGGCGCAGGCGGCACGGGGTCGAACACCTCGCGCACGGCCAGGCGTTTCTCGCCGGGATAGCTGTACTGGTAGCGGTCGCTGCCCTTGATGGGCGGGCGATGATGGCCGCTATGGCCGCCCGCCGCTGGCACTTCCGTCTGCCCCGCCTCCGCGCGCACCGCGGGAGACTCCTCCGCTGTCCACACCAGGCTGGCCGCCCCCAGGATGAGCGCCACCCCCAGCACCGCCGCCATTCGCATCCAATCTTTGCTGCGCATAACTGCCTCCCCTAGTTAACTATGGTTAACACCATAGCATAATCGTTCTTAATATAGGTTGTCAAGTTTGGTGGGGGACAGCGTGTCGCAATGAAGAACGGCGCGAGCAGATCTGGGACCGATCAGCGAGACATTCACGGCCCTTGCAAGGTATCGTCCACTTGACTTCTCTATCTGACTATCTCCCTCCCTACCTCCCTACATCCCTATCTCCCTACCTCCCTACCTCCCTATCTCCTCTTTCCCAGCGCCTTCTCCCAGGCCTCTTCATACTTGTACCCGCATCCCGTATTGAACAGCACCACGCGTTCGTCCGGCTTCAGCCAGCCCTGCGCGGCGAGCTTTCTTGCCGCCACCACATTGGCCGCCCCTTCCGGTGCCGCGAAAATACCCTCCGTCGCGGCGAGTTCCCTTCCCGCGGCCAGCATCTCCTCGTCTGTGGCGGCCACGGCGGTCCCCCTGCTTTCTTTCAACGCCCGCAGGATGAGGAAATCACCGAGGGGTTTTGGCACTCGCAGTCCGGACGCGATGGTCGCCGCGCCGTTCCAGAACTCCGCCTGCGCGGCTCCGGACTCAAACGCCCGCACCATCGGCGCGCATCCTGCCGCCTGGACCACCACCATCCGCGGCCGTGCCTTTCCGATCCAGCTCATGGCTTCCATTTCCTCGAATGCCTTCCACATCCCGATCAGGCCCACGCCGCCGCCTGTGGGATAAGCAATCACATCCGGCAGTTCCCCGCCGAACTGCTCCCAAAGCTCGTAGCCCATGGTCTTTTTGCCCTCGATGCGGTAGGGCTCCTTCAGCGTGGACACCTCGAACCACCCCTCCTGTTGCTTATGTTCGGCCACATACTTGCCGCAGTCGGAGATGAGCCCGTCCAGTTTCCGCACCTCGGCGCCGAAGGCCAGGCATTCCATTTCGTTGGCCGCGGGCGTATCCGCGGGCATCACGATAACGCTGCGCAGTCCCGCAGCCGCCGCGTACGCGGCCAGCGCTCCTCCAGCATTCCCTGCCGTGGGGATGGCCAGTGTGGCGGCGCCGAGTTCCTTGGCCATGGTCACCGCGGCGGAAAGCCCGCGGGCTTTGAACGTGCCGGTCGGATTCAGCCCCTCATCCTTGATGAAGAGCTGCCGCAGCCCTAGCCGTGCGCCCAGGCGCTGCGCGTGGAGCAGGGGCGTCATCCCCTCGCCCAGCGTGACTGCCTCCGCGGATGGCAAGACCTCCCGGTAGCGCCACATAGTGGGCGCCCTGTCACGCAGCGCCTCGCGCGTCAGCGTCTTCGCCGCCGCCGCAAGGTCATACCGCGCCAGCAGCGGGCCGCCACACTCACACAGGTTTTGCAATTGGTCGGCGGAATGCGCCTTCGCACAGCGAGAACACTCCAGGTGCTTCAACGCGGACCCGGCATTTTGCATCTGCCCCATCGCACTCATCTTTCCAGCGCCGCGTTCAGCGTCACGCGCGACCCCTCCAGAAGATTCACCTCGCGCACCCAGTCGCGATACCCGGCTGCGCGGATCACAATTTTGTGACTGCCGGGCGGGAGCTGCATTTGCGCAGGCGTTCCCCCCACGAGATTGCCGTCCACGAAGAGTTCCGCATGTTCTGGCTGCGACTCGATGTGCACCGTAGCCGGCAGGCGTTCGGCCGCCAGCGCTGATACCAGCTTGGCTTCTCTGATCAACACCACCATCCCCGGGTAGCTCAGCCAGGACTGTCCCTCGAAGGTCACTTCGCGCACCGGCTCGCCCAGGGCCCGCGTCACTTCCGCCGCAGGCATTCCCACCTTGAGTTCCACATTCGCTGCCGCAGGCGCGGCCGGGGCCGCAGGCGGAGCGGGAGCAGCGGCCACGCGTGACTCCACGGGCGCGGCGAACTGTCCTTCGGGAAGCACCCACTGATCCAGCACAGCGTATATGGCCTCGATGTCTCCCTTCTCCACCTGCCCACCGGAAAAAGTAAAACTCAAACCCAGCCACACCGGGGCGCTCTCATTTCCGGC
>Ga0247727_10013295_pt1 | contig 13913 bp, 15 predicted proteins | sample WisWelCaveWW1625_FD_202498 | JGI IMG/M metagenome (GOLD analysis project Ga0247727, IMG submission 202498) | Biofilm microbial communities from Wishing Well Cave, Virginia, United States - WW16-25 | ecosystem: Environmental > Aquatic > Deep subsurface > Groundwater > Cave microbial mat | place... | reverse complement strand
GGAGAGCGCGGAGAGCACGGAAAAGAGTAACCACGGAGAGCGCGGAGAGCAAGGAGAAGAGTAACCACGGAGAGCGCGGAGAGCAAGGAGAAGAGTAACCACGGAGAGCAAGGAGAAGAGAAACCACGGAGAGCAAGGAGAAGAGTAACCACGGAGAGCACGGAGAAGAGTAACCACGGAGAGCGCGGAGAGCAAGGAAAAGAGTAACCACGGAGAGCACGGAGAAGAGTAACCACGGAGAGCGCGAAGAGAACGGAAAAGAGTAACCACGGAGAGCGCGGAGAGCAAGGAGAAGAGTAACCACGGAGAGCGCGGAGAGCACGGAAAAGAGTAACCACGGAGAGCAAGGAGAAGAGTAACCACGGAGAGCGCGGAGAGCAAGGAGAAGTGAAAACACAAATGGCAAAACGGAGAAAAACGGAAGCGGGAATTTTGATTTATGGAGAGGTATAATACTTGTTTATTACTCGCCGGATTCCGCTTCGCAATTGGGTTACATTAAAGTTCATCAACAAACCGATCTTTTTGTCGGCAAGTTTCAGATATGTTAATATTTGGGCCAAATGGATATCATTCAAGGCTTCCACAGATTTGATTTCCAGAATAATTTCACTCTCAACCATTAAATCTATACGGTATCCTGTTTCCAATTCGATATCTTTATATGCAATCGGCATTGGTACTTCCTTCTGAACAAAAAGTCCCGACTCCTCAAGCTCATATTTCAAACAACCAACATACGCCGACTCCAAAAGTCCTGGACCGAGGTTTCGATGAACTTCGATTGCACAACCAATAATTCTACTGATCAAATCATCCTCAATCTTCATTTCAATCGAATTGTGCATTCCATCATGTTTTCAATTCCCTCCTTAGTGTTCTCCATGTTTTTCTCCCTGTTCTCCGTGGTCCCTCCGTGTTCTCCGTGGTTTCCTTTTTTTTTCTCCCTGATTCCCTCCCTGTTCTCCGTGGTTTCCTTTTTTTTCTCACTGATTACCTCCCTGTTCTCCGTGGTCCCTCCCTGTCCTCCGTGCATTGCTTTTTTTTCTCCCTGATTCCCTCCCTGTTCTCCGTGGTCCCTCCGTGTTCTCCGTGGTTTCCTTTATTTTCTCCCTGATTCCCTCCCAGTTCTCCGTGGTCCCTCCGTGTCCTCCGTGCATTGCTTTTATTTCTCCCTGATTCCCTCCCTGTTCTCCGTGGTCCCTCCGTGTCCTCCGTGGTCCCTCCGTGTCCTCCGTGGTCCCTCCGTGTCCTCCGTGCATTGCTTTTTTGCTACCTTCTACCCTCCTCTATCACAACAACAAAGCCGTCCCAAACCCAAACAGCATCAGGTATCCAAGTATATCCGTGATTCCCGTTATCAGAATTGACGAAGCGACAGCCGGATCGGCGCCAAGCCTCTGCAACAACAAGGGAATCGCCGATCCTGCAAAACCGGCAACGAAAAGATTACCTACCATTGCCATGAAAACCACAAGTCCGAGCAGGAAAGGTTGAGAGTTTTCCATTCCGGATTCGTTCTGAAGAAATAAAGCAGTCATCGTCACGAGAATCCCGACAACAATTCCATTGAATACACCGACGGAAATTTCCTTCAGGATGATTTTCCATACTTCTGTACGTTCGACACCGTCGGTGGCGATACGGCGGATGGTAACCGCAAGAGCCTGCGTGGCGCCATTGCCCGCGACACCCGCAATCACCGGCATGAACCCCGCGATAACCGCCAGGCTCTCAATGATATTCCGGAATTGCAACACGACAAAGCCGGCTGCGGAAGCTGTAAAGACATTGATGAGCAGCCAGGGTATTCTGCTCTTCACCGCTTCAAACCAGGTTCCCCGGAGTTCTTCGTCTTCAGACACGCCATGAATCTTCAAAAGGTCTTCGGTTGATTCATCGTGGATGACGTCCATGACATCGTCAAAAAGAATTCGCCCGAGAAGATGATTGTCACCGTCAACAACAGGAATCGTCGGCAGGTCATATTGCCTCATGAGCCTGGCCGCCTCTTCCTGGTCGGCGTCCACAGAAACCGAAATGACTCCTGTATCCATCAATTCGCTCAGCTTTGCAGAAGCGGATGCCCGAAGCAGATTGTTGAGACTGACCGCACCGAGCAATTTATTGTCATTATCAATTACATATATGACATAAAAGTCTTCGATTTCTTCGGAGATATGCAGAATTTCCTGGAGAGCCAGGTGTTTGGTCGTGATCCCGTTGAGCTTAAACAACTCCGGGTTCATGATTCCGCCGGCGGAATCGTCTTCGTATGACATCAGTTTCCTGATGACAGCCTCGTCCTCCGGCGGAAGACGCTTGAAGATCCGCTGTAAATCGTTTTCAGGAAGGTTGGCAAGCAGGTCAGCGGCATCGTCCGGATGAAGTTCTTCGATGACCCTTGCCGCTTGCTCATTGGTCATCTTTTTCAGGAGAGTCGCCGCATCGAGCTCATCGTCCATTTCGGTCAGGGCCTCCGAAACTTTTCTGACCGGAAGGACATTGATGATGCGTTGCCGGGATTCAGGCGAAACTTCCTCAAGTACATCAGCGATGTCTGAGGGATGGAGTTTTTTCAAGATGGGGAGAATCCGGTCGAAATACTCATCGAGACCGCGTTTGATCCGGGTGATATTTTTCCTGCGGCCTTCCATTCCGGCGGCAAAAATATGCAACAAAGGGCAAAAATCTTTCCGTTTTCATGGATTTCGCGAAGCCAATCCTGAATATCCCCGCATTCAGGGTATATTTTCTAAATTTGCCCCGCCTTTGAAAAAGCAGGACTCTCGCCCCGGATGAAAGATATTTTCGTTGATTTCAATGTAAAATTCGGACTGGAAAAAGTCTGGAAATGGAAATGGTGGGTAGCGGGATCAGGTGTCGCTGCCGCAATCGTATCCATCTTCTTTTCCCTCCGCCTTCCCGATGAATATAAAAGCACGGCATCTTTCATTCCGCCCAATATCAGTTCCCTGAATTCCATGGTTTTCAATTCGGGTTTGGGTTACCGCGGATTTGAGGCAGCCGAAGAAGAAGACATAGACCGGACGGTGGACTTTCTGGCATCGCGGCAGGTAACAGATTCCATTGCGAATGCGTTTGACTTGTACAATCATTATGGAATAGACCGCGATCATCCGAAAGCAGATGAATGGTTCTACCACACATTTTCCAAAAAGAATTCCATCAACTACAGCGACCGGTCTGTGGTCAAAATCGAATGTTACGATGTGGAGCCGGAAATTTCTTCAAAAATTGCCAACCTTTATCTCAATCTTGCAATCAATTGGTTTGAAGAAATTTCGCAAAGACGCCGCGGATATGAAGCGACACGTGCCGCGCTGGAGTCGCTGAGGATGAGGCAGAATCTGTTGTTGGATTCGCTCGAATACCTCAGGACAAAGCATCACCTCTACCATGTGGATCACGTCGGAGATGAAATGGATCGCTTCCTCGCCGGGGAAATCCGCAACAATCCGGAATTCGGGAAATTCTACGATGAGATGATCGCATACGAACTGGAGACAAACTCACTTGATGATGAAATCACCGATTTTGACCGCGAACTTCGAACAAGAGAAATCAACCTGCAGCAATACCCGGTTCTGATTCAGGTTACATCCCGTGCGGAACCTGCTACTTTCAAGGCCAGACCGAAAAGGAGTATTATCGTTGTCTTATCGGTGCTTTCCACCCTGGTTTTTGCGGCATTTCTGGCTGTCATGCTGGACAGGACCAAAGACCGCCTGCCGGTATAGACAGATCAGAAACAGCCGAAGAATTATATTTACAAGTAATAAATATGAAAGAACAATATATATGAAAATCCTGTTTGCTTCCTTTGCCTTTTTCCTGTTTCTGACCGCATGCACGGCATCGAAATGGGCCAGTCCCAATGATTCACATGTCGCAGGCATATCTGCGAAATATCCGGGCGCCAGTGTCGAGCAACTTAAGCAGGGAAGAAAAGTTTTCGTTGACAATTGTGATTCCTGCCACCTTCTGGATAAGCTGCGGAATAAGGACGAAGCTGCACTCGGGCGAATTGTTCCGGTGATGGTTGAGAAGGTCAACAAGAAAAAAGGGGATGGAACCATCGGCAAAGAAGATCAGGAAGCATTGCTGAGGTACCTGGTTGCAGTGAATACAGCGAATTGAGGGTTTCGGCTTTTGCTTTCCCTGCAAAAGCAAAATGATTTTACCGGGACCTTGTCACTTCCCCGGCGGATTCACCGTAACCGATTTGAATTTTGTTTCCGGAGTCACGCCGATTTTCGCGAGCATCTCCGGTACCGGACCTGAAATCGCCGCCGGCTCTCCGGTTCCTTCCTTCAGCAATTTTGCCCCGTCTTTCGCCCGGAAATAAAAGTAACTGAGAATTTCCCTTCCGCTCCGCCGCGAAACGGGAAGCGGAATATCCATTTGCGTGTACAGCATATCCGTGACCGGAACCGGCGTGCCCGAAATGTTGTATCGTTCAGTCGTTTGAATCAATTCCGTGCCGATCGAATTGCTGTCAATCAGGATCTGGTCAGCAGGAAAAGTGATTTGATACCAGGTTCCGTCAAAACCGAAATAAAAATTTACCGGAACCGGTCCGCCTTCCACACTGTTTCGCAATACCCGGTAGTAACCCTCCAAAGTCAGGAAAACCCTTGCTTCCATCCACGATTTGAAAACTCCCCGCATGTTTGTCAGCCTCATCCCGAGAATGTCACCGCCTTCGGCCCAGGCAATCGCATAGATTTCCTTCTGCATTTCTTCGATATTCCGCGCCGGAAAATTTGCTTTTAGTTCAAGGTTGATGCTTGTTGAAAATTTCTTGGTCGGATTTTCGGCAGTGGCAAACAAATAAGTCGCGGTGCTGTCAGGAATAAAAAACCGGTTGGTTTTTGCCGACAATTGCGGTTTTGGTTTTGAAACCGTGGAATCAGGTTTGGGTTCTGCCGTTTCCGGTTTTTGGTCGCCGTCTGTACCGCAAGCCGAGTCCAAAAAGGCCAGGGTTGCAGTGATCATGAATATTTTTTTCATTCGGTTCATTCTTCTAAAGTTGAAACATCTCCCGGATCTTTGCCCAATTCTTTGGCCTTCAAAAGGCGGCGCATGATTTTGCCGCTGCGGGTTTTGGGAAGTTTTTCGACAAAATCAATTTCGTCCGGTACTGCCAGACTGCCGAGCTCGCGCCTGACAACGCTTTTGATGCTGGCGAGAAGGTCATCTGACGGATTTGATCCGTTTACGAGAATGCAGAAAGCTTTTATGCTCTCACCTTTAATTTCATGAGGTTTCCCGATCACCGCGGCTTCCGCCACTGCTTCATGGGCGACCAGAGCGCTTTCCACTTCTGCGGTGCCGATGCGGTGACCTGAAACATTCAGTACATCATCGGCCCGGCCGAGGATCATGATGTAACCTTCGGAATCCATCGTCGCAAAATCACCTGCATAAAAAACGCCTGGAATTTCTTCCCAGTATTTCCGGAAGCGTGCATCATCATTCCAGCATGTACGCAGGGCTGCAGGCCACGGTGAACGGATGATCAGGAAACCGACGGAATTGGCCGCAACAGGCCTTCCGGATTTGTCAATGACTTCGGCTTTGACGCCGAAGAATGGCAGGCCAGCTTTGCCGGGTTTCTGATCCATAGAAGGAATGGTGACAATCATGTGTCCCCCCGTTTCTGTCTGCCACCAGGTATCAACGACCGCACAATTCCCCTTGCCGATGTTGTGATGATACCAAAGCCAGGCTTCGGGATTGATGGGTTCGCCGACACTGCCGATAATTCTTAGCGAAGACATCTTGTATTTCGACGGCCATTCCGAACCGTGACGCATGAACAATCTCACTGCGGTCGGAGCCGTATAAAACGCATTGACTTTGTATTGATCTATAATTCCCCACCACGAACCGGGATCCGGAAAATCCGGCGCACCTTCGACAATGACAGAAGTCACGCCGAGCGACAAAGGTCCATACACTATGTAGCTGTGACCCGTGACCCAGCCGGTATCTGCAGTACACCAGAAGATATCGTGATCCCGCAGATCAAATGTAATTCTTGTCGTGATGTGAGTGAATAGATTGTACCCTGCTGTTGTATGCACTACTCCTTTGGGCTTTCCTGTCGTTCCTGAAGTGTAGAGGATAAAAAGAGGATCCTCGGAATCCATCCATTCTGCCGGGCAATCGGGAGATCCGGAATCCATAACCGATTGAAAATCAACATCTTTTCCGGAAAGCGGCATAGTTTCTCCCCTGCGATCCACGATTACTTTCCCGCAGAAATCCAGTCCGGCGACTGCTTCGTCCACGACTTTTTTCAAAGGAACTTTCTTTCCCCGGCGTTGGGTATAGGTTGAGGTGAATACCATTTTCGCCTGGGCATCTTCCATTCTCACACGCAATGCCTGGGCGCTGAAGCCGGCATAGACAACAGAATGGATGGCGCCGATTCTTGCCACAGCGAGCATGCAAATGATCTGTTCAATCGTCAGCGGCATATACACCGCCACACGGTCTCCTTTTTTCAGGCCAAGTTTTTTCAGTCCGTTTGCAAACCGGCAAACTTTTTTATGCAATTCGTCGTAGGTGATTTTCCGTTCCTGCCGGTTTTCGTTCGTATAGATATATGCAATTTTATTTTTCTTGCCGTCACGGACGTGGCGGTCGAGGCAATTGTGGGTAATGTTGAGTTTGCCGCCTGCGAACCATTTGTAGTTTGGATAATTCCATTCCAGAACCGAATCCCATTTCCGGAACCATTCCATCTCTTCTCCGGCAAGTCGTCCCCAGAATTCCTGCGGATCCCGGATGGATTCTTCATACATCCGGCGGTATTGTTCAGGTGATAAGCCGGCGCTGGATTTCAAATGTTCCGGCGGACTGAATTTCTGGTCGGAGTGGAGAAGAACTTCATTCAAGGATTCTGTCATATTCAATTCATTTTACTGCAAAAAATTATTTCAGCAGGTATTTGACCAACAGGAAAATCAGGGCCAGGAGAAACATGAAAATCGAAATCTTGTTGATCGTATGCATCGCCCGGATATTGAAAACGGGTTTTTTTCCGTCAAGCGTCTGTTTTTTGAAACTCAGATAAGACCAGATCTTGGCGAGAATCTCCTTCATTTGTCCAAATTAGCAAAATGTGACGAAGGATTCAGGAAGGCAAACCACAATAGATCGTTGTTCGATAATTCATTTGCACGAACCCGTTTCCCTGATTTTTGTCATACAAATCTTCCAGGTCGGAAAGGATTGCCGGATCAGGTTCACCTTCTGAGAAATTCATGTAAGAACAGGAGCGGGTTCGCCCGAGAAGTCCATCGAGGTCGAGCATTTGCGAATTCGGAAGTTCATCTGTTTCATATTCGCCCGAAGCAAAAAATTCAGCAAAGACCGGTTTCCAGTCGCGGACATGATTGACACCCGCATATTGGGAAGAATGCTTATGCAGCAATTGTTCGTATTCCCTGTCAAATCCGGTTCCCTCCGTCATTCTTTCGTTCCAGGCAATACATACAAATTTCCCTGGTTTGAGAATCCGGCGGAATTCAATAGCAGCCTTTGCAAAATCGAACCAGTGAAAAGCCTGGGCACAAAAGACAAGATCCATGAAATGATCTTTGAGTCCGGAATTTTCTGCGGTTCCCGGAACCGAATGAAATCCTGGCAGAATTCCGCGATGAGATTCGGCAGCAGTGCGCATTTCAACATTGGGTTCGACTGCCCAGACCTCGTGCCCGCCATCAAGAAAAATCTGAGCGGAAATTCCGGTGCCCGACCCGATGTCTGCGACCAGACCACCGGAAGAAAGAATTCCTTTGCGATACATGAGAGACAGCAAACCAGATGGATAAAGAGGGCGGTACTTTTCATAATCTGTCGCCCTGCCGGTGAACCGCGATTTTGAATCACTCATAGTTTCAGGAACAAAAAGTGAATCCTGTTTTGTGCATGCAATTCAAATATATACGATCCGGCTGGGAAATTTCCCGCGTCAAGTCCAATATTCAGTTCATCCGGTGGCAGATTGCCTTCTATGATTCGCCTTCCATTCATATCAGAAATCGAATAATATTTTCCTCTGAGATCCGCAGGGATCTTCAGGGAAAGGAATTCGTCGGCCGGATTCGGATAGAATTCAAAGCCTGCAGTCAATTCCTCCCGTGATACCGGATTGGATACCGTTACGGAATCGCAGAAAGTGTCAGATTCGCAGAAATTTGACGAATTCAAGCATACAAACCAGCTTCCGGGAGACAGATAGGCATGGCTGGGATTGGCGGAAGTATCGGAACTTGAGTCGCCAAACGACCAATTAAATTCGTTCGAAGCAGAAGAAAGGTTGGAGAACACCGCCGTCAGTCCGGTTGCAGTGAATGAAAAATTGGCAACCGGCCCGGGTACCGGGCAACCACAACAGGATGCTGTTTCAAATCCTGCTGCGTTTGTAAAGCCGTTTACCGGAAGTGCATTCACGAGGGATTTCAAGTGAACGTTTACCGTAAATATCGTCGCCGCCGGTCCGGAGAATCCCAGGAAGGAATACAATCCGGTTGACGGATCGAGTGAATGCGTTTCTGAAATCATTCCATCCACGCCAATGAGTTGGCCAAGTTTGAAATAATTTCCGGTTTTTGGATCAACAGCGGTCAGCCAATAAGAAGACGAAGAAGTGTCATTCCACAATCCATATAGTGTATCATTCTGGCAATCAAATTCCATGCCGGTACCATTTTCAGGAAAGGGATTGTTGTGTTTGATACTTCCGGATGCAATGTCAATGTTGAGCAATTTGTACGAAGCACCTGCCAAAACACGACAACTGTAGGTTCCGGAATCGGAACTAAGGGCGAATGTACCGCCGATGTGGCCATTGATTCCGGGGAGAGTATCAAGCACAGTTTTGGTTCCGTCATCAGGATTGACAGAAATAAACATATATGTATTGTTGTCTTCCCACAGGCAGTAAAAATTTCCGTCCTTGCAGTTGTATTGAAGGCCGAACAGGTTATCGGGCATGGGAACCGTGAACAGGTTTCCGCTGGAAATCTGAATCCGGGAAATCATGATTGCGGAACCGAACAAGCCGATGAAAATGTATTCATCCTGGTTGGGATCAATGACGGTGGTTCCCGGAATGACAAGTCCGGTAAGTCCGGTAAGGGCGAACAGATTTGTCTTCACGCCGGTCGCTGGGTCAATGCCGGCGAAATAATAGATGGAAGTATTCTGGTCTTCCCACAAGGCATAGGTTGCAGGGTTTTGCGGGTGTACGGTGATGAATATGAAAATCATGACTGACGTAAGGACGAGACGCATCTGCTGAATTTCGTGAATCATAATAATTTGGGAAGCAAGGCAAATCATGAAGCCCTGAAAGGGCGGAATATCAAAGCCCGGGGTATAGCCCCGGGATAAGCATGATATCCTCAAAGAATAGCCCGGCGCAGGGGATTCGCGGCGGGGTGTGCCGTGAATCCACCTGGGTATTTCGGTTTAGGAGTGTTTGCGCGCGGGCTGCATCAAAACATGGTGTTATAGTATTCTAAACATAAGAAAAATTCCTTTTGGTTGGCCAAAGATTTTTTATTTCTGCAAAAACCGTATTTTCAGGCCATGAAAGCCATTTTTACCTTCATCCTTTGCCTTTGTATGGCAAGCAACCTTGTTTCTCAATCCGGCAAGACCGCAGGGACGATTGATACTCTCAATATGTATCAACAACGGGCGTCGGGTTATGTATTGCAAAATGTTACCGGCGGCGGATATGTTTTCGGAACCAGCAATGACGGATCGGGGAATACAATTACGATTGCAACCGGACTTCATTTCGACAGCCTGGGACCGATCACGGTCAACGAAGTATTCGTCTGGGTTGGAGCCAAACAAATCGTCGGCAGTTCCAACAATGTGAAGCTCGAATTGTACAATGCCGCATCCGACAGCCTTCCGACCAATCTCGTCGGATTTGGAGTGGCCAATATGGCCTTCGTTGATTCGGCCACCAGCGGGGTGAATTTTGTAACGATGAACAACCTGACGAAGTTTACGATCAACCAGGGCACCAATTTGGTAACCGGGCCGTTTGTTGTGGCATTAAATTATGATCAGATTGATGATACGATTGGAATTGTCTGCAGCAATCCGGATTCCGGAGACGGACAAGGGGAGAGGCGGGCAAAGCAATTGCTGGGTCCCACGCAGGGGGGCGGATGGGCAGCGGCTTCAGATATCTGGCTAAGCGGCATTGATGCCGATCCGATCATGATTCCCATCGTGGAAACGACAACCATCGGCACCGAACCGGTTGTATTTGCAAATGAACATTACCGGATCAGGCCGCCTTTTCCGAATCCGTCCCGGAATCTTTCCACATTCGAAATTGAATTGCTGAAAGACACCCATCTGCAACTTGTGGTCTGGGATATCGCCGGAAAGATCCTCTTTGATTCCGGAAATACCCCGCGTTCAGCCGGGAAGCATGTAATTGATATTGATGTGAGTGACCTGGCAACCGGAAGTTATTATTATACTGTCGGGACAGACGAGACGAGGATGTCGGGAAAAATGGTTGTAAGCAGGTAGGAGAGGGACTCGCCATCCAATGCCGTTGGATTTATCCGACGGTGGTTTGTGTTCAGAAAAAACAATCGCAAAATTCCCTCACGCACCCTTCCCCTCCTCGCTTTGTCATTACGACGGAACAAATTTCAATCACTTCGATTGCGGCATCAGACGGACAAGCAGTAAATCCGCAAAGTTGCATCGCCCCAAGATCATTGGTGTCATCGCCGATGTATGCAATCGAGGAAAACGGAATCGCCGTTTCCGCTTGCCATTTTGCCAGGATATCTTCCTTTCGGTCGCGGCCCACGAATACCCTTTTGACTCCCAACCTTTCGGCCCGGTTGATGACAGCAGTTTTTTTTAATCCGCTGCTCAGAAATGCAACTTCAATACCGAGTTTCATGATATGAATAATCGCCCTTCCGTCGCGGGCATTGAATTTTTTGATTTCATCGCCACTATCTGAAAAGTACATGCCTGCATCGGTCATGACTCCATCTACATCAATTACAAGCATCCTGATTTCCATTTCCGGCAGGTTCCGGAATTTTCCTTTCAGCAATGCATCAATCGAAATTTTGAAAATGGTTGAAAGCAGGAGAAGCGTATTGGCATCGGGAATAATTTTCCCGCTCAGGAAATGATTCAACAATTCTGTATTGATGCCCATCGTGCTTGCAAAATCCTGATCCGAAAGCCTGGAACGTTCGAAAAATATTTTCAGATTTTCTGCAAAAAACAAGGCGATTACACTATTTTTCGTCCGATCGCGGATGTGACCGGGCCGAGTGTTTGGTATAATTTCCGGAATTCATCCGGATTCAATTGCTGAGAAGCGTCGGAAAGGGCAGCCTTTGGATCCGGATGGGTTTCAATGATCACTCCGTCAACTCCCATCGCGATACAGGCACGGGTGAGGTCGGGAACACCGTAAGCATACCCGATCGCGTGACTGGGATCCAGAATGATCGGCAGATTTGTCTTTTCTTTTAGGTAAGAGACACCGCACAAATCCAGAGTGAACCTGGTCTTGTTTTCAAAAGTCCGGATGCCCCTCTCGCAAAGTATCACGTTTTCGTTTCCGCCCGATAAAATAAATTCTGCAGCCTGAACAAACTCCTGTAACAAAGTTCCAAATCCCCGTTTGATCATGATGGGCTTTCCGGCCGTGCCGCACCGGCGGAGAATGCCATGATCGTACATGGATTTTGCTCCAATCTGTATGACATCAGCGTATTCAATTACTTCTTCGATATGTGTGGCGTCGCGGACTTCAGAAATGATTTTCAATCCGTACTTTTCGCGCATCTTTGCCAGCAGTTTCAATCCGTCCATTCCCAATCCCTGAAAAGTGTATGGCGAAGTGCGGGGTTTAAATGCACCACCCCGGAGCATCCCGATTCCCAGATCCACACACAATTTTGCCATGGTTTCGATCTGCTCCTCTGATTCTACCGAACAAGGGCCGGTCACGACCAGGGTATGACCGGAATCTCCGCCGATCAAAATATTGCCGATGAGGATTTCCCGGGTTTTTTTACGGTATTGCCGGCTACCCAATTGCAGATCATCCGGAAAAATAAATTTCTCACCAATGACATCATCGTACTTCGCATCAACCAATTTGACATTCGATGAAGTGACGAGCACGTTGTCACTCCCGTTCATCAAATGAACGGCTTTCAATTCGCAGGCCATTTGCCCGGCTTTTTCTCTTCCGATGCCGGACTTTAAATGAATAATCATGATTCTCCTTTCACCAGGTTGTTAAATTTAATGGCACCGGTTAACTGATTCGAGTCATTCACCACGGGCATATACAATACAGGAAAATTAATTTCTTTGATCAGGTCAAGCATTTCACTTACCGTCAATCCTTCGTTCACCACTTTCGGATTCCGGTTGACAAGAGATCCGACGGTTACCGCATTCAAATCATCAATATGTTTCAAAAGGGCCCGCCGGATGTCGGCGTTGGTAACGAGTCCCATCAGCTTTTGATTTTCATTGACGACGATGGCAAATCCCATTCCCAAATCTTCGATGGCATGAAGCACCCGGGGCAAGCTGAGTTGATTTTCATTTATTACCGGCAATTCATCAGGAAGCAACATGAAATCCCTGACAAAATAATGCGATCCTACCTCAGGGCGCTGCATTTGCAGCAAAGATCTTGCGATGGAATTTGAATTTACAAGATATGAGCCGGAAACTACGGTTCGCACGCCGATGTTCCGCAGGATAAAGGAAACCTCGTCGTTCACCCCTCCATCCACATGAATTTTTTTACCCGGATATCGTCGTGAAAATTCCCGGATTCGCCTGAATGTCTGATTGTTAAAACGGCCTCCACTCAATCCGGGAGTGGACCCGGTGAAAAGGATGAATTTGGCCCGGGCAGAATAAGAATCGAAGACGGAAAGTTCGGATTCCGCTGAAATGGCAATGCCGATTTCCGATGGAAGATCCGCCGGAATCGCAAATTTGCCTTCGATGGCCTCATGCTGAAAAGTGACCATTTCCACCTGAAATTTCCTGATTGCCTCAAAATATTTTGCCGGGGACGGCGAAATAATATGCAAGTCAAGCGGCAATTTGCTGATTTGCCGGATCAGGGCAATATCCTCAAAAACAGCAGGATCGTTGTTGCAATCCAAATGAAGGCAGTCAATCCCGCATTCGTCCAGCTCTTTCACCAGTTCGGTAAGACTTCGGGGACCATGAGTATATACCGAGGCAGAAATCTTCATTGGCGCCCCAAATTTAGCATTTTGATCAGCCCGGTACGCTCCATATTAATTTATGAGCATGAAGGCGGAGTTCGTTTGAGAAAATGCCCTTTTGTCGTTACTTGCAGGTCGCCGTTTTGACATATTTGCGGCGAATCAAAAAGATTTGAATCATGGCAGAACGTGAAATCCAATTCCGGGAAGCTCTCAGGGAAGCGATGAATGAGGAGATGCGGAGGGACCCCAATGTGTACCTGATGGGGGAAGAGGTTGCTGAATACAACGGTGCATACAAAGTCAGCCAGGGAATGCTGGAAGAATTCGGAGCCCGCAGGGTGATTGACACTCCGATCGCTGAATTGGGGTTCTCCGGGATCGGCGTCGGCAGCGCCATGGTTGGTCTTCGTCCGATTGTCGAGTTCATGACTTTTAACTTTTGTCTCGTTGGCGTGGACCAGATTATCAACAATGCGGCAAAAATGTATCAGATGAGCGGCGGTCAGTTTAACATCCCGATTGTATTTCGTGGACCAAGCCAGAGCGCCGGGCAATTGGGTGCGACACATTCCCAGAGTTTCGAAAACTGGTTTGCCAATTGCCCCGGAC
>Ga0247727_10013294_pt1 | contig 13913 bp, 10 predicted proteins | sample WisWelCaveWW1625_FD_202498 | JGI IMG/M metagenome (GOLD analysis project Ga0247727, IMG submission 202498) | Biofilm microbial communities from Wishing Well Cave, Virginia, United States - WW16-25 | ecosystem: Environmental > Aquatic > Deep subsurface > Groundwater > Cave microbial mat | place... | reverse complement strand
CGCGGTCATGGCCCGGGCTTGTGGGGTATCGGTCATCGTCCGCTGAAGAGTATTGGCCATAGGGATACTTTTATTCGGTCCGGCGCACACGCGGGTTGGCCAGCTCGTCGAGGCCCATGTTGATGAGCGCCAGCGAGCCCAGGATGAGGACCATCGCAAACGCCGGTTCCAGCGGCCACCACCACCAATTATTAAAGAAGGCGCTCTGGCCCTGCGCGGCCCAGATAATGTTGCCCATCAGCGGCTCACGCAACGGGCCTAAACCCAACACCGCCAGATAGAATGAGGCAAACACCGCTTTGAAGACCTGATCCACAAACGCCGCCGCGATGAAGGGCAAAAGATTGGGCATAATTTCGCCAAAGATGATCCCCAGGTCGCCCAGGCCAGAGAGTTTGGCGACCGAGACAAATTGCCGCTCCTTCATGGTAAGGACTTGCGAGCGCACCACCAGGGTTGGCCCCATCCACGCCAGAAGCATGACCACAAAGGCCATGGTGAAAATCGTGACATCGCGTTTATCAAGCGAGCTGGCAATGATCACCTGAATCAGAAAAGCTGGAATCGGTGTAAGGATTTGGCAAATACTTTTGATACTGGCATCTATCCAACCGCCAAAGTAGGCGGAGATAAAGCCTAGCACCACGCCGATCAATGTCCCCAGCGCGCCCGCAATCACGCCAATGAGGGCGGTCTGCCAGAGGCCAACTACCATGGCCGCATAGAGATCGCGTCCAAAATAATCGGTGCCGAACGGGAATTCCAAGCTAGGGGGTTGTTTAGATTTGACGGACAGGGGATAGGCATCGTCGGGGTCCACCGTCAGCATGCCCGTCGCCGTGAAAATAATTAATCCCAGCAAAATGAACAGGCCAACCGCCAAACTTTTGTTGCGGCGCAAATAGCGCAACAGCAACGTCAAACGGTTGGGCTGGGCGAATTGAGTTTGAGCCAGGGTCGCGGTGGTCATCGGGATTCCTTATTCATATTTAACACGGGGGTCCAATAATGGATAGAGAAATTCCACAAACACCATCAGCGTGGCAACGGCGATGGTGACGAATAGCACGACGCCATAGATGACAAAAAAGTCGTTGGAACGGATGGCGGCATCCAACACCCGCCCCAAACCCGGCAGGCCAAACATCTGCTCGACAACGATTGCAGACGTGATCACTGTGCCCAGTGCCAGAGCCAGGCCAGTGACCTGTGGCAGCAGTGCATTCCGCAAATAATAATCCCGAAAAATGGCTTGCCCGCCCAAGCCTTTGTGCTCCGCAAAATTCACGTAATCTTCGCCCTGAATGGTGACACCCATGCCGCGCATGGAAAGCACCCAACCGCCCACCGAACCCAGGATGAGGGCCAACGCGGGGAGGAGTTGATGATGGACAACATCCCACAGGAAGGCAGGCGAGGTCCAATCGGGAATGACGCCCGTTGAATAAGCCCCGCCCAGAGGCGCCAGTTTAAGGCGGAAGGCGATAAAAAATAGCAAGAGCACTCCCATCAATACCGGCGGGATGCCTTGAAAGAGCACAAAGGGTGTGGCAAAGGTGCGGAGCCACTGCGGCGCCCGCGGCCAGGCGGCGATGGCGCCCAGAAGGTTGCCAATAACGAAAGATAGTATTGTGGTTACCAGTAAAAGCATAATGGTCCACGGGAGTGAATCCATGATCAGCTCTATCACTGTCTTGGGGAATAGGTTCAGTGATACACCGAGGTCGAGCCGGGCGATGCTCAGGAGGTACTCGATATACTGTTGCCCGAGTGGGTTGTCGAGACCAAACTGTTTGTTATAGGAAGCGATGATCGTTTCAAGATCTTCAGGCGAGAAACCGCCCTGGCGGGCCAATGTCGCAAAGCGCTCGCGCACGGGGTTCTTGGTAGAAATGCGCGGGACAAAAAAGGTGATGGTGGAGGCCGACCAGACTACCAGCACGAGGAACAGTAATCGCCGGATGATAAGTTTAATACTCATAACATCTCTCCTCCAGCCCAAACCTGAAGGGTCTGTGAGACCCTTCAGGTTTGGGGTGAAACCTTGCGCGGCACGCTTGGAGCGTGCCGCGCAATTTGAAATACTCTACCTACTTGGCCGGTTGCAGGCCAACAATGACTAGCAAGCCGGTGTGCGCCCAGAAGGCGCCGTTGGTGCCCATGGCCAGGTTGGTCGTCGTCGGCCAATTGGTCCAATAGGTCTGGTTGTAGGGAATGCGGTGGAGCCACTGAATGATGGGGACGTCAATCTGATCGCGCCAGTAGATGCCCAGCGCCTGTGCAGCCAGTTCCTGGAACTTGGGATCATCGGAACTGAGAGGCGCCATCTCGTCGAGGATGGCATCGTATTCGGGGTTGGAGTAGCGCGAGAAGCGGTTGTTGCCCGCAGTAGTGCCGATGGAGGCGCTAAAGCGGCCATGGAACAGTTCGAGGGCCGCATACGGGTCTTTCAGGCTGGCGCCGTGGCCAAACATATACAGGCCGGGGGTGCCATTGGCCATGTTGTTATAGGCCTCGGTGCTGAAGTCCGTGTCGGAGTCAAAGCCAGCGGCGCGGAGCATTTCCACCAGGACGGCTACGATGTCGGCGTGAATGCCTTCAAAGCCGTTGATGACAGCAGGCACGGTCGCGCCGTCCTTCTCCCACAGGTCATCACCGTTCTTGGCGAAACCGGCTTCAGTCATCAGCGCGGCGCTCTCATCCAGGTCAAACTTGCGCGGCTCGTACTGCGCTTCCAACGCCTTCACCGCCGGGCTGGCCACAAACTTCTGCAGGCCGGGGTAAAGCGGGAAGGGATAGATGGTCGTCACTTTTGCGCCGTCATAGATGATTTCGTCAATCTTGTCGCGGTCAATCGCCAGGCTGATGGCGCGGCGGACGCGGGCATCAGTGAATGGCTCAAGCTGGGTGTTCATCCACAACGAGTTCGGCCACCAGTCCAGGTAGCCATAGGGCGAGTCACTGCCGGTGTGAGTAGTGACTTTAGCATTGGAATTAAGGATTTGCTTGGCCACACCACTACGAACGTCGAGAATGGCATCGAACTCATTATTCACCAAACGCTGAATAACGACGTCCATGTTTTGGCCGACCTGACCGCCGATGTTGACCATGACCACCCGTTTGACCGCGGGGGTGGCGACGCGGCCAGCCTTAACCGCCCACCAATCCTCATTCAGGTCGTAAATCTTCTGGTTGGCATCCCACAGCACCAGGTCATACGGGCCAGAGTGTGGCATGTCCAGGCCGCCAGCGAAGGCATTGACGTCCGCTTCATTCTCTAACACATGCGCGGGCACAATCGGGATGCCGGTGTCGAATTTCAGCATCAACACTTCAAAGGCGAAGCGCGGGGCCGGGATCTTAAAGGTGACGACGACGGTCTTATCATCCGGGGTCGCGACGTTGTCCACAAATTGCTCGAACGCGGCGTGATAGGGCAGTTTGTCGTTATTCAGTTGCCCCTCGAAGGTGAATTTCACATCATTCGAGGTCACTGGGGTGCCATCGCTCCACGCGGCATCCGCGTTGAGTTTGATGGTCAGTTCGGTGAAATCGTCTTTGGTATATTCCATGCTATCCGCCAACCAAGGGACTTCTTTGTCGGCGAAGATGGCGAAGAACATGAGGGGTTCCCACATGAAGGCATTGCCTTCCTGGTGGGTGTAACCGGTGGCCCAGGGGTTAGTGGTGCCAATGGCTGAGGAAATACTCCAGCCGAGGATGGCGGTTTGGTTGCGCGGAACTTCAGCCAATCCGGCCGGGGCCTCGGTGGCGGCCGGGGCTGAGGTGGCGGCCGGGGCCGAAGTGGCGGCCGGAGCCGAAGTGGCGGCCGGGGCCTGGGTGGCCTGCGGCACTTCCGTCGTCGTCGTGCAGGCTGACAAGATCAGCAAGGCAGCCACGAGCGTATTGAGAAACTTGAGTTTGGTCATTTTTTATTCTCCTCCAAATTGGATAGATCAGTTTACCTACTTTCCAGCGTCAGTTAGAGATGTGATGAGTGATGGCGAAGAGCACCTCCTCTCGGATCAGTTTTGCCTTTTTCTGGGTGAGCGGTTACAATTTTAGGCGACCCTTGACGCTATGTCAACCGCAAATCTCCTGTTTGTCACAGCGTCATCATATCTCTATAAGGCAGGCAGACATGACGACTCCTGACGTTGTCAAGGCCTGGGCCGAGACCGTCACAATTCCGACCTATGACATTGGCGAGCCGGACAAGAATCCGATGTTTCTGGAGAAGCGCGTTTATCAGGGTAGCGGCGGCGCCGTCTATCCTTATCCGGTCATCGATCGCGTCTTTGATGAAAAGACCGACCGGCCTTACACTGCTGTGTTCCTCGAAAACCGTTACCTCAAGATTATGATCCTGCCAGAGATTGGCGGCCGGGTGCAAATGGCGCAGGACAAGACCAATGGCTATCACTTCATTTATTATAATCGTGTGATCAAGCCGGCCCTGGTCGGCTTAACTGGGCCGTGGATCTCCGGGGGCATCGAATTCAACTGGCCGCAGCACCATCGCCCCAGCACCTTCGAGTCAGTCGCCTGGCGCATCATTGCGAACCCGAACGGCAGCAAAACGGTATGGTGCTCCGAGATTGAGCGCATGTTTTTCACCAAGGGCATGCATGGCTTCACGCTGTATCCCGATCAGGCCTACCTCGAAATCAGCGTGCAACTCTACAACCGCACCAGTGAACCACAAACGTTTTTATGGTGGGCGAACCCGGCAGTGCATGTCAACGACGACTACCAGTCCGTCTTCCCGCCCGACGTGCAGGCGGTGATGGATCACGGCAAACGCGACGTTTCCGACTTCCCTATTGCCACTGGCAACTATTATAAAGTCAACTACGCCCCCGGCACCGACATCTCGCGTTACAAAAACATTCCTGTCCCTACCTCTTATATGGCTTATCACTCTGACTTTGATTTTGTTGGCGACTACGATCACGGCTCGCAAGCCGGGATGCTACACGTCGCGAACCATCATCTCGTGCCGGGCAAGAAGCAGTGGACCTGGGGAAACGGCGACTTTGGCCGGGCCTGGGATCGCCAACTCACCGATGAGGACGGCCCCTACATCGAGTTGATGTGTGGGGCGTTCACCGACAACCAGCCTGACTTTTCGTGGATCATGCCCGGTGAAGAGAAACGCTTCACCCAAATCTTCATGCCTTATAAATTAATCGGCCCGGCCAAGAACGCCAGCCAGGAAGTAGTTATCAATCTCGAACTCAACAGCAACACGGCCAAAGTTGGCGTATACCTTACCCAGCCACGCAGTGTCCGGGTTGAACTAAACCTGAACGGCGCAATGCTTTGGAATAAAATCGCCGCCCTCTCGCCCGAACACGTATTGATCGAAACGATCCCTGTGCCACCCGACACCCAACCCGGTCAGATCACCTTGCGGGTGGCCGACACCCACACAGGCCGCAAACTCATCACCTTCACGCCCCCGCCCGACGAAAAATCTCCCATCCCCGCCCCGGCCACTGTCGCTAAACCTCCAAGCGAGATCACCTCGAATGAAGAGCTGTTTCTCAACGGTTTGCATCTCGAGCAATATCGCCATGCCACCTACGCGCCCGAGCCATACTATGAAGAAGCTCTGCGCCGCGATCCATTCGATAGCCGTTGCAACAACGCCCTGGGCCGGCTCTTATACCGTCGCGGCAAATTTGCCGAAGCCGAGCCTTACTTCCGCACAGCAATCGCTAGCTTGACGCGCCGCAACCCCAATCCTTACGATGGCGAACCATACTACAACCTCGGCCTTGCCCTCAAAATGTTGGGCCGCCATCGCCAAGCCTTTGCCGCCTTCTACAAAGCAGTTTGGAATGCGGCCTGGCAGGACGCCGCCTACTTTGAACTGGCGCGGCTGGCAAGTCGTTTCGGCGACCAGGCCCAAGCCTGTGAGTTAGCCAACAACGCCCTCCGCCGCAACGGATCGCACCACAAAGCGCGGCATCTCAAAATTGCGCTCTTGCGCCAACTGGGGCGCAAAGATGAAGCCCTGAAAGAATCAACCCTGGCGCTGGAATTAGATGTCATGGACTTTGGCGTAATGTATGAGCGCCAACTGTTATCGGGCGACGACTCCTTCACCAAACTTGCGCAGGGCAATGCCAACACTTACATTGAGATCGCATTGGATTACCTGCACGCCGGACTTTTCACGGAAGCCATCACCCTCCTCGAAGCCTCACCGCAGACCGATCCGTTGGTGATGTACTTTCTCGCCGAATGTTATCACCAAACCGGCAACCTCCCCTGCGCCGCCGCCACATTTCAGCAAGCCGCCGCCCAAGCAGCGCTTGGGACGCCGCCCAACTACTGCTTCCCCCATCGACTCGAAAGCGTGCTGGCGCTGCAAAGCGCGATGGAACTTAATCCAACCGATGCCCGCGCCCCTTACCATCTTGGCAACTTCTGGTATGCCCATCGCCGCCCGACCGAGGCGATTGAATGTTGGGAAAAAGCCCGCCAACTCGATCCCAGCTTCCCAACCGCCCACCGCAATCTTGGGTTGGCCTACTGCAACAAACTGCGCGACGCCTCGCGTGCCTACGAGTCGTACGAACGCGCTTTTGCGTTGAACCCTGACGACGCGCGGGTGTTGTTTGAACTCGATCAACTTAAAAAGAAACTCAACCACTCTCCCCAGGATCGGCTGGCAAATTTAGAGAAGCATCTCGATCTGGTTGAACAGCGCGATGACCTCACCATTGAGTACATCACCCTCCTCAACCTGGCTGGCCGCCACCCGGAAGCCCACGCCGCGCTGATGCGGCGACAGTTCCACCCCTGGGAAGGTGGCGAGGGCAAGACCACCGGCCAATATGTGATTAGCCTGGTGGAACAAGCCAGGCAACTCATCGCCGGGGGCCAACCCGCCACGGCGGTTTCCCTTTTGGAGCAAGCCTTCATCTACCCCCACAACTTGGGCGAAGGCAAACTCCCGAATGCTCAAGAGAACAACATTCACTACTATCTGGGCTTCGCCTATGCGGGTCAGGGCAATGATGAAAAAGCGAACGCCCATTTTGAGAAAGCCGCCCTGGGCCTCAGTGAACCCACCTCGGCTATTTATTACAACGACCAACCACCCGACATGATCTTCTATCAGGGCTGGGCGCGGCAAAAGTTGGGGCGGGCGGTGGAAGCCCGTCAAATCTTCCACAAGCTTGTGGGCTACGGGCAGACCCACCTGGATGACGATATCAAAATGGATTACTTCGCCGTTTCACTGCCAACCTTTTTAGTGTTCGACGAAGACCTCAACTATCGCAACCGCATCCACTGCCACTACATGCAGGCACTCGGGTTACTTGGCTTGGACCAGACCGCCGAAGCTCAACAGCAATTTGATCAAGTGCTAAAGCTCGACCCCAATCATCAAGGCGCGATCATCCATCGCGCCCTCAACCAACTTTAGATTGCCTGGAGACCCGCATGCAAAACAATCAACATCCACAGTTGTCATGGCAGTCAGGGATCATAACTTTGATCACCATATCCTTGGTGGCCGCCTGCACCACCAGCACCCCTCTCCCACCCACGCCCTCCGCTGTCGAAGAGCAACCCATCGCGGGCGGCCCGGTCATTCTGCGAGCCGAGATCGCCTTGCGCAAAGTGGTTGAGGTTGGCCCAGGCAACATTCGCCTCGCAATCAATCCAGTCAATGGCGCTGTCTATATGTTGAACCCGATCGATGGTCTTTATCTGGTTGACTTGAAGGCCGGTATTACTACCCTGATCTCGCCGCTGGCAGATATTCTGCCTCAAAGCATCCTCACCGGTTTGGCCGTCGGGCCTGATGGCGCCGTCTACATAGTTTCCAATCTCAAGTTTGGCGATAACCTGACAGTGGCCTCTATCCGCAGGGGTGTCGCCGACTCAACTGGTAAGTTTAAGTGGGAGACTCTCGCCTCGACCGAGCCTTACCCAACCAGCAACACACCGTTTGATCACAACTTTAACGGCCTCGCCATCAGCCCCGACGGCCAATGGTTGTATGTCAACAGCGGCTCCCGCACCGATCACGGCGAAGTCGAGGACAACGACGGCGCTTTCAACGACACGCGCGAAGTGGGCCTCACAGCCAAAATCTTTCGCCTCCCCATTGACGCCGACCGCCTCTCACTGCCCACCCAGGAATCAGAACTGGATGCGCAAGGTCTGATCTTCGCACGCGGTGTCCGCAATGCCTACGACTTAGCCTTTGGCCCCAACGGTGATCTGTTTGCCATTGACAACGGCCCCGATGCCGACTACCCCGACGAACTCAACTGGATCCGTGAAGACCACCACTACGGTTTCCCCTGGCGCTTCGGCAACCAGGACAATCCGCAACAATTCTTCGATTACGACAGCAACAAAGATCAGCGCCTGCACTCTGACTTCACGGCTGTAAAAATTGGGGCGTACAAGAATGACCCGACCTTCCCCAAGCCGCCCGGCGACTTCACCGATCCCATCATCAATCTCGGCCCGGATGCGGCCTATTACCGGGGCGACGACGGCGGCGAATACAATGCCGCCGCTGAAGGCAAGCCCGCCTACACCTTCACCCCACACCGTTCACCATTGGGTCTCGTCTTTGCCACCGATCCAGCGTTGCCTGCCGACCTCCGCAGTGACGATCGCTCACTGAGCGCCTTCCTCGTGAATTGGGGTGCGGCGGGCGGCACCCTCACCGACCGAGGCCTTGACCTGCTCCACTTGCGCCTCACGAAAAAGGGCGATAACTACGAAGCGACCGTAACCCAGATCGCCCGCGACTTCAAAAGCCCCATTGACACCAGCCTGATCGAAAATCGCCTCTATGTGCTTGAGTATGGCGACAAGGCCGCTGTCTGGGAATTGACCTTCAAGTAACAGTTATCGATCAGGTCTCACACTCATGGCCTTAGACTCTCCTCCGATGGTGGATACTTTACCCGGATCGCCGCTTTCCGCGCAGAACAGTGAAGCGACAACTGGCGGTAGCCTCATCTATCAGGCTGTCGCTCAAGACATCCAACAACGCATCCGCCGGGGAGATTGGCTGCCCGGCACACGCTTGCCGAGCATCACCCAACTAGCTAAAGATTTGCGTGTTGGCACCAGCTCAGTGCGAGAAGCCTTGCGCTCACTACAATCAATCGGGCTAGTGAAGATTGAACACGGTCGCGGCGTTTTCGTCACCGCCTCGCACCCGCCCGCTACCCTGGCGAACTACTTTCAAGAAGCCAGTACCGGCCTCATCATAGCCCTGGCCGAAACCCGCCGCATCTTGGAACCAGAGTTGGCCGCTCTCGCCGCTGAACGCGGCACTGACAAAGATTTGACTAAGATCGAAGAGTTAGCCCAACAAATGGAAGTAGAAGCCCGGCACGGCAATGATTTCTCCGAACTGGATGTGCAGTTTCATCGCCACATCGCCCAGGCCGCCCGCAATTCCATTCTGTATCGGACGATAGAAGGAGTTGGCGATCTGTTTCTGGCGAGCCGCAAGATGATCTTGATGGAGCCGAAGACCACAGCCCGCACGGCGCGCTATCATCTGTTCATTGCCGAAGCGTTGCGGTCACGTAACGCGCCCCAAGCTCGCCTGTTAATGCAGGCCCACATGAACGATATGCTCACTGATGTATTAGCCGCCGAAGCCAGAATACATCCAAAGGAAACCCTATGAAAATCGCAGTCACCGGCGGCAACGGCGATATGGGCCGTAGCCTAATTCCATATTTAATAGAGCGGGAGCACTCGGTCGTGAGCATTGACCGCGCCCCGCCGGCCACCCCCTTGCCCCCGCTTGCGCCCGTTGCCTACCTCATCGCCAACACCACCAACTTCGGCGAGTTTGTCGCCAGCATTCGCGGCTGCGAGGCGCTGGTTCATCTCGCCGCAATCCGCTCCCCAAGTAACCATCCCGACCCGGTGGTGTACGCCGAAAACACCGTCAGCAGTTACAACGCCCTCAGCGCCGCCGCAACGCTGGGCATCAAGCGCGTTTGTATGGCGTCGTCCATTAACGCCATCGGCGGTGTGTTCAGCCGCGCGCCGCGCTACGATTATTTCCGGGTGGACGAGTTACATCCAACCTACGCTGAAGAGCCTTACGGCCTATCCAAATGGGTGCTGGAGCAACAGGGCGATGCCTTTGCGCGCCGTTACGAATGGCTAAGTATTGCCAGCCTGCGTTTCCATTGGCTCACCGAGAGCCGTGAGCGCTTGATTCAGACTGCACACATGATGAGTGACGCCATCGTTCGCCACCTATGGGCCTACACCTTGTTTTCGGAAGCCAACCGCGCCTGCCTGCTTTCAATTACAGCCGATTTCGCTGGCCATGAAGTTTTCTACATCACCGCCCCGCGCACAATGGCCGAAGCACCGTCGCTCGACCTCGCCCGCCAGCATTACCCGGACACGCCGGTTCGCGGCGACTTATCCGGCCACACCAGCTTCTTTAATTGTGCCAAAGCCGAACGCATCCTCGACTGGCGACACACGGAGTAAATTTATGCGCATCACCGACATTAAACCCTACCCGGTCTGGGTGGGAAACCGTAATCAATTCGTCGTCAAAGTCGAAACCGACGAGGGCATTTATGGTCTGGGCGAGTCCGGCCTGAGCGGTCGTGAACTGGCAGTGGCCGGGGCCCTCAAACACTTCCGCGAGCTTCTGATCGGCAAAGACCCCATGCAGCGCGGGCGCATCTGGCAGGAGTTATACCGCAGTCAATACTTCGAGGGCGGGCGCGTGCTGCTCGCGGCGCAGAGCGCGATTGACATTGCGCTGCACGACATCGTGGGCAAGGCCCTCAAGGCGCCGGTTTATCAACTGCTGGGCGGTAAACACCGCGACGTTATCCCCTGTTTTGCCACCGCCACCGGGGCCGGGCCGAAGCTTGTCGAAGATGTTCAGCTCCTCATGAAACACGGCTGGACGGTGATCCGCACCGGGCCGATGATGCCCAATGGCGCAGGCGGTTTTACAGGCGACTCGGACATTTTCGAGCCACGCGAGAGCATCCCCCTCACGGCCAAATGGCTCACCAAAGTGCGCGAAGAATGCGGCAGCGAGATCGTGCTGGGCATTGACTATCACCACCGGCTCTCCATTGCCGAGACCGCCTCGTTCTGCCAACGGATGCCGATGGGGACGCTCGACTTCATCGAAGAGCCGATCCGCGACGAGACGCCCGAAGCCTACGAAGCCCTGCGCAAGCTCACCGACGTGCCGTTTGCGGTGGGCGAGGAATTCGCCAGCAAGTGGCAGTTCCTGCCGTACATTGAAAAACATCTGACTGATTTTGCGCGCATTGACATCTGTAACGTCGGCGGTTTCACCGAAGCGATGAAGGTGACCGGTTGGGCCGAGGCGCACTACATTGACCTGATGCCGCACAACCCGCTCGGCCCAGTGTGTACGGCGGCGACGATTCACATGGCGGCGGCCGCGCCCAACTTCGCATGGCTGGAGGTGCGCGTCACCCAAACGGAGAATCTATACTACGGCAAGTCCGGCGTGAACGATGCGGATGAGTTGTTCCCAGTACAACCGCGATTAGTGGGCAACACCTTCCCCGTGCCCGATACGCCCGGGCTGGGTGTGGAACTGGATGAGGCCCTCGCTCAAAAGCATGAGTGGCAGTTCTGGGAAGCCCCCCACTGGAAACGTCGCGATGGCTCAGTGACGAATTGGTAATGCAAGTGTATGCCGACTTTAACTCGCCGCCAATTTCTTGCCATCGCTGGGGCCGCCGGTGCGACCCTGTTGGGCGTTGGCGTGCTACTCAAAAACCGCTCGGTCGCTTCCTCTGAAAATTTGGAGACACCTATGCCTTCCTCGACACAGCCCCTGGTCTTCATCGGCGGCTACGCCGCCCCTACCGCATCCGGCATTCACGCCTTTAGTTTTGATAGCGCCCCTGGCGCGTTAACTCTGCGCGGTTCTTTCACCGGCATCGTCAATCCATCGTTTCTCGTTGTGCATCCCAACGGGCGTTGGTTGTATGCAGTGAGCGAAACGAGCCAGTCTACCGATGGTGTGTCCGGAGGCGTATGGGCGTTTCGTTTTGAGCGCGAGCCGTTGACTATTCAGCCCATCAATCATCAACCCAGCGGCGGCGATTGGCCCTGCCACTTGCAACTCGATTCAACCGGCCAATGGCTGTTGACCACTAACTACGGTACCGGCAATGTCGCCGCCTTCCCTATTCAACCTGATGGCTCGCTCGGCTCCATGAGCGATCTCGCCCAACATCACGGCACTGGCCTCAACGCGAAGCGGCAGGAAGGCCCACACGCTCACTCAGCCAACCTTACGCCTGATGGTCGCTACTTCATCGTCGCGGATCTGGGCATTGATGCGTTAGTAGTGTATCAACTCGATGCAACGGGCAAGCTTCGTGAGCATGGGCGCACCCCGACACGCCCCGGCGCTGGCCCCCGACACATGACGTTTCATCCAAACGGAAACCTATTGTATGTGGCGAATGAGTTGGACAACACGGTCGCCGTTTATGATTATGCTGGCGCAGATGGCGCGCTTCGTGAACTGCAAGTCCTCGACACCCTGCCGCCCGGCGCGCCCGAAAACACCGTCGCCGATATTCACATTTCTGCCTCAGGCGGACGCCTCTACGTTTCTAATCGCGGACACAACAGTCTCGCCGTATATGAGGTCGGCTCGGATGGATTGTTGACCCGCCTCGCCGTGCCTGAGTGCGGCGGCAACTGGCCGCGCAACTTTGCCCTCAGCCCGGACGATCGCTTCGCCGTCGTCGCCAACCAATATAGCGGCGACCTGTGTGTATTACCCGTGCTCGACTCTGCACCCGGGCTTGGGGCGACCCTCGCCCGTGTCGCCGTCCCGCAAGCCTCGTGTGTGCAATTCGTAAAGGCCCTGGCATGAGTGCTGGCCCTCGCTTCGACCTCGTTAGTCTGGGTGAAGCCATGCTCCGCCTCAGCGTCCCCCTCGGTCGGCGGCTCGACGACATGCGCTCGCTCGATGTCGAAATTGGCGGGGCCGAAGGCAACGTCTGCGTCGCCCTCGCCCGCCTGGGGCGACGCACGGCGTGGGTCAGCCGCCTGCCCGAGGGCGCGCTCGGCCATTACGTCGTGCGCGGCCTTCGCGCCGATGGCGTTGATGTCTCCGCCGTGCGGCGCGCGCCTAATGAGCGCATCGGCGCCTACTTCATTGAATACGCCTCACAGCCACGATCCATTCAGGTGATCTATGACCGGGCGAACTCGGCTACGGCGCGCATGACCGTGAACGACGTGGACTGGGGCTATTGGCTTGACACGCGCCTCGTACACCTGACTGGCATCACAGCCGGGTTGAGCGAGAGTTGCTACGAGGTGGTCGCCGAGGCGATCCGGCGCGCCCGCGTCGCCGGAGTCGCGATCAGCTTCGATGTCAACTACCGCGCCAAACTCTGGGAGGCGAAAAACGCCGCCGCAAAACTTCGCCCGCTCATCGCCGAAGCCGACCTGCTGTTTTGCAAAAGCACCGATGCCGCCTCCCTCTTCGGCTGTGAGGCTGAACCAAGCAAATTAATGTCGGCGTTGAAATCGCTCACACGGGCACAGGCCGTCTTGGGTACCTTCGGCGAACGGGGCGCGGCTTTGCTGCTGGGGGATGAGTTCAATATGCAGCCGGCTCTGCCCGTGCAGATTGTGGATCGCATCGGCAGCGGCGATGCGTTTGCAGCGGGTGTAATCGATGGTTGGCTGGATGGCGACCTCCACCAAGGTCTGCGGCGAGGCGTGGCGTTGGCCGCCATTGCACTGTCGCAGCACGGCGATCGGGTGCTCACCTCGCGGGCTGAACTGAATGCAGTGATGGCGCAGGGGCAGCGCGACGTAGCGCGCTGAAGTCTCAACTCATGTCACCGGTTGAACAGATTCTC
>Ga0247727_10013293_pt1 | contig 13913 bp, 9 predicted proteins | sample WisWelCaveWW1625_FD_202498 | JGI IMG/M metagenome (GOLD analysis project Ga0247727, IMG submission 202498) | Biofilm microbial communities from Wishing Well Cave, Virginia, United States - WW16-25 | ecosystem: Environmental > Aquatic > Deep subsurface > Groundwater > Cave microbial mat | place... | reverse complement strand
GAATTGAGGGTCGCAGTCGGCCAAGCACCACTCGTGATGCTTACTTTTTTGACGCCAATGTATTGGCCTTCATGCGCAGAACGATTCTTGAGGTAAGAATCAACCGTGATTATTTTGGGCGTCGGCAATCCCGGCGCACCGAGAACCACGACAGAATCCCGCACGGTTTCAATATTTTTCCGCCCACCGTTCTCCGTGCTGATCGTGCCATTTTTCACACGCACCAATGTGCCCGGCGAAGCCGCGATCTTGCCGCCGCTGTTAAACAGGCGAATGCCGCCGGTCGCATCCTGAAGATAAAATTCTCCATTGCTGGCGCTCGACAACTGAAAATCGACTGTGGTGATGACGCCTTCAATGGTGACATCCGAAGTGAAATCCGGAATCGTGCGCGCCAGCGCAATAGGCACCGGCGTTCGCAAAGAGCTGGGAATAAGCTGCCCGCGAATTTCACCGGAGAGATTTGCTGCAGTGTGAACATTGACATAAATCTTGCCATTGAGCAGAGAATCCACAAATGCCGGCGTGAGCGGTTGCGTGCTATCCGTGCCGCGCCAAACGCCGGAAACCGTGTTTTTTCCGGCAAAGTCGATTGATCGAATCACCGGTCCAGCTTTACCCGCTTGCGCGAGATGAAAATGCGCGGCGGCAATAGGCCCGGTTAGATCGCAGAACGTTAGATCATATTGCAACTCCGTCATGGCGGCATTAAGGCTGAAAGAGCCTGTGCCCGTTCCTGTGGTTGGCGCAACAACACTGGGAACTTCTTGCGCCGTATTTAAACTGGCCGTGAAGCCGGCGCTGGTGAGATTGAGTTGCCCACGAATTTCGCCAGTCGGATTAGCAGCAGTGTGAATGTTCACATATATCCTGCCGCTCAGGAGAGAGTCCAGCAAAGCCGGAGTCAGAGGTTCAGAACTATCTGTGCTTTTCCAAACGCCGGAAGCGGTGTTGCCAACAAAAGTCGCTTTGATATCGCGAATAGGGGAGCCATTCCTGCCGGCTGCGGCAGCATGAAAATGCGCTGCCGTGATTGCCCCACTTAAATTGCACACCGTAATGTTGAATTGCAATTCGGTCTGGCTGACGTTCAGCGTAAAAGAACCGGTGCCGGTCGCTGTCGCTGTGACAGGAGGCACTTCTTGCCCCGGAGTCAGTTGCGCGGTGAAGTGCGCCCTCGAACCTGTTGTGGACTGCACACTCCGAAAAACTCCGCCACCCAAAGTCCCCGCAAAAATATGCCCACTCGAATTATTAATGGCAAACGCCTCGATATAATTATTGGTCAAGCCGGTATTGGTAGGTGTCCATATGCCGCCATTATTGACAGAGCGGAAAACGCCACCACCAACGGTTCCGGCAAAAACATGCCCAATTGAATTAACGGCAAGCACATCAACATACGTATTAGTCAAGCCATAATTGACTACAATCCAACTGTTGCCGTTATCCGTAGAGCGCAAGGCTCCACCGGCACCACTTGCAAAAATATGCCCCCTCGAATTGATGATCAGGGTCTCAACGTTGGTATTATTGACCACCCTCCAATTGTCACCGTTATCGGTTGAGTGGAATATTCCACCACCTAAGGTCCCAGCAAAAAGATCCCCACTTGAATTGATGGCAAGAGCATAGACATCATTATTTGTCAAGCCGTTATTAACCACGGTCCAATTGTCTCCATTATCCATGGAGAGGAAAATCCCGCCACCATACGTCCCAGCAAAGATATGTCTATTTGAATTGATAGCAAAGGCACGGACATCACGATTTGTCAAGCCGACTTGTGCCCAACTGTCGCCATTATTCGTCGAGCGAAACACCCCATCCAAAGTCCCCGCAAAAACTTGCCCGCTCGAATTGATCGCAAGAGCGATGACCTGAGCATTCGTCAAACCGATATTGACCGCTGTCCAACTGTCACCGTTATTCGTCGAGCGAAACACTCCACTAGGATCAGTCCCCGCAAAAATATGCCCACTCGAATTGATGGCAAGAGCCCCGACAACAGTGCTTGTCAAATCGGTATTGACCACCGTCCAACTGTCACCGTTATTCGTCGAGCGAAACACCCCGCCATCAGTCCCCGCAAAAATATGCCCACTCGCATTGATGGCAAAATCGCGGACAAAAGTATTTGTCAAACCGGTATTAATCGCTGTCCAACTGTTGCCGTTATTCGTGGAGCGAAACACCCCGCCGCCAACAGTCCCCGCAAAAATATGCCCACTGGAATTGATGGCAAGAGCAGTGACATTGGTATTCGGCAAACCGGTATTGACCGCTGTCCAACTGTCGCCGTTATTCGTGGAGCGAAACACCCCGCCAGAAGTTCCCGCAAAAATATGCCCACTCAAATTGATGGCAAGAGCATGAACAAAGTTGCCCGTCAAACCGGTATTGACCGCCATCCAAATGTCGCCGTTATTCGTCGAGCGAAACACCTCGCCAGTAGTCCCCGCAAAAATATGCCCACTCGCATTGATGGCAAGAGCGAAGACAGCAGTAGTTGTCAAACCGATATTGACCGCTGTCCAACTGTTGCCGTTATTCGTCGAGCGAAACACCCCACCGCCATTAGTCCCCGCAAAAATATCCCCACTCGCATTGATGGCAAGAGCGCGGATAGCAGTAGTTGTCAAACCGATATTGACCGCCGTCCAACTGTCACCGTTATTCGTCGAGCGAAATACCCCGCCACCCAAAGTCCCCGCAAAAATATGCCCACTCGCATTATTGATGGCAAGAGCGTAGACAAAAGTATTTGTCAAGCCGGTATTGACATTCGTCCAATTGTCACCGTTATTCGTCGAGCGAAACACCCCACCAGCATGAGTTCCCGCAAAAATATCCTGCGTTGTGGGATTGATGGCAAGAGCGCGAATATCACCTCCATACGGTCCATTCGTCTGCTGCCAAAAGTTCTGCGCTGCGGCTTCCGTATTTAATGAGAGCCACACAAACAACGGCAGAAGGACAAATCTTACAACCGAGGTTCGAAAAACAAATTGGCTTAATTCTCTGTACATCATCTCCTCCCTCTTGCGAAACTGCTTTTGGGGTTAAAACCTCATGGGTGTAATTCCCAAAAGTTGGTTGGATTCGTGATTAACAATTGCGCAACTCAAACTCCGATAGGAGTGGCATATTTATAGTTGGTCAGCTGTTTTTAATTTTTTAACTCCGTTAGGAGTGACATGTGGTGAAGCTGGTAATCGTAAATAGACGCCCAAACCTTACAGGCGTAGCCAAACATACCACCCCGCTGGGGTTTCTGTTCTTCAGTAAATTTCTGGTCTATAAACATTTCACTCCTATCGGAGTTGCTTGCAAAGGTCAGGACCAACTTTTGGGAATTGCTCCCAAACCTCATGACTATCTTTCATCGCGCGAGGCCATGCCTCACGCCTCAGTGGAAACTCGTCGCGCCCCGTTCGCGGGGCAGACAAGAGGTCCAATGTCATTAACTTTGCGCGAATTTCCCAATCGACCAAATTGCGGCAGCCTTTTTTGACGGGCGGCTTTAAAACAAAAGCTTTGAACACGGATGACGCGGATCACACGGATTCTCGCGGATTTTTTTATCCGTGCAAATCCGCGTCATCCGTGTAATCCGCGTTCAAAGAAAGTTAGAATTTTTTTCTAACTTTTATCGGCCGATGGTCTAATTCCCCGTTGGCCCGCCCGGCGGATCGGGCAGTTTTTCATCGGGTGGCGTCGTTGTTTTTCCGCCGCCACTTAAAGCCACATAAGCGCCGCCGGCAGCCGCAGCGCCGCCGAGAACCCACCATATCGTCTTGCCACCCTTTTTCGGCTTCACCTCAACTTCATAAACGCGGTTTCTGGCAAACGTGGTATATTTTCGCTCCGCCAGTTTGAAACCCGCGGCTCTGAAATAAATCGTTTGGGTATCGGCCGGCAGGAACATGTGCCAGACGCCGTCGCTGATTTTTTTGACGTTTTCACTCGGCGCCATCTCGCTGGCCACATCGAGATTCGAGATGGTCGATTTCACGATCAGCACGGTGCTGTCCTGGCTCGGTGGAACCTTCGAGACTTGCTTGAGCACGCTGACGGTCATTTCGCGCAGCTCCTGGGTTTTTTGTTTGGGCTGTGCCGAAGCTATGCCGGCCAAAAGCGCGAGGCCAATGGCAATGAGGAAAAACGTTTGTGTCTTCATTTTCTTTCTCCCGAAATTTCGTGAGTGGCTTTAATCTGAATGATGCTTCATAATTTTTATCACAAACCAATGCAACGTCAAAGCAAAAGCCTTTGAACGCGGATGACGCGGATTGAACGGATTCGCGCGGATAAAGCCAAGATAAAAATCCGTGAAAATCCGTGTCATCAGCGTCATCCGTGTTCAAAAAAAAATTTAACGGTCTGCTCGCAGCTTTTATCTTTTAATGACGTCAAAATTGCCGAGGCGCACCACGCTGCCATCTTCAAAAGGCTTCGGCTGCCACGAGCGCACGCGGACGAGCGGCTGCTCTTTGTTGCGAAAATCGATCATGACAAAAAGGTAGCCGTGATCGTCGTAATTGCTCGAGGTCCAGCGCTGCCGGACGTTCACGCCGTAAATGTCCGCAAATAGCGGGTGCCGCTGAATCTCGAAATCATAGAAAAAGACTTTGACAAACGCATTCGACTGGAAAACACGCCGCAGGCCGTCAATATACTGTTGCTTGCTGCGTTTGACAAAACGGATTTTTTCGCCGCCGAGGTCGCTGAGATCGAAAGCATCGGGCTCATCGTTGCGCTTCTGCTTCTTTTGCAGAACCTGCCCGACGATGATGAGCGCATCTTCGCTATAAATTTTTTCGAGATACGCGATGTCCTTCCGATTGTGCGCGGTGCGGAATTGTTCCATCAGATCGAGAATGATCTGCCGATTGAAGAGATCGTTCTGGCCGCGGCCCTGCTGCATGATTTGGTTGTAATATTTTTCTTCGATGGCAAAATTGACGTTGGTAATTTGGCCGAGCGCATTCAGCTCAAAAACCAGATACTGGATGGGATCGCCCCGCGTGCCGGCCAGGTCCACCCGCACGTTGATGCCGCGGACTTCGTAGCGGCCGGTGGCGGTTTCGAGCAGATTAGTTTGATATTCGACGATGGTGGAGAAGCAACGAGTTTTTTCCACCAATTGGCCCAGCGCGACAAAGCCATCTGCCGTACAATATTGGCGCAGGCTGTCGGCTTGGCTGCGGCCAACGGCGATTTTATTGATTTCTTGGATGGCCGCCGTCAAGATTGCGCCGAGGCGTTGGCGCTGCTCCGGATCGCCGCCCTCTTTCAGCACCACGCGGGTTTTGACGATGGTTTGCGGTTCGGCGGCAACAACGACATCACGGCCAAATATAAAGGCCAGAAGAAACAGCACCACACTTGCCATGGCTTTGCGCATGCGACCTCCGAAAAATTTGCTTTGTGCGATTTCGACGTCCGGTCTTCACCCAACGAAAAATTGAGCGCTAAAAATGTCCTGCCGGTTGAGGCAACCAAAGAGATAAGGGGAAGCTGAGCCATGACGATTCGGCCTGCGGTCTCCTAAATAATGATACGACGCAACCGTGACAACAGATTGCGAGAAGAACCCAATGAAAGCCGCGGTCATGCCGTTGGAAAATATATTACAAAGGATTCGCAAAACCAAGCTCAATGTTTTTGCTCCGGGTATTCCCTCAAGTGACAGGGGATATGTAAATGTCATTCAGGCGGAATCCTTTTGCAATCCAAGACAGTCGCGCGGCAAGAAAAAGATTCATCCTGAATGGCACCGCCGCCCTTCCTTGCCTTGTATCATCGCTCCGCCATCTTGAGCAAGGCCTCCCACTGCTTCTCCGTCACTGGCATCACCGATAGCCGCGGAATACGCACGAGATCGAAATTCGCCAGGCTTTTTTGCTTTTTGATTTCGGCCAGTGAAATCGAGCGCGGCAAACGCTTTTTCGGTTTGAGATCGAACACGACGAGCTTCGGATCATTTTGCTTCGGGTCGGGGTAAGCCGCGCTGGTGATCTCGGCCAGGCCGATTACGGCTTTCTCATCGCCGGAATGATAAACCAGCGCCAGATCGCCTTTTTTCATCGCGCGAATATTTTTGAGCGCGGCGTTGCTGCTGACGCCGTCCCACACCGCTTTACCCTCACGCTCGAGATCGGCGAAGCTGTACGTGGAAGGCTCGGTTTTGAGGAGCCAAAGGTTGGGCATAATTACTCCTGCTGGTGTTGTGTTTGAATAAAAACCTCGAAGAGGAACTGAAAAGAAATCAGGGGGAGTGAAAATACGTTTTGAAATATTGTGCGATTTTCTGAAAAACTGCTCAGTTGGCGGTGCACTTTCGCAAGCCGGTTATTTAAAGATAGTAAGATTTTGAACTTAGTCAATGCTTGATTTTCGCAGTAGCGCGTCTCTAAAGTGTAAGCCGGTACTCAGATCCCTCGCGCGAGGTTGAGTGCTGGCTTCTCCATTTTAAGTCACCGCCCGGGCGATAAAACAAAGTGGCGACGCTGAACCGAAGTTTTCAAAGCTGAATAATCAAGGCGCGATCATCAAAAAGCTTGTTATTGCGCCGAAAAATATTTATATTATTATAAGCAGGTATTTCTGAACTTCACTTTGAAATTTATGCATACCATTGGTGTTAATAGCGCAGTTGCCGGATCAGAGCTGTTCTGGATTCTTTCCATCTCGGAAGGTATTTTCCTCTTCCTGATTTTGTATTGGCAATTTCTTTTTGCTTCGGAAGAGTTCAATCTTTTCTCGATGGCGGCGCCGATATTGCCGGCTTTGATCGGCGAAGCGCATCAATGGTTTGCCCGGCGTCAATGGCTGTCGAAATTTTTTCGATTTGGGATCAGAGTCAATCACCGTTATTTTCTTCCCCCCGCTCGTTCGGCGGATCTTCTCCTCCTACGGGATGGCCTGCCTCGTGCCGGATTTTTTAAAACACCGGCCCGCAGCGACCTTCCGCCTCCCTGTTCGGCTTAATTCAGCCGTTAGATTTTTAATTCAACGCTCGCTTCACCGCCCTGGTTCAGCGCGGTTAGTCCGTTGTTGCGGTCAAACCGGACTCGTTGCTGATCGAACGTGTGCGCCTATGCATGATCTTGCGTCGTATGCATTCCCAACCATGTGGCGTGTGGTGTCGAATCATATTGTGTAAAAAGATAATTTCACCCAAAGGAATCACCCAGGAATAAATTCAAAAGCTTAGTTTTTAAAGCGAGCATGAGTACGAGACCTAACATAGGCCAGCATATGCAAAGTTTAAAAGAACTGTTTGAGAATAACCGGAACTGGGCCGAAAATATCACCGCACGCGATCCGGAGTTTTTCGCCAAACTATCGCGCCAGCAAGCGCCCGATTATTTGTGGATCGGCTGCTCGGATAGCCGCGTACCGGCGAATGAGATCGTCGGCTTGTTGCCGGGCGAGTTGTTCGTGCATCGCAACGTCGCGAATCTGGTCGTCCACACCGATTTGAATTGCCTGTCGGTGATGCAATTCGCGGTGGAGGTTTTGCAAGTCAAACACCTCATCGTCTGCGGCCATTACGACTGCGGCGGCATCAAAGCGGCGCTGCGCGGCGACCGGCTCGGTTTGATCGACAACTGGCTGCGGCACGTGCAGGATGTTCGGCAAAAACATAACGCGCATTTGAGCCTGATGAGCGACGCGTCGAAACGTAGCGACAAGCTCTGCGAGTTGAATGTTGTCGAGCAAGTTATCAATGTCTGCCAAACCACCATTGTGCAGGATGCCTGGACTCGCGGCCAGAAGTTGGCCGTGCACGGTTGGATTTATGCCATCGACGACGGCCTGCTGCGCGACTTAAACATCACTGTGGCAAAAGCAGAAGAAGCCACCGAAGTTTATCAGGCAGCGCTTGCGGCGCTGCAATAACAATTTGAGGACAAACAACCTAAAGAGAAGGCGTCATGTCAAACGAACTGCTGCTGTGGATCGGCTTCAACATTTTCGTGTTGGCCATGTTGGCGTTGGATTTGGGCGTGTTTCATCGCCAAGCGCACGAGGTCAAGGTCAAAGAGGCGCTGTGGTGGAGCGCCGTTTGGATTGCGCTGGCGATGCTGTTTAATACCGGCATTTATTTCTTTCGCGGCGAGGAAGCGGCGCTGGAGTTTCTCACCGGCTATTTGCTGGAAAAAGCATTGAGCGTGGACAACATCTTCGTCTTCATCATGATCTTCGCGTATTTTCGCGTGCCCGCGCTGTATCAGCACAAAGTTTTGTTCTGGGGCATTCTCGGCGCGTTGATCATGCGCGCGATCTTCATCGCCACTGGCATCGCGCTATTGCAACACTTTCACTGGGTCATTTATATTTTTGGCGCCTTTTTGATTTTGACCGGCATTAAGCTGGCGGTGCAGCAGGACAAGGAAGTACATCCGGAAAAAAATCCGGTGTTGAAATTGTTTCGACATTTTATGTCGGTGACGAAAAATTTTGAAGGCGACAAGTTTTTGGTCAAACGCGACGGCCGCCGCTTTGCAACGCCGCTACTGATCGTTCTCCTCATGGTCGAAACCACTGATGTCATATTTGCGCTCGATTCGATTCCAGCGATTCTTGCTATTACCACCGATCCGTTCATTGTTTATACTTCGAATGTGTTCGCCATTCTGGGCTTGCGCGCTCTGTATTTTGCGCTGGCCGGCATCATGCAAATGTTTCATTACCTCAGCTACGGCCTCGCGGCGATTCTCGTTTTTGTCGGCGTCAAAATGATGATCATGGACTTTTACAAGCTGCCGATCGGCATTTCGCTCGGCGTCGTCGCGGGCATTTTAGCGATCGCGGTGATTGTTTCACTGGTGCGTCCGCGCCGTAGCGCCGGTGTCGCACGAACTCAGATCAGATCGCCACAAATTTCTCAGGAAGAAAAAGTGCCGGGTTAAGGATCCTTTAAAAAATAGCTTGGACAATTTTCCAGAATTTGTATTTTGTGGATATGCTCACAGCAAGAGCAATACCCACAATCCTCAAAAAAAATGTGCAGGTTATTTCCTAAAGGCGAAGCAACCCATGTCAACGATCACCTTTGAAATCGTGTTGATCTTACTCTTGATCATCGCCAACGGCGTCTTTGCGATGACGGAAGCGGCGGTGATTTCCTCGCGCAAAGAACGGCTGCAGCAATGGGCCAACGACGGCGACCAGGGAGCGCGCACCGTGTTGGAACTGGCAAACGATCCGACGCATTTTTTGTCGACGGTGCAATTCGGCATCACGCTGGTCGGGGTCATTGCCGGGGTTTACGGCGGCGCGAACCTCGCGGAAAAATTGGCGGTCTTGATCGAAAAGAGTGCGCTGCTCACGCCCTACAGCCAAGCACTCGGTCTGGGCCTCGTCGTGGTGATGATCACGTATCTGTCGTTGATCATCGGCGAGCTGGTGCCCAAGCGCCTCGCGCTCAACAATCCGGAGCGCATCGCCTCCGCCATGATCACGCCGATGCGTTTTCTGGCAAAGATCGCTTCCCCCGCGGTTCATTTCTTGAGCAGCTCGACCAACGCCGTCTTGCGCGTGCTCGGCGTCAAACCCTCGGCGGAGTCGCCGGTCACCGCCGAAGAAATTAATATCATGATCGAGCAAGGCAAACAAGCCGGTATATTCGAGAAAGCCGAGCAGGACATCGTCGAGCGCGTGTTTCATCTAAGCGACCAACGCGTCAACACGCTGATGACGCAACGCGCCGACATCATCTGGCTGGAGGTCGACGACGCGCTCGAAGCGATCCAGCAAAAGACCGCGAGTGGGCGTTCGCGTTTCCCCATCTGTGAAGGCAGTCTCGATCGCGTGCTTGGCGTCGTGAAAGTGAAAGATTTTTTGGCGCGCAGTCTCGCCGGGCAGCCGCTCGATCTCAAAGCGTTGCTGCGCCAACCGTTGTACGTGCCGGAAAGCATGCGGGCGATGAAAGTTTTGGAGTTGTTCAAACAATCCCGCACGCACATCGCGCTGGTGATCAACGAATACGGCAGCGTTCAGGGATTGATCACGCTCAACGATATTCTCGAAGCCATCGTCGGCGACATTCCTTCGAGCGATATGCCGAATGAGCCGATGGTCGTTAAGCGCGAAGACGGCTCGTGGCTGATTGACGGCATGTTACCGATGGATGATTTCAAAAAGAGTTTTCAACTTGCCGCCTTGCCGAACGAAGAGACGGGCGAGTATCAAACGCTCGGCGGTTTTGTGATGATGCACATGGAGCGCATCCCCAAACCCACCGAGCATTTTGAATGGGACGGCCTGCGCTTCGAAGTGATCGATATGGACGGCCACCGCGTCGACAAAGTGCTGGTGATGCGCATGCGGCCACAGCATAATCGCAGCGCCGGCGACCAGCCCGCAATTACAAAGACATGATTGGTTCTCGTTTTTGTTTTCGATTTTAGGCGAAGCGATCGCCATCTTGCGGAATCGGCGGGAAGAGCGTATATTGCTGTAAGTAATCAGTGACCTGTTTCAGGGCTTGAACAATTTTTTCAATTTCTTCTTCGCCTCATCTTTCAAGCGCCCGGTCTCGCGCCTGGCGCTATCGACGGCAGCCTGCCTTAATTTTTCAACTTCTTGTTTGCGTTTTTCCAGCTCCACATTGACCGTGTCGGCCAGCACGGCCTTTTTCGCCTGCACCTCCTGCTGCAACGCCGCGGTGACTTGCGCCGCCGCGCCTTTCACCACGTCCGCGGTTGAAAATTTAATCTCGGGATCGATGATGCTGCCGCGAACGTAACCCGCCAAATCAACAAATTCCCCCTGCAATAGATCGATTTTTTTATTCGCAAGCTGGCTGATGGCGGCGTTCGCCTGCTGATTCAAATCCTTGGCCGGCACGCGGATTTTGACGGAATAATCCAGCATCTGATCGATGCCGTTCGATCCGGAAATCACAAAATTGACGTTCTCGGCGGTGAAGCTCAACGGCTCCAGATAAAAACGGCCGTCGCGAATTTTGTAAGACGGCGCGATATTCTCAACGACAACGCGCTGGAGTTTTTCCAGCTTCAGCAGCGCGGCCATCTTCGTCAACGGCGTGAAGTCTTCGATCACCGCCTTGCCGATGCGGAGCGCGCCGCGGCTGCTCAACGTTCCCCAAACCGGTATCAACGTTTGCTCGAGATCGGAGGTCAGCGTCAAGCTGGCGCCGAAATTACCGTTGACGCTTTTCGCGATCGGCGCGAATTTCTGCACGGTGAGAAAGCTTTCGAAAGTTTGCCCGATGTTGAAATCATCCATCTTCAGCTCGAAGAATGAATGCGGCGGCTGATTCTTCGGCGTGCTGTACGCGCCATTGGCGAGCAAAGAGCCGCCGAGAAGATTCATGTTCAAATCCATCAAGTGCAGCGCGCGATCTTTGAGCACGAGCATTCCGCGCACGTTTTGCATCTGCAATTTATCGAACCGCACTTCTTGAAAAGACGAATTCAACGTGAACTCGATTTTATCGGGCAGTTCCACCGCGGTGAGCGGCTGGCTTTCGCCAGCCAGCCACGGATTCAAATCGAAAAAATTCGAAGTGAGCGCCAACGTTCCTTTCAGCGGTTCATCTTTAATCAAATAAGCCAGAACGTTGTCGAGCGTGCCGTTGGCGCGCAGATCGCTTTGGCCCAGCGCACATTCCAAATCGTTGAGCCTGGCATTCTCCGGCGTCAACGTCAAGCGCGCTTGTTTCACCACGATTTTTTCCGGCAGCGCCGCGCTGTGATAAGAAACGTCGTTGACCGAAAGATTTCCCGCAGCTTGAAATTTTTCGTATTGGGCTTTTTGCAAACTCGACAAATTGCCGGCAACGCGCAGATCGGCAGCGAGCAAGCCGGCCAGCTCGGTTCCCGCCGCCAGGGGCATGAAGTTTTTGATCTCGCCAAGATTGATTTTTCCTTTTGCCGCGGCGGCTATGTGCGGATCGGAAACCGGCGTCTGCACCAGCAAGTTGGCGTCGAACGGCTCGCGGCCAAGCTCGACGTGCAGGTTTTTCAGATGAATCGTGGTCCGATCCGGATCGCCGCCGGGATTGTTCACGCGCAAATCCAAATTCACGTTGTTGACTGCGGTGGGCAGTTGCGGATATTGAAACATGCCGTTGTTGACCAGCAGTTGCAGATTGAAAGCGGGAAGCCGATTTTCGCGATAAACGCCTTTGGCCTCGCCTTGCAATTCGATTTGTCCGGCGGCTTTGAGCGCGGCAAAATCTTTGGTGTAAATGGCGGGAATCAGCGAGAGCATGTTTTTGAACTCGGTTTGCGGCGCGTTGAAACGCAAATCCAATGCGGTGGAATCCGGCGCCATCGCGATGCTGCCGTCAAAGCGCAGAATCAAGTTGTTCAATTGCAATTCGTTTTCCAGCAGCGTCAATTTGTTTTGAGCGGCGTCCACATTGAGATCGGCTTTCAATTGTGTTTTCACCTCGTTCAAATAGCCGATGCCGCCGGCGCTCACCGTCAACGCTTCGATGCGGGTTTGCGTGCGCAATTTAAATTGATCCTGGCTGAAATCGCCGCTGCCCGTGTGATCGAGCGCCTGCATGGTCAGCGACATCTTGGCGGCTCGATCATCATAAGTGAGCTGCGCATTTTTGATCGCGTATTCCTGCAACGCGAGATGAAAATCTTTCGGGGCGGCGGGTTCGGGCGCCGGCGTTGGGGTTTCGGCGGGTTGGGCAATATCCCAATTCACCGCGCCGTCTTCCAACACCAGCAACTTGAGGCGCGGCGCCTCGAGCGTGATGGCGCGCACTTCGACGGTCTTGCCGCGAATCAGGCTCATTAAATTCAGCGTGGTGGCAAACTTCTCCAACGCCATCAGCGTATCGCCCGCAAACGGCGGGTTGTTGATAATGAGAAGTTTTTCGATCTCGAGCGTGACGTTGGGAAAATTTTTCAGCAAACTCAAGCCGAGATCCGCAAATTCCAATCTGGCGTTGAGATTTTTGTTGGCCTCGGCTTTGACCAGCTCGACGATTTTGTCTTTGTAAAAAATCGGAATGAGCAGCAGCGCGATGAGCAGCACGATCACCGCGGCCGCGGAAATAAGCAGAATTTTTTTCATGAGGTTGATCCGGAGTTTTTTGGCAAAAATTATTTGTTGCAGAAAAATTGCTGGCGCTTAATTTAACGCATCTAAAAATATAAGCCATCTTTCCTTCAATATCAAGGCGCATTTTTTCGTAATGCCGCCAGAGCCAAATTTTCTTTGCTTTTTTCGCAAAGATTTAAATCTTATAATAAGGTATGAATAATAATTTGAAACGAAGGTGAAATGAGCAATCACGGTTATCCATTTGTGCGGTTGGGCATCATCGGCGGCGGACAGTTGGGCCGCATGATGGCGAGTCAGGCCAAACAGATGGGCTTTTTTGTCGCGGTGTTGGATCCCACGCCCAATTCGCCGGCGGGGCAATTCGCCGACGTGGAAATCGTCGGTGAATTTTATGATTCGCAAAAGTTGCAGGAATTGATTCAGTGCAGCGAGGTGGCGACGTACGATATCGAACATATCGACGCGGCGTTTCTAAAAAAATTATCCGCCGAAAGCGGTTTTCGCATTCATCCGGCGCCGCAATTGTTGGAAACCATTCAAGACAAATTAAAGCAAAAAGAACTTTTCGCACAATACGGCATTCCGACGCCGCGCTTTGAGCCGGCCGATAAAATCGATTTGGCGATATGCTCGCGTTTCGGTTTTCCCGTGGTGCAGAAATTGCGTTTCGGCGGGTACGACGGTCGCGGTGTAAAAGTTTTGTCAAGGCCGGATGAGATTCCGGCGGCGCTTCCCGGGGCCTCGATATTGGAAGAATACATTGCGTTTGAAAAAGAGCTGGCCGTGATGGTGGCGCGCGGCGTGAGCGGTGAAACCAAATGTTATCCCGTCGTGGAAATGCAATTTGCCGC
>Ga0247727_10013292_pt1 | contig 13913 bp, 10 predicted proteins | sample WisWelCaveWW1625_FD_202498 | JGI IMG/M metagenome (GOLD analysis project Ga0247727, IMG submission 202498) | Biofilm microbial communities from Wishing Well Cave, Virginia, United States - WW16-25 | ecosystem: Environmental > Aquatic > Deep subsurface > Groundwater > Cave microbial mat | place... | reverse complement strand
AGGCGAGAAGCCCAAAGATTATTTTCGATTTCTTCGGACCAGTCTTGACCGGGCAACATATTCTCCACGGCTATCCAAGCGGATAATCCGTAAGGCCGGATCGCCTGGGCAAGTTGGCGCGCGGCCTCGCTATCCTCATTCGAATGCGAGATAAACACATCCACCGGCCGGCTTTGAGAAGGCGCCGGAATGAATTGCGGCTGCTTTTGCGTAAGCGCCGGGCTTATTTGAGTCGAGCTGTTCACGGCAGCACCTCGTGTAAAGTTTTTTTCGTATGCGCGCAACGGCTTTTGGAAACACACATCATAATATGGCTGGTTTTGTTCATAAAATCAAGCAAAAATTGCGAAGCGCCCTTTTTTATTTCTATGACTCTCAATGTGTTTGTTCAGCAGGAATGCCGTGCAGAAAATTGTGGTGACGAGGTAAAAGTGAAGTCGGACTTGGTCACGAGGATTTTTCTAATTTAAAAAATTTCCCTGACCAAGTCCGACTTCGCCTATCCCCCAAAAACTTTTTGGCGTCCGTGAGGGGCGTTTTTCTACCGGAGATAGAGGGCGCCCCTTGTTTATTGAGTGGCTCACACTCGCCTTGCTATTTAACTTTTCGTTGCGACTTTAACGCAATTCCTCGATTAAATTGGCTCGTTACGACCAATTCACTCTACAAAGAGTATCCCATCATCACCGAAAAAGCCCGATTTTTTGCATTTTCTACATCAAAATTCGATTTTTTTAGACCTAAATTGTAACGAATCTCAAAGCTGACAGGGGATTCGCGCAAACGGCCACCAGCGCCCAGAATCATTCCCAAATCAATTGTCTCACCGTATTCCAACTTTAGCGATCTTCCATTGCCGCTGACAGTGGAACTTAGTTTTACTGCAAGAGCAGGTCCTGCCAATAGGTATGGCATAAAAGTCGATTGTATTGGTAGAGATAATTTTGACAAAATTGGGATTTCAAGATAGGTTAAATTAAAAGACACATCAATTGTCTCATGTCGTTTGAATCCTTTCATGCTAAACAAAATTTCCGGTTGAATGGCGAGCGAAGGATAGATTTGAGGTAAATTATGCAGAAAATAACCTCCTGCAACAAACCCGATTTTTGAACTGGTATCTTTCACATTCTCTCCGCCGATATTGGCAAAATTCAACCCGAACTTGATCCCTATATTAGAATTAGAATGTACACCTCGGGATGGCCCTTGGTTATTTTCGCCTTTACCTGGTATAGAAAGAGCGGCATACTCTCTTTGCCAAATCTTATATTCTTTTTCGGCATCTGTTTGATGAATAAAGGTGTAGGCTGCCAATGCTCCGAAGCCGCTGAAAGTAGCCCAACTTAGCGCTCTGCCGGCCCCTTCAATGGGATGATCTGCAATCACAGCATCATAAAAAAAAGCTGCCGCAAATGACGACCAGAATATACCTACTCCTATTCTTGCACTTTTAAATGCTTTTGCAGCGCCAGGAAGATCATATACATCCTTTAATCGCGTATACGGAACTTCTACACTATCAACGCGTGTTTCCATGACAAAGCGTCTATCCTCAACCGACCGAATCGTTCCAAATATGGAACGATTCGGGGATTTTACTCTAACCCAGGAGACTTTCGAAAAATTTCTCAATTTAGCCAACGATTGTTCATGATCAAAAGAAAAGCTGTTATCTTTTTTAATAAGATTGGACCGTTTAATATGTAATTCAGGTTTCGGTGATGGAATAAGGAGCATGATAACTCCGCCCGATCCGATTATAATTATGTGGGTTAATATCTCGGAACCGGAGGTTAAACCGGGTAATTCTTGACGATGCCATTGTCCGAATGAACTACTGGGTTGCAAGAAAAGCAACAAACAAATAATTGTAACCGTGCCTTTGGTGATATTCTTGGTAAACATTTTCGCCTCCTCAAGATTTTATTGAAACCATTTGCGGTAATTCAACAAGTTGGATTTTATGTTCCACGCTAAAAAAATATATTTACCAGTAAAGTCCAGTTTTGGTGGACTGGCAGAACTGAGTCCGAGGTGCGTAAAACAATCATCTTTTATTGTCTTGCGATGGCTTTTGGATGATCCAATTCCGAAAGCCATCGAGTTGTCATACATCTCGAGTTCGCCACTAAAACGAAAATCATTTCTATTTTCAGCCGGCCCATTGAAATGTACCGTTTGAACGGCTAATCCAAAACCGGAGGCCCAATTTGAATTCTCGATTGGAAAGCGTAATTTTCCTTCCAAGCCGGTAATTTGTCGTTCACCACTTAGCTCTGGCATGAAAGAACCAGTGAGACCCAATCGTACATTCTCGACAGGAAACTCACTTTGAACGCCTGCAATGAAAAACGAACCATCTTGCCCAAATTGTATCTTTTCGTCGTCTAATATGGAAGCCCCACCGGATTTGCTCAACCAATAGGTTGAAAATACCTCACCGCGCATACTCGTGAGAAGATTAAAATTGAGCAAAACAGTCGGACGGTTCCAAAGGCCGTCAAGAAGAAGATAATACGCGCCAAGAGCAGCATTATTAAATCCTCCGCCGATGCCAAGAGCTTTTAAGCTGTATTCTTCGCATGTATCATCAGTTTTGCCGGTTAAAAAATTATAAGGTCCTCTAACGATTTGAAATTGGCTCGCGTTGATCACAGCCGAGCGCAGTTCAAAAGGACTAGATAAGTCAAAACGCAACCTGTTGTTGATGATAACGGCGTTACTCAACGCAAAAACGACAGCAAACTGGCCTCCCAATCCAAACAAAGAAGCCGTAGCGGGATAATAAAGATTTCCCACATCCTGCTGAACACCGACAGAAAGATTCGTTTCCCATAGATTGTCGCCAATATCTTTTAAGTTGCTCGGGAATTTATTTGTAATACCAAGACCAACATTTAAACCTACTTTGTCGGCATCATATTTTATGGGAGGGTTATTTTTAGCCAATTCTTTTACACGTTCATCGATCACTTTCACACTGTCGATTTGTCCTCTTGCTTCATAAGCTTCTTTTCTTGCCTGTAATACTTCTATCGACTTCGGGGTTTGCTGCGCCACCGCGTCGAGATCGGCCTGCTGTTGGGCCAACATTTGTTTTTTTCCATAAATTGTTGCTCTCGCTAAACGAGTTTCTTTAAGGCCTGGCGAGATTCGCAACGCTTTGTTTAAACAGACCAAAGCCTGATCGAAATTTTGACTTTCATAATAGACTCTCCCCAACATTGACCACATTAGAGCCGAAGACGAATCAATCTGCAAGGCGCGCTGACAATCTGCAATCGCCTTTTTATAATCTTTCATGTCAAGCCAAGCTTCTGCCCGACCGGTCCATATTTCCGGATCCGATTCATCAATGGCGAGAATTTCCGAATATTTTTCCACGGCTTGCCGATAAGACTGCGTCGCGAGAAAATAATCCGCTTGGGCGAAGAGTTTATTGAGATTGGTCTTTTCAAGAGTCGTATCAACTTGCACGCTTCCCAGTTTAATTTGGAAAACCCAGCTTAAACTGTCTTCAGATGGACGCGCAAGCAACGCGGCTTCGGCAAGCGCCTCAGGGTCACCCGCCTGTATCCGTCTCGCCAACGCCCGCATGTGTACACCGCCTTGTGAGCCAAAACCATAGGCAAATCCCACATTGCCGCGGCGGATGAGTTTTACTTCGCTGGGCGTGGTATCGGGAGATACGGCATAATTAAAAACCCAATAATTCATGTCTGGCTTTACGCGGAGCCGGTTCATTTCTTTGGCCAAGGCATACAACTTAATCACTGATCGTAATTCCTCAAGCACTGGGTGGAGCCGCGCCATTTCGTCGTAGTAAACAGAAAGTTTTGTCGCCAACTCTTGCTGTTCATCCTTGATATTCTTCAACATCGTCGGTAACGGCAGTCGCGGATTGATGCCTTTGGAAATAAATTGCGACCCCACAGCAATCTTGCACTCATATAGCACTATCGAATGTTGTGACATTGACAGCGTCACCGAGCCAGGATAAAACCAAATCCGTGATTTGTAACTATATTTAGGCTGTTGTGGATTATTGCCTTCAAGTTTAGCACGTCGTTGCATTTGCTCCCAAGGACTGGGAACATTAGGAGTTCCGGTCGGCTTCAGTCCTAAATCAAACTCTTTGAGTAAATAATCAGCACTGTAATTGATTTTGCCAAACCGTGTGCCTTGAACGCCGCCGAAATAAGTGACGACATGATTTTTTGATTTTCTTGTACTATCTGCTGGATCAATTGAAACGCCTGGAGATTCGGCATCGCCGAAAATGTGGACTGCTCTTAATGCCACAACGAAATCATCCAACTGAAGCTTTGGAAGAGAAGGATTTTGTCTCCCAATTAAAATGCAGCCATGGGTGGTAGAATCTATGATGATGCCAATAGTTTCAGTTATGTATCCAAGATATTTTAGCTCGATTGGAATGGAAATGTCTTTCGATGTGAGGATTCTCGCAGCCGCTTTCAAAGAGAAACAGACATAGCGGTCATCATCGCCAGCAGATAAAACCACCGAATTAAGTAGAATGCTGAATGCAATTGCAATAATTCGTGAATTGGGGTGTTTTGTTATGGACATCATAGTTTGATCCATCTAAAACAAATCTATTTTGATAATAAACTTACCTTTTAGATCTTGGATATCCAAGGGTGAATTCTGTTGACACCTTTCTTTTAGTTTCAATATCGTTGATTTTAAGATTCTGACCGTGCTGGATATCAAAATAAACCCCTCCCCTCAATACTCCAGGCTTCATCGTTTCGATATCTTTATAAAGAAAATCCTTTGACCATTTTAATTGCAATTCTAATATTTTAGGCCCACCGATTGTGAGTTTAGTATTTGGAAGTATGGCATAAGCAAGCTGCGCTAAACCTCTGGGATTAGTTAAAATTTTTTGATTCGCAATTCTTCCAAGCGTGCTGGTTGAATCTTTTTGATTGATAAATGCTCTTGCATTCATGACAATGTATGGATTGCCCTTCAGGTAATTATTCGCTATAATAATGGAATTTTCAGCCATCTCAAAGTCTTTTTTTGATGCATAATTACAAGCTTGTCCATTGTAAGCCAAAGCATGAGTGGAATCTTTTTCAATAGCTTTGGTGAATTGTTCGCCAGCACCAAGAAAACCCCGTTGCAAGTAAATCACGCCTATACCGGCATAAGTATCAGCAAAATCCGGACAATATTCTGTTGCGACTTCAAAATCATCCGAAGCTTTATCTAAATTATCCTTAATGTCATAAACAGCCCCACGAGCATTGAGCGCAAGGCAAAACTTTTCATTAAGTTTAATGGCTTCGGTGAACTCCTTTAGTGCCTGATCAAACTTCTCGTTTCTCGCCAAAGCATCGCCGTAGAGATAATGCGCGACAGTCGAACTGGCATTTTGGGCACTGAAAACGTTTGTCCACTTTTCCCAATGAGCCAGCGAAGCCGAATCAGAGATCAGCGTAAAAATTGCTGCGGCAGTGTTATTCTGCCCCAAACCGTAAGAGGCGTGCCCCAACAAAAGCATAACGCGAGGATCACGCGCAACCGTACTATCAGGAACGGATTTTATTACAGCTTCCCAATCTGGGCCGAGGAGAGCTTTGTGCAGAACTCCAGATTTTAGAAAAGCCTCGGCTGAATTTGAACGATGAGCGTCATTGGTAGAAGCGGCAATCAACGGCGTTATGAATATCATAACGAGAAAGAGCAATAATTGACGCTGTGGAAATACTAAGCCGGTTTTCATATCGGTCTCCATAACTCATAGTTGGCGCATCTCTTCCTGCAAAATTTTGTAAATCTTAAAATGGACAATGATGCGGGTGTGCCTTAAATACTATCGGGTTTGATAAATAGCAGCCGCTATTTCGGTTTCTTCACGCTTTGGGTGATTACTTTATTATATAGGGTTGAATCTTTCCGGCCCGAAAGAAAAGCTCCGCCGCCCAAAGCCATTTTTTTTCCTTCAATTAAAATTGTGATGGACTCTCCCGCGCGCCGGATGATAACGTCAATATCTCGATAATATTTTGTTTTAGGCCAAAAGACGTCTTCAGCATAAAACGACCTTGAGGCAAATCTTATCTCTTGTCCATCCTGGCTGACGGCAAAATTGTTAGCGTCAATAATTTCTTTCCCTTCCTTTTTACGGTGCCATATGATCTGATTAGTTTTGATGACAATTTTATCAGGAATAGAATCGGCATCGCTTGCCAGCCAAGTTCCAACGAAATTCCTTGGAATAGTGCCAGCCCTTTTAGTTTGAGCATATAAGTTGTTGCTGCTCATTAAGCTAAAAATGCCCCAGAAAATTACAGTTGCCCGTTTAATTGCACCCATGCTCATTCATCTCCAGTTGGGTTATATAAGTTTGTTCCCACACCAATTAAAAACAAAAATGTCACACAATCAACTGCCCGAAAGGGTAGTTTTTTTAGATGGCTTCAAACCCTTTCAGCGGCTTACATAAATAGAGTCGCAGTATCGGCGATTTTGTGACAGATATTTTTAAATTTTTTTGCATAGTCATTGAATCCCTACCCCCAATTAAAAACAAAAACGTCACATAAGCAACTGGCCGAAAGGGTAGTTTTTTGCGCGGATGATGATTTTGCAGACGGGAAAACTAAAAAACAGGGAAGCAAACAACGCCGCAGGGTTAGCCTAAAGTCGTGGCAGGTGATCGGACCTGCCGAAGCTTATTTTTGTTGCACATACTTGCGCATGGCTTCGGCCCGGTTGGAGACTTGCAGGACCCGATAAATATTGCGGATGTGGAATTTGACGGTGGATAAATCAACAAAAAGCTCGTTAGCAATAACTTTATAACTTTTGCCTTCGCAGAGTTTGTCCAGCACTTCGCGCTGGCGGGCGGTTAATTGGTTGAAACAGCGCTGCTGATGAAAAGAGTCGGTGACCACTCGCGCGATCGACATGCTCATGGGCGAGCCGCCTTTATGCACGGTTGCGATATGGTCGAGCAATTCATCCGGCGGCACGTCTTTGACGAGATAGCCGTTGGCTCCATTTTTTAACGCTGCGAATACGCTTTCAGGCTCGTGATGCACCGTCATCATGATGATTTCGGCTTTCGGCAGCGTTTCTTTGAGGCGCCACGCGGCTTCGATGCCGGACATTTTGTTTTGGCCCAGGTCAATGTCGAGCAAAACGACGTCCGGCTGGTCCGCGGCGATATGTTTCAGCGCGGTTTCGCAGTCGCGGTAAGAATTCACAAAGGCGAAACCTGGCGCCTCCCCAAGCAACGCCGCCAGGTTGTCGCACAATTCTTCGTCGTCATCAATAATCGAGACTTCAATCATAACGGAGAAAAACTTTAGAGAGTGAAATCTGTGCGAAAATTATTACACCACAAAGGTTTTCATTGTAAAATTTGTGTCTTTGGGGCGAGTTTGTTTGTAACCTCACTGCGCTACCTTTTAAAAAATGCGCCGAAAAAAGCGTATCGCCTCTTTCAAGATAGTGAATTTATTCGTTGGCGCAACTGGCCTTTCGGGTAGTTTTCCAATAAAACGCACCGTCGTGCCGTTGGCTTGGTCCGAAAGAATCTCTATGCTTCCGCCGAGTTCTTGCGCGCGGTAGCGCATGTTGTGCAAGCCGTTGCCGCGACGTCCGTTGGTTGCATCAAAGCCTTGACCATCGTTCGTCAAGCTGATCTGCAAAGAGCCGTCGTGCAGCGTTATCGCCAGCGTCACATTTTTGCAGTTGGCGGCGTGTTTGAGCACGTTGTGCATGGCCTCTTTAAAGATAAGATACAAATGCTGCTTCCATTCCACCGGCAGTTGCACGGCGTCAAAATCGGGCGAAAGGCCGGCGAGCTGGAAAGCGACGTCGGTGTGATCGAAGAGCGTGTCGCTGAAATTCTTCCACTGCTCGGCGAGATGATAGAGCGTATCCTTTTCCGGATTGAGGTTCCAGATGAAATCTTTCATCTGCTGCGAAAGTTCGACCGTATGCGCCGCGATTTTGTCCAGCGTCTCGAGCGCCGTGGCCGGAAGTTTTGGGTTTTGTTGTTTCACAATGCCGGTAGACAGCGTGATTTTCGTCAACAGATGCCCGAGATCATCGTGAACATCGCTGGCGATCTTTTTCTGCAGCTTTTCTCTTTCGCGAAATTTGATGCGCTCGATGGCGAGCTTTTGCTGCACGCGGTAACGGTGCAGCGCCATGATCAAGCTGCTCGCCGCGATGAGCAGCAGTGTGACAAACCACCACGTTCGCCAATACGGCGGATTGATCTTGATTTGAATGGCAAGATCCTGCTCATTCCACACGCCGTCGCTGTTGGCGGCTTTCACGCGGAAAGTGTATTCGCCGGGAGCGAGATTGGTGTAGCTGGCTTCGCGCTTGTTGCCAATATGAATCCAATCGCGATCGAAACCTTCCATCATATAGGCGTAACGATTCTTCGCAGGATTTTTGTAGTCCAGCGCGGCAAACTCGAACGTAAAAAAGTCATCCTGATGTGAAAGCGCAATTTTTTTCAGATCCGCCAGCGGCGTCGCGAAGGCAACGGCTTTATTGTTTTTTTTAAACGTCGTGAGTCGTATCTCCGGCGGCGTGGCGTTCAGGGTTTGGGCCGGATGAAAACGGTTAAAGCCGTTGTTGCCGCCAAAGAACATTTCGCCGTTGTGCGCTCGCAAGGCCGCGCCAAGATTGAACTCATCGCCTTGCAGGCCGTCGCTCACATCGAAATTCTGAAAGCTCTCGGTGCGCGGATTGAATTTCGAGAGGCCGTGATTGGTGCTCATCCATAAATTTCCCTGCGCATCCGGCAAGATGCTGTAAACCACATTGTCGACAAGGCCGTCGCGCGTGGTAAAATGTTTAACCAATCCCGTCTCAGGATCAAGCTTGTCCAACCCGCCGCCATCAGAGCCGAGCCAGACGGTGCCGGTGCTATCCTCATAAATTGAAAAAATCGTGTGATTACAGAGTGACTGGAGGTTGGTGGAATCCGGAGCGAACTGCGTGAAGGTTTCTTGCTGCGAGTCAAAGCGCAGCAGCCCGTCGTCCCAAGTTCCGAGCCAGAGAGCGCGGCCGGTGCGGCTGGGATGTATCGTGGTCACCCATAGAAAAGTTTTATTCTCATCGTTGCCAAAATGTAAATAGTTTTTAAATTGGAGGCCGTGTTGTCGATCTTGCCACATTTTCGCCAAACCACCTAAAACCAAGCCGTTCATGCCGATCCAGAGGGTTCCGGAAGAATCGCCATACAGCGCATAGATGTTGCCAGAGACTGGATGAGGTGGGATGGTCGAATTTTCATGATACCAGGTAAAGGTTTCTCTGGCACGCTCAAATTTGCCGAGGCCATTCCCGAGCGTGCCAATCCACAACGTTCCGTCGCGATCTTCCCAAATGGTTCGAACCTGCGTGCGGCTGAGGTTGGGCGACATAACTGGCGGCAATGAAAACGTGGTAAATTTCCACGGTTCATGATTTGCGCGCCGGCTGACTTTAATCAAACTGTTGTCGGCGCCGATCCATAAATCACCGGCGCGATCTTTGTAAAAAGCCCAGATTCTGTTGTTGGGCAGGCTGGCCGGATGCGACGGCTCACGGCGGTGATGACGAAATTCAATTTGCGCCGGATCGAACTTGTTGACGCCGCCGCCGTTCGTGCCGGCCCACATCATGCCGGAGCGATCCTGATAAAGCGATAGTACATGATTATCACTCAGGCTGGCCGGGTTCATGGCGTCGTTTTGATAGCGGATGAATTCAGCTTGGTCGGCGTTATTCCATATCAGCTTGCACAAGCCGCCGCCGTTGGTTCCCACCCATAACGTTCCGGTTTTATCAATTAAGACCGCATGCACGTAATTGCTGCCTAAGCTGTGCGGGTTGGCAGGGTCATGCAAAAAATGTTCACAATCAACAACTTCCTGGCCGCGTAAACGCATGCGGCACAAGCCGCCGCCATCCATGCCAATCCATACGAGTTGCTCATCACCATCGGACAACGTTTGTATGCTCAAAGCCGGGCTTGGCGGCATCCCTTTCCAACTGGCAGGATGATGCGCGTAATGCCGGAGCCGCCAATTTTTATCGGCGCCACGAGACAGCCGCAAAACTTCGCCATGATTCGTCCCCAGCCATATCGCGCCGTCGCGATCTTGATGCGAGGTATGCAACTGCACGTCGGCGCGACGCGGCAATAAACTCTCGGGATGCGGCAAACGCTGGATGATTTTATTTTGGGCCGGATCAAAGCGCAGCACGCCTTGCGGTGGATCCTCCATTTCCAGCCATAACATGCCGGAATCGTCCGCACCAATGAAACCTGAAGGCACGTCGTAGTAAGTAAAAACCTCGCGAGATTGATCCCGTCGCTTTAGCCCGCCTAAACGATCGCGGACTAAAAACCACAAATTCCCTTCACGATCTTCAGTCAGCGCGCCGATTTCACCGAGCAGCAAAGTTGAGCGTTGCGTCTGGACATGGTCATAAGTGGTGAATTGGTCGCCGTCGTACCGGCACAAACCGTTGCTCGTGCCGAACCATAGGAATCCGTCCCGATCCTGAAAAATCGAATGGACGGAATTCTGCGCCAGACCGTTTTCCACCGTGAAGCGGGTAAAACGAAGGCGTTCGTTTTGCGCCAACAGCTTGCTCGCGCTAGCGGAAACGATGAGCGTGAGAAAAACACCTACAGTAACATGCACTCGGCGATTCACCAATACAGGTTTCATAGGCGATATCGGGACCATCAATGTTGAGCTTGAAATCGAATGAATTTTGTTTGCGCGCCAATCAGGCTGGACATGCTAAAGAATGAGTCAATCTAAACAGATTTTTCTGGAATTGCAAAGAAGAAATTCGTGCAATAAATTCGGTTAAAGTAGTTGCACTTTTCCCCCCTTTTATATATCTTTACCGCTGCAAAATCTTTCTCATTCATCTGCGACAATCAATGGACATTTCGACCTTTACCAATTTGCTCCAGCAGCGCGAGAGCGAAACTTTGGATTTCAAGCAGGATCTGCCGACCTCGTCGGATTTGGCGATTCTCATGAGCGCGTTTTACAATACGCGCGGTGGCACGATTATCATCGGCGTTGATGATGAGCAGCGTCAGCCGCTTGGTGTGGCGCGTCCGCAAAATGTGGAAGCCGGTGTCGTCAATATCATTCGTGATCGCCTAACGCTGGACACTCCGCCAAAGATCGAGATCGTTTCCTATCAGGATCGCGAGTTTGTTGTGGTTGCATGTCCCAAGGGAATTTAGCGCCCCTATTGGGTGAAGGGTCAAGCGCGGCCATACGTGCGCATCGGTTCTACTCGTCGTGAAGCGACCAATGACGAAATTCGTCGCATGTTTATCGAAGATCATGGATTGAGTTACGAGTCGATGGCAGCGCCGGGAGTATCCTTGAATGAGATCAGTCAAGAACGCGTCGATTGGTACATTGCGCACAGAGTTCGTGGCGGTCAAATTCCCGCAAGCTCGTTAACTGAATTGCTTGGGAAACTCGGCGTGCTGACGACGGCAGGTGATGCGACTGTTCCAACCGTCGCGGGCCTGCTTTTATTTGGCAAAGAGCCGCAACGCTTTTTGCCTCATGCGACGCTCCGCATCGCGCGTTTTCTCGGCAAAGACATGACGACTTTTTTAGATCAAGCCGATATTACTGGCACCATCCCGCAGATGATTGACGAGGCGGAGAAGTTCGTAACTCGCAACACGAGGCACGGCATTCGTATCGTCGGCTTTCGGCACCTCGATGTTCACGAATATCCGATTGAAGCGATTCGCGAGGCCATCACGAATGCCTTGTGTCATCGCGATTGGGGACACGTCGGTATGCAGGTTCGAGTCGCTATCTTTGACGACCGCATTTTCGTGGATAGTCCTGGCCGACTGCCGCCGGGTGTCACGTTGGAGAATATCGAGCACGTGCATATTTTACGCAATCCAATTATTGCGCAACTGCTCTATGACATCAACTACATCGAGAATTGGGGCAGTGGCGTTCCTCGCATGAAACGGGCGATGCGTGAATATAATCTACAGCCGCCCATGTTTGATGAGCCCGGACCCAACTTTACCGCAACTTTTCATGGCCCTGGGGAACAATTCATGCGGGAATTGGAAACTAAGCCTGAATGGACAAAAGGCCTTAATGAACGGCAGATTACAGCCGTGCTTTACACTGGGGAAAAGGGTAAGATTACTGCGGTTGAGTATCGCCGTTTTGTCAAAGTCTCAAGAGTAACTGCCTACCGAGATTTTCAAGAGCTGTGTGAGCGTGGTATCTTCAAACAAATTGGGAAAAGGAGAGGAGCTTATTACGAGTTGGTTCAATAATGGGAACAATGATGGGTTTATGAAACATAGATGAAACATAATGAAACAAAACGAAGGATCAATGATAGGAATTGCCCTTTGAAACCCCTTCAAATAAGCAAAAGCAGACCATTGATAGTGTATATTTATACACCTAATTAATATAATCACGCACTATTCGCGCAACAATCACGCAGTAACCATTACTTAACTACAATTTCCAGATTCAGTGACTTGGCTAATTTTCTGCAAATCAACCGAGGTGAACAATGAGACCAATGAGTAAGTTTGTGATGATTCTTTTTATCTCACTAGTGGCGACACTATCGGCCCAAGAAAAAATCATCGCCCTTCAAGCCGGCAAGTTGATCGACGGCAAAAGTGACGTCGCCCAAACCGGCGTGACAATTTTAATCAAAGGCAATCGCATCGCCGAGATTGGAAAAAACATCAAAATTCCCAACGGCGCGCCAATCATCAATCTCGGCAACGCGACGGTGTTGCCGGGGCTGATTGATGCGCACACGCACGTTCTCTTGCAGGGCGATATCACACAGGCGGAATATGACGAGCAGATTTATAAAGAGTCGATTCCGTATCGCACGATTCGGGCGGTAGCCGCGGTGCGCAACGCGTTGATGAACGGCATTACGGCGATGCGCGATGTGGAAACCGAAGGCGCGATGTATGCCGATGTCGATATCAAAAAGGCGATCAACAACGGCGTGATTCCGGGGCCGCGGATGTGGGTTTCGACGCGGGCGATGGCGCCGACCGGGGCGTATGGGCCGAGCGGCTTCTCGTGGGAATTGCATCTTCCCAAAGGCGTACAGATTGTTGATGGCGCGGACAACTGTCGGCAAGCTGTGCGCGAGCAAATTGCCAACGGCGCGGATTGGATAAAGATTTATTGTGATCGGCGTTACTACATCGACAAAGACGGTGGACTGTCGAGCCAGCCAAACTGGACGGCGGAAGAGATCAAAGCCATTGTGGATGAAACGCATCGGCTCGGCAAAAAAGTGGCGGCACATGCGATTGGCCGCAACGGGATTAAAATGGCGCTCGACTCCGGCTGCGATTCCATTGAGCACGGCGACGGTTTTGATGACGCGCTGATTGCCCAAGCCGCAAGACAAGGCACGTTTTGGTGTCCGACTATGCTCGTCACCGAATACGTTGCGCCGGGTCGCGCAGCTGCTGGAGCAGAAATCTGGTTGAAGAATGTTGCCGATGCTGCGTGCCGCGGTGGGAAAGGCCGCAAAAGCGGGGGTGAAAATCGCGATGGGCACGGACGCCGGCGGTTTTCCGTGGACGATCAATCAAGCCGGTGAATTGAAACTGATGGTGAATGCCGGCCTGTCGCCGATGCAGGCAATCAAAGCAGCGACGATAGTCGCGGCGGATTTGTTAAATCAGCAAGCGAATATCGGCAGCCTCGAAGCCGGAAAATTTGCCGACATTATTGCCGTGCCGGGCGATCCGTTGCAGGACATTGCGGTGATGGAGAAGGTAAGTTTTGTGATGAAGGATGGGAAGGTTTATGTCGATGCCAATCAAATAATAAAGTGAGATTGTGATTAATTTCCCGCGA
>Ga0247727_10013291_pt1 | contig 13913 bp, 19 predicted proteins | sample WisWelCaveWW1625_FD_202498 | JGI IMG/M metagenome (GOLD analysis project Ga0247727, IMG submission 202498) | Biofilm microbial communities from Wishing Well Cave, Virginia, United States - WW16-25 | ecosystem: Environmental > Aquatic > Deep subsurface > Groundwater > Cave microbial mat | place... | reverse complement strand
ATAATGCCCAAGCCCATCAGGGCGAGGAACACGTTGTATCCTTTGAAAGCGAACACCAAATTTTGCGCGGCTTTCAACTGATTATTGCTGCGCAGACCCACAATGTACATCACAAACGGAGCGAGGGGTATTAAGGTCGCCAGTGTCACAATAACAATTTTGATCATCTTTACTTCTCCTTGATTTGAATATGGTTTTTCTTGACTTAATTACTCACCTTACGTAGAGCGTCCCGAAGGTTTCCTTGTAAAACCTTGTTGAGCCGCTCAAACCTTCGGGACGGTGCGTAACATCAGTTAATTATTTCTCTTCTGCAGTCGCAAGAACGAGCGGCTGATATTCAGCGCCGCCGCCCAAAAAGAACTTGCTAAAGAATTCATAATAATGTAAACGCATAGTCTGGATGGTAACAATGAAGCCTTCAAGAGCTATCACGAACAGGTTCCCACCCACCACCACTGCCCAGTAACCAAAGCCTGCTTCTTCTCCATTACCTGCCAACCGCGCAATGACAAAAACGGCTCCCGTAAAACCGGCATGGACAATCGCAAACGCACCCACACGAACATACGATAAGGTATTACTCAACATGCTGATGAATTTTTCCAACACTTCGGCAGCAGATTGGACTGCGAACATGCCCCAACCGCCTTCAACCACAAAATGGCCATCATGCATCCAATGCTGTAATGGATGAGAAAAGATGGTTGCCAAACATATACCAACGAAGAAAAGAATGGTGGCGATGGTCGCAACACTGTCAATTCGGCCAACCGTTAGAAGAAACTCGGGTAAAAAGCTTTCACCGGTAAACAGACCGGCTGCAACCTTTCCTAATAGTACCAGGAAGGAAAGATACAGCATCAAACCAGCCAGACCGTTTGAGTCAAAGAAGAAGCGTCCCCAATCTCGGGCGCGAGCGGCGTTGTACAGATTCATCAAGTGCGCAAGGATCAAAAGCACAACGCCTGCTCCAATCGCAACTTGAAGAATACCTAACACATCATGGATTGGGCTAAGCCAGAAAAATTTCCCGAAGAATGGATGATCAGGCAATATATCTTCAAACCCAAAAATACTACCGAAGAGGAAACCAAAGACCATTCCGCTTAAACCACAAGCGACTAAGAGTCCTCCCAGAGTAGTTTTGCGAGATAAGAACCAGCCAATTGCGGCTAACACCAAACCATGACCCACATCACCATACATGGCGCCATACAACAACGGGAAAGTAATTGCAATCAATACAGTTGGGTCAATTTCTTCATAGCGAGGCTTTGAATAAGTATTGACCAGCGTCTCGAAAGCGCCGAGGAAACCAGGGTTACCAAGAGCCACTGGAACATTCGCGTTATGCCCAGTGCGTCCCGCTGGAATGACCTCCACGAGAATCTCTTTGGAAACCTTCTTCAATTGCTGTGTCAATGTATCAACATCGGTACTCGGAACCCACCCGACCACAATGTACGTATGGCGTAACTGCCCAAAGCGGGCAATGGCATCTGCCATCACACGGTTCGCGTGGACGTCGCGCCACAATTCATATAAATCTTTCTTGTGGGTATGTGCCAGGTTTGCCAACACACGATCCAGCTCGGCGATTTTCCGCTTCGAATCATCAATGGCTGTGGAAAGTTGCTTGACGACCTGCGCCGGCGTGCCGTTGAATTCATCCGGCAGGGTCAGCGGGGTGAGAAAGGAACTGCGCGCGGCGCGATCGATCACGTCTGAATTGCTGCGAGGACCCAACAACCACACAAGGGGCTTCTTGGCGTCGTCACGCAATTTAAAAAACGTGTAGGGGACTCTCGCCAGGCTTGTCTCCAGGCGGGAGACCTGATCGGCAGGCATGACACCGGCAATGGAGTACATATACCTCGAATTACGTAACGCGCCAATTTCATAATCCAAATCGGCAATGGGTTGTAATTGTTGAAGCTGGCTTTCCAGTTGCTCCAACTTCTTCTTCTCTGCCGTCATTTGATCAACAGCCTCTTTCATACTCCCTTCAATACGTTCCACACCTGCCTGCATGGCGGCAAAATCAGTTGTTGAATCAGAATTTGAAGAACCCGCATATTCCTCGGATAAATTCAGATTCTGCGCAATCACCTGAATGCGGCGCTCCAGTGTGGAATAATTGGCGGCTGTCTCCTGCCAGGTGCTTGGTCCTAAATTCTCCAGCCCCAGATACGTGCTGTCAATCTGCTGGAAATTGCCGCGGCTCCCCAGCGCTTTTGTCACAGCCACCAGGTCTTTGCCTGGGACGATCAGTTCAACTTCTGTCATTGCTTTCGGAAAAAACATATTATCTCCATTATTTGCATGTCATTGCGACCCCGCCTCGCGGGGGAAGCAATCTCTATTGCGTGGTAGATTGCTTCGTCGTGGCGCGAGGCGCCACTCCTCGCAATGACATCTATCTATTTAGTTCAGCAGGCTCGGTTTCAACAGGAACGGACGATATTCATCCTCAGCCATGTTGGTGGACTTCGCCTCTATCAGAACAATCAAATCCTGCACTTCGAGATCGCTCTTCACCAGAAAAGCCAGCGGGAGTCCAATGTGGAACGGGCTTCCCAGAGAAGCCGCCAGGCAGCGCTTCAACAGCGCGCGTTTGAGAACGACCTCCAGCTTGGGCAAACCAGTCTTCAGATCTTCCAACATGACATTCACATCGGAAATGCCCGGATACAGACGCGTAATCGTGGATGCAATGTCGGCTCCGGCGGCGATGGCGCGGATGTCTGAGTCCTGCACGCGGTATCCAAACGGCAGGGTGTAGTTGATCACTTCTTCCTCGGAAAGTTTGTGATACACCTTATAACGAACCGCCCACATCAGGTTGTTCATATCCACCAGCGAACCGATGATCTTCACGCCATGTTCGCGGTCAGCGCCCGTGAGTCTCTTGGTCTCTGACCACAAGCGACGCCAATAGCTCAAGTCCAGCGCCACTTCGATTGGGAAGAGATTCTGCTCTGTCGAGTAGCGCTTCATGGCGAAGGCAAGCGCTTCCTCATACGGCGTGCCGTTCAACAGATCCACCGCCGCAGTGATATTGCCCGATTCGACCATCGCCTGGGCAGGGATCACAGTATCAGCGCCCAATGGGAACAACACATCGCGCACGCGATCCCATGAGGAGGTCTCGGCAGAACGCTGAACCGCCACAATCGAACGCAGAACGGCTTTTAAATTTCCAAGTTCAAAATATCGGTATAACTGCTTGATAAGAGGACGCGTCTCAATCGGCGACATTTGAACGACGCTATAATATGACTTCGCCACCCTGCTCTTGATCTGTGCGATGGTTTTACGGGGGTTAATATCCTTATCCTTGAGTCCATCAAGGTAAGGACCATACGTGGTGCCTTTAAGGGAGGTAAACAGGGACGAAAAGTCCGATGTATCACTCAACCGGACGATATCCTGTGGGGAGAGCAAACCCGCAGACATTGCCCGCACCCGCGCGCTGATCGCCGCATAGCTTGAAACGCCAGCCATGGATTACGCCTTGCCAATCACGCGTTCAAGGACGTACGCAACGGCTTTGTCAAAGTTGGCGTTCGCAAGAGTCTCAAGTTCGCCCTTTTTCGCATCCACGTCCGCCAGGATTTTCTTTGATTCATCTTCCGATTGAGCAGTAGCAATGATCCTGCGCGCCTCTTCCTCCGCTTCCGCTTTTGCCTTCGAGATGATCGCCTGGGATTCCTGGTCAGCCAGGATCGGCAATTCCTGCGCCTCGCGCTTTGCCTTGTCTTGAATCTCCTGAGCCTGTTTTTCTATTTCAAGCACCTGCTGGATATTCTTCTCGTTCATTATGATTTCACCTCGCTGGAATACTTAGGGAACTTATATTGTAAAGTAAAAATAGTTCATCATCAAGGTTTTGCAAAAATCTGGTTTGTCTTCTGCAAATCAGGCAAACTCGATTTTGATTGTGTGATTATGCACAATTGTAATAGGAATATTCACAAATGTCAAACAGAAATGGTCATTCGCTTCTTTTCGTTATAACAATAGGATTGACGTGAGTATGGCATACCGCCGTGCTGTTTTTGTAAGCGGCGGTTTCACCTTTGCCACACGTTATAAACCAAATAGAGACTTTGTTCCATCTTGGCCAGTCTTTTCGGCATTCCCCAAAGATCATAATAGGATTGAAGTTCCGTAAGAATATCATAATCGAACGGGGAGTACGAAAATCATCTGCAAAGTTAAATGAGTTTGAATGAAGCTCCATAGGTAATACCATCACTTGCCCAGCATCTTCCAATAACATGTCGTTGTAGAACAACTTGAGATTGTCCCAATTGCCAGTGTAACTTCTCAACTCTCCAACCAGACGCGCAGACCTGAAGTGGGTGGAGTCGTCAGCATACGTGGCGGGATAATAGCTGAGATTCAAACTCAAAGAATCAATCTGTGACGAATTTGGAGGGCGCGGTATTCGAAGAAAAGCCTTTTCGTGCTTTCTTGAATTGAGTTCCGCGATAACCGTTCCATAACTAATGAATATGAACAATGTCCCAAACGCCAGCCAGAATGTTTTGACAAGAAGTATGTTATAGCTTGTGTTCATAGCCTGGGTGATTCTGTTTGTGATGGTGTGCTTGTATCAGGAGAGGCACACTCAACCCGCGCATTTTCATCCGCCTCATCCCCGCCCATGGACATCGCGAAACGCCCTTCGGGAAACCTGCGAGCTATTCCTACGAAGCCCGCTTTCGCGGCGCTTCAAAAATATTGTATAATGACTCTGACCAAAGGATCGACCATGGAACAAATCACCATCCGAATCAAGGACAAGAAAAAGGCGCAAACGCTTTTAGACTTTCTCAAATCGCTGGATTTCATCGAAAGCGTGTCTGAGAAAGATTTATCTGTTGAAAAGACATCAAGCATTGGTGGGGAAAATGATTTCTTTTCCATGGCTGGCTTTTGGGCTGGACGGGATATAACTCTTCAAGCCATTCGTGAGCAAGCCTGGCCCTACCGCGCATGATTCTTTTGTGATACGAACATCCCATATGAGTGAGACATTCCAGAGTATTCTCAAGCTTATTGAGCAAAGTCAGATACAAATATCAGCTCATGGATACGACGAACTGGCTGACGACAATATCCTTGTTCGCGATGTACTGTCAGGCATAGCAGACGCGATTATCGTTGAAGATTATCCCGATTACCCCAAGGGTCCCTGTGTATTGGTTTTACAAAAAGATGAACAGGATAAACCAATTCACATTCTCTGGGGCATCCCGAAAGGCGCATCATCCCCTGCGGTATTGGTGACAGCCTACAGACCTGACCCTGCGCACTGGTCGGATGATTTTACAAGGAGAAAGAAATGACAAAAAAACAGATTTCCAAATTGATTCACGTTGACGATTACGTCGCCGAAGTTGACGTGGAATTGATGTATACAGATGATGAATGGTCTCCCTATTTATCTGTGGATGATGCCATGAAACTGGATAATGTCCGAGAGGCGCTGATGCAAAAGGACTTTGCCACCGCGACAAAATTAGCCCGCGTGTATAAACTTTCACCCCTGGCAATATAAGAAGCAAAGACTAAACCAATTTTAGCCCGACATGAAAATCGTCGGGCTATTTTTTTTCTTGCGCCCAATGGCGTACGAGTCCCCTCTCCCTGAGGAAGAGGGTTAGGGTGAGGGACAAAACCCACAGGCTATTCCTCCGAAGTCCGCATTAGTGGATGCGCTTGTCGTTTATTTCGCTTTCTTCCAATCCCCCAGTTTTTCTGCGCGGGTGGCGATCTTGCTCAACGCATCCTTGTCAGTGATGTATGTTTCAAAGTATCCACAATCGGCGCAGACATAATCCACAGATTCAACTTTTGTGCGGTGCAGTCTGACCTCCGCCAGTTCATAAGGTTTGAAATAGACATTGGACGAATTGCATTTGGGACATTTTCCGCTTTTCATAGTTGAGCCTCCGATTGATTTTCTGGATTATATCCCCTCGCGCGCTTTCTCCTTCGCCTCATCCCCGCCCGTGGACAAAACCCACGGGCTATTCCTACAAAGTCCGCTCAAGCGGACTAGCCAACTTCAGTCGGCTTTGTACGCGTAGCACGCAATTTTAATCCCGTGCATACTGGTGAGGTCGCATACCCCTGTCGGCGTAGCGTTCATTTCGCTGGCTGAATAATCACACTATCAACATAACCTACAATATGCGTATCTGTGGTAATCCCAAAACCCGCTCCCATAATTTTGTTTTTCAACTCATCCGCATCTGTTGGCACATGCCGTCCGATAAGTTTATTATCAAAATAAAAGCGAATTTCAAGAGTTTTTTGTACTAACTCGATTTTAACTGTATGCCATTCATCATAATTTACAACGAATGCTTCTGTTCCGTATTCACCTTTGTACTGTTCATTAATGTATGTATATATGCTACAGCCATAAGTGGCTTGATTTGTTGAGCTTTGTCCGCCTTGAATGAAACAATTTGCAGTCCATGGGTTTGAAGAATCTAAGGTTGCGTGAAAGCCTAAATTTATTTCTCCGCTATCTGTGTTCTCTAATTTTAATCTGCCTTGTATATAATCTATCTGATAAGACAGCCATGAAGATTGTGTTGTTAGTACTCCGTTACCATTAGTGGCTTCTAAACGGACCGAGTTATCACCTTGCGACACAATTGCCCCAAAGGTACATGTATTACAAACCCATAGATTTGCATTGTACTTTCCATTATACGCAGGGTCATCGAAACTATCTGATAGCAACGGCTGCGTTGGGTCAATTGTAGGAGTGGAGCTTTTGACGAAATTGGGTAGAGGCTCTCCCAATGCAAGAATAACAGAAATTACAATGCCTAATAAGGCTACTGCATCGCCAAGTCTGAATCTTCCTGTTTTGGCTATGTTGACGACTATGTAAATTATTAAAGCAAAAGCTATTCCGTAAAGAATCGTACTTGTCATTTCAGCCTCCATTTTTATTGCACCTTTGTTGGAATTACACTAAATAATTATACTCCTCGCAATTCCCCCATCATAGACTTTCATTAACCTCCCCACTCGTCCAGTTGCGTGTTTAGTTGGATAGTCTTATAGTTGCGTAGTCAGGTAGTCAAAAGCCTGTCCGACCAATGACTACTTGTGTACTTGTATACTTGTTTACGACTATTCAACTACGAAACTACTCAACTAGGAGATTTCCTTATGTTCCACGGCGGCGGTTGGTTTGCATACATGCGTCAGGGCGATGAAAAGCCCAAAGTAACAAGAGAACTTTTACTGCGCGTCCTTACGTATGCGCGCGGATACTGGTGGCATATCGCGGGTATGCTCGTGACGATTCTACTGACCACGGGCTTGTCTCTGCTTACGCCGCTTATCTTCCGCAATATGATTGACGTGGTTCTGCCTGCCAAAGATACACAACGACTCATCTATCTCGGCTTGGCGTTACTTTTCATCCCTGCGCTTGAAGGTGTGATTAATGTTTTTCAAAGAAGACTCAACGCGGCGGTGGGTGAAGGCGTCATTTACGATTTACGTTCAACATTATTTGCGCGGCTTCAACGCATGTCATTGCGATTCTTCACGAACACCAAAGTCGGTGAGTTGATGTCGCGCCTCAACAACGACGTGGTCGGCGCGCAGAACGCCATCAGCAATACCATCGTCAGCATCGTGACCAACTTCATCGAAGCGATTGCGTTGCTGGCCGTCATGCTCACGCTTGAATGGCGATTAACAATTGTCAGTGTTTTGATTCTTCCGCTGTTCATCATCGCCGCGCAAAGGCTGGGAACGGTTCTGCGCGATATTGCCCGTGAAGCGATGGACCACAACGCCAAGATGAACGCGCACATGAACGAGACTCTCAACATCGGCGGCGCATTGCTTGTTAAACTTTTTGGTCGCGCCAACGAAGAGGAGAAACGTTTCCGTGAACGCGCCGCCAATGTGCGCGATATCGGCGTCAGGCGCGCGGTGGTCGGCTCCACGTTCTTTGTCATCTTCGGGCTTGTCAGCGCGGTGGGCACGGCGCTGGTCTATGGTCTCGGCGGTTACTTCGTCATCACCGATGTCTTCACGGTCGGCACCATCGTTGCGTTCGGTTCGTATCTCGGTCAACTGTATGGCTCGCTGCAAAGTCTCGCGGGCGCGCCCGTTGAATTTTCAACCAGCATGGTTTCATTCGAGCGCGTGTTTGAGATCATTGATCTGCCGCAAGACATCGTTGAAAAAGACCCTTCGACTACGCTCAGGGTTAATGACATGAAAGGCGAACTCGAATTCGATAACGTGGACTTCAACTATCACGTGGACGAATCCAAACTGCTCAAAGATGTCAAACGTTACGGGAAGATGGAAGACGTGGGCGCGGTTCTGTCTTTATCAAAAGGCAACGGGAAGAAAAAGGATGAAGAGCACGCGTCAGACTCAGGGACGTCTGAATCGCGCGAAGCGTCCCAGGCTAGAGAGGTCGCTTTAGAGCGAGTCTCCTTTATTGCGCGTCCTGGAAATTTAATCGCATTGGTTGGTCCTTCTGGCGCGGGCAAAACGACAATGACGTATCTCATCCCAAGATTGTACGACCCCACCGCTGGAGTCATCCGCATTGACGGGCATGACCTGCGCGATGTGACGCTTGAATCGCTTTCGCACGCGATTGGCATGGTGACGCAGGAGACGTATCTGTTTCACGATACCATCCGCACAAATTTGACATACGCAAAAATGGACGCGACGCAACCTGAAATCGAAACCGCCGCGCGCGCCGCGAACATCCATCAGTTCATCATGGACCTGCCCGATGGCTACGACACAATCGTAGGCGAGCGCGGCTACCGTTTGAGCGGCGGTGAAAAACAACGCATTGCGCTGGCAAGGGTGATTCTTAAAAACCCGCGCATTCTCGTCCTCGATGAAGCCACCAGCCATCTCGACAGCGAATCCGAAGCGCTGATTCAAGAAGCCCTGAAACGTGTAATGGCAGGACGCACAAGCATCGTGATTGCCCATCGCCTGTCTACGATTCTCGCGGCTGATTTGATTCTAGTGATGGATAGGGGACAGATTGTTGAAAGAGGAACTCATGAGGAGTTGATTGCGTTGGGCGGGTTATATAGTCAGTTGTATGAGACGCAGTTTCGAGGGGAGAGGGTGTAAATGCTTTTCGGACACGGATTGAATGGATTTCTTTTATAGGGGCGGAAATCTGTTTGCCGTTTTGATGTAAAATCAAGGTATGGCCGTTGTTTATCCATTTGATGTCACCCGTCTCGTTGACCTTTGCCGCCAAAACGATGTTTCGATGGTGGGCATCTTCGGCTCGATGGCGCACGGGAGGGCAAAGAAGAAAAGCGACATTGATTTGATTGTTCGTTTCACAAAGCGAAAAAGCCTGTTAGCCCTTGTGCGGCTGGAGCGTGAACTTTCCGAAGCGTTGGGACGTAAAGTGGACTTACTCACGGAAGCCGCAATCAGCCCTTATATGCGCGAGAGGGTTATGAAGGAATTAAGAGTAGTCTATGGCGCGCGATGAATTGCTTTATTTACGCCATATTTTGGACGCCGTCAATATTGTTGAAGAATATTTGCAGGGAGTCAACGAAGAACAATTCAACAGGACCCGCCTGCTTCAAGATGGAGTCATTCGTCAGATTGAGATTATCGGAGAAGCGACACGACACATTTCAAAAGATATCCGACGCACCTATCCCGAAGTTCCCTGGCAGGATGTCGCTGGCATGCGCGATAAACTCATCCACGATTACTTCGGCGTTGATCTTGAAAAGGTCTGGTTGACCGCGCAGGAGGATCTGCCTGTTTTGAAGGCACAGGTGATTGGAATTTTGAGAGATTATGGGCAGGAATAACAGGATTTGATTCTGGCGATGGATAGGGAATAGATCGTTGAACGCGGCACGCACGAGCAGTTGCTCGCGTTGAATGGATTGTACGCTCAACTGTACGAAACTCAATTTAACCGGGAAAGAGTCTAAGCCCCACCCGTCCTAATGGACACCCTTCGCGAAGCACGCCTTTAGGCGCCCCAAATCTATTGGATTTGGGGAGGGCTTCACAAAAACGATTTCATCATGGCTGCGAAAACAGATGAAATAGATGGATAAATGAAAACGACCGTCTTTTACTTGCCCTGCGGCAGTGCAGGCAAGGATTGCAAGTACAACCATACAGCCTTCAGCTCATCATCGGTCATCTGCCCGAAATACTTCCACGGCATGGCGGATTTAAGGTGTTTTCCACCCGGAGTCACACCAGTACGCAATGTTGTCATGAAATCCTCTTCAGACCAGGCACGTAACTCACCTCCCAGTGTCAGGTTGGGCGCCAGATACTCAGCGTCCGTTGTTATCATTCCCCCATTGAAGTTAGCCTTATGACACAAAGTGCAAGAGACCGCCAGGTATTCGCCGTACTCCACGGTCACACCCGGCTCTGGCGCGATCGGGCGTGGACCGTCATGGTCAATCACGAGAGCGTCGGGCGTGGTAATCTCTGGAGGCAACTGCCCAAGTGCCAGCATCACACAACCTAATGGCCCCAAGTCCGATCTCGGCAGTTCGTTATCTACTGGCGGCAGGGTCTTCAGGTAGGCGATCAGGTCAGCCAGGTCTTCATCGCTGAGGTAATACCAAACCCGCGAGGGCATAAGAAGCAGTCCCCTCCCGTCATGACTCACACCATGCCGGATAGCGCGCACCCAATCTTCGTCGGTATTGGTAGCGCCCACGCCGCCCGTGCCCGATGTCAGGTTGGGAAAAGCCAGAGTGATCAAACCCGGTACGCTGTCGGATTGACCGCTCCAAGTCTCCGTGTGACAATCCTGACATATGTGGATCGTGGCGATGTGCTCGCCGCGCGCGATAGAGGCCTGGTCGGTGGGGATGGAGAGCTTTTCAACTGATACCTCATAATCTTTCTCACGAATACGGTTCCACTTCACGCTGCCGACAATGTAGAGAACTGCGAAGGCAACGACGAGCAATCCAATTAGACTGCCTAACACAATGCCGATCCATTTGAAGATTTGGCGTAACATATTGAACCATACTCCTTTCTGCTTCCGATCGGATGCAGTGTATGCCAAGGGATAATGAGTTCACAATGACACGCACGTGTCTTGGAAATTAAGAATTGAGTTTACGCTGAATCTGGGGGAGGCTGCGCGACCGGGATCTCGGCTTCCGCTTCTGTCGCGAGCATGGTACCCAGACCTATCCAGCCAAGACCCAACAACACAAACACAACGAAAGTGGGCGCGTACAATTCAGGAGTCCACGGTCTCCAGGGGTTTCGTCCCTGGTTCAGCGGCACATAAAAGATCAGCCAGCCTGAGATACTCAGTAAGATGTTAAGCAAACCTAAGCCCAGCGGCAAGCCCCGCCAGCGCTGCAGGGCTTTTGCACGCAAGCTGGCGACGCCAAGCAACACCAGCCCGATGCCCAAAATGGCTACTGCCAGCATGATGAATAAGACTCCCTGGGCTGCAAGAGCTGGCGCTCCTTCTACACTCTCATTTATTTCTCTTATCGTTGAACCTACGAAGGAGGAGGTGTAAGCCCACCATAGAGCTGCAAGCGCCAGAACCGTGCCTATGATCCCCAAGGCAAAGCCTGCCAGCCCCAACCTTCCACCCTGCCCCGCCTGAAGGGAATACAGGCTTGCCAGCCCACCCAGCCCCAGTACCAGGGCTAGCACAATGGGTGCCCCTCCGCTGGACGGTATGGCCGTCATCAACCAGAACAAGCCGCCAAATACGCTAGCCACGCCACCCCACAAGATGACTTTTGGAGAGAACATATGCTGACTCCTTTCCATAATGCGCTCCATGAGCGCGGTGAAAACCAGATCCACAATGGTGTGAAGCCATAGGTCCACCATGCCTGGCATCCCGTTGTGATGATAGGCTTCCCGGAATGAATCTCGAAAAACCTGAACTATCTGTGTTTCATAATGTTCACGAAATTTCTTCGGGTAAGCCACAAGCAGAGCGCGGTAGATCCGCACTGAAACTGATAAAGAGTTTGTCAGAGGGAAACTTTTCATAATCCATACCTCCTACAACTACACAGACTTGGGCGTGCGGAGCAACCGCTTCCCACGCGCAACATTGACCAATTGCTCCAGACGCTCCGCTTCAGCCCGCACCAGTTTCAGTCCAACACCGGTGAGGCGATAGTAGCGCCGGCGTTCGTCGTCAAGCTGGGGATCCGGCCGCTCATCCGATTCTTCGATCCAGCCATCAGCCAGCATACGTTTGATGGTTCCATAAAGCGTGCCGGGACCGAGACGCATTTTTCCGTGCGTGTGCTCAGCCACTTCCCGCATAATTGCGTAGCCGTGGTTCTCCCCATCTGCCAATACCAGTAGGATGTGGAAAGCCGCGGGCGTTAGTGAGGTTTTGGGGCTGGGGGCAGTCTCTTGCATAACAACTCCTATGATTGCCTGAATGTGACTATCAAAACTTGATATATCAGATTTCGATATATTAGCACGTTGGGCGCGAATTGTCAAGCCCTGGAGTCAATGCTTGAGGATCAGACATACGGCTTCAAATTGCTAAAGGCATTGAACGATGCACGTAACGAAAGTTACTAATCGCCCCTCCATGATACTTGCTGCTGATTTAATTTTGGTGATGGATCGAGGAAAGATTGTCGAACGCGGCACGCACGAGGAACTGCTCGCGATGGGTGGGTTATATTCTCAACTTTACGAAACACAATTTAATCGTGAGAAAGTTTGACCCCCACCGCCTTCGGACATCTCCCCCAAAATCCCGGAGTTCTAGTTTACCGCTTGGTCGAATATTGACCAGCTTCTTCTTGTACCTTCTTCAACTTCATCACCAACTTCAAGGCTTCATTGACGGCTTTCTCATTTGGAAATGCCTTCGCGACTTCTGGCTCCAACAGCACGAGATTTGTCCCTGCGCGATAACGCGCCGCGTACTTGCCGCGTACTCCGCCTTTGAGCAGGGACTTCATATCATATTCAGGACGTAATTCATCGTTAAGTTCAGTTTTCTTCTTCATAGGTTTTTCGCAAAATCATCGCCAAATACTGTCCCTGCTTCGGTGAATGAAACGTCATGCTTGCGTAGGTTGGTTTCCGCTTTGCGCGGGTCCCATTCAAAATCCATCGTTGTTTCCTTGACAAAGATTATAGCACTACTTGAAAACTAAAATCCTGGCATGGGCACGCTCTGGTGGGGTGGGCGTGAGCGGGGATAAATCCGCCTGGTTTCGACAGGCTCAACCCAACGGCTCAGGACATGGAAGCCCTTTAGGCTGGCGCAACAAGTCGAATAAATTCGACTTTCATGAACTGAGGCAGGGACTACGTAGCGTCCCGCCGAAATCGCCGATTATTGCCCTCTCAGAACCTGCTTGATTTTTATATCCTCCCCACCGACCTCGATCATCAAGTCACCGCCGCGTTTGTTGATGTAATCTTTGGGTCCGTAGTTGATCCGCCAGAACGTGCCGTTATCAAAGTGTTGCGTAATCGTGATGAGACTCTGGACGATGTCCACGCCCAGTTCGCGGGCACGTTTGTTTGAGGTTGCTATTACGCGGGCGAGAGCAACAGCCATATCGTCTTGTAGAACATCACTGGATAAAGTGTTCATCGGTAAAATCTCTGACGATGAAGCCGCCTTCTTCATATCCGCCAGTTACACCCGAGCTGGAATCTATCCATGCTTGTTGTAATGCAGAGCGGATGTTTAAGTCAGATAGAACGGCTCTCGGTGTCAGCGGCATAGATGAATTATAGCACTCTCATCATCGCCAAAATCCTGGTGTGGGGACGCGCTCGCAGGTTGAAAACAAAGAAGCCAGCCCCTTTGATGGCGCTGGTCTCTTTATCCCAACTTCTTGAGTTGCAAACTC
>Ga0247727_10013290_pt1 | contig 13915 bp, 15 predicted proteins | sample WisWelCaveWW1625_FD_202498 | JGI IMG/M metagenome (GOLD analysis project Ga0247727, IMG submission 202498) | Biofilm microbial communities from Wishing Well Cave, Virginia, United States - WW16-25 | ecosystem: Environmental > Aquatic > Deep subsurface > Groundwater > Cave microbial mat | place... | reverse complement strand
ACGAACGCAGTTGGTGGCGATCCCCATCGCCCAACTGCACGACTTGTTTCTGTGGCATACGACCTCCTTGGTCGTCGCCAGATTGCCCCACTTCACCCTTGCATTCAAGTTTGACGGAGCACTAGGAACAGTTTACCCCGGTAATAATCCGGGTCGGAATGTTCGGCGAGAAACCGCCCGAGTTCCGCCATCAACGCCGGGATGATCTCGGGGTGATCGTGGAGTTGGATGGCAACGATGCCTCGATAATTCGCGGGCGGATACGTCACGATGTCCGCGAAATCACCATTCAGCGACAGCAACAAACTGTCGAGTTCCTGGGCCTTGGCAATCAGCTCCGGATCGGGCGAACGGATTGGGAGATGATTCTGCAGAAGCAGGACCTCGTGACCCTGTTGCCGCAACGCCTCCGAAATCTCACGTGGGACGCCAATGGTCCCTCAGGCAAACTTGGCGGTTCTACCCCAAGGTTAGCAGGCCATGGCGGGCGAGCCCTATCGTTGCTCATATCACCGCGGGAGATTTCGTTTTGGGCGAATGCAACGAGGTCGCGGAGTGACATGTGTTTTACCTTGTTTCGTAGTTGAGCATGGAAGTCATCAAGCTGCTTCTCATCGGAGGCTGATTCGGCGGCGGCTTAGACACAATCCGAAAATGGCCGAAGCGGATCAGGTTACACCAATCGGCGCGCACGACTATTCCAGCTTCCCCGACCGTAGCATCCGCTGCACCTCGTCGTGGTCGGCCAGCGCGAAAACGTAGAGACACTCCGGGCGGTTCTCGAAAAGGTACCGAAGTTTAATTGTCGCCCGGCATTCAAAGGTCTTCGCTCGCAGCTTGCGAATGCTCAGGCCGGTATGTTGGTGAGGTTTCCCGAACGCCTCGTGCAGATCATAGAGCGCCAGTAGACATTCGGCGCGTTCGGAACGGATCAAACCACCAAGACGGTCAAGTGCGGCGACGCCGATGACGATTGGTTTGCCCAAGTTGTTTCTCCAATTGCTCCAAGGTCATCAACGTGCCCGCCTCCTTCTCTTGTCGGAACCGCTCATCCACCGCCTTCTCGAAACGATCCAACTCTGCCGGGGTCGCGCCATACTCGCGCATCGCGTAGGTGTAATCTACCGGCTCCACCTCGACCTTTCGCAGCGCGATGATACTGTCGCCGGAAATGATGGCCACATCGTCGCCACCGGCTGCGGCCAGCAACCAACGGCTCAGATTCTTCTTCGCCTCCGTGATGGTTAGAGTCTTCATATGGAACTTATACAGTCCATTTACAGCCTCGTCAAATTCAACATTGCATCTTCCGGTCCTGGCCTTGAGTCGAGCGGTGAAATCGGTTATAAGAGAATCATGACTACGGCGGTAAAGAAAATCATCGAGGAAGTACAGGCGCTCAGCGCTGCCGAGCGGCACGAACTGGAAGCGGCGCTTGAGCAGGAAGCCGAACGTAAACCGGCGGCATCGCCCGAGGACGAAGTGTTGCGGAAACTGGCGGCGAGTGGCGCCGTCACGGCGGCGCGGCGTCCACTGCGGCCAGCGCGCCCGGCCCCCATCACCGGTCAACCCGTCTCGGAGATCATCATCGCGGAGCGCCGGTAATGCCGGTGCTGTTTCTGGACAGCAGTGCGTTGGTCAAACGCTATGTTCGCGAGACCGGATCGCCGTGGCCGATTCAACAGACCAATCCCGTGACAGGGCACATGCTCTATGTGGCTCGTATCACGGGCGTCGAAGTCGTGTCCGCCATTGTCCGCAAGGCCCGCGCGGGTGGTTTGGCGGCAGTTGACGTCGCGAATGCATTGGTCGATTTCCACGCTGACTTTTCCGGTGGCCTGAGTATCGTCGAGGTCGATGCCCCGGTGGTCAACGAGGCGATCCGACTGGCTGAGAAACACGGTTTGCGTGCATACGATGCTGTACAATTGGCCGCAGCGCTGAAGGTCAAGGTCGTTCCCAGTGCCACTGGAGTCGTGCCCGTCACTTTGGTTTCCGCAGATACAGACCTCAACACCGCCGCGAAGACCGAAGGTCTGGCCGTGGACGATCCGAATGAACACCCGTGAGGCATCCGCGATTCGCTGATTTGTGACCGACAGTAGGTTGTTCGAAGTCGCGCTGGGGTCTCCGTTGATAGCCCTCCTCCAACGGAGACTCGAGGCAGGGGATTTTTTGTCTCTAGATTCCGTGGCGGACGCCGGTCAGCCGTTCGTTGCCGCGCTGCTGTCCCACATCTCGAATCGTCCGCTCCTGATCGTCACCGACGGCGCAAAGTCCCAGGACATTCTTCTCTCCAACCTCCAAACCTTCCTTCCGGCCGCCCTGCCCTTCCCGGCATGGGAGACCTTGCCGCACGAGGATATTCTCCCGGACGAGCAAACCATCGCCGACCGCCTCCGTGTGCTTGGCCGGTTGTCCCAATGTGGGAGCGGCCTCAGCGCCGCGACCGTCGTCGCTTCCGTCCAAGCCCTCATGCAGCGGACGTTCTCCCCGGAAGCCTTCCAACGCGAACGCTTCGCCCTCGCCGTCGGACAGAATCTCGAACGCGATGCGCTCGTTGCCGCGCTCACCGAGCGCGGCTACAGCGGACAAGTGCAAGTGGGCGAGCCGGGCGACATGGCGATGCGCGGTGGATTGGTGGACTTTTACCCACTCGACGCCAATGCGCCCGTCCGCGTCGAATTCCTCGGCGACCAAATCGAATCCATCCGCACGTTCGATCCGGTCACGCAACAATCCCGGGAGAAACTGGAGCGCATCGAGTGCACCGCGGCCGGGGAAATTGGTTTCCTCAAGAAGTCACCCGACCAATCGGCCAGCCTCGCGGCGTTTCTGCCGGCGAACACGCTGCTGGTGCTGATCGAACCGGACAACCTCGCGCTGGCCGCCAACGCCTATGCGCGTCAAGTACCGGAAGACGATCCGTTCTTCGTGCCGTGGGCGCACTGGGTGCAGTCCAAACTCGAAACGGTTCATATCACCGACACCATCGCCATCGACGAGGCGCCGCAACACCTGAATCTCCGGTTCGCCTCGCTGGAAGCTTTCCGGCCGCTCGACACGCGCGCACCCGACCCCGAAATCGCCGAGCAATCCCGCCGCGCCTTCTTCGATCAGATGCAGCGCTGGGCCAGCGAAGGCTACTCCCTCTTCGCCTTCTGCGATACCGAGGGCGAGAAACAACGGTTTGAGGAGCTGTGGTCCGACCAATTTCCCTCTGAACACCGAAAACCGAACACTGAACTCCGCCCCCTCTCCCGCGGGTTCATCTGGGAATCCACCAAACTCGCGGTCATCACCGACGCCGAAATCTTCGGGCGCTACAAACCGCACCGGCCGCGCCGGAAAGGTTACACCACCGCGCCCGTCGCCGACTGGAAGGAATTTGCCGAGGGCGATTTCGTTGTCCACTTCGATCATGGAGTCGGGAAATATCTCGGGTTGCGGGAAGTTGAAACTGCCGGCCAGCGACAGGAAGTCCTCGCCATTGCTTACGCCGACGACGCGCGGCTTTACGTCCCGCTCGACCAAGCGCATCTCGTCAGCAAGTACATCGGCCTCGGCAAACGCATCCCCGAACTGCACGCACTCGGCAGCGCGAAGTGGGGCCGGCAGAAGGCCACCGCCGAGCGCGCGATTATGGACCTCGCGTCGCAGTTGCTGGAAATCCAATCCGCACGCGCCACGCTGCCGGGTCACGCGTTCGCCGTTGACACTCCCTGGCAACGCGAGTTCGAAGCAACCTTTCCTTTCGAGGAAACGCCCGACCAACTTACGTCCATCGACGAGGTCAAAGCCGACATGGAGTCCACCAAGCCAATGGACCGCCTCATCTGCGGCGATGTCGGCTACGGCAAGACCGAGGTGGCGATTCGCGCGGCGTTCAAAGCGGTGATGGACGGCTTGCAGGTCGCCGTGCTTTGCCCGACCACGGTGCTCGCCGAGCAACACTGGAACGTCTTCCGCGCGCGCATGGCCGGCTTCCCCGTCACCATCGAGATGCTCAGTCGGTTCCGCACGCCGGGCGAACAGAAGAAGATCGTCAGACTCGTCCGCGAAGGCGGGGTGGACATCATCATCGGCACGCACCGGTTGCTCAGCAGCGACGTGACGTTCGCCAAGCTCGGTCTTGTAGTGATTGACGAAGAGCAACGTTTCGGCGTCTTGCATAAAGAGAAGTTCAAACAACTCCGCAAGCTGGTGGACGTGCTCACCCTGAGCGCCACCCCGATCCCGCGCACGCTCTACATGGCCTTGACCGGCGCGCGCGACATGAGCGTTATCCAAACCCCGCCCGTGGACCGTCTCCCCGTCGAAACGCACATCTGTCCGTTCGACGAACGCCTCATCCGGCAGGTCATCCAGCGCGAACTCGCCCGTGGCGGCCAGGTTTTCTATCTCCACAACCGCGTCCAAACCATCGACGCCGTCGCCGACCGGCTGCACAAACTTTTGAATCCTGATGATGTAGGCCGACTCTGTGAGTCGGCGTCCCCTCCCGCGCCGCTTCACAGAAGCGGCCTACAACAACCTGCCCGCGTCCGAATCGACATCGGCCACGGCCAGATGAACGAACGCGAACTCGAAAGCGTCATGCACCGCTTCGTCAACGGCCAGGTGGATGTTCTTGTCTGCACCACCATCATCGAAAGCGGCCTCGACATCCCCAACGCCAATACCATCATCATCGACCGCGCCGACCGGTTCGGACTGGCCGATCTCTACCAGTTGCGCGGACGCGTCGGCCGCTACAACCGGCAAGCGTACGCGTATATTCTCCTGCCCCGGCACATGCAGTTGATCGCCACCGCCCGCAAACGCATCAGCGCCATTAAACAGTACAGCTCTCTCGGCAGCGGCTACAAAATCGCCATGCGCGACCTCGAAATCCGCGGTGCCGGCAACCTTCTCGGCTCCGAGCAAAGCGGCCACATCACCGCCATCGGCTTCGAACTCTACTGCCAACTCCTCAAAGAAAGCGTCGCCCGCCAAAAAGGCGAAACCATCAAGCGCCCCCCGCGCGTGACGCTCAAGCTGGACTTCCTGGTGGGAGCGGCGTCCTCGCCGCGACCGGGTGAACCATCCACCATCAACCATTCCGCGCTCATCCCCAGCGCCTACATCCCCGACTCCCGCCTCCGCATCGAAACCTACCGGAAAATCGCCCAAGCCGCCGATCTCGCCGACATCCAATCACTGCGCGCCGAACTCCGCGACCGGTATGGACGTCTCCCCCGCCCCGTCGAACACCTCCTCACCAGCGCCGAATTGAAGATTCACGCCGCCGCGGCCGGCATCGACACCATTGAAACCCGCGATGACAAACTCATGCTCAATACCCAAGGCCAGTTCTACCAGCCCGCCGGCAAATTCCCCCGCCTCACCAAACCCAAGCCCGAAGGAAAGCTGACAGAGATTAGGAAGCTGATAGAATCGCTGGCGACAGGCACGACGATAGACAAAGGACACGAGAAGTGAGCCTCAACAAGATACGAATTTCGTCTTGGGCGTTAGCCGCGGCGCTGGCCTGTTTTGGAGCGTATGTTTGGCTGATTGTCAGACGATTCCTTCATCTGTTTGCGGAATTGGAAATCGTACTTCCGCTTTTTACCCGCGTGATCCTTTTCCCAACTCCACCAGGATGGTTCATTATCTTCTCCGGACTTTCCATCGTGATGTTGTGGAAGGATCTATCGCCTAGGCAGGGCTTTCCTAACTGGATTATTCCCGTCTTCATTGCATTGATCATCATCATGATTGTCGCAGCGTTGTTCCTTCCCCTGATGACTCTCGGTGGTGGTTTGAGAAACTAGCACACAGAATCACTACGCTCAGTGAGCGCAGCTACAACGGCGCTTCACAGAAGCGCCGCTACATGGTATCAGTTTCAAGGATGGTAAGTGCGACATTGCAAGTTGAACGCCCCCGCATCCCGGCTTGGATTCGAATGCACCCGGGCGGTGGCGACCGCTACACGCATCTGCGCGACGTCAGCCGGAAGTTCAAGCTCCACACCGTCTGCGAGGAAGCGAAATGCCCGAACATGGGCGAGTGTTGGTCGCACGGCGCGGCGACGTTCATGTTGATGGGGGATGTCTGCACCCGGCGCTGCAATTTCTGTTCGGTGGACAAAGGCCGGCCCGGGCATCTCGACGCCAATGAGCCGGAGCACATCGCCACGGTCGTGGCCGACATGCGGCTCGACTACTGCGTCCTGACCTCGGTCACGCGCGATGATCTGCCTGATCAGGGCGCGAGTCATATTGCCCGCACCATCGAGGCGATTCATGACCGGTTGCCAAGCTGCAAGCTGGAGATGCTCATCCCGGATTTTCGCGGCACGCGCGCTTGCGTCGAGCGCGTCGTGAACACACCGTTGACCGTGCTTGCGCACAACTTGGAGACTGTCCCGCGCCTCCATAAGACCGTTCGCAACGGCGCGCAGTACGACCGGTCGCTGTCGGTGCTGGAGATGGCGAAGGAGATTCGTCCCGACATCCTCACCAAGTCCGGTCTTATGCTCGGCCTCGGCGAGACGCGCGAGGAGTTACTGGAGGTGTTCGCCGATCTGCGTCGGCACGGCTGCGATATTCTCACGCTCGGCCAATACTTGCAGCCCTCGCGCGAGCAGTTGCCGGTATTTCGTTTTCTGACGCCGGATGAATTCGCGGATATCCGCGAAGAAGCGCTGCCACTTGGTTTCCGTCATGTTGAGAGCGGCCCACTCGTGCGGAGTTCGTATCACGCGTGGGAACACGTAAAGTAGGACAGGCATCTTGCCTGTCCGCGCCTGCCGGAACAGACAGGCTGGAAGCCTGTCCTACTTTTTCGCAAAGTAATCAAGCTGTTGGCAAATCCGGTGCAAGACCCGGCAATCCCGCTTCTCCAACGGCGCGCGGCTGAGCACTCGACGCAGCGACCGCAGGAACGAATCCGGATCGCCTTGATGCGGTCGAAAACCCATCTTGCCCAACGACTCGCCGAGATGTTTCAACACGCCTTCGACTTCGTGGATGGACGCGAGATCGTACCTCGGTTTGGGAATCTGTCCCATGCTTGCGAGAAAAATCTCGTAGCAGAACAACATCACCGCTTGCGACAGATTCAGCGACGGATGCGCCGCGCCGCTCGGGACGGTAGCAATGGTCTGGCACTTCCGCAATTCCTCATCCGTCAATCCGCTTTCTTCCCGGCCAAACACGATGCCGACCCGGTGCTTCTGTGTCAGCTCCGCCACCTTCCCGGCAGCTTCGCGGGCCTCGATCAGTTGGGGGAACTGCAGTCGCCGTTTGCGATGGGTCGTCCCCACCAGCCAGTGCAGCCCGGCCGTGGCCTGCTCCCACGTCGTGACACCGCGCGCGCGCGCCAGGACATCGACTGAACCGTGGCCCATCATGATGGCTTCCTGCGACGCGCGGAAGCGGGCTGGTCCGTGGAGCACCACCAAATCGGTGATCCCCATCGTTTTCATCGCCCGCGCGCTCGACCCGATGTTGCCGGGTACAGCCGGCTGGACCAGGATGAGGGTGACATTGGCGAGGTTCGACGGCGGTGCAAAAGTCAGCGCTGGGCCCGGGTTCTTCTCAGTGGCCTTCCTCATTGTCGGCTATCCAAGACGATCGTCACCGGGCCATCGTTGACCAGCTCCACGTCCATCATTGCGGCAAACCGTCCCTCCGCCACCGGCAAGGTTGTGGCGGCGTGCAGCTTGTCCATGAACCGCCGGTAAAACTGCTCGGCCTCCACCGGCGGCATGGCGGTGCTGAAACTCGGGCGCGTGCCCTTCCGCGCGTCGCCATACAGTGTGAACTGTGAAACAATGAGCAAGCCGCCGGCAATGTCGGTGACCGACCGGTTCATTTTGTCCGCTTCATCCGGGAAGATGCGGAGATTGAGGAGCTTGCTGATCATCCAATCGGCGTCAGCCTCCGAATCACCCTGACCGATGCCGAGCAACACGAGCAGACCGCGGTTGATCTGGCCAATGGTTTGTCTATCGACCCGCACGCTGGCCTGTTTGACGCGTTGCACCACGGCTTTCATCGGGGGCACACTATGCCAGCGACAGGGGCTTGCGCCAAGCGAATGAGTTTGCTAGCTTGGCGCGCCTTTCAGAAAGCGCCCGTAGCTCAATTGGTAGAGCAGCTGACTCTTAATCAGCGGGTTCTCGGTTCGAGTCCGAGCGGGCGCACCAATCTTCACACGCGCCGGGTGGGTTTGGACATCACGTCGCGGATCGTAGCCAGGGCTTCTTGAATCCGCAGCGGCCTGTGAATGTAGCCGTCGAGCGGCAACTGGATCATCAGTTGGCGCAGCCGGAGTTCGTCGGAACTGGAGCAGAAGATTACGCGAATCTCGGGGTTCATCTTGCGGAGCCATTCCAGCGTCTTGCCGCCATCGAGGGTGGGCATGAAGTAGTCCAGCAGCACCAGTTGGATCCGCTCCTTGTGCCGGGTGTACACTTCAAGGGCCTTGACCGGGTTGTTCACGGTCGTGATCTCGCACCCGTGACGCTGCAGCACGCCCTGCACAAGACGACTGTAGGCTTCATCGTCGTCGATCATCAGCACACGAATCACGTCCGTCGCAGACGATTCAACAACCGGCACGTCTTCCTTGATTTGGATCATCGCTGGCACCTCTGTGGAAGACACAAAAAGCAGTGAATATGCCAGTCGTCTTGAGGCTACGGGACTTTGCGAATCCTGAGGAATTGGTTCGATGATCCCCCGTTCGACCAAGTTACACTGCCAATCTGGTTGCTCACCAGCAGGGGGTTTCCCATCCGTGACCAAGTGGACAAGTTTGTCGAGGTTTGGGCCTCATACAACTCGTAGGGTCGCCCCTGCCATTGCAGGGTTTGGCCATCGAAGCTGGTAACCCGGAAGCACGAACTGGCGTCGTTCGGATCGCTGTCCGATTGGAACTCGCGGACATTGCTCGCGCCGTCGCCGTCCGGGTCATCATCGGCGCCCGAGACTCCCGGCACAGGCGTCGTGCTGGCGAAATGATCGGTCATCCAGCCATCCGGCACCCCATCGGGCGCGCCCGTCGGTTTGGTGTCCGGCAACAACGCAATCACCCGGGTCACGACAAACGGCGACCCGTTCGTGCCGTCATCGAATCGCGCATAGACCCGCGTGTAATAACCGCTGTCGGCCGGATCCAGCGGCGGCCCGGACGTCAGCCCGCTCGGCGTGAACGTCACCGTGTCTCCCAGCGCGCTCCAGCTCCCGCTGCCATCGGCGTTGGTCAGGGTCCGGCTGAGTGTCGCCCCCTGCAGGTCGTAACCCTTCATCTCGACTTGGTTCACCTCCGGGTGCGTGATTGGCGACGAATAGGTGACCCCGTAGATCACGCGGTCGTACCCATACGGCGGCGTGTTGCCGGGTGGGTGCGCCTGCTGCACAATCGGCGGATCGTAGCTGCCGAGCGTTGCGCCGCGGTTGTCGGCGTGGATTCTGAAGTACATGATTGCCTGCGCCAGCAACGGGTCCGGTTCGTCGGGATCTTCACTGGAGTGCGCCAGACTCAGCGTGTGACCGATCTCGTGACACAGCACCTCTTCCAAGGTGGACAAGGTTTGAAACGCCGTGGCGGTGTGCTTGATCACCACGAACCCGCGGGTCGTGCGATGAAACTCGTTCGGCCCGACCCGGCCGCCCAAGCCCCCGCCCGGAAACAGACCGCTGTCGAAACTAAACCCGCGGCCGCCCACGCTCAAGGTGGTGGCGTTCGTGATCTCGCCGTACAGATCGTGCAGTTGAATCCGGATCCGACCGTCGTTGGTGATGACATTCCGAGCCGACTGACCAAAATTCTGCAATCCATCGAACACAAACTTCAGCGAGGTCACCGCCTCCCACGTCTGAACGGCAACGCGCACCGCATTGGTCGCCTGGGTCAGCGTGATCCAAGCCGGCAGGGCCTCGGCATCGACGAGATACGGAATCGGTTCGCCACGGTCACAGCCCAGAAAGCGCGACGCGATTCCGGCGCCATCGGTCAGCATCCCCGTGACACTGGACGTGGTCACGCTGACACCGCCCGGCATTGCGTCGAAACTCCCGTCGGCCCGGCGAGCCAGGAAAAACAACCGTTGGTTGCCCACGAGCAACTGCGGGGAGCACCCCTCCTGTTCGCCCTCGCCGTCCACGACTCCGCCGCGATGCACCAGCTCCACAACGGATGGAAGATTTCCTTTGAGCGCTTCATCCACGCGCACGAGCGTCCGCGTGTAGATGAATCGTTGCCGGTAGCACTGCACTTGCACGACCGTGCCGCGGCAAATGGCGTCGGCCACTTCGATTCGTTGCTCGGGAGTCAGCGGTAGGAAGGTTGCGGCCTCAACCGGAAATCCCGGCAGGATAAACCCACTCAGCACCAAAACCCTGAACCAACTCGCCCTCATGTTTGCAACCGAAATGGAATGTTACTCTTATCATGAGGAAGATTGAAAGGCAACTTTTCAGCCCAACCGGATTCCGCGGCGCAGAAACGTCGGCACATCCAGGTCCTGGCCGTCATAAATCGTCGGCTCGCTCTTGTCGAACCGGCCGCGACTGACGTTGTCCAACGGCAACGTCTCCTGTTTCAGTTGCGTCCGCGCATTCTTGACTTGGACGTCCACCGTTTGAATCTTGCGCGGCGGCTGCGGGGCCGGCGCGGCGGGTTGACCGGGCCGCACCACGACTGTCTGCACTGCCGGCTTGCCCGGCACGGAACGGGCGGCCCCGGTGGCAGCGATGACGGTCACCGCCAGCTTCCCGCGAAACTCATCGTCGATCGCCGCGCCCATGATGACGTGTGCGCGCGGGGCGAGCCGCGAAATCGGCTCGACCGTGCGCTGTACGTCGGTCAACGTCAGGTCCGGTCCGCCGAGAATGCTGATCAGCACCGTTTCACTGCGAGCCAGCGCCTGGCCGCCGTCCAGAAGCGGATTTTCCTGCAGCGCACGCACCGCTTCGCGGGCCTTGTGTTGGCCTTCGCCCAGGCCGGTCGAGAAAAAGCCATCGCCATGTTTCCCGCCGAGCGTCATGCGCAACGCGGCGAAATCGAGGTTGATCAGTCCTTTGCGCGCAAGCAATTGCCAGAGCGCCTGCGCGCCGCTGCCGATCAACTCGTCGCACTTGTGGAACGCCTCGGCGGCGGTCGCCTGTTCGCCGACGATCCGAAACAGTTTGTCGTTGGGGATGCCGATCACGGCGTCGGCCTGCGCTTTGAGTTGTTCCAGCGCCAGCGTCGCCTGCTGGCGGCGGCGCTCACCTTCGAAGCTGAAGGGCAGCGCCACGAACGCCAGCACCAACGCGCCTTTTTCCCGGGCCAGCCGCGCCACGACCGGTGCCGCGCCGCCGCCGGTGCCGCCGCCCAATCCCGCCATCAGAAAAATCACGTCGGCATTCTCCACGGCCGCGGTCAACCGCTCGGCGTCTTGCTGTGCGGCGCGCGCCCCGATTTCCTGGTCGCCGCCTGCGCCCAGGCCGTGTGTCAACGGCGCGCCGATCTGAAGTGTTTCGGCGCCGGTCACGGACTCCAACGCCGCCGCGTCGGTGTTGACGGCCACCAACTCCACGCCGGCCAGCCAACGGGTCTGGGTCTGCCGGGCGGCGGCGATGTGGGTGATTGTGTTGCCGCCCGCGCCGCCGACGCCGACGATCTTGACGCGAACCTTCGGGGGCAGCGTCGTGACCGGTGCGTCAGGTCCGGCGGTGGAAGACTTGTCAGGTTTGGCCATGGCCGATTCCCTCCTAGAAGCAGAAAAACGCGCGGACCTTGTGGACGATCTGCTGGACGCGTTCGCCCCAGCGTTGCCAGCGGGTGGGGGTTTGCTGATGATCGCGCGGATGCGAGAGCGCGTACCGCACGAGGCCGATGGCGGTCGAGTACTCGGGGCTTTCAATCGCCGAGGTCGGTCCGCCCACCGTGTGACTGTGGCCGATGTGGACCGGCAATCCAAAGACCGCCTGAGCCAGCGTTTCCAAGCCCCGCAGCCGGGCGCAGCCTCCCGTGATGAACACGCCGGCCCCGAGGTACTCCAGCAGGCCCTGTTTCTCCAATTCCTTCTTGATGAGCTTCAGCGTCTCTTCGACGCGCAGGTGCATGATGTGCGCGAGTTTCTCGCGTGAGACCTGCCGGTCGGGCAAGCCGACTTCCCGTTTCAGGTTGATGATCACGTCGGCGATGGGCCACTCGACCGTGCCGTGTTCGATCTTCAACTGCTCGGCGCGGTTCATCGGGATGTGCAGGCCGATGGCGATGTCGTTGGTGATGTGATCGCCGCCGACCGCCAACACGCCGCTGTGCGCGATCGCGCCTTCGCGATAGACGATGTAGTCGGCCGTGCCGCCGCCCATGTCGATCACCACCGCACCCAGTTGCTGGTGCTCGGAAGTCAACACCGCCAGCGCCGACGCGAAACTGCTGACCGCGATGTTCTCGATTTCCAACTCCACTTGCTTGATGCAGCGGATCGTGTTCTGCAACCGCGTCCGCACGCCGTGAATGACGTGCACGTCCGCTTCCAGTTTCGCGCCGCCCATGCCGACCGGGTTCTGGATGCCGTCCTGCCCGTCCACGTAGAACCGTTGGCGGATGGCGTGGACGACCACATGATCCATCGGGATATTGACCGCCTTGGCATTGAGCAGGACGTTCTGGACCTCGGCCGGCGTGATCACGCCCTCGTCGTTGTTGACGATCACGGTGCCGCGGTTGTTGAAACTGCGGATGTGGCCGCCCGACACGCTGGCATACACCGAGTGGACCTCGACGTTGGCGTTCTCTTCGGCGTTGGCGATGGCCTCGTGGATGCAGCGGCCCACCGCCTGCATATCGATGACCTCGCCCTTGCGCACGCCATCCGACGCCGCCTGCCCCACCCCGATGATCAGGATGTTGCGGTCTTCCAACACCTCGCCGACCACCGCGCACACCTTCGAGGTGCCCACTTCCAGTCCGACGACAATCTGTTCTTTGGCCAACATGACTCACTCCATTCCAAACGTCACCGGCACGCTCCGGCTCACCGTCAAATCCACCATCTGCACAGGCTTGCGGCGCGTTTGCGCCCAACGCAACACCACCGCCAACCGCCGCAACTGCCGGCTGAAATCTTCCGTGTCAAACCGCAACACCGACCGCTGCTGCGTCGTCACCACCAACTCCCGCGGGCGCGACAAATCCACCTGCGCCGCCTGCACCATCGCCCCCGCTGCCGACTGCGCCAGTAAATCCAGCAGATGCAACGCGCGGTACACCTGCTCCACCTCCACCCGACGCCCGACCGCCACCTCGGGCAGTGTCAAACCCGTCAACGTCGGCAACGGCCCGCTCGTCTGCGGCCGCAACACCGTCCCGTCGTTCAGCCGCAGCGGCTTCATCACCATCCCCGCGCGATCGATGTACAACTCCGACGCGGCCGGCCCGCGCGCCGCCACCCGTAACTGCGCCACCGGCACCCGTTCCTCCACCCGGATGATCAACACCCCCGGCAACACACGTCGCACCTCTGCCCGCCGCACCAACGGCACCACCTCCAGATTGCGTTGCGCCTGGCCGAGGTCCACCGCGAAAATGTTCAAGCCCTCGGCGGCCCCTGCCACACGCATGACCAGTTCGGCCGACAACACCCCGTCGTTCTGCACCAGCACCCGCGTGATCTTGAACCGCGGATTCTCAAACACCAATCGCCGCAGCGCGAACCGTCCCAACACCTGCAACCCGTAGCCCGTCAGCACCACGAACATCACCGTGCCGGCCACCGCCCCGGTCACGCGCCACCGGGCGCGCTGCCGGCTCTCCGTCTGGACTCTGACATCCAGCACATGCGTATCGCGTGGCCGCCGACGATTCATGCCGTCACACGGCCTCCAACTGCCGTGCTTCCAGCAACCGCGCCGCTTGCACCACGGGA
>Ga0247727_10013289_pt1 | contig 13915 bp, 11 predicted proteins | sample WisWelCaveWW1625_FD_202498 | JGI IMG/M metagenome (GOLD analysis project Ga0247727, IMG submission 202498) | Biofilm microbial communities from Wishing Well Cave, Virginia, United States - WW16-25 | ecosystem: Environmental > Aquatic > Deep subsurface > Groundwater > Cave microbial mat | place... | reverse complement strand
AACAGCAGGGCGGTGACAATAGCGCCGAGCGCCGGCGCGGCCCGCAGCGCGCCCAGTCCTTCCGCGCCGACATGCAAAACCTGGTCGGCGAACGCGGGCAGCATCGCCACCGCGCCGCCGAACAAAATGGCAAACATATCGATGGCCATGACGGTCAGCAGCGTTTTGTTGCGAATGATGAAGCTCCACCCCTCGCGGATGCTCTCGAAGGCTTTCGGTTTGATTTCGCTGCGCTCCCACACGGGCATATTGATGAAGCTGATAAGAAGAAAGGCCATGCAGATCATGGAGACGGGCATCCACCACGCGCCGTGCGCGCCGTAGCCGCCATAGACAAGGCCCGCCACCGCCGGGCCGCTGATGGCGCCAAGCTGAAACATACTGGTCTGCCACGACAGCGCGGCGGGAATATCGCCGCGTGCGACAATGCGCGGCAGAATCGAAAACGCGGCGGGCATGGCGAAACTGCGCGCGAGGCCCGAGACAAACACGCCGATAAAAATGGCGGTGATGAGGGAATGCGGGTTCATGGGAATGTAGCCGCCCGCAATGAGCAGCAAGACAAGCGTATTCAAACTCAGGACACCAAGGCAGGTGAGGTAAATCCGCTTCGGGTGGCCGATATCGACAAAATACCCCGCAAACAACGCGCAGAAAATGGCGGGCACCGCTTCGGTCAGACCAGTCAGGCCCAGCAGGAACGGGTCTTTCGTGAGGGAATAAATCTGCCAGCCGACGATAACGGCCTGCGCCTGCAGCCCGACCATGGTGCAGAAACGCGCGGCGAGAAGCAGGCGGAAATCGCGGTTATAAAGGACACTAAAGGAAAGGCCGGACATACAGTTTCGAATGTATGCCCGGCCCCGAAATAGTCAATCGATTTAGATAACTTCCAGCATTTCCGCGACAAGCGGGTGGCGGACGATATCCGTCTGACCCAAACGCACCACGGCGATATTGGGCAGCGGGTCAAAGCGGTTGGCGATATCCGCCAGGCCCGACATGCCGTCCAGAAGATCGGATTGATCCGGATCGCCCGTGACCACCATCGTCGAATGCCAGCCAAGGCGCGAGAGAAGCATTTTGAGCTGGGCATAGGTGCAGTTCTGCGCTTCGTCGATGACAACAAACGAGTTGTTCAGCGTCCGTCCGCGCATGAAGCCGACGGGGGCGATCTCGATTGTGCCGTCCTCGATATATTGTTGTACACGTTTGCCGCCCATCCGGTCGCCAAGCGCGTCATAAAGGGGCCGTAAATACGGCGCCATTTTTTCGTGCATGTCGCCGGGCAAGTAGCCGATGGATTCACCGGCTTCCATGGCAGGACGCGAGAGAATGATGCGCTCGACTTTCCCGCCTTCCAGGGCCTCGGCGGCCTTGGAGATGGCAAGATAGGTTTTCCCGGTTCCGGCCGGGCCGATGGCGAGGGTTAAACTGTGTTTGTCGATGGCTTCCATCAGGTCGCGCTGGCCGTCGGTTCGGGGCCGCACATTTTTGACGTATTTTTTGTCCCTGTTGCGGTCGATCTGGTCATCCAGCGGGTGCCAGTCCTTGTTGCGGCTTTCGCGGCTGCCACGGCCTTCGTGGCCTTCATAATCATCAAAAGCGGGGTGAACGATGTTGGTGCTGCTTTTTACCGCGAAGTTGTTACGGTTACGACGGGACTTTTTAGCCATGCAGATTTTTCCTTCTCAGGGTTGGGGTTCATGAGAGAAGTCAGTAGTGCAGAAGCGATTTTTATGGAGGTTTTTTTGGGGGGATGTGAGGAAGCAGGGCAGGTGTTTCGAGAAAGTCCGAATGGGGGATGCTTTGAGGTGGGAAGGAATGGATCCAGAACGGGCCTCTACCTTTTTGTACCTTGCTGACACCAGCCTAACAGAAAAAACACCCCTCCGCCATGAGTTTTCCTGCAAGTTTTCCCGTGTTTCCCGGTTCTTTTGGGGCTATTTGCCTTTTCGCCTGATTGGCTATAATTTGGCTGGCTTGTTTTAAAGGAAATGCTGCAACTATGAGTCTTGAGTTCAAGGACATCCAGAAGGCCTACAAGGCCATCAAGAACGATCATATCCGCACGCCGACCATCCGCGCGGCGCGTCTCTCCGTGCATCTGGGCATCGAGCTTTATCTGAAACTGGAGAATATGCAGTACACGAACGCGTTCAAGGCACGCGGCGCGTTGAACAAGCTTTTGACTTTGACGGCGTCGGAACGCAAGAACGGCGTCATCGCCTGCAGCGCCGGCAATCATGCGCAGGGCGTGGCCTATCACGCGCAGCGCCTTGGCATCCCGGCCATCATCATCATGCCTGAGGGGACACCGTTCAATAAAATCGCCAAGACGCAGGATTTCGGCGCGAAGGTTATCCTGTTCGGAAAAACTTTGCCCGAGGCGATGGACGAAACATTCCGCCGCTCGAAAAAAGACGGGCTGGTTTTTATCCATCCTTATGACGATCCGCTGGTGGCGGCAGGCCAGGGAACGATCGGTATCGAGATGATGGAGCAGCGTCCGGATATTGATGTCGTGGTTGTGCCCGTCGGCGGCGGCGGCATGATGGCGGGCGTCGCGACAGCCATTCACGCCATAAACCCGAAAATTGAAATCATCGGTGCGCAGTCGAAAAGTTATGCCGCCGTGAAAAACGCCATCGACGGCGAACATCACAAGATCGGCGGATCGACGCTGGCCGAAGGAATCGCCGTCAAGCATCCCGGCACGGACAACATCGCGATCATCCGGAAACTGGTTTCCCGTATCGAAGTGGCCAGCGAAACCGAGATCGAGGAAGCGATCTTTGATTTCCTCTCGGCAGAAAAAATCGTGGCCGAGGGCGCGGCGGGCGCAGGCCTTGCCGTGGTCAAAAACAATCTGAAGGATTTCAAGGGCAAGAAAGTCGGCCTTGTCGTCTGTGGCGGGAATATCGATTCACGCATGCTCTCGACGCTGATCATGCGCGGCCTTGTGCGCGACGGAAGGATTACAAGATTGCGATTCGAGATTGACGACACGCCGGGGCAACTGGCGGACATCGCGCGCATCATAGGTGAATCGCAGGCCAACGTCATCGAAATTATCCACCAGCGCATGATGCAGGCGGTGCCGCTGAAGCGCGCCGAGCTGGATGTCGTGATCGAGGCGCAGGACAAGGAACACGTGAAAAGAATCCTGAGGACCCTGCGTAAATTCGGCTTCAGCGTCAAAGCCAAGAGCGAAGTCTGATTTTGTCATTGCGAGGAAGGCAAAGCCTGACGAAGCAATCCAGTCTTTTGGCTGAGTTTTAGAATGTCTGGATTGCGTCGCTGCGCTCGCAATGACAAGGATAGGTAGATTACTCCGCTGCGACTTGTTCTTTTTTGTCTTCGTCGTCTTCGGGTTTCTTGTAATTGCCCGTGAAGATATCGCCGGCGAACACTTCTTCCCACGATCCTTGCGTTGAGGCTTTCGAATATTCCGTCGCGCGGTTTTCGAAGAAGTTCGTGTGTTCGGCGCCGTTCAGCATCTCGTCCATCCACGGCAGCGGGTTTTTCTCGATGCCGTAAATCGGCTGGAGGTTGAGCTGCTGCAGGCGGCGATCGCCGATGAAGCGGATATAGTCTTTTACTTCCTGCGGCGTCAGGCCTTCAATTGGTCCGCCCGAGAAGGACAGATCGATGAACGCATCTTCGAAGCCGATAATCGTGCGGCAACACTCAGTGATTTCAGACTTCAACTCGTCATCCCAGATATCCTGATTTTCTTCGATAAATGCATTGAAGAGCTTGATCATCGACAGGCAGTGCAGCGTTTCATCGCGCACCGACCATGTCACGATCTGGCCCATGCCCTTCATTTTGTTGAAGCGCGGGAAGTTCATGAGAATGGCGAAGGATGCAAACAGCTGCAGGCCCTCGGTGAAAGCGCCGAACATGGCCATTGTCTTGGCAATATCGCGGCGCGATTTCATCGACACATTCTGCATGTAGTCGAACTTGTCTTTCATTTCCTTGTACTGAAGGAATGCGGAATATTCGACTTCCGGCATGCCAATCGTATCAAGCAAGTGTGAGTAAGCGGCGATGTGAACGGTTTCAATGTTCGAGAACGCGGAGAGCATCATCTGCACTTCGACCGGGCCGAACACCTGGCTGTAATGCTTCATGTAGCAATTGTTCACTTCCACGTCGGATTGCGTGAAGAAGCGGAAAATCTGCGTCATCAGGTTTTTCTCGGACGGTGTCAGTTTTTTCTTCCAGTCGCGGACATCTTCAGCGAGGGGCACTTCCTCCGGCAGCCAGTGAATGCGCTGCTGCGTCAGCCACGCTTCATAGCACCAGGGATAAAGGAAGGGCTTGTACACATGGCGCTCCTGCAGCAGGCGGGAGGGGGAATCTGTGACATCGTCGATTGTCTTTTTGGCCATGGGTACTCTCCTATGTTTTTTTGTTCTTCTTTTAAGAATCGGTTGAATGGTTTGAATTTTAGACTTTCCCGGTACCCGCGCAGAGTCATTTCTGACTGAAAATGCGCGGATAACGGGGATAAAATGTGAAAAAACGTGAATTCGGGTACCGACCATATGTTGTGTCGATTTCAAGACGCTACCACTATATATAGGGGGTAATCAAGATTTTTTTGCCAGGTCCCGCGTTTTATACAGCGAGTAGAACACCCCGCCGGCCAGCAGGGCCAGCGTCACGCCCAGCGATATGGCGGCCGGGAATTTCTCCAGGTGGAAAATCTCCATGACGAAGACCTTGGAGCCGATGAAAATGAGGATAAGGGCGAGGGCGTATTTCAGATAGGCAAAGCGCTCGATCATCGCCGAGAGCGCAAAATACAGCGCCCGCAGGCCAAGAATGGCAAAGACGTTGCTGGTATAAACGATATAGGTGTCGGTCGTGATGGCGAAAATGGCGGGCACGGAATCGACCGCGAAAATCAGGTCGGCAAACTCGATGGTCACGAGGGCCAGGAACAGTGGCGTCATGAACAGCACCGCCTGGCCGGTTTTCGGGTCGGGCAGGCGGATAAAAAATTTCTGGTCGTGCAGCCCCTCGGCGATGTGGAAATGCTTCTTCAGGAATTTGATGATCGGGTTGTTTTCGACGGTTTTGCCGTGGTCGCCCTCGTTTTTCAGGAACAGCAGCTTGACCCCGGTAAACAGCAGGAACGCTGCGAAAACGAACAGCACCCATTCAAAGCGGTGGACGAGGGCGGCGCCGAGGCCGATCATCATGCCGCGCATGACGATAACGCCGAAAATGCCCCAGAACAGCACGCGGTGCTGGTACATGCGCGGGATATACAGCGCGCTGAAGATAATCGCCATGACGAAAATATTGTCGATTGAGAGGCTCTTCTCGATAATATAGCCGGTGTAATATTCAAGGGCGCTGTCCTCTCCCAGGTGCCACCAGACAAAAAGCCCGAACAGCAGGCTCACCGTGATATAGCCGCCCGAGAGCATCAGGCTTTCGCGCACGCCGATTTCATGCTGGTCCTTGTGCAGGAAACCCAGGTCGATAATCAGGAGGACAAGGATAATCGCCAGGAAGGCAAGCCACAGCCAGAGGGCTTTCCCGAGAAAGATTGTGACAAGAAGTGCTTCCATATGCGCGGGAATCCTTTGAATTACTACGATTTAAGTATAGAGCGCCCGGGCTGCGGCTTAAAGGGGGGAATCAAAAAATCCGCGCTTTTTATGCAGCCTTCTGGTTTTTCGCGTCCTGGGCGACGGCTTTTAATACCACATGCATATGGCGGATATGCAGGTCGTCATCGCTCATCGTGCGAAAGGGTTCGATCATCTTGCTGCGCGGCAGGGGCAGGGACGGCCAGCTGGCGGAATCGGAATGGATGATTTCGGCCTGGGCGGCTTTCATGCGGGCGAGAATTTCCGAAGGGCGCAGCCGGTTGGTGTAAAAACCGGAATTGGCGAAAAAATCATTCTCCCAGATTTTTTCCGGGAAGCGCAGGTTGTTGAGCGAATAGGCAAGATAGTCCTTGAGGTCGATGCTGTGGGTGATGCGGCCCTCCGGCTTCACGATTCGGGAAAGCTCGCGCATCGTGGCGTCGAAATCCTTTTTCCGCACATGTTCCAGCACCGATTGCGAACAGATGAAATCCACGGAAGCAGAAGGGATTTTCTTTAGGGATTCAAGCCCGTTTGTCAGATAAAGCGCATTGCAGGCGGCGATGACATCGCCAAAATCGCGCGCGGCGCTTAAATCCGGCACGGGCAAGTCTTGGACCCTCAGTTCCCGTGCAATCGATTGATAAACGCTTATGTCTTTATCGGCGTAATTGCCGACATCGCACAAAATGACGGAGCCTGCGCCGTGCGCCTTTGCGACCAAAGCGGACGCGATGGAATCGCCGGGGCCGAGTTCCAGAAAAGAAAAATGCGCCGGCAACCCACTGGGAAAAGCTTTTTCAATGTGGAGGCGGAAGACTTTCAGGGCGTAGGCAGATGTGTCCATTTTTCCGTGCTGGAAAACGCCGATGCTTTTCCAGAATTTATATGGCACCGGCAAACGCGCCAGCACGATTTTCGCAGCAATTTTTAAAGGCCAGATATAGCGATCCATGCATCTTTATAGCGTGTCAGGCTTTGGTGAACAATCCCGCCATTTCCACATGCGCGGAATAGACAAACTGGTCGACCAGCGTGAGCGATTGAAGTGTGTAGCCGCCTTCTTGCAGCGCGGCGGCATCGCGCGCGAAACTGGCGGGATTGCACGAAACCCCGATGATGCTACGGACTTCCGCATAAGCCAGTTTTTCGGCCTGTTCCTTGGCTCCAGCCCGCGGCGGGTCGAAAATGACGGTGTCGAATTCCTCCAGTTCCCTCTCGCCCAGCGGATTTTTGAAAAGATCGCGGCGGGTGGCGGTGAGCTTCGGATGTCTCGCGGCGGCAAGGGCATCAATCGCGGATTTGTCGCCGTCTATGGCGGTGACGTTCGCCCCCGTTTGCAGCAGGTGGCCGGTGAAGGTGCCGCAACCGGAAAAAAGGTCTAGAATTTTTTGCGCCCCCGCCGTGTTGTCCAGAATGATCTCGACAAGCGCTTCTTCGCCCTCGATGCTGGCCTGCAAAAATGCTGCGGGCGGCAGGGCGACTTTCACCGCGCCGAATTTTTTGACGAAGGGCACACGGGAGAGAATGGTTTCAATAGGTGCAAAATCTTTTACCCGCCACGACAGCCGGGCCAGGCCAAGCGCTACCATCATCTCGCCGAAAGCTTCATCCTGCTCCAGTGTGAACCTGCCGCCTGACTGCAGCGACCCCGTCAGCACCATGTCCGTCGCGCCGTCTATATATTGCAACGTGATATCGATGGGGTTTTTCTCAGGCAACAGACGCGCAAGAAACGGGCGCAGCTTCTGGATCTTTGCATCCAGCGCAGGCTCAAGGATCAGGCATGTGTTGATATTGAGAATATTGTGGCTGCGCGCTTCGTTATAACCGAGCAGCACAACACCGCCTGCCCGGCGCGCCGTCAGCGATGTGCGGCGGCGCGTGGCTGCAGGAAGAAAAACCGGTGTTTCGAATTTTTTGACTTTGATGCCCGCGCGTTCCAGTGCGCTTTGCACCTTGGCGATTTTCCACCCGCGGTAAAATTCGGGCGTCACATGCTGCAGCGAACAGCCCCCGCATTTCGCGAAATAAGGGCAGGGCGGTTCGGCGCGCTCCGGCGAGGGCGTCAAAATCTTCTGCACACTGGCGCGATCGCCACCCAGAACGGCTTCAACCACATCGCCCGGCGCGGTTTTAGCCACGAAAATAGGCTTGCCATCATGCACGGCCAGCCCGTCGCCTTTGGCGCCGATTTCGTTTATGGTGGCGGTAATCACGCGGTTTTTCACGGGGGAACCAATCTTTGTTTGACCCGTTGTTTATTAACCGTTCACAGGAAATTTTGAAACAGGAGATTTGTCATGGTTGATAAGAAACCAAAAGAATCCAACAATGTTACGCCCTATTTCGTGCTCAAAGGCGCGGACAAGGCGTTGGAGTTCTATAAATACGTACTGGGCGCGAAGGAAGCATTCCGTATGGATGGGCCCGACGGCAAAATCATGCATGCGGCGCTGAAGATCGGCGATTCCCAAATCATGATCACGGAAGAACGCCCGGAATGGAACAAGGGCAAGAAAGGCATGGGGCTCACCCAATCCTCCACCTATGTTTATGTGGACGATCCCGATGCCGCGTTCAAACGCGCGAAGGAAAAGGGCGCGGAAGTCGTGATGGAGCCCGCGGACCAGTTTTACGGCGACCGTACCGCTTGTTTCATCGATCCGTTCGGCCAGATCTGGAGCGTGGCTCTTCATATCGAAGATGTTTCGGACGAGGAAGTCCGCCGCCGCGGCAAGGAAATGTTCAGCAAGGCGGCTTAAGCGCTTCGTCATTGCGAGGAGCTGAAAGCGACGAAGCAATCCAGTTTTTATGGAGTGCTTCGCTCACGTTGTTCGCTAGCAATGACACCAGTGTATTTTCATAAAATTGACTTTTGTGGTTGTAAGCTATATTTTGTCGTTTATGGCATATAATTGGGACATTCCTGAAAGATTCAGAGGCGATTTGCGTTTACTCATCCCGCTTGAGGAAACGCCATGCCAATCTAGAACCTACACTCAATTAGAGCACGAAAATATCTATTTCATAGGACAGGCTATCGGTTTGAGTCTCAGATTCATAGACAGCTCAGTAAATTTTAACGAAGTTTGGGTGCGCAATTTTGGAAAAAAATCTGCAGAAGATCTTGAACGCGTTTTAAAAGATATAGGTTTGAGATTGGGTATGTATTCTTTGCCAGTGGCATGGATGAGAATCATTACACCGCCTAGAGAGGATTATACATTCGATAGATGGAAGGAGCGGTGGAATCAAAATATACGGGATGGGCTTTGTACCTCGATTTTCGTTTCTAAAAACGCAGTTTCCCCAAGTTATGAAGCGGTTATGGCGCAAGAAAATATCAGAAAATCCCGCCAAGCTGTTGCCTCTGAAATAACTATAGGCCCTCAGTTCACAAGAGCTATTGTCGCAAAATTAGACTTAAAAACGCGATCGAGAAAAGATATTCGTCCCTCTGCTGAAAATTTAGAGCATCATCTCACCCAATAAAAAAGCCCCTTCGGGGGCTTTTTTATTGTCATGTGAGTATTGTACAGGATTTTAACCTTCCTTAACCGCAGGGAAACCTTTTTAGGATAGACTGAAAAGGTAATATTCTGCGGAGAATTCCTATTATTTTAGAGCGTAAATTTGAAAGCGGCTGGCTGGCCCTGCCTATGACGGGGTGCTGATTTTCGGCGTACTCACAATTGCGCTGACGTCCGGCCTTATCGTGACGCTATATCCGATTTTGTTTGTCGTCGTGTTTCTCCTCGATTTATGGCTGCTGGGTTATCACCATGTGATTTCCACTTTCACCAAACTTGCGGGCACAAAAAGTGATCGCGCGGAGAATTCTTTCCTGATCTATCAATTGCCCATTCTCGTCCTGGCCGGGGTCATCGGGCTTTACCTCGCCTTCGGCATCTGGTCCGTCGTGACGATTTATTTCTTCTGGCAATGGTATCACTACACACGCCAGTCTTACGGCATCGCGACGTTCTACCGCAAAAAAGCGCAAAATCCGGTACCGGAAAACAAGCATATCGCGCTGGCGACCTTGTGGTGTGTGCCGATCTGGGGTGTGCTGAATCGCTGCGCGGAAGGATGGGATAAATTCCTGTTCCTTCCCGTGTGGATGCCGCCAATTCCGGGCTGGATACCGATGATTGCCGGGATTATTTCTGTTGGCCTTATTGCGTATTGGGCGGTGAATGTCCTGCGCGCCTCAACGAAGGGCACCATACCGCTCGGCCATACGATGTTCATGATTTCACACTTCACAGTGTTTTATGTCGGCTATGTGCTGACGAAAGAAATCAACACGGGCTGGCTCGTGGCGAATATCTGGCACAACGCGCAATATGTGCTGTTCGTCTGGCTTTATAACCGCCGCCGTTTCACCAAGATGGAAGGCTATGAGAAGAACTGGCTTGCCTGGGCCAGCCAGCCGGGACCGATGCGCGTGCTGGCTTATTTCGCGGGCTGCCTCGCGCTGACGACGATCTTTTACGGTGTGCTGACGGTCGGAATCAGGTGGTTTGCCGCCGGAAATAAAGAACTTATCCTCGCCTTGTTCGTCGTCAGTTTCCAGACGCTGAATTTCCATCACTATGTCGTCGACAGCAAAATCTGGAAGGCGCGCAAGAAACAGCACCAGGTCGTGATGGAAATCAAACAGCCGGCAGCCTAGCGTTTTGCCCAACGTATGAACGGGCGTTCCACCGCGTAATATATCGCCGCCGCGCCAACCACAGACATCACCACCAACGGGAGCAAGGTCGCCAGCCATTGCGTGACGGGCGTTGCCGGATGGAACAGAGTTTCTCCCACGGCATAGGCCGGGCGCACCAGCTGCATATGGATGAGATAGATGCTGTAGGACAGCAGCGCCAGTTTCGTCACAGCCAGCTTTCCCGACGATGTGTAATGGCCCCAGCGTCCTAATGCGCCGAGCAAAATCATCGCAAAACCTGCGGAGATGAAAGCGGGCAGGAGCGTTTTATCAAACAGGGAAACCTGAATATCGACTATCGGAGCGGGCGCAATCAGCGCAAAAATGACGGCGACACCGGAAGCCAGGAAAATAGCGGAAATCTGCGGTTTCTGGAAGACGGCACGCAAGCGCGTATCGTTCCAGAAGAGCGCGCAAATCATCCCCCACAGCAACCCATCCAGCGTCAGGTGAAAGCGGTTACGCATCACCGGAAAGTAGGAATTGTAATCATGGATGTCGGGATAGAGATAGATTGCGCTCAACACGCGCAAACCAATGACACCCAGCAACAACCCGCCGCCGATTAAAAATCTTTTGCGCAGATCACAACGCAGCAAAAATAAAACCAGCAGCGGCACCAGCAGATAAAATTTCATTTCAATCGCCAGCGACCAGAAGGCGGGAACAATATCGGACGGCAGGTAATCATTCAAAAACAGCAGATGATAAAGATAGCGGAATCCTGTTTCACCTTTCACGTCCGGAAAACCGGCGAACAGGCCAAGGCATGTCAGCGTCAGCACAAGGTAATAAGCGGGCGCGATGCGGAAAAAACGCTTCTTCAGATATTTCAGGATTTTTTCCTGGCGCGCCGGGCCGGAAAGAGAATGAACAGGGATAAGCTGGTGCGTGATAAGGAATCCGCTCAGCACAAAAAACAGATCGACCCCGATCCAGCCATTCAAAAGCATCGGTGCGAAATCGAAAGGACCAACCGGCAGGAGCGGCTCGTTTAAGTCCTTCCAGAATGGCCGCAGGCTGTGACGCGCCAGCACCAGCGAAATCGCTGCCACGCGCAGCACATCCAGCACCACCGAGCGCCGGGCGTCGGTTGTTTCCGTGGCGGCGGATAATGGAACGTCCTTCATCATGTGAAATATTAACACGACATACTAAAAAATAAGGGCAACAAAAAAGCCCCCGAAGGGGCTTTTTCTTGACGTAAATTCCTTTACTGGCACGCCAGGCATTCTTCGCCCTGGTTAAGGGTTTCCGTCAGTTCCGGCTGGCGATTATCTTTCGGTGCATCGGTCATCGTGCGTTTCCACGAGGCGTCGGATTCTGCGCGCTGGATCGATTTGGAGCGGCAGTAATACAGCGACTTCACGCCCTTCTTCCACGCTTCCCAGTGAACGCGGTGCAACTCGGCCTTGTGTGCGTTGGCAGGCAGGAAGATGTTGAGCGATTGCGCCTGGCAGACGAACGGCGTGCGGTCGCCCGCATGTTCGATCAGCCAGCACTGGTCGATTTCAAACGCGGTCTTGAACACGTCTTTTTCTTCCTGTGACAGAAAATCGAGGTGTAACACGGAGCCTTCGTTCGTGAAGATCGACGACCAGATGTCTTCGGTGTTCTTGCCTTTTTCTTCCAGCACCTTGATCAGGAACGGGTTCTTGACCGGGAAAGAGCCGGACAGCGTCTTGTGCGTATAGGCGTTGGCCGCATTGGGCTCGATGCCCGGCGACGCGCCGCCGCAGATGATGGAGATCGACGCTGTCGGTGCAATTGCCATCTTGTTGGAGAAACGCTCCTGGATGCCGTAATCGGCGGCATCGGGGCATGCGCCACGTTCGCCCGCCAGTTTCACGGAGGCATCATCCGCCTGGCGTTTGATGTGCTGGAATATGCGGCGGTTCCAGATTTTCGCCATGACACCTTCCATCGGGATCATTTTTGATTGGAGGAAGGAATGGAAGCCCATAACCCCTAAACCAACCGAGCGCTCGCGCATCGCGGAATATTTCGCACGCTTCATGGAGTCCGGCGCTTTCTCGATGAAATCGCTCAAGACGTTGTCGAGGAAACGCATGATGTCTTCGATAAAGGTCGGGTGATCCTGGTACTCCTCGAATTTTTCGAGGTTCAGGGACGAGAGGCAGCACACGGCCGTTCGGTCGTTGCCCAGATGGTCGATGCCGGTCGGCAGCGTGATCTCGGAACAGAGGTTCGACATCTTCACGTTCAAGCCGGCCATCTTGTGGTGGTCGGGAATGCGGTCATTCACGTGGTCGATGTAAATGATGTAGGGCTCGCCGGTTTCGATGCGGGCGGTGAGGAGGCGGATCCAGAGCTCGCGCGCCGATACTTTATCGACGACATGGTTGTCTTTTGGTGATTTCAGCGCCCATGGCTCGTCGTTTTCGACGGCAATCATAAACGCATTGTTGACCAGAACGCCGTGGTGCAAATTCTGCGCCTTGCGGTTCGGATCGCCCCCGGTCGGGCGGCGGATCTCGATGAATTCCTCGATCTCGGGGTGCCAGATGGGGAGATAAATTGCTGCGCTTCCGCGGCGCAAAGATCCTTGCGAAATTGCGAGGGTGAGTGAATCCATCACGCGGATGAAAGGCACGATTCCCGAGGTCTTGCCGTTACGACCGACTTTTTCACCGATGGAGCGCACGTTACCCCAGTAGGAACCGATGCCGCCGCCGAGCGAGGCGAGCCAGACATTCTCGTTCCATAGATCGACGATATCCTTGAGGTCGTCTTTTGTTTCGTTGAGGAAGCAGGAAATCGGCAGGCCGCGATTGGTGCCGCCATTCGAGAGAATGGGGGTGGCGGGCATAAACCAGAGCTTGGAAATATAGTCGTACAGGCGCTGGGCGTGGGCCGAGTCATCGCCGTAGAACATCGCGACGCGCGCGAACAGATCCTGGTAAGATTCTTCGGGCATCAAATAGCGGTCGGTCAGCGTCGCTTTGCCGAAATTGGTTAAATACGCGTCACGAGATCTGTCGATCTGTACGCGGTTCCCTCTCTCCATTTGCGCGACGTCAAACATGAGCCATTACTCCCCAGCGGTTGGTTTTTTATCTATATAGGTCGGTAGCGGGTTTGATGAAGGACAGTGGGAAACCACTATCCCTAGCGTTTAGCTTCATTCAAAATACTACATGTCGTGGTATTGAACAATAAAAAATCCGGGCCGCGATACAGGAAACTATTCCTAAAATTATTGTGCACCGGGGTCAAAGTTTTTGAATTTGCTCAGCAATTTTTTGATGCCCTCCCTCTTATCCCCAGGCCGCCTTGCAAAAAATCGCAATAAAATTTCAGGAAGCCTATTCATAACGCGCTGAAATTTCTAGTTGCGGTTGTTTTTTTGCCGAAGAATTCCGGCTCCCCGCGCCCGGGTACACGCCCCGATTTTTCTGTGTTATGATTCTTCGCGGTTTCCCCGTGAAACATATTATTTTTGGGGCTGTCGTAGCTAAGCCCTAATGCTTGGTATGTTTATACCAATGTTTTAGCTGCTTGAGAAGCTGTTGATGGCTGCCCCCATTGAAGCGCCATTCGCATTCCTTCAAAAACCAGTAAA
>Ga0247727_10013288_pt1 | contig 13916 bp, 13 predicted proteins | sample WisWelCaveWW1625_FD_202498 | JGI IMG/M metagenome (GOLD analysis project Ga0247727, IMG submission 202498) | Biofilm microbial communities from Wishing Well Cave, Virginia, United States - WW16-25 | ecosystem: Environmental > Aquatic > Deep subsurface > Groundwater > Cave microbial mat | place... | reverse complement strand
GTATCTTCAAAACTGCTTTCTGCTCTCCCCGGCTCTTATTACCAGGATAAAACTTGCACAACCTATCAGGCCATGCAAGGGGGGTGCTGTCTTGAAGCAATATTCTTTTAAAGCGCCTTAAAACCGGATGCATTTTGACTTGCTTAGGATTCAATGATGCCTGACCCTGGATCTCGAATTTCAATATCAACAGCAAAAACCGGATGAAGCCGTCGTTGATCCGCAGCCAGATCGCTTGCCTGGATACCCTTTTTCCACTCACACACCCAAGCTGTTCAGCCCATCCCTGCAGGGTATTCTTGTTTTGCAAGGCCAGCTTAAAAAACCCAGGCATCATCGATTTACCTGTAATCTTTTGTTCCGTCCGCCGCTTAAATCCACTGCTGCGGGCAAACCGGTTGAATGGAATATTTTTTATTTTTTGTTTAATACTCTTAAAACTTTTTGCTGCTTTTGAGCAGGTGCTTTTAGATGTCATTAGATGTCGTAATTTGATTTCAGCTAATAAGCACCTGCTTTTTTTGATTTCTCCTATACAGACATCGTCATTTTTCCACTCGCTTTCTTAATACTGTCCTATTTTAGCTTGACGCATATGCGATGCATCGGGATTAGGAGGCGGTGAGGGCAATTCCGGGGTTGTGTCGTTAGAAGCCTGCTGATGCATTGAGTTAGTAAATCTTTTCTTCCAATTTTAAAACAGCTTCTAAAACAAAGTTTGATAACTTATACCAGTTGCGGCTCTCCGTTTACTTTCAGCAATCTTTTTGAGAAACCATTTTTTGCAATCAAATCATAATTATGACTTGCATCGGAAGGCCAGCATGCGCCAAATGAAAGTACTGACTCACCTGTGTTGGCTACTCTATGCGCCGTAAGCCCTTGGATATAATGCAGGCTTCCCGGAAACATTTTTTCTGCCCACACATTCCGGTCTTTGTCCATAAACAGCATCATGCCCTCACCCTCAATACACCAATAGAATTCTGCCCGGTTTTCAAAAACATGCGAATGACCTTTGGTCATCATATATTCATTGCCAATTGTTCCGGGTTGTATATGTGTAATACCAAAAAATAATCCGCCTTCTGTACCTTCCGGGACAGGAAAATAGCTTTCAACTTCATAGGCAATTTGATTCGTATCCTGCTCTTCAAAAGCGTTTTGATCTGCGAACAATCCTTTCAGGTCGCCAATTGTTCTTGTTAGCTTTTCCACTGGTTTGCCAATCAACGTGGTGCCGGAAAAAATAACTTTAGGATGCGTAATTGTTTCCATAATTTTTATAGGATTTATTAGTCGCTATTTGGCTTTAAGTGAGTAATCTTCACCATATCAGAAGGAACATGAAGCGGGTTCCATTCTTTGTGAATAGCCAGGGCGGCCCCCATAGCCGTCGCCTGCGCAACAGATGCAGCATATATTTCTATTTCAGGAAAACTTAATGCCAGCAGTTGCATGTAGATAGAATTATTTCCAAATCCTCCGTCAACAAATATCTTTTTTACACGAGTTCCCTTTAAGACAATGTTGGTACTTCGCTTCTGCAGCAGAATGATATCTGCTATCAACTGATGATAGGCTTCTTCATAGTGTTTGAAATCCGTTAAATCCCGTTTTGCAAAAGCTGACTGGCCTACCATTACACTTTGTTCGTTTTTGTGTAGTTTCTCTGTGCTTTGTTTTGTTTTTCGAAGTAGTTCCGCATCCGCAGAAACAGTGGTGTAATAGTCCAATGGCTTATTGAAATGTTCGGCCAGCCTCTTCACCTGTTGTTCGTGTTCATAGCCGGCAAAAAGCCTCGATGCTTTCACAGGCTTGCCTTCATAGGAAAGATAGCAGAGACAATCCTGGTCCAGTTCATAGTCGGAAAGCTGGCTTTGGTTAAAAGGATTGAGACTGATACACCAGGTACCTGTTGACAATAGAATAAATGGTTCCCGGAAAGTAGACAGGTACGGTATCAGTGCGGCTGAACTATCATGCAAACCTGCACCTACAGCAATAGTATTCTGTATTTGCGCTGCTACTTTGGTGCAAGGAAGCAGAGGAGGAAACTTTTCCAGTATTCCTTCCTGTTTCACCCATTTGTGATAATTATTCTGCTTGAAGTGCCAAAGATTAGTGTGAGACCCGATACTGGTAATATCCGTATTCAATCTGGAAGAAAGAATATAACTGAGGTATTGGGGAAGGTGTAATGCATATCTGATCTTTACAAACATATCCTGCTTTTCATACTTCAGGCGATATAATTGCATGCCTGAGTTAAGATTCCCAAGCACCGGTGAAGCTGTTTGTTTGGCTACCACACTTTCACCTCCGTAAGTTTTATAAAACTGATCCTGTAATTTCTTAGGATAGGGTTTCAGGTAGTTATACAATGGACCTGTTACTTCTCCTTTATCATCCAAATAAACAAAGCTGGCACCATAGGCAGAAAAGTTTACAGCTTTGACATCGAATCGTTCATCGGACAATATCCGGCGAAAAACTTCTTTGACCCAATCAGTCAGTTTGGCCACATCTTCGCAGGCAAAACCATCTTCATCTTTTATCTCATCAAACTTCTTGCTTTCCTGGTGCACTACATGATACTCCCGGTCGAAGAGCAATAGTTTTTTATTGGTTTTACCTACGTCGAAGATTGCTATGACGGGAAGTTTTTCCATTTGCCGAAGTGCTTTGCAAGGCTGCGTTTCTTTTTTACAGGTTTGAGAGAAGCTGTTTTTGCTTCAAGAGGTTTTGATTTGGGTTTAAGAGAAGGAAGTTTTGGCATGCGAAAATTTGATTTTTTCTTGAGAGAAGGAAATCTTGGCAGCGTGTAAGGCGTTCTTCCCTTGAGAGAAATGGATTTTGCTTCGAGAGAAATCGCTTTTCTTTTGAGATAAATGAGGTTTTTTCAAGGAAATGCTTGTTTTTGAAGCAGAAATAGGGTTTTCTTGAAAAGAAATGGAAAAACTCATCCAAGAAACAGGTTTAATTGATGGAGAAGAATTCATTTGACTCAAGTGCACCTAAATTGAATTTAGGGATATTTTGATAATTCCATGCAATTGGAGATAGAATTTCTAAAAAAGCAATGTCAAGATCAGATTTCTTTGGTTTATTAATAATGATTTGACTTCGGTTTAATGAGAATGCTGCAAAATCGGCTAATTGAATTGGTAGTATTGTGTGAGATTGAGCAAAGCATACCAATCCATCTGCGATCCAATTCTTCCATCCATCTAAGTTGATTGCCACTCCATTTTTTTTGTAACCTTCATCAACAAATATTCGTGATTGCTTGCTTGCTAAGCCGGGGTTCTCTCTAATGAACTTTGATAGGCGCCATAATAAAAAAAGGAGACCAAGGTCTTCAACATTTTCAAGATTGAATGGACCAATTCTTTTTGGAATGTTTACCCTGCTCATTACATCTGCATGCGTAATTGGATCGAACGTCTGAACAATAATTGGGAAGAGATAAGATTGAAAAATTGAAGCCATGAATTTGAAAATCGCGAGGCGTTGGTTTAGTGGAACATTTTCAAATTTTCCTCTCTTGCCGTAGATATCCGCAAAATGAAATTCATTAACGCCAAAAGTTTCTTCAAGTAAAGGAATGACTTCTTCAAACTGATTCACAACTTCACTGATTTGCCAATGGGGTACTATTACAGCCACCCAACTTTTTCGCTCAGGATGAAGTTTTGAATTCGGAATTGATACGCCAGGGGAACCCGAATCGTCAATGAAAATTCCATTTTTCTCTCCTTGCTTCGCTTCTCTAATATAGTCTCTGAATGAGAAGGACATTAGTGAGATAATGTGATCTTACGGCGTGAATGAACTCCAGTCTTGATCTTTACTGTGGAAGCATCGTTCTGAAAAGTTGGAGCTACAATAGTCATCGTGTAATCTGCAACAGGTAAATCACTGAAGTCAGCAATGCCTGCTTCGTTGGTTGTGAGGACTACTGCGGGCTTACCTTCTTCTTGTACGGTGACTGTTGCACCAACAATTGGATTGAATGTGACGGCTTCTGAAACTTGCACGTTGAGACCGGCTGAACCGGGAGTGCTTACTTGTACGAGCACTGAATCGAAAACGAACTTGGATTTTTTTGCATCGTCAGTTTTGAAAATGAATACGCCATCCTGAAACATGTTGATGAGTGCATCATACTCTGTATTGTTTGCAGTGACTTTTGCATCTGTGCCGGTTTTTGTTCCTTGTTTGCTGGCGAGGAATGCCGTGAGCAATGGAAGGAAGGCGGTGCGAGCAGCATTGTATGTGGCAGAAAATCCCGCCGGCATGTTGCTGCCTGCGGTTAGTTCAGCCGTGTGAGCAGCAATGAAGTTTTTACCGCTGAGTAGAATGCTTTTTACTTTTTCCCAGTTTTCTGCGCTCGCTTCGTCGTAGTCTTCGCTACCCGCTTCTTCTCTTCTTGCTTTCCTTATTAACGGGTCAGGATAGGCAGTATCAATGTAGCGATCGAGTTGCTGCCACAAGTTCAAACAAGTGTTGGCTTGATTTGAAAGACCAACTCTCTTTACTTCATGGTCAGCGCCGCGTGCCTGATCATCGGGCATTGCCTCGGCAGCATCAATGGCTGTGTTTCTTGTTGTGGCAAGTGCAGCTGTGTAGAGCGCTTTGAGTGCTGTGAATGATGCCAGCTCATCAGTATATGCTTGCCAACCTGCGCGACATACTTCGTAGAGTTCGTCTTGAGAGCATTTGTACTTTGGTCTTACTGCCATAGAGATGTGGTTTGAGGTCAGGCAAATGTAGGAAGAAGGAAGAAAGTTTCAAATGTGTTTGGGAATTTTTGTTTGCTTTGTGGAATTAAACCTGACCAATGAAAACACTTCTTCCTTTTCTTCTCATTGCTCTATTGCTTAGCAACAATAATGAAGCACAAGATCTCACCGCAGGAGCGAAACGTTACTTCAGCGGGTTTACAAGCAGTAGTCAAATCAATGACATGCTTCTGAGGTCTCTTCCTACTGCTGAAGAATGTAGCCTGGTTTTCACTGGTAATTCTGCCGATGAATATTTCAAATGGATTTCTGACATGAAGAGTAAAGGAATGGATAAACAAACTGAGCAAGTAAGTTATGCAGATGTTGCTATTTCCTCTTTCACTACAGAAGACATCATTGCTGACAAAAAAAATTATGCTGGTGGAATGTCAGAGGTAAAAGACCGTTTGAAACCACATGTGACTTTTTACCAAGCAAAGTATTTGAAGAATAAGGGAGATCAATCCGGAATGGAGTACAACTACTTTGTGAATATAAATGGTAACTGGATTTTCTTTCCGAAACCATGGCGCGCTTTTCCTAATGAATCTTCAAATAACAAATCAGGTGGAGAAAGAAAATTGCGATACTTATCCGCGACAAATGGTGGACTCATTGGATATTTTTCTGATGGTACAATTGCTTCTTGTCCTCGATGCGATCTTATTAAAAGTAACGTAGAGAATTTGTCTTCAGCATCAGTTACTGGAACTTACGATCCTACAAAAATGAGTAAGACAATGGATTACCACACCGAATCTGATTGGGCAATGTGGGATTACAAGTGGATTAAACAACCTCAGTAAACAAAAAAATGTCACTCATGAAAAAAACAATCATGGCTATTATTCTATCTCTCCTTCTTACTGCTTTAACTAATTCATGCAATTCAAATCATGGTAGTAACTCGAGTTATCAGGAGAAAGTAATGAGTGTTGAAGAAACCGAGCGCTCCCAACCTACGAGGTTTTTGACAGCCGATGGAACATACAATAAAAGGTTTGGAGGAGGCTCGTTCAAAGTTCATGGACAAATTAAGAATTCGGCGACTGTTGCCACATATAAAGACGCTGTTGTTAAAGTAACTTATTACACTGCTACCAACACAGTTCTTGGAAGTGAGAATTATACAATTTACAAAACATTCCCACCTCATTCAACCATCGACTTTGAATTGCAAGTCAAGAATTACAAAGATGTAAATTCACTTGGTTGGGACGTAGTAAATGCGGTTCCTAACTAAGACCTCATCCGTCTCGCTTCGCTCGACACCTTCTCCTGAAGGAGAAGGATGGAAGAAAAATCTTTTTGATAATTTTTTTTTCTACCAAATGGTCGCCCCTCCGGGGCTTCCTCATCCGCCCTTCGGGCACCTTCTCTTCCTCACTTGTCCTTCGGACATCCTCTCCAAACGGAGAGGAGAAGCGGAAGAAAAATCTTTTTGGAGAAGGGAAGGAAGAAAAATCTTTTTGATTTTTTTTTTCGACGTCAATGGAATGAACGCGTCAGCCGCGTGAGGGATTGTAGTGGAAATCCTTTTTGCTCTACGGAATGGTTGTGATGTTGTTGGGGATTGCTTCGCGCTATCGCGCTCGCAACGACGGATAAGGTTCGGAGCAAAAAGATTGGAACGGAAAGCCCGACCCCGCCGCCGTTGAAAGATGGATTCACTATGATGATGGGGATTGCCTCGTCGCTTCGCTCCTCGCAATGACGATGAGCGGCGGGGGCACGCCCAAATAATTTTTATTCTTCACCACTCACAATCCCGTTGCCACCGTTTTTTCTCCGCGCTCTTTTATCAGTTGTTCTCTTACTTTCAGCGAGCGGAATAATTGCAAGGGCTGCAGAGCTCCGCCTGACTGTAGTCTTGCTTCGGCGATGATGGGGCGCACATCGGTACGATAAGCTGTTTGTAATATCTCCTGCGCCGTGGTGACGTCATTAGCATCCTGCGCTTGCTTCAATTCTTTTGTGTTTACCAAAAGTGCCTGTGCATAGGCGATCATGATGGCTTCGACGGATTGCAGAAGATCTTCGAGCGGGTCTTTTACATTGTGTGAAGCGTCAATCATCCATGCGAGATCGGTTGCGTGATTCATTCCTCTTGCATCCATGCCTTCGACGAGCTCATTGAAAATAAGAAAGAGCTGATAGGGATTGATGCTGCCCACGGTGAGATCATCATCGCCATATTTGGAATCGTTGAAATGGAAACCGGCCAGTTTGTTTTCCATTAATAATAAAGAAACGATCTGTTCGATGTTTGCGTTGGGAAGATGATGTCCAAAATCAACCAACGTGTAGGCCTTGGGCCCCAGCTTACTGGCATATAAATAAGATTGACCCCAATCTCCCACCGTCATTGAATAAAAATTAGGCTCGAAGGCCTTGTATTCGAGAAATAGTTTCCAATCCACAGGCAAAGCTGAATATATTTCCTGCAGGCTTTCCAATGTCCGTTGGAATGCCTTGCGGAAATTCAATTGGCCGGGGAAAGAAGAGCCATCAGCCAACCATACCGTGAGGGCTTTGGAACCAAGATCAATACCGTGTTTTATCACGTCAATATTGTGGTCAATCGCCAAACGACGCACGGCTTTGTCTACATGTTGTAACGATCCGAACTTATAACTTACCGGTTGGTCTGGCTGGTCCTGGAATGTATTCGAATTGACTGCATCGAATTTTAATCCGTGTGTGGCGGCCAATGCTTTGATCGCATTGGCATCTTTGGGGATGTCCCAGGGAATGTGAAGTGAGATAGCACCGCTTGACTGGTTCAGGGCATGCAGCAAACCGACATCCCCGATTTTTTCTTCGAGAGTGCGGGGTTCACCACCGCCCGGAAAGCGGCCAAACCTGGTTCCCCCCGAACCCAGTGCCCAGCTTGGTATCGCTATCTGGAAGTCAGTTAACTTTTGCATGACCTCCTTCAACCCTTCCACGTTCTCCCCAACAAAATCAAATTTCTTTTTATGGGCCGATAAGAATGGCTGGTTATGCTCGTGTATGATTTCCTTTGTTAGTTCCACTTAGAGAAGCTTTTTTTGGTTTGAGAGAAATTGGTTTTGATACAAGAGAAGGCAATTTGGCATGCGAAAAACTGATTTTTCTTTAAGAAAAGGAAATCCTGACAGAGTGTAAGGCGATTTTCCCTTGAGAGAAATGAATTTTGCTTCGAGAGAAATCGCTGATTTTGTGAGAGAAATGAGGTTTCTGGAAGAAAAAGCTCGTTTTTGAAGCGGAAACAGGATTTTTGGAGTTGCACAGACAAATTCACTCAAGATTCCTAAGAGGAAATGCAAAAAATTAAGACGAGAACAAACGTAATGGAGCATTGGATGATTAGCCATGACCAAGAATGAACTTTATCCGGTTTTTTAGAAAGATCAACATCCACATTCATCTCTTGAATTCCTGAATTCAATTGTTTAACGATGTGATTTTTTACATCCTTATCAGAATCAAGAGAGCATTGAACTTTCCGGCAATACCAGATATGAATCGAAAGTAAAATTACTCCAATGAAAATTTCAAATCCACATTTCCAACTTAAGCATGTAGCTATACAAGTGGGAAAAGCCATTTCCTTTTTATAAAATATCGATAAGGCCAGCAAAGTGTCTGGATCTTGATACTTCGGAGGAAATCTGCTCTGCAGGAAATGATACTTATATAATTTATCAAGGTGCTAAATATTCAAAAACAGATACCAAAAATTGACAAAGAAAAAATCCTTTTTAAATTACCTCATCCGTCTCGCTTCGCTCGACACCTTCTCCTCCTCACCTGTCCTTCGGACATCCTCTCGAAATGGAGAGGAGAAGCGGAAGAAAAAATCTGTTTGTAGAAGGATGGAAGAAAAATCTTTTTGATAATTTTTTTTCTACCAAAAGGTCGCCCCTCCGGGGCTGAATAGGTTCTCGAATTTTTTTTCGACGTCAATGGAATGAACGCGTCAGCCGCGTGAGGGATTGTAGTGGAAAGCCCGCAGCGACGGGTGAGCCGTTCAAGTTTACTGATCACTATATACAGGGGGATTGCTTCGTCACTTCGTTCCTCGCAATGACGTGATTGGGTGGATGCGAGGACTTGGAACGGAAAGCCCGACCCCTTTGACGCTTGCTCGCCGGATTGATGTGATAAGGTTGGGGATTGCTTCGTCGCTTCGCTCCTCGCAATGACGGTTGTGTTACGAGCAAGCGGCATTGGGGGCACGCCCAAAAACTATCTTACAAACGCACTAGCCACCCCACCATCCACATTCAAAACATTTCCTGTTGATTTATTCAAAAGCCCGCCAACAAATGCGAAGCAAGCATTGGCAATATCATCCGGGTTAATAATTTCATTCAACAATGTCCGCTTTGCATAATACGATGGCAGCTCTTCCACGGTGATACCATAAGCTTTAGCCCGTCCTTCCGCCCAACCACCACTCCAGATATTACTTCCGGAAATGACCGCGTCGGGATTCACCACGTTCACACGAATCTTATCTTTTCCCAACTCGGCAGCATTCAACCGCGAAAGGTGTAATTGTGCTGATTTGGCCGAGCCATATGCGGCATTGTCAGGACCGCTTACCAGCGCATTTTTACTTACAATATTTAATATGTCACCACCGAAGCCCTGCTGACGCATTATTCTCACCGCTTTTTGGGTGACGAGGAACTGCCCCTTTACCAACACGTCATATAAAAGGTCCCAATCCTGTTCGCTATGTTCTTCGAGAGGTTTTGAAATGGAAAGACCTGCATTATTTACAATGATGTCTATTCCGCCAAAAGTTAGTGCCGCGATCTCCAGCGTTTGCTGAATCGTATCGGACTTAGTAACATCCAGCACGCCGGCAGCAAATGCATCATTGCCATATTGCTTATTGAATTCTTCTTTCGCTTCCTTCAAGCGATCACCATTGTTATCTGAAAGAATAACACAGGCGCCTTCATCCGCAAATTTCTTTGCGATTGCTTTACCTATGCCTCCCGCACTACCGGTGATAAGGGCAATTCTGCCGGATAAAGCTTTTGGCCCGGGCATTCGTTGCAACTTAGCTTCTTCCAATAGCCAATATTCAATATTAAAAGCTTCTTGGCGCGGGAGCGAAGTATATTCAGAAATGGCTTCTGCTCCTTTCATCACATTAATTGCATTGAGATAAAACTCTGCAGCCACCCTTGCTGTTTGTTTATCCTTGGCAAAGGTGAACATGCCCACACCGGGGTAAAGAATGACAACCGGGTTTGCATCGCGCATGGCAGGACTGTCCGGACGTTTGTACGTGTTGTAATAATCAGCGTACATTTTCCGGTATGCTTCAAAAGCAGGTGAAAGTTTTTCTTTGATCCGTGACACATCATTCAGATCCTGGCCCGGTGATAAAGAGAGTACCAGCGGACTGATCTTCGTACGCAGAAAGTGATCGGGGCAACTGGTGCCCAGTGGCGCTAATCTTGAAAGGTCATTGGAGTTGATATATTCCAACACCCTGTCCTCATCTGTAAAGTGACCGATCATCCTGGTGGAGGAAGAACAAAGGCCTCTTAGAACAGGAGCCAGGTTTGCCGCCTGCTCTAACCTTTGGTCTCTTGCTAATGATTGAATCTTTGGTCCGCCAAAGATGGGTTTAGTTTTTCCCGTATGATCTTCGAGGTATTCGGCACAGCGCTCAATTACTTCCAGCGTGTTAATATAACTTTCATATGCAGTATCTCCCCAGGTGAATAAGCCGTGAGAGCCCAGCATAATACCCCGAATGCCGGGATTGTCATCCAGGCATTTTTTCAATTGTAAGCCAAGATCAATCCCCGGTTTTTGCCACTTTACCCAGCCTATCGTACCACTGAATAATTCTTTTGTGATAAGTTCACTGTCTTTTGCAACGGCTATAGCAATCGCCGCGTCGGGATGCAAATGATCTATATGTTTGAATGGAAGAAAACCATGTAAGGGCGTATCAATAGAAGGAGCTTTTGAATTCAAATCATAAATACAGTGATTGAACAGCTCCGCCATTTCATCTTCAAATTCAATACCGCGGTATATGTTCTTTAACCGCCGAAGGCGGTCAACATATAAAGCAGCCAACCCGGTTTTTTTCAACGTTCCCAGGTCGCCGCCCGATCCTTTCACCCACATCACTTCTGTTTGGTCACCTGTCAAAGGATCTTTGGACATCACTTTGCAGGATGTATTTCCACCGCCATAATTAGTCAGGCGGAGGTCAGCGCCCAGCAGATTGGACCGATAGATGAGCAAGCCCACTTCATCCCCTGCTAATGACTCTGCTTTGGCATCGTCCCACAGGTAACTCACATGCTTAAAATGAACAGGTGTTTGAAAATTTGATTTTGTTCGGATACTCATAACCAATTTTTATCCCGGTAACGTTTGGAATTTCGGTGTGTGATCGGGATATACCTCACAGCAACGGTGTCAAAACTCCGAAAACTTTTTCGTGTTCGGTATAATTCAATTTTTTTATCCCGATAACGTTCTGAATTTCGGCTGTGATCGGGATATACCTCACAGCAACTTAATCAGAAAATTCGAAGACCTGATCATGTTCGGTATATTTCATTTGCACTTATCGCTGAAATGAGTAACTGGACCGGGAATTCCTTCCGATGAAAGATACTTCTTTATCATTTATCCAGTGACGCTATGTGCAACTCATTGCCATATCCAACTACAAGGACTGATAATATGATCATCAAAATTCCTATTGCTATTGTTATTTTCGTTTGTCTATTTACGCCCTTCCATTCTTTTAAGACTATCCCCCACATGTTTGCTACCAGTATTATAAAGGCCATGTGCAGGATCCACGAACTTGCTCCATTGCCAAGTTTACTTTCACCCATGCCGTAGAAAAAGAATTGCAGGAACCATGTGGTGCCTGCTAAAGCAGCAAATAAATAATTCCTTGCTAAAGGAGTTTTCTTATTGGCGTAGTCACCAAAGGTCTTATTTCGTGCATTGAGGATCATGCACCATATAAAATTGGTGGTTAAGCCACCCCATAATAACACCACGTAGATCACATTGTTCCTGTATAAAAAATCCCCGCCTTCGGCAGGATTAGCCGCTTTCCATGCTTCATTGGCAGTCACAGACATGGGGTTGCCGGCCTCCAATCCAAAATTGAAACATGCGCTCAATACTCCTGATACAATGGAAACAAAAATGCCAAGTCCAAACTTGTATTCAGTTCTCATCTTCATACCATGCGGATCAGTCATTGTGCCGCCGGTCAATTGTTTTTCTTTCATCATCCCGGCTTTACCACAAATGATGATTGCAATGACACATAAAACAAGTCCTGCAAAAACGATCAACCCCCAATCGGTAGTGGCCATCATACTGAATGTGTCCTTGTCTTCTTTGGGGAAAACATCATAATAAACAGAGGGTATGAGTGAACCGAATACCATGCAAAGACCGAGGATGATGCTGCTGCCAAGCGAAACGCCCAGGTAACGTACCCCAAGACCGTAAGTGAGTCCGCCAATTCCCCAGAGGACTCCGAATAACCAGGTAAGTCCAAGTGTAGTGGTGTCAGTCTGGCTAATGATCTCTGCAAACCCAGGGACGGTAAGGTAAGCTGCGATGGGCGGAACAATGAGCCATGAAAAAAGGCCCCCAATGATCCAATAACTTTCCCAGGCCCAGCCCTTTACTTTTTTATAGGGGATATAGAAACTGCCAGAAGCAAAGCCTCCTATGAAGTGGAAGATAACACCGAGGATAACAGCCATTGATTATCAGTTTTTCGTATGGAAGCAATTATAGTAAACGGGTCTTATTTACAATCCGCATGTGGGCATAGATTCCGGCGGTCCATCCGATCATAGGAGGCGTTTTATACTCTTCTTTGACTTTTACATTTCCTTCCACGGCATTATACTTTTCCCACAAAGTGCCGGTTGATTTAAACACAGCATGAACAGTGTTCACATATTTCGAACGAATGCGGTCAGCGTCTTCTTCATAGTTATGCCTGGAGAGTGCCTCGCATACGATCAATGTATGAGGAGGCCAGGTATTCGGATAATCCCACTGATAGGTGAAATTATGCAAGGCTGCTTCACAAGGCACCACACCGTGAGCGAATTCATATAGTTTTAAATTCTCTTTCACCCTGTTCGCCTGATCAATCGAAGCGCATCCGGCCCATAACGGTTGAAATGTTGCAAGCGAAGTCGCATTCGAAGACCGTTCATTTTTCATATCGTAATCAAGATACAGGCCCCGGGTTTCATTCCATAAGAGATCATCAATCCGCTTCTTTCTTTCCGTCGCCCGGTCCATCCATAATTTTCTTTCCCCGTTTTCCAGTATTCCGGCAAAATCGGACATCGTGACTTCATACAGATAGAGGTTACTGTTGAGGTCAACCGGTATAAAATCAGAACAGCGGCCGTCAAACCTCGGAGTAAAATCATAACCTGCTTCAGCCTCTGCCAGCCGATGACCGGCTATAGAGAGTTTTTCATCGGCAGAAGTTGCATTAAACGGCAACCGGACTTTTTTCAGGTGCTCGTAAAAATCGGCCAGATACTCAGGTGTCGCATCATGGTGATGACGCGATAATCCGTAAGTCGTACTCCTTTTCATTATCCAGAATTCATACTCCTTCCTGATGAGCGGGTACGCCGTTTTTAGCCATTCCTTATTTCCCATGGCTTCATAAACGTCCTTAACCATCATACACAGATAGGGAGGCTGTGAGCGATTGGTCATATCGAGACGATTGCTGTTTGGCATGAAACCAAGGCGATCAACGAGGAAAAGCACATTGTTCACATTGTTTTCTGCCTGGTGAATGTCACCGAGCGCAATCAGCCCGCGATTCAGAAAATAGGTATCATAGTAGAACAGGTTTTGAAAATGAACGCTGATGCATGGCACATTGAAGGCATACGGAAGGGGAATACTTTTTCCTAAAGGGTCAACGTCAGAGGGCGGTCGCAATGTTTTCCCGATAGAATCTCTGATGTAGTTCAGAAGACGATCATTCGGTGCAGCCGCACTACGGTTGCGCCCAGTCCCCTTCGGGAGACTGTGCGCAGGGAGAAGAAAAAGCGTGCCTGCAGCCGTAGCAAGGCGAAGGAATTTTCTTCG
>Ga0247727_10013287_pt1 | contig 13917 bp, 14 predicted proteins | sample WisWelCaveWW1625_FD_202498 | JGI IMG/M metagenome (GOLD analysis project Ga0247727, IMG submission 202498) | Biofilm microbial communities from Wishing Well Cave, Virginia, United States - WW16-25 | ecosystem: Environmental > Aquatic > Deep subsurface > Groundwater > Cave microbial mat | place... | reverse complement strand
ATGCAAAACCCTTCCGTGGTTGAATAAATCGTCGCATGAAGATTGGATACTCCGTGGTCCTGAGAATGAAAACGGACATGGCAATCCGAGCCGCGTCCGAGAGTGATAGCGCCTTCTTCCAGAGAAAGTTGAAAACCGGCCAACGAACCGTCTTGAACCGTAAGATACAACTGCATTCTCTAATATGATACCTTGCATTCGGTTATACTGAAAAAGCATGGAAGAAGTGATCAACATAAACGGAGTTTTACAGGAAGCCGCGACTGCCGGGATTCCAGTCCTGGACCGTGGATTTCTTTTTGGTGACAGCATTTATGAAACACTTCGCACCTATCGGAAGAAGCCTTTTTTGATCGACCGGCACCTTCTGCGACTAGAGAATTCGGCACGTCTCCTTTACATGGAACTTCCGGAAAGTCTGGAGAGACTTAAGAAAGAGGTGCTTCGGACGATCGAAGCAACATCGAATTCCGAGTGTTATATACGCATCGTTGTTTCGCGCGGAGCAGGAAAAAGGATCGGGCTGGATATCGACCTGAGCGCAGGTTGCACGTTCGTCATCATTGTAGTCCCACTGGAAACTCCTTCCGATGAGATGTACAGTCATGGAGTGAAGGTTTCGGTGGTGTCGGTCAGGCGAAATGACATCACCACGCTGAATCCACGAATCAAAAGCAGCAATCTGTTGAACAATGTGCTGGCCTTTGTTGAGGCCGGAAGAAAATCAGCATACGAAGGCATTTTGTGTAACCTGGCAGGAAACATAGCCGAGGGAACGGGCAGTAATATATTTATGGCGAGGCTTGGTCGAATTGTCACTCCTCCTGTAGACGCGGGGCTTTTAGAAGGCGTAACTCGCGCTCTCACTCTCGATCTTGCTCTCAGTGAGGGCATCCCGGCTGAAGAACGGAACTTTACTCCGCGAGAACTTTTAGATTCGGATGAATGTTTCATAACCAGCACAACGAAGGAAATCCTTCCTGTGAGGAAAATTGATGACCGGGAGCTTGCTGTGGCGCCGGGTCCGTTTACGTCGCGGTTGATGAAAGCTTACCGGAATTTTGTTGATGATCAGAGGTGAAGAATTATGGATAGCCTGATTCGCGTTGCCTATTACCAGGAAATAATGCCGGGGGATGAGTCTGATCCCGATTTTACCATTGGGCCGGAATTGATTACACAGCGGTCAGATGGAATTCCGCCCGGTGGATATCTCGCGGGCCCCCTTCAAGGCACGTTTGCGCTGGACGTTTCAAGTTTCGACAAGTGGCGACGCATGCTTTCTCTCGCCGCTCTTGATTATGAGGCCGAAAAAGTATGGAGCAATCCGGATGTTTTCGCCGGCGAGCCTTTTTACGAGTTGATTCACTGTGAAAGGCGAAACGTTTTTGGTCCGGGAACAAGCTTGAAACTGGCGGAAGATTTTCGAAAATACGAAGAACCTGTTGAACAGAAGATCTGTTCGGAAGCAAACTTTGAAGATTTTCAATTCTTTATGGACTTTTATCAGCTATTCAAGAAGGCGTTTATCGTATCGTGCAATTCCGGATGCACGATTTTTTCTTGAGCCAATAGATGTAGCGCGTGCTTCCTATGGGCCGCAGGCATCCAGCCTGCTTCGCACGAAATGTAGAAACTCCAGCGCCGGCCTCTTGGCCGGCTCCGGCCCGCCTGCCAAAGTTACCGCTTACAGAAACTACTCAACGGAATCAGCTTTCTTTTTACGCAGCTTGCTTTTTGCAGAAACGGCAACCGCTTTCTCGATATGACGTCCAATCCACGTCTGAATCTTTTTTACAATTGGTTCGGGGACAAGCAATTCAGCATTCTTCATTCCCTTCTGGATGGTTTCCAGCAGATCTGTCTCTCCGTGCCAGTGAGACCGGACAATTGCCGGATCCAGCCAGTTCAAAATCACGTTTATGGCAAATGCGCTCAACACAAAATCATCCACCAGTCCGAAAAGACCGCTGAAAAGTTCAGGAATAAAATCGACCGGGGCGAAAATGTACGCAAGGACAGCTCCCACAAATACTTTTACTTTGGTGTCAACACGCGAATCCATCATGAGCCCAAGCAATAACCTGACAAATTGAGCGAGATTCAGTACATAACGCAATACCCTGTCCGCAAGTCGTTCCTTCTGTTGATTCGATTCAGGAACTTCATGCCGGCCGGCAGAAGAAATGGATTCAATTTCGATTGACGAGTTCATCCCTTTTACTCCTTTTCTGATCTGCTTTAAAGATAATATTTTTTGGCCATTTCGTCCAAAAAAAATCAGGACCAGAAGTGACAGGTGTGCGGACCTCGTGAAAAACTATAGATCCGGGGGCGTGCCTCGCCTCAGGGCACAAATTCAAAGCGTTTGATTATGACTTCGACTTCAACGCCGTTTGTAGGGCCGCGTCCCCTGAAAAGCCAGAGATTGATTCTTGCGTTTTCGTCACCCGGAATGGGAATCCCGGAGTTAAATGTTCGTTCTTGAACAATATCGGCAGGAGCCGGAGGAAGGCTGTGCCCTTTGATGCCGGCGAAGTATACAGAACCGTTTTGCCAGTTAAAGCTGTGCATTGATGACGGTACGCCTGCGGGCCACTGAAAGCGATGGATGTTTTGCGGAACGTCATACGGTTGAATCACAAACTGTGCGTTCTGATTATTCGGATTACCCCAGCGCGCCATCTCTGTATCGATCTCCCGATGATTGTATGCAGGATTATCGCTCCACGTAAACAGTCCGAGTACGACACTCGGATCAAGATTATCTACAGCAGAGTCAAGGTAAAACCTGTAAGTTCCGTATCCGAGATTCTGATTCAAGATCACTTCTGAACAGTACCATTTACCTTTGTTTTTCCGGATTTTCATGTGAAGGCGGCCCAGCGTATCAACCCATACACTCTGTGTGGTGTCCGAGAAATAATTCGGTCCGGGGCCGACGCGCCCGTTACTTTTCTTGACACTCCAAACGTAACCGGAGAACGTAATTTGAGTGGAATAGGCAGCCAGAACCATGGAAGCCGATAAAAGGACAATGAATATAAGCAAAAAGAGGAATCTTGTTTTCACGCGCATGCAACCCTCCCGACGGGTATTCTAGTCCATGATCCGGCGTTTAACAAGATATTTGCTCTTGAAGAGAGAGCGTGGTTCCGGTAAATTGAAGGCACATGAACCGCGGACTCTGGCTGGCGCCTGCTATATCAATAGTACTATATCTGCTGCCTGTGCCGTTGTCGCCGGAGGGCCACAGGATGCTGGGCGTGCTCGGGATGGCAACGACCCTGTGGATCAGCGAGGCCATTCCGCTGCCGGCTACGGCGCTGCTGGTGGCCGCATCCGTGGTCCTTCTCGGGATTGCTCCTGCATCTGAAGTGTTTGTCGTTTTTGCAGATCCGTTGCTGTTTCTATTTATCGGCAGTTTTATTCTCGCTGAAGCCATGCAGGTTCACGGTCTCGATCGACGCTTTGCGCACGCCATCCTTCATACCGGATGGGTTCGCGCAAAATCAGGACGAATGATCTTCATCTATTGTTGCATTTCTTTTGTCATCTCGATGTGGGTCAGTAACACAGCTACAACCGCAATGCTTTATCCCATTGGACTCTCGCTGTTGCGTATTTTTCCGGAAGGAGAGCGGACAAAGATTGCGCCGCTTGTCTTGTTGATGACGTCTTTTGGCGCGTCCATTGGTGGAATGGCCACACCGGTTGGGACCCCGCCGAACCTTATCGGAATTGGTTTTCTCAGAGAGCTTGCGAACGAATCAATAAGCTTTGGCGGTTGGATGAAGAGCGCTTTGCCCGTGTCGATACTTACTTTCGTGGGCATATATTTTTCTATGCGATTGTTTTATTCCCATGAACTGTTTGATAAACCTGTGCCGGAACTTCCGGGGGAGACTCCGGATTCGATAACGCGGCGCGCACAAAAGAATGTCGCTGTTTGTTTTGGAATCACCGTCTTCTTATGGCTGTTTCCGAGCATTATCTTGATATCAGGCGGCGACTCAAAATGGTGGGAGGCCCGCCTCCCTGAATCTGTCGCAGCGGTAATCGGCGCCGTTCTGCTCTTTTTACTCCCGGTTGACTGGAAACAACGTACCTTTACGATTACCTGGAAACAGGCGCAGAACATCAACTGGGGAATCATTCTCCTGTTTGGCGGCGGATTGGTTCTCGGGAAGTTTCTTTTCAAGACCGGAGTCGCGAAATACCTGGGGGATTCACTCACGGCCATTTATCCTTTTCATTCAGAGTTCATGTACATCGCGTTGTTCACATTTCTGGCCGTTTTCATTTCGGAATTTACTTCCAACACTGCTTCTGCTAACCCGATCCTGCCGATCTGCATCGCCGTTTCGCAGTCCGTATCGATCGATCCGTTGAAACCTGCTCTGGCTGCCACCCTGGCCTCTAGCCTCGGATTCATGCTTCCCATTTCAACAGCACCTAACGCTATCGTTTTCGGGTCCGGACTCATTCCCATCAAGACCATGATCCGGTATGGCATCTTGCTGGACCTGATCGGAGCAATTGTTGTTGCCGTCGGAGTTTATCTGCTGGCCTAGCTAGATTGCGGTGAAAAATTGATCTTGCGGAATTGGAGATAAATAAGGATACAGCGGCCTTGTCGTATACGATTCAGCAATGCCGGCATATGCCAGAGCAAATCCCGGGTCGAGCTTTATTGCCTGTTGCAGGAATTTAGTCGGAATCCGAATTGGGGCTACGGTTCTCAAACGGGAGCACGGCCAGTGAATCAATCGTTGCCGATGTGTCCCGCAGGTTGAAGAACCAGGTTCCTATTCCACCTGCAGCCGCCAGCAAAAGCGCGAGCGCGAAGACTGCACCGCGTTTTCGTTTGTGCAGCATCGCGACGCGGAATCCATCGCCTCTGTGCGAGGCGTTCGAGTTGGCCTGGTCCTTCGCAGCATGAATCAAAGGCGCTTCGTATTCGCGCAATCGGTCTCGCACGTGCCGCACAGATGGCAATCGGTCGGCGACACTCTTCTCCAGGCAGCGACCGATCAGCTCAACCAAACTGTTAGGCAGCCATCGGCTTCTTCCACAGAGAACACGGTAACGGTCCGGGCAACGGAGCTTACGCGTTAGACAACGATGATCTCGATATCCCGACGTTCAAACGCAAATGTGATAGTGCTTTATCCGCCGCTCAGTGCGCAGACGATCAGAACATCATCGGAGTTGGTAAGCGCTATCGATAGATCCCGCACCTGTTCTTGATTCACGAATATTTTGATGTGAGGGCGGATCTGGCCCTGCTCATCGATCATGCGGAAGCGAATTCCCGGATACCGGGAGTTCATGTCCTGTAGAAGATGGGCAAGGGTTGCTCCATTCGCCTGAACGCGTGCCTTTTCAGCAGTATAGGAGCGAAGTGGAGTCGGGATAAAAATGGTCATGATGCGGTTACTGCTGCTTCAATCGAATAGATATGCGGGAGATGACGCGCGATGCAACGCCACGATTCTCCTTCGTCGCGGGTTCCCCAGATTTCACCGCTGGTTGTCCCGAAATAGATTCCAACGGGATTTCGATCATCTGCAGTCATGGCCTGGCGTTTGACGGTCCACAATGCATCTTTTTCCGGCAGTCCTTTGTTCTGGCGGTTCCATGTTTTACCTGCATTTGACGTTCGGTAAACAGCCGGTTTTCCATCTGGACTCGTTCGTGGCCAAACGGTTGTGCCGTCCATTGGAAACACCCAGACCATATTGGGATTGCGCGGATGCAAAACGAGTGGAAAGCCGATGTCTCCAACCTTTCGCGGCATCGCATTTCCGATACGGATCCACGTTCCTTCGCCGCGCTCCATGCGATAAATACCACAATGGTTTTGCTGATAGAGTCGATCGGGCATCTGCGGATGCAGACGAACACAATGCGGATCGTGGCCGAATTCAACATTCGGATCCGGCAAAAAATCGGCGGCACAACCGCGATTCAATGGATTCCAGCTTGCTCCGCGATCTTTGCTTTCGAATACGCCGCCGCTCGACATCCCGATGTACAAATGATTCGGATCACGCGGATCGACCAGAATCGAATGCATTTTCGGACCGTCCGGCGTTTGATCCTGTTCTCCACCGGTCCATTTGCGTCGCATCGGATTCTCATTAAAACCGTTCACGCTCTCCCATGTCATTCCGGAATCCTCTGATCGAAACAACCCCTGTGGCGATGTGCCTGCGTACCATACTTTCTTTTCGCTCGCGTGCCCCGGAGTTAACCAGAAAACATGATCGACAACAAGACCTTTTTCGCCTTCTGCAGCTTTGCGGAATGCCGGCGGTTTCTCAACCTCTTTCCACGTCTTGCCGTGATCAAACGAGCGAAAAATAGTCGGCCCAAGGTGTCCTGTTCGCGCTGCCATTATAATGGTCTTACCATCGCGTGGATCCAGCACCATGTGATGAACAATGTTTCCGAGCAATATCGGTTTTGAAAGAACCCATTTCCTTCGCGTGTTGTCGCTTTTCAGCATGAATCCGCCCTTCCTTGTCCCGATCAACAACTGCGTTCCCTTTCCTTGCATTGTGGCCACTCCTCCTTTACTCGCTTCAGTATAACTCAGGACCTCTGGATGGCGGTTTTGGGGTTACCGATCTACCTTGTATGATAAAATGAAAATCATGGTGCATGGATGATGCAAACCACAACCACGGATTACCGGTCCTTAGTCCGGCAACTGCCGGCCGACAGTGTCTTGCTTCTTCATGGTGTCAGTTGGAATGACTATGAAGATCTGCTTAAGGAAATAGGCGAAGCTCCCGGACTCCGGATCAGCTATAGCCAGGGTACTTTGCAAGTTATGACAATCTCACACAGGCACGAAAAATATTCGCGGCTGATTGAAAGGCTGGTGGACCGTCTCAGTGTTCACCTTCAAACAAAGACCCTTTCCTTTGGTTCTGCGACAATGAAAAAACACGAGAAAGGCTCGGAACCCGATTGCTGTTTTTATGTTGGGAATGCCCATCTCATTGGCTCAAAGGAAGAGATCGATTTTAGAATAGATGCGCCTCCTGATATCGTTGTTGAGATCGACATCCATCACGATTCCCGGACAAAATTCTCAATCTATGCGGAACTGGGTGTTCCGGAAATCTGGCAGTACGATGAGAACTCGCTCAACATCTGGCATCTGAAAGAGGGGAGCTATTCTCGCTCCACGAGCCTTGCATTTCCCGTGCTAAGGGCCGAAAAGCTTACTGAATTCCTGCGACTTGGACGGTCTGAGGACCAGTATGAAGCACTCCTTGCTTTCGATCGTTGGCTGCAAAATAAATCTGCCGAATAGGTAGACGAGCGCGCGCTACATCTGCGGCACGGCAGATTGGGGGAGGCGAATGGTGAAGGTAGAACCTTTTCCCGGTTCACTTTCGACTAGAAGGGTGCCGCCATGATTCTCGATTGCGTGCTTTGCGATGGCGAGGCCAAGACCGGTTCCGCCCATCGCCCGCGACCTGCTTTTATCCGCACGATAAAACCTCCGGAAAAGAAGGTCACCGCAGTGATTGGGCCATCCGGTTGCGGAAAAACCACACTTCTACGATGCTTCAATCGCATGAACGATTTGATTGACGGCATCCATCATACGGGAGACATCCTGGTGCGCGGACGCAGTGTTTATGATCCGCACCTGGAAGTGATTTCACTTCGCAAACGAATGGGGATGGTATTTCAGAAATCAAATCCATTTCCGAAATCGATCTACGAAAACGTAATTTACAGTCTTCGTGTCGCCGGACAAAACAACCGCACAGTTCTGGATGAAACCGTAGAGCGCAGTCTACGAGGCGCCGCGCTGTGGGACGAAGTGAAGGATCGTTTGCAGGAAAGTGCCCTGGGATTATCAGGTGGACAAATGCAGCGTCTGTGCATCGCGCGTGCGATCGCTAATCGTCCTGAAATCCTTCTGATGGATGAGCCATGTTCCGCGCTCGATCCCGTAGCCACCGGGAAAATCGAAGAGCTCATCCGGCAACTCCGGAAGGAATTCACGATCGTCATCGTTACCCACAACATGCAGCAGGCAGCTCGAATTTTCGGATTACACCGCCTTTTTCTATCTCGGCAAGCTGATTGAATACGACACAACCGTAAAAATCTTCACAAACCCTGCCCGGAGGCAAACCGAAGACTACGTCACCGGCCGTTTCGGATAGAAGTCGGTTTTTTGGAAATCTGTGAAGACCGTCAGCGAATGTTTCTCGGATTGCGGTTCATTGTTTTGCGGCACAGCTCGCATCAGGAGTGCGATGGCCTTCTTGAAGGCTTCGGTTCCCGGATCCTGGCCTTTGTAATGGCCCAGTCTCACGATTACAAGATCGTGGGATGGGACGATCAGTGTTGTCTGACCGCCTGCGCCCGTCATATAGTACGCCTCCCGGGGTGCAGGAAAATAGCCGCTGCCATTGATCCAGAAGAAGCCGCCGTAAATCGGACGCCTGTCAGCTTCCCACGCAGGAGCTAATGAGCTCACGAATTTTACATAGCCTTCAGGTAGGATGCGTTCGCCGTTCCATAAGCCATCCTGCAAATAAAGATTACCCAGTCTTGCCCAATCGCGCGCGGAAGCCAGTTCATATCCTTGCGTAAGAAAATTTCCAAAGGGATCTGTTTCCATTACCATGGTGCGGATGCCAATCTTATCGAACAGCGCGCGCCGCGGAAACGACAGATATTCTTCTCCGCGTTTCTCCACACCCAGACGAATAAGATAGTTGATCAAAACAGGGTCAGTGTTTCTATAACGACCTACTGTTCCCGGCGGCCACTGCAAGGGTCGCGTGGCGGCATACTGGAATGAATTGACACCCCCTGTGTAGAGATAAAGATGATCAGGGTAAGGCCCTGATGGGTCGTAATCAGGGTCCTGGGGCGCTCTGATTCTCAACCCGCTTGACATTTGCAGGATGTCTGCAATGCGAATCCCGGCGCGTGGGTCTCCCGGACTTTGCCATTCGGGAACAGGGGCTGTCTGCCACAGATCATAGATACCTTGCATGATAAGGATTCCCATCAGTGTGGCGGTCAGACTCTTGCCCATTGACCAGCTTTCGAGTGGCGTGCCTGTCTTAATGCCCGCACCATATCGCTCGCCGATAATGCGTCCTTTCCATGTCACCACGAATGCGGCTGTCATGCCTGATGAGGGTTCGAAAGCAGCATCGACTGCCTGCTTCACCATGCTTGCATCGATTTCTTTTGGTAGATCTTCGCGTGGCAACACATCACCCATCGGCCACGGCTGCGTCGAAGGATCGGGTAGTTTGTTCTCGACTTTGATCGGTGTGAAGTTCAAAGAGTCTTTGCCCGTGGGAAGGGTCACGCATCCCTGATCGCCCAGGTATCTTGCCGTGCGCCTGACGCCATTCGGGAGCCCGACGTGCACGGCTCGATTAACGCGATCGATGACTGGCTTTCCCATCTTCGCGCGCTGGTCGTAGGGGCCTGTGAAATACCCAACGTTTTCCGCAGCGAAGTCGGGATCGAGACCGGTGATGAACACGGCCGAACACAAAATTTTTGCAAAGCCGGCTGCGTGATGTTCCAGTGCCTCACCGGGAGGCGGAGTGTAGTCTGTGTTGAGTTCGAGTGCCTTCGCGCGCGCGATCATTTTTTCATGTGCCGAATCCGGCGATTCCTCAGACACACGGGACTCCGATCGCTCTTGCTCCGGAATCTGCACACTGACCGCCGTGATCAAATAACCTTTCTGCTCGCCGTGAATTGACTGGATTTCATCTGTGCTTTTTCCGGCATCCTCCGCATAATGCCTGGCTTCTTGTTCTGAAATCGTCGTTTCGGTCAGCATTCCTTCCACGATCATCTCTTTTCCCGAAATGTCTTTAGGAACAAAGAAGGCGTAGTCCTTAAACGTCGTTCTTGCCGTGTTCTTGCCGTCGGTCAGCAGCATCCAGCAGCCTTTTCGTTGACAAACTGCAGTTACTTTTCCGCGAATGCGCATGAGGTGATCACGATCTTTTGCGCCAAGAGCCTCAGAAAGCGTTTCTGGTTTTTGCTTGAGAGTCGGTTCTGCTCCATAGGTTCTGTAGGCTTCGCCATCGCTTTGTACAGCGAACAGGTATATAGAAAGCAAGAAAAAGATCCACATGAATTTCATGATCATTTATTCTACCAGATTGAGCCGGACTCATTGGGAAAAAGTCCACACAATAGATGTAGCACAGGCTTCCAGCCTGGCTGGAGTTTCTACATTTCGTGCGAAGCAGGCAAGATGCCTGCGGCCCTACCTGGGAAGAAATTCCAAAACAGATGTGAGAAAATAAATGTTCACCTGAATTGTGAATAGTTAGTGGAGGATAGATTGTTTGATTGTCCGACTGCAAGAGTAACGCGAAATTTTCCGGGGGTTAGATTCGCAGGGAGCCTTCATAAGCGAAAATTATTCCTTGCAATCACAACGGCCGTCGTCTTGTTTACTTTGCCGGTTGTGGCCCCAACTATGGCTGCAGACCGCCATGTGATCGTCCATGCCGGACGCCTGCTCGACATGCCGGGCCAGGCGCCGCGCGGGCCTTCCTCCATATTGATTAAGAACGGAAAAATTGAATCTGTGCGTGATGGTTATGTCACTTCAGACGTGTTCCCGAACTCCACGAATGTTCAGGTCATTGACCTCAAGAACCGATTCGTGCTGCCGGGACTGATTGATTGCCACGTTCATCTTGATTCAGATCGTGCAGGACTCGAGGCGCAGCTCGCGGCCGTTACAGATAGTATCCCCGACACCGCCTATGAGGCTGCGTTCAACGCGAACAAAACTTTGCTCGCCGGTTTTACCACAATCCGCAATCTCGGTGATTCCGTTGGAGTGACGCTCGCGTTGCGGGACGCTGTAGATAAGGGATGGTTGCCGGGACCCAGGATCATCGATGCGGGCCGCTCGATCTCCACTACATCAGGACATATGGATCGGTCGCTCGGCTACAGGGATGATCTCCACGAAGTCATTGCCGACCGTTCCAACCTTTGCGATGGAGTGGAGAGTTGCCGGCGGACAACGCGATTGCAGATCGGCCGCGGAGTGGATGTGATCAAGATCGCAACCACTGGTGGAGTGAACAGCCGCATCGGACTCGGTATCGGTCAACAGATGTTCGATGACGAAGCCCGGGCCATTGTCGAGACCGCCCACCTCTACGGGAAAAAAGTCGCTGTTCATGCACATGGCACCGACGGCATTAACGTGGCACTGAGGGCACACGCCGACTCGATCGAACACGGTACTATGATTGATGATGAATCAATCAAACTGTTCCTTGAAACCGGCGCCTACTACGTGCCGACTCTTTCCACCATCAACGGCTACACAGAGCGGTTAGCCAACAATCCAAATGCCTATTCACCGGAAGTGAAAGCCAAGATTGAATGGCGTATCAGAGTAACCGGTGAGAGCCTCAAAAAAGCTTTTCCACGTGGGGTCAAGATCGCCTTTGGAACCGATTCCGGCGTGTCAAAGCATGGGCGCAACGCTGATGAGTTTTTGCTAATGGTCAAATTCGGTATGAGTCCGAAGGATGCCGTCAAGGCAGCCACTGTAAACGCAGCGGATCTGCTGGGCCTATCCTCCGATGTTGGATCCATCGTGCCCGGAAAGCAGGCCGACATCATCGCTGTGACAGGGGATCCGCTCGCTGACGTTTCAGTCCTGCAGAGAGTCGAGTTCGTTATGAAGGGCGGAACAGTATACAAATCTTTCCTGTGACGCCTGTCCCTCAGCTCGCAGAGAGGGCTGTTGCGAGCCGGTGGAAAGTGTTACAATCGGCAAAATAGTGTTGCCGGGAATCCGGCGCGAGGACTACGCAGATGGATAAAAACATGTTCGAGACGTTCCGCCCCAGTGCACAAGCGATGCAAAAACTGGTTGCTGCAGCCCGGAATCATCCTCTTGGTACCGAATTTCTGTTACAGGGAGACCTGTGCGCTGTGGCTAGCCTGTTTGGAACACATGTATTTACGGTGGAGGCTGTTCGGGATCACTGGGATGAAATAGGACTCATGAATACGCAAGAAGGTGAGAAGTATGGCATTTAGGGAACAAATTATTGCCTGCGAATGCTGGGCACGCGACGGACTGCAGTCGATGCCTCAAATCGTTTCGACTGAACAGAAAATAGAAATGATTCATCGTGCTGTGGATGCAGGATTTCAGAAAGTGGAAGTCACATCATTTTCTCATCCGAAGTTGCTTCCACAGTTTTCGGATGCAGCAAGCGTCCTGCAAGGGCTCGATCGACGGCCAGGAGTATCTTACGTGGTTCTTATGCCGAACACGAAGGGGTTCGATCGTTTGGAAGTGTGTCAGAAGGAGGGCTACGGCGCAACCGAAATTATCCTCATGATTTCTTCCAGCGAAAAACACAACATGCTCAATTTCCGTATGTCTCACAACGAAGCGATGGTGGAGCACGCGTCGATTATGAAACGTGCTCACCAGCTTGGAATCCGCATCATTGGCTGTGCCGGAACCGTGTATGGCTGCCCGGTAAAGGGGGATCTGCAGACCTCTGAAGTTGCAAAGATAGTGCGGTTTTATCTGGATGAAGGCGCACAAACCATCATGCTGGGAGACACCACCGGAGTCGCCAATCCAAAACTGGTACGCGAGCGGGTTGGAGAATTGATGGCGCTTTTTCCCGGGGCTGAATTTGATGCGCATTTTCATGACACTCGCGGAACCGGTATTGTGAATTCGATCACAATGCTCGAGATGGGCGCGCGATATGTGGACTGCTCCATTGGAGCGATCGGAGGGCAGCCTGCCACAGGCGCAGCAAAGTACTCCGCCGGTTTTACAGGGAATACCTGTTCGGAAGATCTCATCGGCGTATTGCAGGAAATGGGTGTTGGGACGGGAATCGACATCCGAAAGCTGATCGACGCCGGAAGGCGCGCTGAAGAGATACTGGATCAGAGACTCCGCTCAAACATCATCCGCTCCGGTACGGTCATCCACACCGAATCGAGCCCCGAAAAGGAATCCGGCGCGCGGCCTCAGCTTTAAATCCTGGATGTTTGATCATATTTTCGCGCGATAATCGCGCGATAATATTGATCAATTGCTTCCAGTATCATCCGATTCCTGAATATCTTCGAACAATTCCATATCATCAGACACTCGCAGATCATGAAGGACCGGCGGTGATAGTTCTTCATTGATGGACCGGCCCTGCCACAGATCAGACATCATCCTCCAATCTGCATCGATTGAACGGGGGCTGATGTTCAGCTCCTTTGAACAGGAAGGACATGAAATACGATGACCCGGATTCGATGATTCGATGTTCGACCAGATCCGGCAGAAGGGACATCCAATTGCAAAGTTTGGCCTGCTCCAACTGATCACTACGGGCGGACCGCACGAAACGTTTTCTAAATTCAGGAGATGAATACCGGCGTTTGCGGTTCCTAAAACAAATCGTGTTCCGTCAAAACTCCAATCCACGGCCGTCGCATCGTGAATACGTACATTTGGATAAATGCAGATAGTCTCTCCGCTTTGTACATCCCATATGCGCACGGAATTATCGAATGAACCGGAAATAACTTTTTCACCATCAGGCGAAAACCGGCAAAACGCAATCTCAGCCCTGTGCCCATCCAGTCGTTTCAATTCCTGAGCGTTACTTCCATCTAAGACACTTAACGTCCCTGACCAGGCCCCGCCCGTGACAATGAGTGAGCCGTCCGGAGAAAACGCGGAAACAGTACCGCTCAAGACACGAATTAATTTCCCGGCTTTCAGGTCCCAGAAACGAATCGTCTTTTTCCGTGAACGCGAGAGCAGATGCGTTCCATCCGGAGAAAATTCGCAATGATGGACCCATTCATCACCTTTCAACACGACGCCCTTCGCTCCCG
>Ga0247727_10013286_pt1 | contig 13917 bp, 16 predicted proteins | sample WisWelCaveWW1625_FD_202498 | JGI IMG/M metagenome (GOLD analysis project Ga0247727, IMG submission 202498) | Biofilm microbial communities from Wishing Well Cave, Virginia, United States - WW16-25 | ecosystem: Environmental > Aquatic > Deep subsurface > Groundwater > Cave microbial mat | place... | reverse complement strand
AGCTGGAGTTGTTGGCGCCCGCGCCCTTGAATCTCGTATGTTTCAGATTCACTCATGAGAATTTGCGCAACGAACAGCTCAATGCATTGAATCAAGAGCTGTTGATTCAATTGCACGAAAGCGGGATTGCTGTTCCATCCTCGACGATACTCAACGGCAAATTCGCGCTACGGGTGGCGATCACCAATCACCGCAGCCGGCGAGAAGATTTCGAGATTTTGGTGCGCCATGTGATCAGCTTAGGCAAAAAGTTGATGATGGAGCTCGGCCAAGAGCGTGCTTGAAAAGTAGAAAAATGAGACTGACCGGTCACTTAAAGTCGTTGAATCGTAGAACATTTTGTGCATAAAAAGTGACCGGTCAGTGACTTTCCAAACACGCTCTCAAATCAAAAAGAAGCAATGTTTGATGCAGCAAAACGAATTAAGGATTCGATTTGGAGCAAAATTATCCGAATCCATTCAATGAGGCTCTCGTAAAAAGTCACCGTCCGGACGCTTTTGTGCGAGACTATTTTAAACTCACAGGCTCAACGTCCGGACGGTTTCTGGTTTTTACGAATAACACATTCAATCCCTCGACGACGATCAGATATCAACTCGCGCAAGCGGGTGAGGTGAAACTGCAAATTTTCTCAATCACGGGCCAGCTCGTTCGCGATCTCGTAGATGAGCGGCAGAATGCCGGACAGTATGCCGTGACTTGGGATGGGCTTGATCAAGCCGGACGCTACGTTGCCAGCGGCACTTACTTCTATCGCTTGCGCGTCGGCAATTTGGCGGAAAGCAAGAAAATGGTTTTGGTGAGATAGCATGGCGCGAAGAGCAGGGCGCATAGCGCGATAAGGCAAGAACGAAATGAATGAATTCGCCAAACACAGAAATGGACCAAACCGAGCGAATACTTATATTGCAATACAGTTCCATCCGCGAAAATTTTCAGCCGGTGTTTTTGCCGCGCAACGGCGAGAATGCCAACAATGGCTTCTTTGATTGGCGATGGAATCAGCCGGAAAGCCAAACGCTATTTCACGAAATACCGGAAACGCCTGTCTTCGGCACAATGCTTGGCAAAAGTGCAGCGATGCAGGCGGTTTTCAAGCTCATTGCCCAGGTTGCGGCAACCAATGCTACCGTGCTCGTGCAAGGTGAAACCGGCACGGGCAAAGAACTGGTCGCCAAAGCGATTCACCAAAACAGTCCGCGCCGGCACAAGCCTTTTGTTGCCATCAATTGCGCCGCCCTTTCTGAAAACCTGTTAGAAAGCGAATTATTCGGACATGAAAAGGGCGCTTTTACCGGCGCCGTTAAACGAAAGCTGGGGCGTTTTGAGCTGGCAGATGGGGGCGCCTTGTTTTTGGATGAAGTCGGCGATATCCCGCTTTCCACACAAGTCAAGCTTTTGCGCGTCATTCAGGAAAAAGCGTTTGAGCGCGTGGGCGGGACGGAAACCATTCGCGCGGATTTTCGGATCATCTCGGCGACCAGCAAAAATCTGAAAAAGGCTATGCAGGAGGGCGCATTCCGCGAAGATTTGTATTACCGCCTGAATGTCTTGCCCATCGTCTTGACGCCGCTGCGCGAGCGCAAAGAAGACATTCCTTTATTAGTCCGAAGCCTCGTCGACAGATTTGTCAAAACCAATCACAAAAGGATCGAGGAAATTACGCCGGCGGCCATGGCGATGCTGCTGCGATATCCCTGGCCGGGCAATGTGCGGGAATTGGAAAATGTGCTGGAAAGAGCCGTTGTGCTTTGCAACAGCCCGCAGATCGAAGTGCGCCACCTGTTGTTCTTGACGCAAGAATCCGAATATGAGTTTTTGAATCTTGCCGTGCAGCAGCGCCTGCAGGAAGCGGATTTGACGAAGCTGTACGCGCATCTCGTTCTCAATGCGCAAGAGGGCAATAAAAAGGAAGCTTGCAAAATTTTAGGCATCACTTTTCGCACGTTACAAAATCGGCTGAGCGTTTAGCACGATGCTCTCTTTAGTGAAATCTTTGTCGCAGATGGCGCCGCAGGCGCCACGCAACGCGGTGCAGAAAAAGCAAAAAATCTGGCTCACGGAATTGAACTCTCACGGAAATAATACTGAAAAAAATTCCGTGAGAGTTCCATTTCCGTGAGCGATTAATTCCTTTTTGGTTCCGGCCCTGGCCTGCGGCAGGGCAGGCTTGTCCGCGTTGGGAACTTTCAATTAAGGATGCTAAAAATGACCCGCAGTTATCACTTCGTCCAGGCCGATGTCTTTACCGATCAGCCGTTCGGCGGCAATCAACTGGCCGTGTTCACAGATGCGCGCGGTCTGGCCGAAGTTGAGATGCAGACGCTGGCGCGCGAGATGAACTACTCCGAGAGCGCGTTCGTCCTGCCGCCGGAGATTCCGGCCGCAGCCAGGCGCGTGCGCATCTTCACGCCCGCAATTGAGCTGCCGATGGCCGGGCATCCGACGGTGGGCACGACGTTTGTTCTGGCCCATCGCGGCGAGATCCCGCTGACCGGCCCGAGCACGGACGTGATCCTGCAATTGAAGATCGGTCCCACGCCCATAACGATTGAAGCCGACGCGGAGCATGGCAAACCAAAGTTCGTGTGGATGACGCAGCGCACGCCGGAGTTCGGCGACACGCGTTCAGATCGGGCGCAGGTCGCGAGTGCGCTCGGCATCAACGCCGATGATATTCGCGCAGACTTGCCGATGCAGGTTGTCTCCACAGGTGTGCCGTTTTTGTATGTGCCGATCCGCTCGCTGGAGGCCATTGGGCGATGCCGGGTGAATCCAGCCGCGCTGCAAAGCTTGTTTGAGGGCGCTGAGCCGCTAATGTTATATATGTTCACGACGGAGACGACGGCCCGCTCTGCCGGCTTACACGCGCGCATGTTCGCGCCGCACGTCGCCGATATTCCCGAAGACCCCGCCACTGGAGGAGCGGCCGGGCCAATGGGCGCGTATGCCGCCCGCTATCAAGTGTTGCCGCGCCAGCCGCATATGCGCTTCGTCATCGAGCAAGGCCTCGAGATGGGACGGCCCAGCCAAATCCACCTGGACGTGCGCACAGAGGGCGAAGCGATCACGGGCGTGCGAATCGGTGGTCAGGCAGTGATTGTGGGCGAGGGTGATATTTTCTGGTCATCACACTGAATAGAGTCAAAGAGGGTTGGTGTTTCCAGATACTCATTAACTTGACAATGTTAAGTTGGCTTGAACAAAAGCAAAGACAGAAAAATGGAATTTGGTATCATCAAAGCAATGCTCACTGTGGAGCAACGAGCAAGCCGTAAACATTTTTCCGCCCTCCATTTTTTTGTCTTTTGAATGTTTTTAAGGTTTCGCAAAGATTTTCATAATTCATTTCCGTGAGCTGTTCCAATTCCGTGAGCGATTAAAACCTTTTTTGGTTGCGGCTTGTCCGCATTGGGATAGGTATGGCAGTGGACACACTCCCGTTCTTATCTGCAGTTGGAATCGAGTATCCGATAGTCCAGGCGCCGATGGCGGGCGGCGCAACGACGCCGGAGCTGGTAGTAGCAGTCAGCAACGCGGGCGCCTTGGGTTCTTTTGCTGCCGCTATGCTGCCTCCGTCTGAAATTATTGGTAACGTCAAGCGAATCCGAGGACTGACGAGTCGCCCATTCAACGTCAACCTTTTTGTTCTGGAGCAGCCGCATCCAACGGACGTTGAGCTCGCTGACGCGCAGGCGCCTCATCGCGCCGCGTTGGGTCTGAATGTCGCCGCGACACCGAGCAAGTTCTGCAAGGACAATCAGGCACAGATGACTGCACTGCTGGAACTGGCGCCACCGGTCGTCAGCTTCACATTTGGCCTGCTCAATGCGCAGACCGTGGCGGAGTTCAAGCGGATGGGGTGCCGGGTAATCGGCACCGCCACGACTGTTGCGGAGGCTCAGGCTTGGGAGGCCTCCGGCGCCGATTTCATCTGCGCTCAAGGTGCAGAGGCGGGCGCTCATCGCGGCACTTTCCTCGGAGATTTCGAACGATCTTGTATCGGACTGATGGCGCTCATTCCGCAAGTTGCCCGTGCTGTGAAAGTTCCGGTGATCGCCGCCGGTGGCATTATGGATGGGTGAGGAATCGCTGCCGCGTTAATTTTGGGTGCACAGGCTGCGCAGCTTGGCACCGCCTTTCTGTGCTGCCCAGAATCGGGGATCCCGGCGAGCTGGAAAAGCGGATTCAGCAGGCACGCGATGACGACACGCGCCTTCTCCGGGAAGTATGCCCGCGGGATCGTCAACGAATTCATGGAGCAGATGCGCCCGTTCGAGCCGGAGATACCCGCCTACCCCATCCAGAACGCTCTCACGAGTGACATTCGACAGGCGGCGGTGAAACAAGATCGAATGGAGTTCATGTCACTATGGGCCGGGCAAGGCGCCCCAATGTCGCGCCCGCTACCGGCGGCGGAACTCACGAAAGTCTTGGCGGACGAGTTACGCTCTGTCCTGCCCAACATTTTAAGAATTCGTGCAACACACCAATGAAAGGAGAAGTCATGTTGCAAAGACTGTTTCAAACGAACAATAATAGCGCCGGCTTCGTCGCCCGCGTCGCATTGGGCGTCGTGATCCTGCCGCACGGCTTGCAAAAACTTTTCGGGCTGTTTGGAGGATTTGGATTCTCTGCCACGATGGACTATTTTGTCGGCACGGGCCTACCGGCGGCAATAGCGTTCTTAATCATCATGGCGGAATCGTTCGGTGCACTGAGCTTGATCCTCGGCTTCCTGAGCAAATTTGCCGCATTCGGAATCAGCCTGATTATGCTGGGCGCCATTTTCCTGGTTCATCTTCAACATGGTTTCTTTATGAATTGGTTTGGCAATCAGCAAAGTGAAGGCTTTGAATATCACCTCTTGGCGCTGGGCTTGGGCATCGCTACCATAATCGCCGGTGGCGGGAAGTGGTCTGTTGACAAGCTTATTGCCGAGCGGTTTTTCTTTCATGATGAAAAGCCGGTAAACCTCAAGAAAACCGAAAAAAGGATTGCGGAATCAACTCTTTAAAAATGAGAAATCAATCATGATTGACGCACCAAATCAAGATGCAGCAAACAACTCATCATCCTCAAGCAAAGTACTCTTCGAGAACGAGCGTGTGCGGGTGGTCGAGTTACGCCTCGAGCCAGGCAAAAAGGAGCCGATGCATTCACACCCGGCACATTTGGTTTATGTATTGAGCCCTGCCAGAATGAAGATGACCTCTTCTGAAGGAAAAACGAAGGAAGTCGAAGTGAGGGCCGGGCAGGTAATTTGGGGAGAAGCATTATCGCATGCCGGAGAAAATGTCGGAACCACTGAGCTTCATGAAGTGATCATTGAGTTGAAGGAAGGGTCACTATGACCGATCGCATGTTCACTTTTATCGGAGGCGGTACCGGACCTTGGCGAATAGTACGGCTAGAAGCTGTTGCTGGCGAGTCACTTGAGCGAGTACCTCGACTTGACATGGTCAAAGATACCACGGGCTCACTGCCATCCGGCGTGAAGTGGTTGCTTCGCGGCGTAACCAGTAGCGAGCGTTACACCACGCGGCAGGAGCAGGATCTATTGATCGCCAGGCAACCCGCCCTCGGTCGACCCGAAGCAACTTGTGCGGCGTTGATACCAGTCAAGAAATCGGCATCTTGGTGGGGACTCGCGCAGGACGAGAGGCGCGCGGTATTCGAGGAGCAATCCGAGCACATCAAAACCGGTTTGAAGTATTTACCCGCCGTCGCACGCCGGCTACACCATTGCCATGATCTCGGAGAACCTTTCGATTTTCTTACCTGGTTCGAGTATGCGCCGGCCGATTCGGCGGCGTTTGAGGAGTTGGTAGCTACTTTACGGCGCTCGGAGGAGTGGAGGTATGTGGAGCGAGAGGTAGATATCAGACTCGTTCGGGATGGTGGGGCGACCTAATAAATAGCAAAGACATGTTTGATGGCAATCACAGGACTCCAAGCAGAATTTCTCTTGCTTATATGAGCACAAACGATTCGACAGCCAAAAGAGTCAAATTCGATTTTGAAGTCGACTTCTCCAATGGCGGCGGCATGCAAGGCCAAGACTTTCGTTTGGACCTCGCCGGCGACGATATTTCGGACGCCGCGTTGGCCCAGTATCTCGTCGCAGACCTGCGGTTGTTGATGGTTAAGGAAGTGAGAATTCTCAGGAAAGAAATCTTCACCGAGAAACACAAGCGCGTGAAGATCATCGGCGAGAATTCTCCGCACCGGTTCATCGACGTCAGCCATGCTGTTGAACACGGCATGATCACGTACAAAGGTTTGCCCGCGCCGCTCATCTGTGATTATATGAGCCGGGAGCAATCCGGAAGCCATTATGCCGAAGGAACAGAGTTTCAGATCGGCAAAATTGAAATGGTCGCCAATACCGGCACGTACCTCGATAGCCCGTTTCATCGCTATGCCAATGGCAAGGATATCTCCGAGCTACCCCTGTCCTCGCTGGCCGATCTGGACGGCGTCGTCGTGCGCGTCCTTGGCGCTTCCAGACGCGCGATCACTCACGCCGCGTTTGACAATCTGAATGTCCGCGGTAAGGCGGTGTTGGTTCATACCGGCTGGGATGCCCACTGGCGCACCGATCAGTATTTCGTGGGCCATCCATGTTTGACCGCGGACGCCGCAAAATTCTTGGCGGATGCTGGAGCCGCACTGGTCGGAATCGACTCGCTCAACATTGACGACACCGATGCTGGACATCGGCCTGTACACACCACATTGCTTGGCGCAGACATCCCCATTGTTGAGCACCTATGCGGCCTCGCTCAGCTTCCAGACACCGGATTCCGATTCTTTGCGGTGCCGGTCAAGGTCAAAGGCTTCGGCACGTTTCCGGTGCGGGCGTTCGGAATTACGGAGCATTTATGAATAGAAAACTTCATTTAGAGGTCGTCTCTTGTGGTGTTCCCTTTCTCTTCGTTCCGCTGTTATTAAAATCAAGATTGAACGGACCCCGAGGGAAGATTAGCGGAGTGAAGATCGGTGAGCAGTGTCATTGAATGGGCGAAGGCTATCTTGAGATTGGTGAGGGCTGGCATTAGAAACTAATTGCCCCAGCCTCGCCAGCGCCCGCTCCAATTCCTCCGACCACGGATGCCCGCAACTCAAGCGGATGAAATTAGTATATCTCTGTTTCGCCGAAAAGAGCGGCCCCGGCGCAATGCTGATTTTCTCCGCTAGCGCTTTGCGATACAGCGTCAACGCATTGATCGATTTCGGCAATTCCACCCACAACAAAAAGCCCCCCATCGGCCGCGTCACTTTCGTGCCCGCGGGAAAATATTTGCAAATCGCTTGCGTCGTGAGCTGCACCTGCGTCGCGTAGGCTTTGCGAATGCGGCGCAAATAATGATCGTAACCGCCGTTGCTCAGCATCTCCGCAATCGCCATCTCCAGCAACGGCGCGGTCGCCATCGTATTCGTCAGCTTCAATCGCTCGACCTGCGTTTTGAATCTCCCCGGCGCGGTCCAGCCGATGCGATAACCCGCCGAAAGCGTTTTGGAAAATGACGAACACAGCAACACCAAACCGTTTTTGTCGAACGCTTTCACCGGCTTCGGGCGATCGGCGCCGTGATAAAGATCGCCGTAAATATCGTCTTCAATCAGCGGAATTTCGTGATGCGCGATCAGCTTCAGCAGTTGCTTTTTATTTTCCTCCGGCATGCAACAACCGAGCGGATTCTGAAACGTCGGCGTCAGCAGGCAGGCTTTCACCATGCGTTTCTTCATCGCGGCTTCCAGCGCTTCGAGGCTGATGCCGGTTTTGGGATCCGTGGCGATTTCCACGGCTTTCATTTTTAAGCTTTCGATAATCTGGAGAATGCCAAAATAAACCGGCGACTCCACCGCAATAGCACTACCCGGCTCGGCGACGGCGCGCAAACATAAATTCAACGCTTCCGTGCAGCCAAACGTCGTTATGATATCATTCTCGGCGAGATGATAGCCCCAATCCAGCGCGCGCCGCGAGATTTGATGCCGCAGCGATTGATTGCCCAGCGCGGATTGATACGTCACCCCGGCGTAATTCGTCCGCCGCAAAATCGCGCCGAGCGTGCGATTGAGCTTGCGGCTCGGCAGCAGCTCCAAACTCGGACAAGCCGCGCCGAATGGAACGATGTCCGGTTTCTCAATGGTTTCCTGAATTCTCATCACGAGATCGTCGACCGTCACGCGTGAAGCGGAGAGCGGCGGACGCGAGATCGCCGGCTCCGGCGGCAGCTCACGAAAGCGATGTCGAATATAATAACCCGATTGCGGGCGCGCCTCGATCACGCCGCGATCTTCCAGCAGCGCGTAGGCTTGCATCACCGTCGAAATGCTGACGCTGTGCTGCGCACTAAATCGCCGCACCGAAGGAATGCGCTCGCCCGGTCGCAGCGTGCCCTGCTCGATGAGGCCGGTGATTTGATGCGCAACTCGTTCGTAAAGATGATGATTGGCGTTCGTGGTTTGGGTCAGCATGGCGTTGCTCCGATTTTGAAACATTTGCGGTAAAAATCGTAAAATTGAATGACAGGGTTCTTGATGGGCAATACAGTTTACCTAATATAAACTGTTCCGGTCACAATTGCAAGTGACTGCATCTGTTCTGATAAAATTTATTTTGCTATATTTCCACAAGTTTTTCAATTATAGCAAAGACCCGGCTTAAACATTTTCGGAGAAATCGTTATGGCAGACCATGATTTGCGTTATCCCATCGGAAAATTTGATCTGAAAGGCGAAGCAACCGACGCCCAGCGTCCTGCCTTAATTCAACAGATTGCCGACACGCCGGCCAACTTGCGCGCCGCGGTCAAAGGTTTGAATGAGCAGCAGCTCGATACACCGTATCGTCCCGGCGGCTGGACGGTGCGGCAGGTCGTGCATCATGTGCCGGACAGTCACCTCAATTCTTACGTTCGCTTCAAGCTCGCCGTAACGGAACAACAGCCGACGATCAAGCCGTATGAACAAGCGCTCTGGGCCGAGCTTGTTGATGCCAGGACCGCGCCCATTGAAACCTCGTTGCTTCTCCTGGAAGCCCTGCACCAGCGCTGGGTCATGTTTTTGCAATCGCTCAAACCGGCAGATTTCGCGCGGACGTTGTTGCACCCGGAAAATGGCGTCATGAAAGTTGATACGCTGCTGCGTTTGTATGCATGGCATGGCCGCCATCACGTCGCGCACATCACCTCCCTGCGCGAACGCATGGGCTGGTAGCTTTCGGAGTGCGAAGCTTCAGCTTCGCAGTGCTAAAGTTCTGCACCTTGCCCGTCAATTTTTACAAATTCTATTTTTCAACGTGTTCGCCTCAGAAATTGTTGATCGGCTAATTCACACGCAACGAATCGTTGAGCGGAATAATTATCATGAAAACCCTCGGCCTCATCGGCGGCATTGCCCCGGAATCAACCATCGCGTATTATCGCCTGCTCATTGCTTCCTATCGTCAAAAGCAGCCTGATGGAAATTATCCGCCGCTCCTCATCAACAGCATCAATCTGAAAAAGATGCTGGGTATGATTGAAGCAAATGCTTTGGCAGACTTGACTGAATATTTATTGCGCGAAGTGCAGAGGCTTGCCAATGCCGGAGCCGATTTCGGTTTGCTGGCCTCCAATACGCCGCATATTGTTTTTGACGAATTGCGCCGCCAATCACCTATCCCGCTCCTCAGCATCGTCGAAGCGACTTGTGCAGCCGCTAAAGTTTTAGGATTAAAACGCCTTGGTTTATTCGGCACGCGCTTCACGATGCAAGCCCGATTCTATCCGGAGGTGTTTGCGCGCGACGGAATTATTTTAGTAACGCCGAACCGCACCGAACAGGATTATATCCACGACATCTACATGCGCGAATTGATCAATGGGATTTTTCTGCCGGAAACGCGTGAACGATTGTTGCAGATTATTGAGCGCTTGAAAAATGAAGAAAATATTCATGGCCTGATTTTAGGCGGAACGGAATTGCCATTGATTTTGCGCGATGAAACTTACAACAAAATTCCATTGTTAGACACCACCAAAATTCACGTCGAGCAGGCCGTAACCCGGCTTTTATCATTGTAATCATAGCGCGTCGAGGAATAAATTTGTCAATTAAATGTTTCATTCAATATGAACTCTAAAAAATTACTCACCAGGCTATTCATTATGTCTGCGGCAATGCTGATGATCTCAGCTTGCACACGCACTCGCGAGGAGTCCACAATGGCTGAAAAAGACATGGTTGCCGGCGATGTCAATCCCAAAATCGAAAGACTCGAGAAATCGCACCCCGAGTGGCGGCAATTGCTGACGCCGGAGCAGTACGGCGTGCTCTTCGAGGAAGACACCGAATACCCGCACTCAAGCCCGCTGAATCGCGAGAAGCGGGAGGGCACGTTTATTTGCGCGGCCTGCTATCTGCCGCTGTTTTCTTCGAGCGCGAAATTTGAAAGCGGCACGGGCTGGCCGAGTTTTTTTCAGCCGCTCACCGGGCATGTCGGCACCACAACAGATTACAAATTGTTGATGCCGCGCACCGAGTATCATTGCATTCGTTGCGGCGGACACCAGGGTCATGTGTTCGATGACGGCCCGGCACCGACCGGACAGCGTTATTGCAATAACGGCGTGGCGCTGAAATTTGTGCCGGAAGGTGAGGCGCTGCCGCATTTAAGAAATTGAAAATTTGAAATTGAGAATTTTCAATTTAAAATTTTTATAAGGACCAATCTGATGAATATGTTCGCCATTATTGCTGCGTTATTGCTGTCTGCCTGCCAGGGTTCCGAACCGCGTGAGTCCGAGGCCAAAGCGGCCACGGCCAATCCGGTTGATCCCAAAGACCTTGCGACGGCAACTTTTGCCGGCGGCTGTTTCTGGTGCATGGAACCGCCGTTTGAAAAGCTGGTTGGCGTCGTTTCGGTGAGGTCAGGTTATACCGGCGGCCACAAACTCGATCCCACTTACGAAGAAGTGTCGGCGGGCGAAACCGGTCACGCCGAAGCGGTGCAGGCGGTTTACGATTCAACGCAGATCAGCTACGAGCAGCTTTTGTACGTGTTTTGGCGGAACATTGATCCGTTGGCGGCAAATCGCCAATTCTGTGATAGCGGCATGCAATATCGTTCGGCGATTTTCCATCACCACGAAGAGCAAAAACGTCTGGCCGAAGGGTCGAAAATGAAATTAGAGCAAACGCGAAAGTTCGATCGGCCCATCGTCACGGAAATCGCAGCGGCCGGCAAATTTTATCCGGCCGAGGAATATCATCAGGACTTTTACAAAAAGAACTCGTTTCATTATAAAACGTATCGCGCGGGCTGCGGACGGGATCGGCGGCTCAAAGAACTCTGGGGTGATGAGCATTAATGGAAACTTTGAAAGTCGATCTCGGCAGCCGCAGTTATCCGATTTTTATCGGCGCCGCTACCCTCGCCCAATTGGGGGAACTGCTCAAACTCTACAAAACCGGCGAGCGTTTTGTCGTTATCACCAACCCTGTCGTTGATCGCCACTATGGCGAAAAAATTTTGGCGAGTCTGCGGGCGGCGAAATTGCACGTTGACAAAGTCATCGTGGCCGACGGCGAACGCTACAAAAATTTGAAAACTTTGGAACGCATCATCGGGGAGATGCTCAAGCTCGGTTGTGATCGGCAAACCGCCATCATTGCGCTGGGCGGCGGCGTGATTGGTGATATCGGCGGTTTCGCCGCGGCCACTTTTATGCGGGGTGTTGAATTTGTCCAGGTGCCGACGACTTTGCTGGCGCAGGTGGATGCAAGCATCGGCGGCAAAGTCGGCGTCAATCATGCCCGCGGCAAAAACATGATCGGCGCTTTTCACCAGCCTCGCCTCGTTTGGATCGACACGGCGACGCTGAACACATTGCCACCGCGTGAAATCGTCTGCGGCCTCGCCGAAATCGTCAAACATGCGCTCATTCGCGACCGTGAGTATTTTACCTATCTTGAAACACATCTAACGAAATTGTTACAGCTTGATCCAGAGGCGCTGGCCAAAACCATTCACCGCAGTTGCGCCATTAAAGCAGAAATCGTCAAAAATGATGAACGGGAGTCCAATCAGCGGGCGTTATTGAACTTCGGGCACACCGTTGGTCACGCTCTCGAAGCGGCAACCGATTATCGCAGCCTGCGCCACGGTGAAGCCGTTCTGCTTGGCATGTTAATTGAGGCCTGGCTTTCGCGTGAAGCCGGGCTTTTAGCTGACGATACGTTCACACATATTAAAAGATTTTTACAAATTTTTCCGCTAAAAGTCCGCCTGGACGGTATTGATTTTGCAATGGTGGAGCATAGCATGTCTCTTGATAAAAAGGTGCGACAGGGACAGCTTCGTATGGTATTGTTGCGTGAAATCGGCGACGCCGTTCTCACGGCAAGCTGGCCGCGCGAAAAATTGCAGCCGGCGATTCAGTATGGGCTGGAATGTTGGCGGTCCAATACGTAAAATGTAATGCGTAAGTTTGCGCTTTGCGTTTTACGAATCACGTTTTACGAATTACGCCGATCGTTAAGCGCAGAAGTTGAACGCATCGTTCTTTGAAAAAGGGCCGGGTGTTTCATTGTGCAACCACGGTTCAGTTGGCGACAGTTCCAGCGGATTTTAAACGTTGAATCGCCTCACGGCGCGAGGCCTGCAGGCGCGCCAAGTTGTTTGAAAGCCTGTGTTTGTGCGGAGAGGAAAAAATCTGCCCGCTACTGGCATAAGGTTTGTCAAAGAAAAGTTTGTTCGGCCGATAAAAATTTTTCCGAAACAGATCAAATTTATCGACACAGGATAACAAACACTTATGAAAGAATTGTTATATTTTTCTTTTGCGGATTTGATGGCCCGCGTGGAATATCATCAGGAAGCCAATTCCCTGCGCTATGCGACCCACCGAAAAATGGCTCACGGCGAACGCGTCGTGGTCGAGCAATATATCCTGACGAACCTAGCGCCCAAAACCGACTATTACAAAAGACAACCGGCCATGTTCATCTACATCGGCCTGGAGGCGCAACTGGTCAAAGAGCTGAATTTGTTTCATTTAAAAAATACGCTGAAGACGCTGGTGGAAAAAGAAAAAGACGTTAAAAGCTCGGTGGACGGCCTGATCAACCAGTCGATGCAAAATTATTATTTCGAACAAATCGGCGATACAATTTTGGATGCACGGCGTGAAATCCAAAACGCGGATGTCTGCCGCACGGATGAACAGCTTGAGCAGCTTAAAATAAAATTAGACGAACTGGTCAAGGCTTATAACGCGTACTCTGATCAAAAAATAACCATTAATGAAATCATTCCCTCGGAGTTGAAATCATACTTCGGCATGACGACGGAAGCGGCTTTTTTTGTCGAGGCGCCGGAGGTGCGCGCCGATGCCGGCGCCAGGTTTTAACCGAGGCGGCTTGAAAAGATTCGAGCCGACTTATTCAGCAACCGGATTGCATTTAAATCCGCAAGAAACGCCCCAAGGGGCAAGGAAGCTCTTTAGAGGAGTGCAGTATGAAAAAGCAATGTTTTTCCATCATCATTTCGGCGGTGCTGGCCGGGATGAGCGCAGGTTTGGACAGCACCGCGGCAATGGCGCAGGCGCGCTGGGGTTTTGGCGCCGGCCCGAGCATCAATTCATTGTACGGCGATCTGAAGAAAACCCAATTCGGCATCGGCGGCGGCGGTTACCTCCTGCGGCGTTTTAACTCACATCTCGGTCTAACCGGTATCGTGAACTATGGCAAGCTTCCCTTCACCAAACCCGATACCATCAACAAAATTTCAAACACATTGTCGCCGAGTGCGCTGCGCGGCGATTTGCTTCTTGATTACGAGATTTCTTCGGGCGGCTTTCGACCCTACGTCGGATTTGGTGTCGGCGGCGTGAATTATAAAGTGACTAGTAAGATCAATGG
>Ga0247727_10013285_pt1 | contig 13918 bp, 17 predicted proteins | sample WisWelCaveWW1625_FD_202498 | JGI IMG/M metagenome (GOLD analysis project Ga0247727, IMG submission 202498) | Biofilm microbial communities from Wishing Well Cave, Virginia, United States - WW16-25 | ecosystem: Environmental > Aquatic > Deep subsurface > Groundwater > Cave microbial mat | place... | reverse complement strand
ATAACGTTGCGATCGATGTGGAGTTGATTGCCCCGATTGCGATGACGGAGGGTTTGCGGTTTGCGATTCGGGAGGGTGGGCGGACCGTCGGCGCGGGCGTCATTAGCAAAATTATTAAATAAGCGCATGGATGAGTCTGGCTGAAAAACCATATTTTTGTGTATTTGTTATCCTGAACGCAGCGAAGAGTTGATACGATCATGCCGAATGCTAGAAAGTCGAGATTCTTCGGCTAACGCCTCAGAATGACTTTATTGGACAGATTCTGAGAAAACCCAAAAGAACGTCAAAAGGGAAATATGAGAGAAACCATTACACTGGCCTGCTTAGATTGTCAGCACCGCAATTACACAACAAAGAAAAACAAAAGGAACACGACGCAGAGACTTGAACTCTCAAAGTTTTGTAATACTTGCCGCAAGCACACGCCTCATAAGGAAGTCAAATAACCTCTTATGAAGTGAGCGGTGTATATCCATGCCTATCGATTTAGGGCTGAGCCCGATTTATTCCGCATTGCGCAGTAGATTGATGACGCTATGTATAGCGTGTCCTCTATTTTCTATGAAGGCCAGTAGCTCTAACGGCTAGAGCGGCGGTCTCCAAAACCGCATGTTGGGGGTTCGAATCCCTCCTGGCCTGCTTGGGTATGGAGCATCATGGTAAAAAAGTTTTATCAGAAAATTGTTGGTTTCCTGAAAGATGTCAGGGCGGAGTTATCGAAGGTGACGTTTCCCAATAAACAGGAAACCATGGGTTCCACAACGGTTGTGATTATCTTTACACTGATCGTTTCTGTGTTTTTATTTATCGTGGATTCGTTGCTTGTTCGTCTGCTGGGTCTTGTGGTCTAAGGTCGTGCAAAGTGTCAATCAGGAGGGGACTGTGGAAAGCATAGCGGAGATGGAAGGGAAAACCTTTCAAGATGCGTTGCAGCAAGAAGGGGAACAAAGCTCGAAGAACTGGTATGTGATTCGCACCTATGCGGGGGTAGAGACATGGGTGAAGGAACGCATTGAAGAAAGGGTTCAGGCAGAGCGTATGGAGGAATGGGTGGGTGAAATGTTGATCCCCACGGAGAAAGTCATCGAGATCAAAAACGGTAAGAAGCGGGTGGTGACCAAAAAATTATTTCCAGGTTATATCCTGGCGAATATGCAAATGAATGAGGCGTTGCAGGCCATGGTCAAGAGCACACCCAAAGTCTCCGGTTTTCTCGGGCATAATGCTCCAACACCCTTGACCACGCAGGAAGTGTCCGCGTTGTTTAAACAGGTCGATGAGGGGGCAAAACCCTCGCAGAAAAAATCGCAGTTTGAGGTGGGAAATCCTGTGCGCATTATCGATGGACCCTTTTTAGGGTTTGCCGCTGTGGTGGACGAAGTGAATTTGGCCCATGAACGACTGAAGGCAATGGTGAGTATCTTTGGACGTTCTACTCCGGTAGATCTGGCGTTTGGACAGGTGGAGAAAACGGGCTAAGCCAAGCAAGGGGCAGAGAAGCATGGGGTGGGTCGCTCAATAGGGGAGGGCAGAGCATGGCAAAGGAAATTAAGACGATCGTAAAGCTTCAAATTCCAGCGGGAAAGGCCAATCCGGCTCCTCCTGTAGGGCCGGCGCTTGGGCAACATGGTGTGAATATTATGGAATTCTGCAAAGCCTTTAATGCAAAAACGCAAGGGCAAGAGGAGACAATTTATCCGGTTCTGATCACGGTTTATACGGATCGCACCTTCACATTTGTAATGAAAAGTCCACCGGCCGCAGAGTTATTGAAAAAAGCCGCAGGGATTATCAAGGGTTCGGCCATACCCCATAAAGATAAGGTGGGAAAGGTGACACCGGCACAGGTTCTTGAAATCGCAAAAGTCAAAAAGGTGGATTTAAACGCGGTGGATATTGAAAGTGCTGCGCGGATTATTGCCGGAACCGCACGCAGCATGGGCATACAAGTCGAATCTCATTAAAAGGAGAAAGGAAGATGGGTAAAAAATACACCGCGGCGAAGGCAAAAATCGCTGCGAAACCCTATAACATGGAAGAGGCCGTGTCACTTCTACAGCAGGTTCGCTGTGCCAAATTCGATGAGAGTGTAGATATGGCCGTTCGTCTCGGCGTGGATCCCAAACAGTCGGATCAGATGGTTCGGGGATCGGTCTGCCTTCCCCATGGAACGGGGAGAAAAGTGCGGGTACTGGTTTTTGCCAAGGGGGAAAAAGAGAAAGAGGCGGTTGCGGCTGGGGCAGACTATGCCGGAGCGGAGAGTTTACTTGAGAAAATCCAAAATGGATGGATGGACTTCGAAGTGGCCATTGCTACTCCGGATATGATGGGTGCGGTGGGCAAGGTGGGTAAAATTCTTGGGCCACGCGGACTTATGCCCAACCCAAAAAGTGGAACCGTTACCTTTGATATCACGCGTGCCATTGAGGAGGTGCGGAAGGGAAGAGTGGAATATCGTATAGAAAAAGGGGCGATCGTGCATCTTGCAGTTGGACGTATCTCATTTCAGTCTGACAAGCTTTGTGAGAACGTCATGGCCGCAATCGAGGCCATTGTCAAGGCAAAACCCTCATCCGCAAAAGGGAAATACCTCAAAAGCATTACGCTTTCCTCAACGATGAGTCCAGGAATTGCGATTGATCCAAACAGCGTGATGGAGAAAGTAGCTGCGTAAACCCAGGGCGTCCTCTACCACAAACAGCGATATCCCGAGCGATGGACCGGGATCCCGTCAAAGTGGTAAGTCATCGCATGGGGTAAGTATGCATCTAGCGATAATTCACAAACTCGAGCGGGAGGTCGAAATCCTTCTCACGCAAGTGCCGCATCACCTCTTGCAATTCGTCTTTGCTTTTTGAAGAAACACGCAACTGGTCGCCTTGGATTTGTGTTTGAGCCTTCAGACGTAAATCACGGATAGATTGGCTGATGGCCTTGGCCTTTTCCGTAACAATCCCTTGTTGAAGCGTGATGCGCTGTCGAACGGTTCCGCCGAGGGCCTTCTCAATCGTCTCATAAATCAGTGACTTGAGTGAAACCCCACGTTTGATCAGCTTGGATTGGAGAATCTCCATAACGGCCTTGAGTTTATATTCATCATTTGAACAGATTTTGATTTCTTTTTCTTCCTCGAAAGTGACGCTACTTTGTGTGTCTTTCAGATCGAACCGTTGTCGAATTTCCTTGTGGGTTTGATCAATCGCATTCTTGACCTCCTGCAGGTTCACGCGCGAGACAATATCAAACGAACTCATATCTGCCATGTTCAGCCTCCTGTTATACACAGCGACATCAGGATAAACTACCGCGTGGAGTGCTCGAACGTCAAACCCGTTCGATTTCATATTGGAGGATGGATAATGCTGCGACTGCGGCCGTATCTGCACGCATGATGCGTGGCCCAAGCGATGCGATTTTAAATCCATGATCTTTTGCTGCACCCACTTCCGAAGGGTCGAAGCCTCCTTCCGGGCCAATGATCAGCGTTCCAGACCGAGGATGATCAAGAACGGCGGCATGAATGACGACTGCGCAGTTTGCAGGCTCTGCGCCTTCCCAGAAGCACAGCTGGAATCCTGGGTGTGTTTCGGAATCGTTGAGAAAATCTTCAAACGACTGTGGGGACTGAATCCGAGGTATGTTTGATCGGCCAACCTGCTGCGCGGCCTCAAGCGCGATGCTTTGCCATCGTTGTTGCTGATGTTCATGTCGGGAGAGCGGCGGACGGGCAATCGTGCGTTGGGTGATTAAAGGAACAAGGATTTGGACGCCCAGTTCAGTGGCCTTCTGCATTGCCCAGTCCATGGGGTCTCCTTTGAGCAAGGCGAGTCCCAGCCGAAGATTGCAGCGTATTTCTGGAAGCGGCGCTTCGTTGAGAAGGGTACAGATGAGGGGACGCGTAGATCGAACCACTGCCGTATAACCTCGCGTATCATCTGCAAAATGGAGGGTCTCTCCAATACCGCAGCGCAAGGCACCCTGTAGATGCCGCGCGAGCACGCCATCAATATGAATCGAGTTTTCTCGAACCTGATCCGAGCGAATGAAATAAACAGGCATGGGACGTAGGCAGACTGGTGCTACGCGGTCTGAGAGGGGGGCACAAACAGCGTGCCCACCGGATGATCTTGAAAGGCGTGTTGAAGAAAATCGGGGTTGCCCCCATTGAGAATCAGTGTGGCAATCCCATCATTCATGGCCTGCTTCGCGGTGTGAATCTTTGAGATCATTCCGCCCGTACCGCCCGAATCTCTTGTGCCCTTTGCCATGGCTTCGATCTCTGGGGTCATGGCAGAGACCTCTGTCAGCAAGGTCGCCGTAGGCTCCGTTCTCGGATCGGCCGTGTAAAGGCCGTCAACATCGGATAAGAGGATGAGCAATGTTGCCGCAACAAGCCGCGTTGCCACCAGACCGGCCAGATAATCGTTATCTCCCATACGGATTTCGTCGACCGCAACGGTGTCATTCTCATTGATGATCGGCAAAACCCCGTAACGAAGCAGGGTCAATAGCGTGCCCTGGGCATTGGCAAGGCGTTTGGGATGATCGATATCTTCTCGCGTTAAGAGGATCTGTGCGACTGTGATGCCAAATTCTGCAAAACATTTTTCGTAAATCCACATCAAGCGACTTTGCCCAACTGCGGCCGCGGCCTGTTTGATCGACAGATCTGATGACATCAGATTGTCTGAAACGAGAGGGGACACGCTTTTGTTTGCGCTGCGATGTAACGCCTCGCGGCCGCAAAGAATCGCCCCGGACGATACAATAAAAATCTCTCGTCCTTCGAATCGTAATGCGGCAATGGATGTGGCAAGATTGCGCACGCGTTCTTCATGGAGCCCTTCTGATTGCGATGCGATCACGTTGCTACCGATTTTGATGACGACGCGTTGATGATGCCGAAGGGATGGCCGAGCAGATTTTATGGCAAACAATGGAGCGCTGAACATCAGAGGGACCCTATGGCATACTTCTCGAATGCGGAAGGCATCGCCGTTTCATGGAGAGGGAAGGGCCGGTAGGCCGTTTGTACATGGCGGCCGAGCAGGTTCATCAGAGGGCGTATCCCCAAGCCCGTTGCCGCAGAAATCGCACTACAAGAAATGTGTTGGCGATGGCAATGGTATTTCAATCGCTCGACCTGTGCATGATCTGCAATATCGTTTTTTGTCAGGGCCACAATAAAGGGTTTTTCGGCCAGTGCCTGGCCGAAGGACGCCAATTCCGATCGCACAATGAGAAAATCACGCAGGGGATCTCCGTCCTGCGTTGAAACATCAATCAGATGAAGTAGAAGTGTGGTGCGCTCGATGTGTTTGAGAAAGCGGATACCTAAGCCACGACCTTCATGGGCACCCTCGATCAGACCCGGAATATCGGCCATGACGAAAGTGCGGTTCTCATGAGGCTTTCCCCAGCGCACGACACCGAGATGCGGCACGCGTGTTGTAAAAGGATAATCGGCGATTTTAGGATGTGCAGCAGATACCACAGAGATTAACGTGGATTTGCCGGCGTTGGGTAGCCCGACCAGACCGACATCTGCAAGTAGCTTCACAGAGAGGTTGAGCCACCGGGCTTCTCCGATTTCGCCAGGCTGGGCACTCATAGGCGCTTGATGGACTGAAGAACGAAAATGGTAATTGCCGCGTCCTCCCCGGCCTCCTCTCGCCACAATGTGAGGGAGATGGGGTGTAACCAAATCCGCAATAATATTGTCGCCGTCGCAGGCCACCGTTCCTAGCGGTACGGGAATAATAAGGTTCGGACTGTTCCGACCGGACCGGAGGCACTTCGCACCTGCCCCTGCAGAGCTTACGATGTAGTGCTGCCTACAGCGCAGATCAAACAGGGTAGAGATTTGAGGCGTGGCCTCAAGCATGACGTGACCGCCATCCCCGCCATCCCCGCCGTCAGGGCCTCCACGCGGCACAAATTTTTCTCTTCGGAAATGAACGGCGCCATCGCCTCCATCTCCAGCCTTGACATAAATCCTGGTTTCGTCGATAAACATTGCCCCTCTTCGGCACAAGAGGGTGGGGGTGGAACACAAAAATTATTTGGCTATCGTGAGGCGAGGCCCCTCAGGAGGGGTCCACATGAACGCGTTTTTTGTTTTGCCCAAAGGATTCAAATCGTACCTGTCCTGAGGCCGTAGCGTAGAGGGTGTCGTCTCGTCCAAGACCTACGTTTTTACCGGGATGAATGCGCGTGCCACGTTGCCGAACCAAGATGTTGCCTGCAAGAACAGACTCGCCGCCATATCGTTTGACACCCAGTCTCTTGGCATTGCTATCCCGGCCATTTCTTGAGGATCCTTGTGCTTTTGTATGTGCCATGAGAGATGATTTATTTCACGGGCACGTTGCTGAGAATATCCGTGATGAGGACTTGCGTGAACGCCTGACGATGTCCCTGGGTGCGGCGATAATTTTTTCTGCGTTTCTTTTTAAAGACGATCACTTTATGCGCACGTCCATGCGCCAAAATCCGCCCCCGAACCCCCTCCCCACCTTGCAAATCTGTGGAAAGACCTTGCGCATCTTGCAGCATCAGGACAGGGCGAAAGACAACCGCTTCCCCTACGGCCCCCGGGAGTTTCTCGACACGCAGCGCATCCCCGACACCCACGCAGTACTGCTTGCCTCCTGTTTGAATCACTGCCTGCATTCTCAACGCCCTTTCCTTGACCCAGACCACAATAGCACGAACGCAGGCCGGACTGTCAATTAAAACCCACCATGCAGTTAGCGCAGAGCGAGGTCATAGGCTCCGAATCTACCCGCAGACGGCGGCGCATCAGGCGCGTGACGCACCTCGGCATAGAGTGTGGTGGCTACGTTTGGCCATGTGAAGATCAGAGACGATGACAAGATCATTGTGTCATTTTTGGGGCAGGAAACACTGCATACCGTATCATAACGCACCGCGTTACGGTTGTCATTGGCAAGGCCCATGATCCTCTGTCCACTGGCATCCACAACCGACAAAAAGGTATCCGCGCCATTCGTCAAATTCGAAGTGACAAGATGATACGTCTCTCCCTGCCTCGCCTCAAAAGGAACGCGATCGACATCTTTCCCTCCCTCCATCGAATAAAGCGTGTGATGCTGCCGCTCGCCCACATCTAATTTCTTTTCTCCATCGGTTTCATAAGTGTCCGGAGAAAGTTCGATGTCGCGGCCTTTTAAAATTGTGGCCCAGAGTTCTCCATAAAGATCTCGCCCCATATGCAAGGCGATAAAGTGCTGATGGAAAGATTCGAGCGTTGCGGGTTTCCCCATACTGAGCAGGGCCTCCCAAATCGGGGCAAAGCCCAACTGCAATGTGTCATCATCACCGGCAGGACGATCAAAAACGTCCCAAAGTGTCGCTGCAACGGAAAGCTCGTTGGTGGTGTAGATCGCTCGCTCGGCGAGTGTGGGATGGCCCGGGGAAGTGGTCCGCTCAATCTCCCATGACAGGACGTCGTTGTCACTGACGTCAATATGCCGCGCATCGTTGCGCACCGCAGAGGAAAAGAAGGTTGCCCATCCTTCTGACCAGCTCAGGCGAATGTCTTGCGTATTGTCAAATAAAAAATGTACGCCTCCAGGAGAGGTGTCCGACGAAAAGTGTTGTAAGATAAAGTGTCCGTATTCATGGGCAATAACCGCATCGTCGTAGGCGTCTGAGTCACCCAAGCCACAGGCCGTTCCCCCGCCGCAGAGAAAAATCGCGTTGCGATCCAAATCGAAATGGGTTCCGAGCTCACCGCCCTTCTTCCAGTAAGCCACGACCCCAGGCGGGAGACAGGCCCCCGTTGCAGAGCCACATCCGCGCATCTGCTGCACCCATTCCGAAGATGCGAATAAGAGATCAAAAATATTAAACGCCCCTCCCGCCCCTGACGCACGCGCAATAATCTCTGGGACGAATGTGGCGGTTTGACTGTCGTCCATCCCTTTGGAGACCTGGGTATAGAGGGCATGACGCTCAATGTCGTTCCGGATTTCAATCTGAGTCGGATTCGTGCGCCTTGTTCTGGCCTTGACTTGGAGATAGATTCCCCCCCGTCGTTTTGAATTGTTGATCGGGGGAAAAGAAAACGCTCCCGCTTCATCGGTGGCTCCGGAGGCCACCGTCGTAAAACCGTCAATGGCGATAACGGAAATTCCGGCGTGGCGAATCGGCTTGCGGATAATTTCTCCTGTCAAGCCATGCAGCGTGGCCGGCCGATCTTCATAAAAAGCCGATCCAGAGAGCGTCAGATTCGTAGCCCCTGGGTTGGGACTCATCACCCCAACCGTCGCAGTCGCCCTCAGAGTGCCGGACGAGGCCACAATGGAGGTCATCCCGACGCGAACACCGGTCACGCGACCTGCTGAATCCACCTTGGCAATCGAGGGATCACGAGAGGTAAAAACCACACCCTCTCGATCGAAAGAAAGCGTGAGCGCCTTCCCCTGGATAAGATTAAAACGTGCAGGCGAGAGATGAATGCCCTCTGGTCCTGAGTCGCCAGAACCTCCGCCTCCTCCGCAGGCGGCTGCAATCATGATAAAAAAACCGACGGCGAGTGCCCGCACTATTCTGCTTCATACTCAAGAAGCACGTCTCCCTCCCCATCTGTAAGGCGGGAAAGGGGTTCTACAGGAATAACAGGATCGCGCACTAAAGCGACCTGTTGTGTGAGCGTGCCCCATTGGGAAGAACGCAATGTGGCTTGCCCGATGATATCGCCCAAGACTTCCGTGGCCGCATGAATGCGTAGCGTAATTTCACGGCGTTCTCCTTTTGAGAGCTTGCCGATCCAGTGATCGATGCCTTCTATTTTTTTTACAGTTTGAGGCAGATTCAGCGTCAGCAGGACCTCATCGGCATCGATACGCGAGACGACGCGCAGGGTAAGCTGTCGTTGATGGCCTGCCCCCTCTGTGGCCATTATAGAAAGCTCGAGCGGAGGTTGTGGCTGCACCGCAGAGGCAACCGCAGGAAGGAATACCGTGAGGAGTAGGCCCACCCACACAGGGCACGCAAGAAAATTGATATGCGGTCTGAAGACAACATTCATTGTATGCTGACCGTCTGACCCCTCTTGTAACGGTTGCATCGTAGCAAGATAGAAAAATCGCGTCAAACCGATTTTTGGGCTTTGCCGTGGCCTGTCCCTCACCTCCGGCGCGCGGATAAAAAAGCGACAATCTGCTGAGCTTCCGAATCGGTCAATGGCACGCGTTTGAATTTCTCCATATTCTCTCGCATGCGCTCGACCACCTTTGGCCATTCGGATGCCGTGTGTTCGGATGGATGCGGCAAGGCATGACACTGGGTGCATCGCTCCCTAAAAAGGCGGGATTGCGGGGTGCTCTCCTGTATCAATTTTTCTGGCGCTGCCTGAAACGCATATTTCTTTAAATAATCGACCATACGCGCATAGTCTTTTTCTATAGGCACATAGAGGGATTTTGTGCCCGCACTGAAGGTCTTGCGACGGATCAGCCGGTCTATCATGCGATAGGCAATGGCCGGCCATTCTGCTGCCGCATGCATTTTGGGATTGGGCAGATCGTGGCACTGCGTGCAGGTCCGAATAAAAATACGGGCCTCTGTGGAAAGAGTGTCCGACAACATCTCCGCACGAAAACCCGAGGGTGGAGGAAGGGGTGTCGACGTGATCTCTGGGGGCGCATCGGGTACCCCGATGATCCAGACCATCAATATCGTCGCGGCACTGAGGCAGACCACGCCACAGACGAGGAATAAATTTTTTCTCATCACATGCTTGTCTTACGAAGTCAGAGCGCATGACACTGCATGATCGTGCAGTGCGAGGATCGTCGGATGCGATCCACAGAGCGGGCAGTCTGGGTTTTTGGGAATCTTGACAGAACGAAACGTCATCTCCAGGGCATCATAAATCATCAGCCTACCCGCAAGACTCTTTCCAATGCCCAGAATTTCTTTGAGGGCCTCCATCGCCTGCAAGGTGCCAATCGTACCGGCCAATACGCCCAAAACGCCTGCTTCCTGACAGCTCGGCGCCATACCGGCCGGAGGGGGTTCCCCATAGAGACACCGATAGCAAGGTTTTGTGCCATCCCTGTCATGGGGCTTGAGCGTCGTTAACTGGCCCTCAAACCGAAAGATGCTGCCAGAGATCAGCGTCTTCTTTTGAAAATAGGCCGCATCATTGATCAGAAATCGTGTGGCAAAATTATCTGACCCATCGAGAATCATCTCGTAATTTTCGATCAATCGGCCGATATTTTCTGCGGTGAGTCGCTCGACATAAGGAATGACCTCGACTTCTGGATTGACGCGTTTGAGCGTTTCACAAGCCGATTGTGCTTTCGAATGAGAGAGGCGAGAGGTATCATGAAGAATCTGACGCTGGAGATTGGATAAATCGACGATATCGTCGTCGGCAATTCCGAGGGTGCCCACACCTGCTGCGGCAAGATAAAGTGCTGCGGGAGAGCCGAGTCCCCCGGCACCGACGAGAAATACGCGCGCCGAAGCAATTTTGCGTTGTCCCTTTCCCCCCACATCAGGAAGGAGCATCTGCCGGCTATATCTCTGAAGTTGCGTCTCTGTAAATGGTATCATGACGTGCTCTCACCGCTTGCGTCTTCTGTGCCAGCGGATGAGTCCAATCCCTAAAATTGAGAGTGGTAATAAAATCACAGAGATCGCAAAAAAAGCCTCGCTTTGCCGCCGGGACAGTAAAAGTGTTGATGTCTCCGCAGGACGCGGGCGAATCGAGATCAAGTCTTTTTCTTCCGCAAGCCAACTCACCACATTCTGAAATAAGTCGCCGTTGCCTGCGGAACGCGCAAACGCGTTGGTGGGAAAATCAGAATCTCCGAAAATCACCAGTCGGGGGACAGGACTCGTCGGAGTCAGCGGATTTCCCTGGACCACGGCCCCAAGGGTCAGCGGGCCGCGCGTATCTTTTTCCGGATTAATCGTAATTTCATCCTGCGGTGTCGTACTCCATGTGCCTGCAGAGGTTACAACTAGAGGCTTGAAGCTCGGAGTGCTGCCCGTCTCCTTTTCTTGGATGGGCAAAAGAGAGCGCGCAAGCGGGTAAAACGTTGCCAACGCAAATTTGCGTGTGATCGCGTGATCCGGATAGCTACTCTTGCCAGGAACGACCACTGGAAACACGCCACCCAGGGTTGAGGCTGGGTCCACGATGATGTCGTTTTTGATCTGCACGTTCCATGCGGACAACAGAGGCTCAAGTTGGGCAGGCATCGCGGGGTCCCATAAGAGAAAAAGCCGCCCTCCTGCGAACAGGTAATCTGAGATTTTTTGGCGTTCCGGATCAGTGAAAGCGCTTTGCGGGCCGGCAATGATCACGACGGATGCATCTTTTGGAATGGCTGCCGACAACAAAAACAGCGTATGGACGACAAACCCCTGATCCGAAAGCGCAGCCTTCATCGCAGAATACCCAGAACGTTCTGTATCATCCAGGGCATGTTCTCCATGTCCTTCAACGAAATAGAGCGCCTTGCGCTTGCCGCGACTGAGACGAATCAATGCCGTGGTGACCTCCTGTTCGCTGGGTTCTGTGATCTTTGCCGTCTCTGACCCGGAGATCAGCACCATGGACGCTTCGGCAATCTTGTGCTGCTGGGCAAGATCGGGTTTCTTGTCGGGATCGATCATCTCATATTGAATTTTTGAGGATGCAACACTGTAATTTTCGAGCAGGTCCCGCACACTGTTTGTCGCGTTACCGCGTTCCGGGAAGAAAGCAAGAATTTTGACGTCTTGCTTTAATTGTTTCAGCAGCGCGATTGTCTCGGGCGAGAGCGTGAAAGCGCCAGAAGACGATAAATCCCAACGCAGCGGATGACGCGACGCGATAAAATTCAAAATACCCAGCAAAAAGATAAAGAGAACGGTCATGAGGATATTCGTGGCATGCAAGCGTGTGGAACGCTTCCTGGAGAAACCCTTAAAGGTCTCGAAATGACCGATGAAAAATACAATGAGATGAACGGCGCCCAACGCCAATAGCGTCGTCTGGGGCCACAGGCGTTCTGGCAGGGCGATATAGACGGCAATTCCGGAAACAATCAGAATCGCGCCTATCCATCCGGCAACCCGTATCATTGGGGGGGAGAGATTCATCTCAGGCTCCCCTCTGGGAGGAGACCGCACGATGTGCCAAAAACAGCCCCAGAAGCGTGATTGAAATAAAATAGACAAGGTCGCTGGTATCAATCAGGCCCTTCATGAGGTCTTCGACATGTTCTACAACGCTTAAATGACGTATGGCCGCACCGACAGGGCTCTCGGCATCGGGAGGCGATGCGGAACCCGACAACCAAAAACCAATCAGCATACCAAACGAAATCAGGGCGGCAACGATCTGGTTTTCGGTCAAGGCCGAGGCAAACAATCCGGTGGCTAAAAACATGCTTCCGATCAAAATCAATCCAAGATACGCCGCCATCAGCGGTTTTGCGGTCAATGTCGTTATCCACCCCAAACCCAAAGGCAGGTGCAGGGTAAGCCCTAGCATCAACATGTAAATGACCATCGCCGCGATAAACTTTCCAAGTATGACTTCCATCACGGTCACCGGAGCCGATAACAACAGTTCATCGGTGCGTGTCTTCTTCTCTTCGGAGAGTAGCCGCATGGTCACGAGCGGCATGATAAACATCAAAATGACTACGGCATTCATCAACGTGGGGAAAAACACCATGCTGTGTAGATTGATCGAGGGGAGATTACCCTGAAAGCGCATCATCTGCGCGGAGACAGAGGAATAAAAAACAGTTTGCGCGTAGAACATATAATCGACAATCACCAAGAACACGGCCGTGATGACATAGACAATCGGCGAGACGAAATACAGGCGAAGCTCTTTGCCAATCAAAGTGGTGAGATTTTTCATACGATCTCCGCGCGTTCAGATCCGGCGCGGCCGTCTGTTTCTTCCTGCGTTGTCAATTGTAAAAATACGTCTTCGAGACTTTCGGCCACGGGTTGCATTTGCAGTAGTCCGAAACCCTGTTCAATCACCCGTCTGGCCAAAGCCTCTCGCACATCGGTGCCCATTGCGGACTCGACGACCCAAACGGATTCTCCGGCAATCGCAGGTGAAGTCTCCGAATGTTGCAACGAGACATGTGTCACGCCTGGCAGATTCAAAAAAGCATCGGTTGGAGTGGAATCGCCATGTCGGACGCGCAACAGTGTTCTTTCTGATTTTCTCATTTGCGCGGTCAGCCGCTCGATCGTATCAATGGCCACGATACGGCCTCGATTGATAATCACCGCCTTCTCACAGGTGGCCGTAGCCTCCGGCAGAATATGTGTGGAGAGAATGACGGTATGTTCTCCGCCAAACGTCTGGATCAGCTTCCGGATTTCGATAATCTGATTGGGGTCGAGGCCCACGGTGGGCTCGTCAAGGATCAGAATCTCCGGGGTATGAATCATGGCCTGGGCCAACCCCACCCTTTGGCGGTATCCGCGCGAAAGATGGGCAATCAAACAGGTGGCCACAGCGGTGAGTCCACATTTTTCAAGAATCGCAAAACGTGCAGACGTCAGTGCAGCACTACGCAGGCCGCGAATACGCCCGAAGAATGTCAGATATTCGTTCACGGTCATCTCGGTGTAGAGCGGCGGGGTGTCAGGCAGATATCCGATGCGACGTTTGACCTCGAGGGGCTGATCAAAAACATTAAAACCCGCAACCGAGACATTTCCGTCGGTCGCAGGGATGAGCCCTGCAAGAATGCGCATGGTGGTGGTCTTGCCTGCCCCATTGGGACCGAGAAAGGCCACAATCTCGCCACGCGCAACCGTAAAACTAATTTGGTCGAGTGCGACGACCTCACCGTACCGCTTCGATAGGTTCTTAACGTCGATCACGGCGTGTTTGAAGGCTTAAGGGAAACGGTGT
>Ga0247727_10013284_pt1 | contig 13921 bp, 11 predicted proteins | sample WisWelCaveWW1625_FD_202498 | JGI IMG/M metagenome (GOLD analysis project Ga0247727, IMG submission 202498) | Biofilm microbial communities from Wishing Well Cave, Virginia, United States - WW16-25 | ecosystem: Environmental > Aquatic > Deep subsurface > Groundwater > Cave microbial mat | place... | reverse complement strand
CTGATCTCGGAACACATCCCCCGGCGCGGGGACCGAGTAGCCCCGGTTTCGAGACTCATCTTGCGAAAACGCCTCGCCCGGTACCAGCTCCATGGCGATGAAGTCCACACCATCCGCCGTGTCTATGTCGTGGACCGTTATGATATTGGGATGGTCGAGGGCGGAAGCAGCCTGGGCCTCCTGCACGAAGCGCCTGCGGCGGCCGGGATCCGTCACTGCGTTGGCGCGCTGCCCAGCTTCTCCAGGACCTTGTAGTGCGCGATGGTTCGGCCGATCATCGGCCGGCGCCGCCTCTCAGTGAATAGTCCGCGTCTTGCGGTTCATGTAGTCCATCAGCAGGTATTGTCCCAGGTTGTACGGCGTGGTGAAGTAGGCTTTCCCCTTGCAGATCTCGGTGACCTTCTGCACGAACTGCACCAGCCCGTAGTCGCTGGCCAGCATGAAGGTGTTGATCAGGATTCCCTGGCGCGTGCACTTGTGGACCTCTTCGAGGGTGCGCGACACCACCAGCGGGTCCAGGCCGAAGGCGTTCTTGTAGATGCGGCCGTCGTCGAGCGTCAGCGCCGAGGGTTTGCCGTCGGTGATCATGATGATCTGGCGCATGTCCTTGCGCTGGCGGGTCAGGATCCGCTGGGCCAGCAGCAGTCCCTCGCGGGTGTTGGTGTAGAAGGGCCCCACCTGGACGCGGGCGAGCTGGGAGAGCGGCACCTCCTCGGCCGAATCGTGGAACAGCACCAGGTGCAGGCTGTCGCCCGGGTACTGCACGCGAATCAGGTGGGAGAGCGCCAGCGCCACCTTCTTGGCCGGGGTGAAGCGGTCTTCCCCATAGAGGATCATGCTGTGGCTGCAGTCGAGCATCAGCACGGTGGCGCAGGAGGACTGGTATTCCGCCTGCCGCACCATCAGGTCGCTGTACTCCATCTGGAGCGGCATCTTTAGCCCCTCGCGCTGGATGGCGTTGGACAGCGTTTCGCTGATGTCGAGGTTCAGCGCGTCGCCGAACTCGTAGCGCTTGGCGGCGCCGGAGGTTTCAATCCCGGTCGCGAGGTCGCGCGTGTCGTGGCGCCCGAAGCTCGCTTTTCCAAGCGATGCGAGCAGGTCTTTCAGCGTCTTGAAGCCCAGGAAATCGAGCCCCTTGTCGGTGAGCTCGAACCGGACGCGGCTCTCACGGTTCTGACCCGCTCCGCCTTCCGGATTCATCGTCACCTGCCGCTGGCCCTCCGGGCCGGGCTCGCTGATCGAGACGTAGCCCTCCTCGGCCAGCCTCTCCACCAGGCTGTCGAGCAGCTTCTCGATCTGCTCGGGCGGCATCGCCTGGAGCTTTTCCATCATCTGCTTCAGGCTCTCATCGCTGAACAGGCTTCCGTTCTCGAGCGCCTCCCGAATGGCTTCCTTCAGCTCGTCGAGCGTCTGCGGCCCCATCTCGAAGAACCGCATGTACTGCCGCTCGAAGCCGCTCTGCAACAGGAAGTCCGACAGCGCCCGCAGCAGGTCCTCGGCGCTGAGTCCGAAATCGTCGCCGGTAAACCGGGAGTAGCGTGTGAACTTCATAGGGGAATCATTCTAGGTCTCTGACCCCGTGACATCGTGCTTTCACTTGGACCGCTCCCTTCGGTGGCGGCTCGGAACCGGCGCCGCTGATTTCGCGGCAGTTGCTGAGCCGCGACCGTAGGGAGCGGTTGCAGGAAGTCATGAGACCTAGTTGTACTGCCGGCGCGTCCCCCGCGGCGGGAAGTCGTCGTGGTCGCGGGTGTCGCGCTTCTTCTCCTCGGCGGTGTAACCGACCTCATCGTTGCGGCTGATGCGGCGGTGGGCGTAGAGGCCGTCCAGCACGAATTCGGCGGCCGAAGCCTTCACCGCCGGGTCGTCGGGCAGCCCCGTGTCGAGCCGCGCAGCCACCTCCATCAATCCCTGAATCGGCTCCAGCTCCGCGGCCAGCTCGGCGGCCGGCTGCGCGTCGCGGATCTTGAGCGTGCCCCCCATATCGAACCACTGCACGATGCGCGACACGTTGACGCCTTCGAAGTGCCGCGTGTAGACGCGTCCCACCGCAGCCTTGATCAGCTCGCGGGCCACGGCGTCGGCGCCCTTCAACTCGCCCTCGTACTCGAGCTCCAGTTTTCCGGTCAGCGACGGCAGCGCCGCGTAGACGTCGCTCACCCGCGGCGCCACCAGCGCCTCCTTATTCCGGATGGCCCGCCGCTCGGCGTTCGACAGCACGTTTTCCAGGCAGGTGATCGGCAGCCGCTGCGACACGCCGCTGCGCTTGTCGATCCGCTTGTCCTCGCGCGCCAGAAAGGCGATGGACTCGATCACCTCCACCACGTACCGGGGCATGCATACCTTCCCCCGCGCGTTCCGCTCCAGCCACGCCTCCTGCTCCGTGATCTGCATTCCGTGCTCGAGCGTGGCCGGGTAGTGCGTCCGGATCTCGCTGCCGATGCGGTCCTTGAGCGGCGTGATGATTTTGCCGCGCGCCGTGTAGTCCTCCGGGTTGGCGGTGAACACCAGCAGCACGTCGAGCGGCAGCCGCACCGGGTACCCCTTGATCTGGACATCGCCCTCCTGCATGATGTTGAACAGCCCCACTTGAATCTTCCCCGCCAGGTCGGGCAGCTCGTTGATGGCGAAGATCCCGCGGTGGGCCCTTGGGAGCAGCCCGTAGTGGATGGTCAGCTCACTCGACAGGTCGAGTCCTCCGCGGGCCGCCTTGATCGGATCGAGGTCCCCGATCATGTCGGCGATGGTCACGTCGGGGGTGGCGAGCTTTTCCACGTATCGCTCCTCCGGCGTCCGGTAGGCGATGGCGGCTCGATCGCCCTGCTCGGCCAACAGCAGCCGGCACCGCTGGCAGATCGGCGCATAGGGGTTGTCGTGGACTTCGCACCCGGCCAGGTATGGCAGCTCGGGATCGAGCAGCTCCGTCAACGCCCGCAGCAGCCGCGTCTTGGCCTGGCCCCGCAGCCCCAGCAGGATGAAATGGTGCCGCGACAGGATGGCGTTGGTCACCTGCGGGATCACCGTGTCGTCGAAGCCGATAATCCCCGCAAACAGGCCCTCGCCGCGCTCCAGCCGGCACACCAGGTTCTGCCTCATCTCGTCCTTGACCGTTCGCCGCGTCAGGCGCTCCAGGCTGAACTCGCTTCCCCGCAGTTCGCCCAGCGTTCCCGGAAGGTGTGGTTTCACAGGGTCTCCCATTCGAAGCTCGGATGATTCCACGACACGCCGCCGTCGATGGTCACCGACTCGCCGTTGATGTAATCGGCATAGTCGGAGCAGAGGTACGCTGCCAGGTTGGCCAGCTCCTCGTGACGGCCGACCCGCCCCACCGGGATCCGCCGGTGAGCGCGTTCGGCCGCTCCCGGAGCCAGCATCAGGCGGGAACTCGCCCCTTCGGTAGGAAACGACCCCGGGGCCACGGCGTTCACATGAATATTGTAGCGCGCCCACTCCACCGCCAGCGTCCGCGTCATCGCCAGCACCCCCGCCTTGGCCGCGCACGAGTGCACCGTGCCCGGACTGGCGCCGGTCGCGTAGGTCGCCAGTATATTCAGGATACGCCCGTAGCCCCGGCTCTTCATCGGCTCGAGCGCCGCCCGCGCGCAGTAGAACGCGCCGTTCAGCACAATGTCCACCACCGCCCGCCAGCCGTTCGAGCTCAGCTTCTCGGCTGGGCACAGAAAGTTGCCCGCCGCGTTGTTGATCAGGATGTCCAGCCGCCCGTACTGGTCGAGCGTGCGCCGCACCATGTTCTCCACCTGCTCCGGAACCCGCACGTCGGTGGGGACCGCGAGCGCCTCCCCGCCCCCTTCGCGGATCTGGCGGCAGGCCGGCTCCAGGTGATCCGCGTCGCGGCTCGCCAGCGCCAGCTTCGCTCCCAGTTCACTGAACCGCAGCGCGAATGCGCGGCCCAGACCGGTGCCGCCTCCGGTGATGATGGCCACCCGATCCTGAAACACGCGATCCCTGAACATGAGCGCCCCCGGCGCCCTCATGATAGCCGAACAGCGCCGCAGCAATGTGTTATCTTTTTCTTGTGGACTTGCAGGTACACGTCCGCCGGCTGCAACAGGTCGGCCTGAACGCCTACGAGTCCCGCGCCTACCTCACCCTCATCGGCCACCCGCGATTCAAGGCCCTCGACCTGGCTGCGCGCGCCCACGTGCCCCGCCAGAAGATCTACGAGGTGCTCGGCAGCCTGGTGGAAAAAGGGTTCGCCCAGGTGGTTCACGGCAAAGCGAAGCTGTTCTCGGCGGTCGAGCCGCCGATGGCCTTGCAGGGCTACCTGTCGCGCCGCCGCGAGACCTTCGAGCGCGAGATGGACGACCGCCGGGGGGTGGCCGAGGCCCTCGGTCAGGATCTCCACGCCCTGTTTCTGGACGGCAGCCAGGACCGCGGGCCTCTCGACTACATCCGCATCGTCAACGAGTCCGGGCAGATCGCCGAGGAGTACCGCCGGCTGCTGGCCCGCAGCACGACCGAGTATCTGGAATTCTCGCGGCGGCCCTACGCAGTCGATCCGGTCTCGGAGCCGCGGGTGAAACAGGCGGTGGGGCGAGGCGCTCAGTGCCGGCTGATTTTCGAGACGCGCGACCTGGACGGCAACCACCGCAAGAACCTGCGCGCGCTGGCCAAGGCCGGCGCCGAGGTCCGCACCACTGACGAGCTGCCCTTGAAGCTGGCCCTGTTCGACGGCCGCTTCGGGATGATCGCCCTGACCGACCCCGTTCTCACGCGTCCCCAGATGACGGCCCTGGTGTTCGAGCACGACGCGCTCGGCGCGGCTCTGCGGCGCCTGTTTCAGGACCATTGGGACCGCTCCCGGCCCCTGTAACTACGGACGCTCCCCGGCCTCCAGCCGCCGGTCGATGCGCTCCGGCCTCCGCCAGCCTCCCGGTGGCCGCCGCCAGGCGCCGGGCCAGGGCCGCCGCATCGAGCCCCGCCACCTCTTGCTGAGCCGGCCCCTGTAACTACGGACGCTCCCCGGCCTCCAGCCGCCGGTCGATGCGCTCCACCACCTCCGGCAGCTCGGCCACGCTCTCGACCACGAAATGCGCTCCGGCCTCCGCCAGCCTCCCGGTGGCCGCCGCCAGGCGCCGGACCAGCGCCGCGGCATCGAGCCCCGCCACCTCTTGCTGAGATAAACCCATCTCGTTGCCGGTCTTGGCCACGCCGACCGTCCACATCCCCGCGTTCAGGCCCTCGGCAATGTCGGCCCGCGTGTCACCGATCTTCACGCAGGCCTCCATCGGATACACGCCCAGCTCCATCGCCGCCCGCAGCGCCATCCACGGAGCTGGCCGGCCGGCCGGCGCCTCATCGGCCGCAATGGTTACGTCGGGCTCGAAGCCGCGCCGCCGCGCCTCTTTCTCGAGCACCTGCATCATCTCCCGGCTGTAGCCGGTGGTGGTTCCGATCTTCATCCCCCGCCGGCGGAGGCCGGCCACGGTCTCGATCGTGCCCGGTATCAGCTCGGCGTAGCCGGGCAGGATCTCGATCTGCAGGGGAACAAACTCGCGGTACAGCGCCTCGATGTCCGCATCGGAGAAGGTCCGTCCGGGCAAGCCCTGCGCGATCTCGCGGACGTGATCCCGCTTGTCGAGCCCCATCGGCCCGCGCGCCTGCTCCATGGTGATGGGGATCCCCCGCCGCCGGAACAGCTCGACGAAGGCCATGGCCGGAGCGCGGCTCCCGTAGTCCACCGTCGTGCCCGCCCAGTCGAAGATGGCGGCGCGGAGTTTGCCGCGATAACACTGCCGAACCGCGAACTCTATCAACGGGAGAACGCCTCAAGGACCGGCCGCCCGATCCAGCCCTCCGGCGGCTGAAGGCCCAGAATGCGGGCGATGGTGGCCGCGGTGTCATAGGTATTGACGGGAGCGCGGATCTCCCGGCCGGGCGCGATTCCGGGCCCGTGGATGATCCAGGGAATCTCGATCTCGGCCATGGTGGGCCCCCCGTGCTTCTTCCCCACCCCGCCGTGATCCGCGGTCAGCAGCAGCACCGTGCTCTGGGACAGCTTCGCCTCCCGCAGCGCGTCGACCACCACGCCCGCCAGCCGATCGGCCTCCTCGACCGCCGCCAGGTACTGCGGCCCGCCGTGGCCGTGCTCGTGCCCAGCGTGGTCCACGTGATCGAGATGGATGAACAGCAGATCCGGCTTTGCGGCGTGCAGGAAGCGAACCGCTCGGTTGACGGTCTCGACCGGCCCCTTGGGATGCTCGATAGCGTTGGGCACGCCCTTTTCCACCAGCCGCCCGAAGCCTTCCCAGTCGTGGAACACCCCGATGACCGCCTTCGGGCGCTCCCGCCGCAGCAGTCCGAAGATGGTGGGAAAGATGCCGGCGCTCCCCACCACCACCGGCGCGATCTCGAACTTGTCGGGCATCCAATCGTTGGAGGTGACCCCGTGCTGCTCCGGTCCGGCCCCCATGATCATCGAGGCCCAGTTCGGACTGCTCGAAGTCGGCATCACCCCGCGGGCGCGAAAGGTCCACGCGCCGCTCGCGCGCAGCCGGTCGAAGTTGGGCGTCCTGGCCTTGCGGATTCCGTCCGGACTCAGCCCGTCGAAGCCGATGACGACTACGCGCTCGGCGGAAGCCATGCCGGCCAGCAGCAGGGCCGCAAGAATCAGGACCATGGCCGGTATTCTAGCCCACCAGCGGCCGCGGTGAATCTCAAAAGCTGTAGCGCACCGCAAAGATGGCGTGGGAATTGCGCCGATACTGTCCCAGAAAATCGTCCGCCGACCCCCGAATCCAGGTGAACCCGAGCGTCGTCCTCCAGTGCTGCCCGAAGGCCTGCGAGTACTCGACCCGCGTCCAGGCGCCGTTGCCGTTTTCGCGGACGGCAGCCTCCACGGCGATGCTGCGGTTGGTGTCGATGGTGTATCCGGCGCGCCCCAGAAACGCCCGGGTCAGGCCGCGGTCAGGCGCGAAGTCCAACCGGTTCCGGCGCGCGGTGACTGCTTCCCCCGCATAGCCTCCCACCAGGAACCACTCCCCGGCCTGGCGCTCGAGCTGCACCACGTACTGCACGTACTCATCGGCCTGCGGCGTGCTGCTTGAGAAATACGCCGCCTCGCCCTTCACCGTCAGCCACCGCAGCGGAACCGCCGCGTCCCCGCCGTACATGCGCATCCTCGGATAGAGGCGCGCCACCTCCACCCGCGGCGGCGCCGCCGAGAGCACCCGCGTCTCGAGCAGCGGCAGGTGGTTGAAGCCCTCATAGAAGGAGAGCGAATACTCGAGCCCCCGCCCGATGTGGTTCCACCGGACCCCGAGCTGCGGCCCGCCGGGAAACCGCGCCCCGCCGTCGCTGAGCTCGAGCCCCGGCGGCAGGTTTTCCGGAAGCACCACCCACCTCTGCGTCACGAGCGGCAACCGGCTGGGCGTCATCCGCGGCGCGTACACCGCCTCCCAGGTGTCGCCGCCGCGCTCGTAGCTCAGCCGCGCCGCCGTCACCGCCAGAAAGTCGTTGTCCACCACGCGCAGGAAATCGCGGGGCGCGAACCGGTCGGTCGGGTTCAGCACGTCGGCCTTCCCCCAGCGGATGAACTGCTTGCCCGCCTCCGCCGTCAGCCCGCCCCGGTGGTAGGTGAGGCTCAGCCGCCGCAGGGCCAGCGCCGGCGACTGGAGGGTGCGGTCCTGCCACGACAGGTTCCATTGCCGCTCCACCTGGCGATGGCTGTCGGTGCGGGCGTCGATCGCTCCGGCCACCCGCAGACCGGACCCAAGCTTGTAGGCCGCCTCGTACCGCAGCAATGCGTCGCCCACCGCCCGCCCGCTGTCCCCGGGAGCCTTCTGGGGGTAGGCGGCCAGCCGCATCTCGAGGTAGCCTCGCTGGGTGAAGTCCTGGGACAACGCCGGAGCGCTCACCATCGCCGCGCTCACCAGCGCCGCGCTCACCAGAAGCACCGGCCAGCGCGCGGCCCTACTCCCGCCGCATGGCCTGCAAAGTGAAAGCCTCATCCGGCAACGCCACGTTGTACTCGAGCTTCTCCAGCTTCAACACGGTACGGCTCTGCCTTCGCAGGTCGTGCATTCCCATCACCCGCGCCGTGGGCACCCCCTGGATGTTTTCGATCTGGGTGTAATCCAGCCGCCGGACCATCTGCTCCTGGACGTAGCTCTCGATGCGGGCGAAGGCGTAGTCGTCCTTTCGCACCCAAACCACCGAGCGGGAGTATTGCGATGTCTTGCTCTGCTTGGGCCGCGACTCCAGGCGCCAGCAGGCCGCGCCTTCCACGATCTCGTCGCCCAGCAGCCGGTAGTCGAACTGGTCGACATCGCGCTCCTCCAGATCCTCGAAGCTGAAGTCGGTGCCGAAAAACCGCGTGGCCCGGTCCTGCAGCGCGATGCGCCGCTCGCGGTTGATGGCCGGGGCCCACATCCACTGGTCCGACGCCCGGTCCGGGTGATTGACCACCAGCAGCGCCACCCCCTTCACCTCCGCCGGCGCGGTGAACCTCAGAACCGCCTTGCTGTTGCCGTGGGAGCCGATGCGCTCGTACCGCCAGCGCTTCTCGCTCGTCTTGCCGCTGCGCTGCATCACCTGCAGCGTGCCCTGGTAGCGCTGAGACCTGGTCTGGGTTCGCTTCTGCGCCTGCTCCACGATCTGCCGGGCGTCCTGAGCCTGCGAGGGCGTGAGCGCCAGGGAAAGCGAGAAGCACACAGCAGCGCCATTGATAGCAACCCTACTCATACTCCAGGGCCTCCACCAGGGAGCCGCGCACCGCCGCCTCGGCCGGCCACAGCGCCGAGAACAGCGCCGCCGCCAGGATCACCGGCCCCAGCGCCAGCGCGATCGCTCCCGGAAACTCGTAGTCGAAGCGCATGCCGCTGAAATCCCGCCGGGTCATCTCCAGCGTGTAGTAGAGGTTCACCGCGCCGAGCGCCAGCCCCAGCGCCACCCCGATGCATCCGATGCTCACCGCCTCGATCCACACCGTGTAGCGGATCTGCCGCCGCAGCCCCCCCACCGCCCGCAGCACCCCGATCTCCCGCCGCCGGTCGGTGATCGAGACCGTTAAGGTATTGACAATTCCCAGGACGGCCACCAGCACCGCCACCGCCACCTGCACGTAGGTGATGCCGAACCACTGGTCCACCACCCGCAGGATGTAGCCGCGCACCTCCTGGTTGGAAAGGACGAACAGGCGCCGCTCCGCGCCAAACTTCTCGAGGATCTGCCGCTTGGCATCCTGGGCATCCGCGCCCGGCTCAAGGTACACCCGGAACACGTTTACCGTATCGTCGCTCCACCACCTCTCGAACACCGCCTTGTCCATCAGCACCGAGCCCTGCTGGTCGGAAAAATCCCGGGTGATGCCCTCGATCGGCAGCCGCAGGACGCCCCCCGGCGTTGCCAGCTCCAGCGTGTCGCCGAGGGAAAGCCGTTGCAGCTCGGCCAGGTTCTCCGAGATGATCACCGCTTTGCCCTCCGCCGCCAGCCGGTACATCCGGTCGCGGTCCCCGGCGATGACGCGGGCCTTCACCTTGCGCGCCACCCGGGCGACCTCCACCGCCACCACCAGGATCGGCGTCTGCCGGAAGATCACCCGGGCCGTACGCACGCTCTGCACCATCTCGATGCCCGGCGCCTGCTCTAGATCCCGCGTCATCGACGACGGGAAGCGGAAGGTGCGATCGGCCAGCGTCTCGGTGCCGGTGATGAACAGATCCGGGTTCAGCGCCGCGTCCATCCAGTCCACGATGGGCCGGTAGCTGGTGCGCGCCACGCCCCCCATCCCGATCACCATGGCCACCGACAGCATCAGGGCCGCCACCGTGGCCGAGGTGCGGCGGGGGGACTGCAACAGGCTGTCGGCCGCCAGCGCCCCCTCCACCGGCCGGATCCACCGCAGCGCCGGACGCAGCGCCCGCGCCAGCCACACTGCCAGGGTCGGGGTGAGCAGCAGCGCCGCCGCCACGCTCAGCAGGTAGCCGGTATACAGAGCCACCGATGAGTCGCCCCCCATCAGTAGGCAGCCGATCGAGATGGCCGCCAGCGCCGCTGCCACCCTCCGCCGCGCGCGGTTCTCCCCGGCCGACAGCACCTGGTACTTCCCCTTCTGCAGCGCCTTCACGGGGTCCACCCGGGCGGCGTTGCGGGCCGGAATCCAGGCGGCGATCACGCTGGTCGCCACCCCGATCCCCATCGCCCCCAGAAGCAGCGCCGGGTCGGCGGAGATCTCCTGGGCCCGCTGCGTCACCCCGTAGGCCCCATGCAGCAGCGAGCCCATGTATCCCACAGCGCTCCGCGCCAGCAGGATCCCGAACCCCAGGCCCAGCCCGGCCCCGGCCAGTCCCGCCGCCACGCTCTCGCCCACGAACAGCGCCCGGACCTGCCCCTGCGTCGCCCCCAGCGCCCGCAGAATCCCGATCTCGGTCCGGCGCTCGGTCACCGCGATGGCGAAGGCGTTGTAGATGATGAACATGCCGATGAACAGCGCGAAGACGCTCGAGAGGTTCAGCGTCATCGTGTACACCCGCAGGACGGAGTCGAATTGGGCCGCCCGGCCCGCCGGCGGCTTCACCTGAAACCCGGGCCCCAGCGCCTTCTCGAGCGCGGCCTGGCATTGCTCGATCGCAACGCCGTCTCGCACCGCCACGTCGATGCGATCGAAGTGCCGCCCGCGGCCAAACACCTTCTGCGCCGCGTAGACGTCCATCACCGCCAGGTTGCCCCCGTAGGCGCTGGTGAGGCCCCCCGACCGCATAATGCCCCGCACCACGAACTGCTTGACCCCCTCAGCGGTCTCGAGCGGCAGCCGGCTCTGGATTCCGAGGCCGTTGCGCTCGGCGAACTCCCGCGTCACGATCAGCGAATCCGGCTGCGCCAAAAAGACGAGCGGATCGTCGACCACCTCCTGCTCGCCGTTCTCGAATTCGTACTCGCGCAGACCCTGGTCCCCGGTCATGTCCACGCCGAGGATCAGCAGGCTTCCTTGCCCCGTCCGGCCGGTGGACAACACCGCTTCGATCACCGGCGCCGCCACCCGCACCTCCGGAAGCGACTGCACCCGCTCCAGCACCGCTTCCTCGAAACCCGAGTCCCCGCTCCACACCTGGAGCTGGGTTCGACCGGCGATGCGGTCCACCGTCTGGTGAAAGGCGTGGAGCACCGACTGGTTGGCGGTGTGCATCCCCACCAGCACCGCCACCCCGAGCGCTATCCCGGCGACCGTCAGCGCCGTCCGCAGCACGTGCCGACGCGCGTACTGCCAACTGATGAGCCGCAGCAGTATCATCGCCGCCGGTCCTCCACCACCCGGCCGTCCCGCAGCGCCACCGTCCGCCCGCAGCTTTCCGACACCGCCACATCGTGGGTCACGATCAGGATCGTCGACCCCAGTTTCTGGTGCACATCGTGAATGAGCTTGAGGATGTCGGCGCCGGTGTGGGTGTCGAGGTTTCCGGTCGGTTCATCGGCCAGCAGGATCGGCGGGTACACCGACAGGGCCCGCGCGATCGCCACCCGCTGCCGCTCGCCTCCGGACAGCTCCTCGGGCAAGTGCTCGACGCGGCGGCCGAGGCCGACCAGCTCCAGCAGCTCCGCGGCCCGCTCCCGCACCTTCTTCGAACCCCACCCCCGCAGGTGCAGCGGCAGCGACACGTTCTCCTGGCAGCTCAGCGTCGGCAGCAGATTGAAGAACTGGAAAATGAACCCGATCTTGTCCCGCCGCACCCGGGTCAGATCGTCATCGGCCAACCGCCCCAACGCCTGCCCGTCGACCTCGACTTCGCCGCCGGTCGGCCGGTCGAGCCCCCCGATCAGGTTCAGCAGCGTCGACTTGCCCGACCCCGACGGGCCCACGATCGACACCATATCACCCCGTTCGACCATCAGGTCGACGCCATCCAGCGCCACCACGGCGCGCTTTCCGTCAAACCGCTTGGAAACCTGGCTGAGCCGGATCATTCCGAGGCAAGCTATAACTTCCAGCTTACCTTGGAACGAACTCGAACCGCTGTACCCGCCCCGCTACTGCACGGCGACCAGGACGGAGTTGCTTTCCACCCCGCTGTAATTCAACCGCACCGGAAGCAGCCCCACCACTGACGCCGGCGGCACGATGAGGTTCACCTGCCACACCCCCACCAGCCCCGGGGCGAGCCCGCTGAAGGCCACCTGGGCCAGTTGGGATCCCACCCAGGCCAGCGGCAGCGCCACGGTGTGGTAGAGCGGAACGCCGGAGGCCGGTGGAGGCTCCCCATCGGCCGGTGTCCCGCCCGCCGGCGTCACGCCGGTGCCGAACAGCGATATCGCCTCGCCGCGGCGCGCGGGCCGCGAGGACCCATTGCGGCTGCCGTTCTGGTTGATGGCGGCGGGAAACAGCGCCGGGCTCGGTTGGATGAGCGCCAGCCCCACCCCGCACACCGCCGCGCCGCACAGAACCTCGATCACCTGGTTCCCCGCCGCTTGCGCCGGCGCTTGAAAATTCACCTGGTAGGCGGAGGTGTACAGCAGCGGCGCGGGCCGGCCGCCCACCCGAACCTGGGTGCTATCGAGCAGAGTCGGCAGCGGCGCTCGAGTGGCCACCGCCGGCAGAGGCTCGCCGATTTCATTCCCATACAGTGTCCCCAGCGACCCGCCGGACAACGCCGTGGTCGCCCGGTCCGGAGTGGCCGCATTGGCCAGGACCAGCGTCGAGAGCAAGGAAACGTCGCCGGCCTGCGATCGCAGCAGCATCAGCCCGGACGGACTGGTGTCCGGGGTATCGACCCCGGCCTCGAACCGCACAAACCAGCCGGGGCCTTCCGGCCACCGCCATCGAAACACTCCCGTCGCGTCGGCCCAGTAGAGCCGGTCCTCGGCGTCGAAGGAGGGCTTCGGAAGGGTGTCGTAGCGGAAGGGTCCCGCCGGCCCCACCACCGACAGCGTCCCCTGCTGCCAGACGTACACGCCGCGGCTGTTAAAGCCCGGGGGCTCGGCGGCAAAGCGTCCGGCCGTGGTGGCCGCGAACGCCACCGTTCCCCGCTCGCTGATCGAAGCGTTGGAAAACGTCACGAAGGTCTGGGGCGGATGGTCGGGCACCCAGTCCCCGGCTTTCACCAGCAGGCGCACCGACGGACCTTCGGCCAGCCACACGCCGCTCACTACGGCGCCGTCCTGGGATTTTTCACCGAGGAAAACCACCTGCCCGGCATCATTGAGGGCGCCGCCGCCGGCCCGGATCCATTGCCCTGTCCCCGCAATCGCCACCACCCCGCCCGGCGTCCACAGCCACAGGCCGGCCGGCGACTCGATCAGCACCTGGCCCGAGTTGTTCAAGTCTGTAGCCAGACCCTCCGCCAGGATCTCGAGCCTCGCTCCCTGCAGCCGCAACACGAGGTCTCGCTCGCTGTCGGACCGCCGCGCCGACACCACCGTTGTGCCCGAATCATTCAGCAGCAGCCCGCGCAGGTTGGAGTAGACAAAAGGACCACCGGGCGCCGTCTGCTGGTCCTCGAGCAGCAGCGGCACAATCGCCGCGCCGTCGAGTTGGAACAGTCCGGTGCCGAGCGGCGCGCCGAAGGCCCTGGATCGCGCATATCGCCCCAGCAGCGCGATCTGTCCGCTGCGGTTCATCCTGGCAGAGACGACCGCGCGCAACTCCGCCTCGCCGCCGGCCAGCGGCAAGGGCTGCGGCATTTTCAGCAGGGGAGTCAGGTAGTAAGGACTCGCCACCTCGCCGGCGAGCGGCGTTCCCAGCAGAAACAACACCACCAGCCACAGCGCCATCTACCTGTTGATCGGCGCCGCAGCCCGAGGCCGTTAGTTACTTTCCGTCGCAAAATAGGACCCTCTACGCCACGCCAATCGAAGAGTGCAGGGTCGACTCGGTGCTAGAACATTCACTATTGATCCTGTTTCGAACTACCTGCATAATAGGGTATGACGCGACGCAAACAAGGACAACGAACGCTGTGGGAAGGCA
>Ga0247727_10013283_pt1 | contig 13923 bp, 9 predicted proteins | sample WisWelCaveWW1625_FD_202498 | JGI IMG/M metagenome (GOLD analysis project Ga0247727, IMG submission 202498) | Biofilm microbial communities from Wishing Well Cave, Virginia, United States - WW16-25 | ecosystem: Environmental > Aquatic > Deep subsurface > Groundwater > Cave microbial mat | place... | reverse complement strand
GCCTGAATCGTTCAACCCGATGAGTGGCGCTCCGTTCTGCATCGCCAAATCCATGATGCGACAGATTTTCTCGGCATGCGTTTCCGAAAGCGAGCCGCCAAAGACGGTGAAGTCCTGCGAGAAAATATAAACGAGGCGACCGTTAATTTTTCCATAGCCGGTGACAACACCATCGCCCGGGTATTTTTCTTTTTCTAAACCGAAATCCGTTGAGCGGTGAGTTACGAACGCACCGATTTCTTCAAAGCTGCCTTCATCCATAAGCAATTGAACCCGCTCGCGCGCGGTGAGCTTTCCTTTTTTGTGCTGCTGCTCGATGCGCTTTTTTCCACCGCCAAGCAACGATTCCTCATTCTTCTTCTGAAGTTCGGTTATTTTATTTTTCATGCGCTAAAAGTAATTCAAAAAAGATTCTCAAGTGTTTATCCCGATTACATGCGGGTTTCCGAAACTTTCATCGGGATATACCTCACACCAGGTTTATGAATTGTTCGGAAACCTGTTTGTGTTCGGTATAATTCGCTGCCGGATTCAGCCAACCGTTTAAACTGTTGTCTGTGAAGAATTAATTTCTTGTTTCAACTTCAAAATAATCTATTCCTTTTCTTATACTTGCAACTTGAAATCTGAAAACCTTTCACTCATCATGAATAAAAAATTTTCCGCCTTATTTTTATCAGCATCGCTGCTGTTTTTGATTCACGCCAACGCGCAGCACCCGCGCACCGCTGAAGCCGACCAGGTTTTCGCCAAAGGCGATTATTACGATGCCATTGACAAATATAAAGCGGCATACTCCAAGGAAAAAAACAAGGATGTCCGCGCTGAAATTATTTTCAAAACAGCCGAATGCTACCGCAAAGTGAACGATGCCAAAAACCAGGAAGTGTGGTACGACAAAGCCATTAAAGCCGGCTACAAAGACAACATCTCCATTCTGCGCCTTGCCGATGCGCTGAAGTTCCAGGGAAAATATGATGAAGCCATCGCAAAGTATAACGAATACACCAAGGCAGAGCCATCAGAAACCAAAGGTTCAGATGGAGCAGCCGCCTGCGAACAAGCGCAGAAATGGAAAGACCATCCCACGCGTCACCGCATCGATAATGTTTCTCCCATCAATACGCGCTATGCCGACTTCTGCGAAGTGTACGCCACACGCGACAGGCGGACACTGGTTTTTTGCTCTTCACGCCAGGAAGCCACAGGCAAGAATCCTGACGGAGGCACAGGAGAAAAATTCCAGGATTTGTTCACGGCACAGGTAGACAAGAAAGGAAAATGGAGTACCCCCACTCCAATGCCAGACCCACTTAACGGAGAAGTGAATGAAGGCGCTGCGTCTTTCGACAAGAAGGCGAATGAAATGTATTTCACGCGATGCGGTTTTGATAAGAACCACATATCACTCTGCGGAATTTTTTACACCAAGCGCAAAGGACAGACCTGGGAAATTCCGGTAGAGATAAAACTTGGTCCCGATTCATTTACTTACGGACACCCCACCCTCTCTTTGGATGGACAAACATTATATTTCGCTTCCGATATGGCAGGAACGGTTGGAGGACACGACATATGGGTGGTGAAGTATGACAAGAAGAAACGCGATTGGGGAACTCCTGAAAATCTTGGCTCTACAGTCAACACCGACCAGGATGAAATGTTTCCGTACATAGCTGAAGATGGCGTGCTTTATTTTTCTTCGAAAGGTCATGGAGGCATGGGCGGACAAGATATTTTCAGAACAAAATCTGACGGCACCAATTGGGAAACTCCGGTGAATTTGCGTTATCCTATCAACACGTCTTCCGATGACTTTTCTTACATCACCGATGAAAAAGGTGAAACCGGTTATCTCACATCCAACCGCGATGGCGGAAAAGGCGGTGATGATATCTGGAAATGGACGCTGCCACCGCTTGTTTTCACCGTTTCGGGAAAAGTTTATGATGCCGACACGAAGGCGCTGCTCGAAGGAGCCGACATTGTCTTGACAGGAGTTTCTGACGGCACAACCATTCCATTCAAAACAGATGCATCCGGCAACTATAAGTTTAACCTGAATCCTGAAACCGAATACAAGGTTTCCGCTGCCAAGAAAGATTACCTGAATAAGTTTGTCGAATTGTCAACGAAGGGCCTCGAACAATCGAAGGACTTCATCGGAGATTTTGATTTCGCATTGAAGTCAACCATCAAACCGATTGTGCTTCCGAATATTTTGTATGACTTGGATAAATATGATTTGCGTCCCGAGTCGAAAGTTTCGCTTGACAGTTTGGTGCTGACCCTGAACGAAAATCCGACCATTGTAATTGAACTTGGCTCACACACCGACACACGCGCTGATGACCAGTACAACGTAGTGCTTTCGAACAACCGTGCGAAATCAGTTGTGGATTATCTTGTATCGAAGGCGATTGAAAAAGAGCGGCTCGAATATAAAGGATATGGTGAAACTGTTCCGCGTGTGCTTGACAAGGACATGGGTAATTTAAAGAAGGGGGACATAATTACGGATGCATTCATTGCAAAACTTAAAGGAAAAGATTTGCAGGAAGAAGCGCACCAGCTCAACCGCAGGACGGAGTTTAAAGTATTGCGAAGCAATTATGTAAAACCCGGAACCGAAGGTGCACCACCGAAAGAGCCGGAGCGTTTTGGCTCAGAAGAAAACAATGAGTTGAAAAAAGAAGACATGCCTGTGCAAATGGTGCCGCATGACTCAACGGCTGCAGCTATTGTTGATGCACCGCCAGCAACAGATGTTCAACCTGCAGCAACGGAAACACCCACGACAAAAGAGCCGGGAAAAATTCACACGGCAGAAAAAGGAGAAACGTATCAGAAGATTGCGAAGATGTATGGCTTGACTCAGATTGAGTTGAAAAAACTCAACGAAATAAAAACCGAAGCAATCTATGAAGGCATGGAACTTAAGGTGGAAAAGAATGGTGACTATGCCGCGTATGATGAAAAATTTTATGTGTTGACGACAGACGATAAGTCATGGAGTTCTGTTGCAAAGAAACTTGGGCTTAAGTCGGCTGATTTGAAAAAGTTGAATCCGAAGATTGATGACAATAATTTCCGTGCTGGGCTTAAAATCAGGAAAGAGAATTAGATGCAAAACAAGAATTACAAGCGTCCTGCAGAATTGTGGGGCGCTTTTTATTTTCTGTAATGAGTAACGACACACGATACGGCAGCCGCGGGGTGTCTTCCCAAAAGGAAGATGTACACAATGCAATAAAAAATTCCGGCAAAGGAATTTTCCCGAAAGCATTCTGCAAAATCCTGCCCGACATTTCCGGTGGGGATGATTCATACTGCAACATCATGCACAGTGACGGAGCAGGAACAAAGTCATCACTTGCTTATGCATACTGGAAAGAAACAGGCGACCTTTCTGTCTGGAAAAATATTGCCATTGACGCTGTGGTGATGAACACCGATGACTTGTTGTGCGCTGGAGCAATTGACAATCTCGTTCTCACTTCCACCATCGGCAGAAATAAAAATCTTATTCCCGCAGAAGTCATCAAAGCGATTATCGAGGGCACGGAAGAATTTCTGGAAACGCTTCGCTCGTATGATGTGAACATTCAACTTGCAGGTGGAGAAACTGCTGATGTCCGTGACCTGGTAAGAACCATCATCGTTGACTCAACTGTTTTCTGTCGCATGAAGCGGAGCGATGTAATAACCAATGAAAAAATAAAAGCGGGGGATGTGATTGTCGGTTTATCGTCATCAGGAAAAACGAATTATGAAAAAGAATACAATAGCGGCATCGGCAGCAACGGGCTCACTTCTGCGCGGCATGATTTATTTAACAAATCAGTTGCAGAAAAATATCCAGAAACATTTGACGCAAAGATTGACAGCTCACTTGTTTATTCAGGAAAATATAATCTCAGAGATAAAATAAATGTCGGCTCTGAATCTGTTGAAGCGGCTAAACTTGTTTTGTCTCCGACAAGAACTTATCTGCCTGTAGTCAAAAAAATATTTTCAGAAATGAAATCAAGCATTCATGGAATGATTCACTGCACGGGTGGAGGACAAACAAAAGTTATGAAGTTTGTTGACAACATGCACATCATCAAAGACAATCTCTTCCCTCCTCCCCCATTGTTCAATTTAATAAAAGAATCATCAGGAACATCATGGAAGGAAATGTACAGCGTGTTCAATATGGGACACCGCATGGAAATTTATCTCAAAGAAAAAGATGCTCAGGCGTTGATTGACATCGCAAAGGAATTTAATCTAGAAGCAAAAATCATCGGGCGATGCGAAACGGCAGAAAAAATTTCGCTGACAATTACATCCCCCGAAGGATTGATTAATTATTAAAAAATATTTGCCACAGATTCACAGATTAAATCAAAAGTAATAATTGAAACCTATTTTTAATCTGTGAATCTGTGGCTATTAATTCTTAAATAATGTTACTCGAAAAATTACAAGCCATAAAAATCCGCTGGCAGGAAGTAGAGAAAGAACTGAGCGCGCCCGAAACCGTGTCGGACAGGAAACGCTTTGCACATCTCAGCAAAGAATACAAAAACCTCTCGCGCATTACGGAAAAATATGAAGAGTATAAAAATATTCTAAGCAACTACGACAGCGCAAAAGAAATGTTGTCGAAAGAAAAAGACGAAGAGTTTCGGCAGATGGCAAAAGCAGAAACGGAAGAACTGGAAAAGAAAAAAGAAAACCTCGAAGAAGAAATCCGCAACATGCTGATTCCGGCAGACCCGGAAGACGATAAAAATTGTGTCATGGAAATCCGTGCGGGCACAGGCGGAGATGAAGCCGGCATTTTTGCAGGCGACCTCTTCCGCATGTACATGCGCTACTGCGAAACCCGCGGATGGAAAACCGAGCTCGCAGATTATTCCGAAGGCACGGCAGGCGGATTCAAGGAAGCGGTTATCAACATCACTGGCGATGGCGCTTACGGTCAGCTCAAGTACGAATCAGGCGTGCATCGTGTGCAGCGTGTTCCGGACACGGAGACACAGGGGCGTGTTCATACTTCAGCAGCAACGGTTGTTGTTCTCCCCGAGGCGGATGATGTTGACGTTGTTCTCAATCCCGCTGACATTGAAATGCAGACATCGCGTTCGGGCGGTGCAGGCGGACAGAACGTGAACAAAGTGGAAACGAAAGTGATGCTCACACACAAGCCGACAGGAATTGTGGTTGTCTGCCAGGTGGAGCGTTCGCAGCTTGGCAACCGCGCGCTGGCAATGAAAATGCTCAAGACAAAACTCTATGAGCTTGAATTGAAAAAACATCTCGATGGAATTGCAAGCAAAAGAAAAACGATGGTCTCCACCGGTGATCGCTCGGCAAAAATCCGGACATATAATTATCCGCAGACGCGCGTGACTGACCACCGCATCGGTTTCACAACACACAACCTTGGCAACTTCCTCAATGGCGACATACAGGATATGATTAACGCATTGCAGCTTGCGGAAAATGCGGAGAGGTTGAAGGAAGGGTTGCAGGTTTAAGGTTTTTGAATGGTTGGGGGCTTAATTAAAGCGTGTAACTATTCATCCGAAGCGTTACGGTAAGCACTACTATAGCAACGGAAGCTATTCTAAGCGTTAAGGAAGTCATTCTAAGCGTATATCCACTCCATCCGAAGCGTTAGGGTAAGCGCCCGAAGCGTGTGGGAAGCTATTCTAAGCGTGTGGGAACTCATCCGAAGCGTGTCGGAAGTGATTCGAAGCGTGTGTTTTTCAAATCTAAGCGTTAGGGTAGCTATCCGAAGCGTTAGACCCGTAATTCTAATCGACAGACCCGATACTCTGAGCGTTATACCAGACACTTTTTTGATATGTTTTTTCTTCCTGTTCTTTTGTCTTGAAACAAAAGAACCAAAAGTTCAAGCCAAAATTATGGGTCAGCCCGCGAAAAGCCCTCCACTTGAAATGTCTGGCTCAAAAGTCCACAGGACTTTTGCCCTCTCCCAATTTTGGCATCCCACCGCACCGCATTGATGTGAGAGTTGATATGAAATCAGAAGAGAAAAAATTGATTTCATAGAATTTGTATTATTGCAGGACTAAAACAAAACAACATGCCTACTCCTAAACTGAACATCACCTGCCGGATTGAAGAAGTGCCAGCCATAGGCGGCTTTCTTATTAACTCACTGAGCACCGACCTGGCGGACTTCACTGCATTCTCGCCTGCGTACAATGCGCTTTATGTTACGAATGCGCAAACCGCGCTGACGGCTGTCACTGCATTGATACAGCCAAAGACACTGACGGGGGAACTGAAAGTGATTACGCTGCGCATGAGTACTAATATGAGTTTGCTTCCACCGAAGATTGATTTCTTAGAGGGGTATATTAAACGCGTACCCTCGGGACTGACGGTGGCGGTGAAAGATTTCGCCATCAGCGCAATCAGAAAAGCAAATAATAACGGTGATGTGGAAGCGTTGGTGAGCGCGTTGAATTTTACGCTGGCTCTTGTGAACAACCCAACTAACAAGCCGCTGATTCTTGCACAGGGTTATACACCTACACAGAACACTGCGTTGACGAATATCTCGACAGAGTTGGCTGCTGATAATATTGCGCAGAATGCAAAAGAGAATGAACGGAATAATTTAGTGACGAGTAATTATGGAGTGATAAATGATTTCTGGAAAACGCTGACTGACATCAGCGATGCGGGAAAACGGATTTACAGAAACTCGAATAAGAAAGATGATTATACGATTGCTGTTTTGAAACGGAGAATAAGACAGGAGGAGTTGAAAAATAAAATGATTGGCACGGTTACTTCCGGTGGAAGCCCGGTGAACGGTGCGAAGATTTCTATGAAGCCGGTGCTTGCAGGACGGAGGAGAAGCACCACGAGCAAAGCAAGCGGAAAGTATGAATTGAAAAGCTTGGCGGCAGTGGATTGGATTGTTACTGTGAGCGCGGATGGAATGGTGACACAGAATGTTGCGGTGACAATTGTAACGGGGCAGGCGTTGACACGGGATTTTGTTTTGGTGGCGGTGTAGGTGTCTGAATTTTGATTTAGCTGATTGAATGATTAACAGGATTGAAAGGGGAACGTGAGTTCTCCTTTTTTATTTTAGTTTTGCTTCTTAAAGTTAACGTTACTAAAAAATAAAATCATGAAAAAGAAAATTCTTTTTTTCTTCTTGTTCATTCCTTTTTACGGTTACAATCAAATTGGAACTGGTCGTACTATTGAACGCTTCTATGCCTCTGCTGAAGTCGGACCTACTGTTTTTTACTTAACCGGAGATGATGCTCATGATGAATCATGGTATAAACCAGGGCCGGTTCTTAATACAAGAATTGGAGTACGCTTTTTTTACAAGACTGGCTTCGGAATTCAACTTGGTGTTACGAATAGCTTTGGCAGCAACAGCGGGAATACAGATGATTATGGTTTTGAATCAGTAACTTGGCGAAAAACTACTTTTGAACTTGGTACCGGATATGCATTCGGAGCAACAGGACAAAATTTGCTTGAGCTTAATTTTGGAGTTGGAAACATGACACTCCATACGGATGCAGGGACATACGATTTTACTCATACAGGGACAGCAGCTGGTGTACTTAGGATGAACTTAAGTTTTTATATAAATGAAAAACTTTCATTCACTTGGTCCTTAGGATTAGAGTATCTTGAAAATCATGAAATGATAAGTACTAATGGCGTAAATCCTATGACTTCCTATTCGGGTTATTCTATTACCCCAATAATGCCCGACATGGGTTATGCATTCACCTCATTCGGTTTGATGTATAACTTTCCATAAATTAATTAAAATGTTCCAACACTTCTTAAACAAAACTCCTCGGACTGCACTCGTCATAGCAGCCGCAGTGTTCCTTTTATCGTCATTGTCTTCTTGTGTAAGATACAAGGCATTGTCCTATACGCAGAAATCACGAGTGCTAAAGAAAAAGCTTCCTAACCTTAGTTTGCATATTGATACAGCGAGCTTTTGCCAAGCCATAGGTCAATATCAAACAGAGCAAGGTTTTCTAATTTATAATCCTAAGATTCCTTCAGCTAACATTGTTAAATTAAATAAATATGAATATACTCTTGTATCTAAACAATTCTTTTCGAATGCAACGGTCACCCCTTCATTTTACGGAACCCAAACGCGTTCGCAAGTATATTTCCAAAATAATATACACTATTGGCCGATTTCCTCCAGTACGAAGCAGATACTGATTCATTACAATTATCTTCCGGTTTTGCATGTAAAAAAAACAGCGACAATTCCTCCTGGGTTTGGCGAAACTAAATTCTTTAACAACTTTGAAGAGTTGCAAACCGCATTACCTGACCTTGCCCGAGCAAGACTAAATTTCAAAATGTTTAATCTTGATAAAGCCCATAAAAATCAATTGGATTCTTTGAAAATTGAGAAAACGCGTAAGTACTACGTGACTACATTTGATGAATTGCAAAGGATGCCATTGTTTTCTGAATTAAGTTTTCGGGTGCAACAGAGTGCTCACAGTTCGTTTGATAACCGCACCACTTTCCAGTTTGAATTCTTGCAAAATGAAATGCCTAAAATATGCGACATTCAAGGTGAAAAAAAAGGAAGGATTGAACTCCGTATTGTTGATTCAAAGCTTTCTAAAGGATGGGGATGGTTCGCTCTTTCTACACTCACTTTATATACTATCAATTTCATTGGCTTTCCTGTAGGACAGCAATCGATGCATTACACTCTTGAAGCAACTATTTATAACCAGCAAAATAAACCGGTCTACACAAAAAAGATAAACGCAACAGGAACTGCAATGAGTGCTATGTTCTGGGGTTATAGTATGTTGGGAATTCATAATCAGGATTGCTTTGATTGCCCTGGAGCTAAAGTTTCAGCAGCTAAGGTTATTTACAAAGCAATGGATACACTTAAATTAAATCTTGAAAAAGATTATAATAAAATAGTGGCTGCTTTTATGGAGTAAATTAAAACCAAAGAATAACTCGTATGAAAAAGATAATTTTACTTCTATTGATTCCAATTAGTTCGGCCGCGCAAAATTATGGCTGGAATGAAATCTTGGCAGTAAAAATTGCGAAGATGTCTTTACGCTATACAATGCCGGAAGCGCTTGAATGTAAAAAAAGAATAACAAGGCAAATTGTTCCTGGTGTTAAATGGCCCGACCATTCAGATATGTTTAGCATTCATTATGCTCCTGATACTTTATCAGATAGCTTATTTGTAAAATCATTTTTTATACAGGGAGGAAAAAAAAGAATGAACGTATATTTTTATTTCTACTCTTTAAAAAATATTTTAATAAGCGATATTGACATGTTATTAAGCAATGGTAAAAAACTACATTTTAAGTCTGAAGATAAAGAGTTATCTAAGCTACCTACTAATGACAGAATTCATAATCTTTATCGATTTAATATTCATCTTAAAGAAAAATATATTCAGCAATTAATAGATAATCAAATAAAATCATTGTATCTTTTAAATTATGAATTCAAATTGACAGATGAACAAGCTACTAAGATTAGTAAGATGTTCATTTGCATGTCAAATGTGATGTAAAATTTCATTCAGAAAAATTTTGCCACAATCCAAGTTTAACAGCATAATTAGACATGAAACTTAGATTAATAATATTATCATTTCTTATTACGAATGCCTACAGCGTAAATGCACAGTTGCAAATAAGAGAGAATGAAACAGACAAAATATTTTGTCTTGCGAGAAAATCAAATTCTTTTATCGAATCAAAACTGTTGGCATCTTATGTAAAACCTGATGATAATTATTGGGTATTAATTTCTTTTTCTTCTTCGTTGGGCTATGGAAAAAATTATTTTGATTCTACAAAAACATATGAGGGACAATTTAACGCAAATTTTGATTTAGGAAGATTTGGTTTTGGAATAAATGGATTGGGAGGATTAGGAGTAGGAACTGTCGGCTATGAATTAATTGCTACTGAAGCATTAGGCATTTCATCTTTTGTCCCTATCTATTTATACTTTCCATTGCTCAGAAGATCAGACACTTCGATTGGTAAGCAGTATAAATTTTTGTATTTATTTGCTGGAGGTAGCTCTTGGGCAACAAATAACCATCATTATTTACATGAAGGAATTGGTTATCTATACTCATTTCATTCAACATATGGATTCGGTGGAGATGGATATTATGGTATTGAATTGAGAGCTGGAATTCATCAATCAGATTATTACGTTGAGAGAAAAAATCATTTGGGATGGTATATTGCATTAGTTGTGCACCTCGGTTCGGTAGTATTTTAGAAATAATAAATATTAAATAAATATTGCTTGAACTAATAAGTCAATGAAATCTTATCCCGACAGCGTTCGGAACGCGGTCGGGGTTTTGCTTTTCGTTTTTTGTCTTAACGACCTCACCCCCTAACCCCCTCTCCAAAAGGAGAGGGGGAACACATTTTCGGGAACACGAACCCCGTGCTGAAGCACGGGGCTATTAAGATGGAAGCCCTACGGGCTTCTTGCTTTGTATGAGGGGATGCTGAAACGAGTTCAGCATGACAAGCACTGATGGATGTTTAATGCTCACAGAAAGTTTGTGAGAGTTACGAGACCTGCGTGCATAAACCCGATGGAGGCATCGGGTGGGTTAAGGCGCGGGATGCCGAGAGCGGGCGTGGAGGTTGTGAGAATTACTGATGTTCGTTTCCAAAAACTTTTAAACCCTTCGACTTCGCTCAGGGTGACGGGGAAATTAATTATAGCAAGATTCCTTCTGTCTTTTTATTCTTCAACGCGGACTTGTCGCCTGACTCAACGACTTCATCGGTGAGGGCGAGTTCGATGACTTCGGTCATCTTGTCCACGTAATGGATGGTGATGTCTTTGACGTAGTCCTTTTTTATTTCTTCGATGTCTTTGCGGTTGTGGCGGGAGAGAATGATTTCGCTGATGCCGGCTCTGCGCGCTGCAAGAATTTTTTCTTTGATGCCGCCCACGGGGAGCACATCTCCGCGCAGGGTGATTTCGCCTGTCATGGCAATTCCTTTTTTTACTTTCCTGCGGGTGAAGGCGGAGGCGAGTGATGTCATCATGGAAACACCGGCTGATGGTCCGTCTTTGGGAGTGGCGCCCTCGGGAACGTGGATGTGGATGTCCCATTCATCGAACGTTTTTGTTTCGAGGTTGAGGATGCCGGCATGCGCTTTCAGGAATGCGAGGGCGATGGTGGCGGATTCTTTCATGACGTCACCGAGGTTGCCGGTGAGGGTGAGCTTGCCTTTGCCTGTGCTTAAGCTGGTTTCGATGAAAAGAATTTCTCCGCCCACGGGAGTCCATGCAAGCCCGGTGACCACGCCCGGCACATCGTTGCCCTGGTATTTTTCTTTCTGGAAGACGGGAGCACCAAGAATTTTGGTTACAACATCTTCGGTGATTTTCGGTTCATACTTTTCGCGTGAAGCAACTTTCTTGGCGATGCCGCGGATAAGAGAGGCGAGTTTCTTTTCGAGGTTGCGCACGCCTGATTCGCGCGTGTATTTTTCAACCATCATTTCCAGAATGTCAGCGCTGATTTTTATGTGGTGCTTTTTTAATCCGTGCGCTTCGATTTGCTTAGGCACAAGGTGCTTGATGGCAATCTGAATTTTTTCTTCCACCGTGTAGCCCGTAATATCTATAACTTCCAGACGGTCGAGCAGCGCGGGTTGAATGCTGCTGAGTGAATTTGCAGTAGCGATGAAAAGCACATTGGACAAGTCGTATTCTATTTCAACATAGTTATCATAGAATGCACTGTTTTGCTCCGGGTCGAGGACTTCGAGCAACGCAGATGACGGGTCGCCATGAAAGTCGCGCCCTGTCTTGTCAATTTCATCGAGAACAAAAACAGGGTTGGAAGATTTTGTCTTCTTTAAACTTTGAATTATTCGTCCCGGCATTGCACCGATATATGTTTTGCGGTGCCCGCGGATTTCCGCTTCATCATGCAAACCGCCAAGCGACATGCGCACGTATTTTCTTCCCAACGCAGCAGCGACTGATTTTCCGAGAGAAGTTTTTCCAACACCGGGAGGACCATACAAACACATGATTGGTGATTTCATATTGCGTTTCAGCTTGAGCACTGCGAGGTATTCGAGAATGCGCGCTTTCACTTTTTCCAATCCGTAATGGTCGCGGTCGAGAACATTCTGTGCGCGTTTCAAATTGAAGTTGTCGTTGGTGAATTCGTTCCACGGCAAATCCAAAAGCAATTCAAGATAACTTGTCAGCACGGAGTATTCTGCTGAGGCAGGATTGAGGCGGTTCAAGCGGTCGCACTCTTTATTAAAAATTTCTCCAACCTCTTTACTCCATTTCTTTTGCTTGCCGCGCTCACGCATTTCCGTTACTTCCTTTTCGGGAGTGTTGCCACCTAATTCTTCCTGTATGGTTTTCAACTGCTGGCTCAGGAAATATTCTCGTTGCTGCTTGTCAATATCGGAACGAACCTTGGTCTGAATTTTATTTTTCAGTTCAATCATCTGCAATTCTTTGGTGAGATGTTCGAGCACGATGTTAGCACGCTCGCGCAAGTCGGGAATTTCGAGGAGCTTCTGTTTCAAACTCACATCAGCATTCATGTTTGACGAAATAAAATTCACGAGGAAGGAATGGTTCTCGATACTCTTGATTGCAAATGCCGCTTCGGAAGGAATGTTGGGGGACTGCTGAATAATCTGCAGCGCCAGATCTTTCAGCGCGGAAATCAATGCAGCGAACTCTTTGTCGTTTTTTGCCGGGCGGATTTCTTCAAACGGTGTAACCGTGCATTTGAAATACGGATTGGTCTGCACCACTTCTTTAATTGCGAAACGTCTTTTGCCCTGTATGATTACTGTGGTGTTTCCGTCAGGCATGCGCAGCATCTTGAGCATCTGCGCCACCGTGCCCGTGTTATTCAGGTCGGTTATGGCAGGGTCTTCGATGGAAACATCTTTCTGCGACACCACACCAATCAGCTTGTCACCTTTGTTCGCATCGCGGATGAGGCGGATGGATTTATCTCTCCCCACCGTGATGGGAATTACGACTCCCGGAAACAACACCGTGTTTCGCAGCGGAAGAATCGGAAGCGCATCAGGAATTTTTTTTGCGCTGAGCGATTCCTCGTCCTCATTGGTCATTAAAGGAATAAACTCATCTCCCTCCGGAGAGTTTTCTAATTCAAGCGGCAGGAAGCCGGGCATTACTTCATCTTTCTTATCCATGTCAAAATTATTGTAGCCAAACTGTCAGCTAAGGTTAAAAAAATATTGGAATACGGAGTATCTATACTTAAATTACATATTCCAGCGAGTGGAGTCAATAGTTATGCCACCAAAGATACTGCCTGAATAGTTGACATAATAATCCAAAACTTTTCTCTTATTTATTAATAATAAATTTTCTGTTTCAATGAGTAGATATGATATAGAAAAACTTCTATTTTCGCACCGCTTTACAAAAACAAAATATATTAATTTATCATGCAGAATAAAGGAAAAGTAGTACAAGTAATCGGTCCGGTGGTTGACGTTGCGTTCGATACAGAAGGATTAGAATTGCCCAACATTTACGAGGCGCTCGAAATTACGCGCGAAGGCGGAAAGACATTAGTTCTCGAATGCCAGCAGCACATCGGTGAAGACACCGTGAGAACCATTGCGATGGATTCTACAGACGGATTAATGCGCGGCATTGAAGTGCGCACCACAGGGTTATCTATCACGATGCCGACAGGCGACTTAATCAAAGGACGTTTGTTTAATGTGGTGGGCGAAGCGATTGACGGCATTGGTCCCGTTGCTAAAACAACCACCGCACCTATTCACCGCGAGCCGCCACGTTTTGAAGACCTCACAACAGAAGCAGAAGTGCTTTTCACAG
>Ga0247727_10013282_pt1 | contig 13923 bp, 25 predicted proteins | sample WisWelCaveWW1625_FD_202498 | JGI IMG/M metagenome (GOLD analysis project Ga0247727, IMG submission 202498) | Biofilm microbial communities from Wishing Well Cave, Virginia, United States - WW16-25 | ecosystem: Environmental > Aquatic > Deep subsurface > Groundwater > Cave microbial mat | place... | reverse complement strand
TACCCGCGACTATGGGTTCAGCGCAAGACTCCTTGGCTGACCGCGGCACCTGGAAACCCGGCGAGCTCAAGAAGATCGGCTCGAAGGGGCTGTCGCCACCGCCGCTTCCAGCACAAGCGGAGCTACCGGCGGAGGAGCCCGAGCCGAAGGAGGCGAGAGCGATGGCTAGCCCGATCACAGCAGGCCGCTTCCCACTCATGCCGCGCGAGGTCGACGTCCTGGTCGCGGCTGCGAACGGCGAGAAGTGCGTCGTGACCTCCCGTCGCCTCGGCTGGCCCGTGCACACGGTGCGCCACTACCGCGAGCGGGCGATCGAAGTGCTCGACGCGGTGAACATGACCCACGCGGTCGCGCTTGGGTTCGCGAAGGGCGTCCTTCGCCGCGCCGACGTCAGCCTCGAATGGCGAGTGCGAGTCGTGGGAGGCGACGATGGCTAGCCCGACGACCGAATACTTCACCTTCGACCTCGAAGACAGCCGCGCCGGCCTGCTTCGACGCATCCGAAACGGAGGCTCGTCGATCCAGGTTGTCTCGGACGGCGAGTGGGTCGACCACCCCGACGGTCTGCGCTACTTCGAGAACTTCGGCGGCGATCAGATCGACGTCGTGCCGCTCACTGAGGACGAGGCGCGTACCCGGGCCGCCGCGCTGGGCGTCTCGTGGAAGGAGGTCGAGGTCAATGGCTAGGCAGCGGAACATTCGTCGGCGCGGCGCCTCCTGGGAGGCGTACCTGCGGGTCAACGGCCAGCAGGTGCAGAAGACGTGCCCGACGCGAGACGAGGCCGAGCTCTGGCTCGCTCGCCAGCTCGAGCGGCGAACGCGCAAGCTCGAGCCCGAGCGTCAAGTCCGTGCGACTTTCAGAGAAGCGGCGGAGCGCTGGTACACCGAGCGCGGTCAGGAGAAGGGTTGGAGCCCCGCGACGCTTCGCGACTACCGCTCGGCGCTCGACGTCCACCTACTGCCGGGGTTCGGCGACGACCCGCTCGGCAAGATCACTCCCGCGCGGATCGAGGCGTGGCGCTCTGACGCGATGACGCCGTACGTCGACGAGGACGGGAAGCTCCGCGTCCGCCTCCCGCGGCGGACGGCACAGAAGACGCTCGCGATGCTGCACGGGATCTTCGAACACGCTCGCAAGGCGTACGGCCTCGGCCACAACCCCGCGGCGGACGTCGAGCAGATCCGGCACACGTACTCCGGCTCGTTCGACTTCTACTCGCCCGAGGACGTGTGGGCGCTCGTCCGTGCGGCGGCAGATGAGCAGGACGCCGCGATCTTCCTCACGGCCGCGTTCGCCGGGCTCCGTCGTGGGGAGCTCGTCGCTCTTCGCGTCCGCGACGTCGACTTCGCGAATCGCGTCCTGCGGGTCGAGCGGAGTTACGGGCTCGGCGTGCTCAAAACGCCGAAGTCGGGCAAGGTGCGATCCGTCCCGATGGCGAGCGAGATCGAGCAGGCGCTCGCTCGCCTCCTCGTCGAGCGGGACGACCCGGGTGCTGACGAGCTCGTGTTCCCGGGCGAGGACGGCGGCTACGTCGACGCGTCAGCGCTCCGACGCCGGTACACGAAGGCGCAGCGAAAGGCCGGCCTGCGCGAGCTGCGCTTCCACGACCTGCGCCACACGTTCGGGTCACTCGCGGTGGGCCGCGCGTCACTCGTCCAGCTGCAGGCCTGGATGGGGCACGCGGACGTCAAGACGACGATGCGCTACCTGCACCACAAGTCGCACGCGGCCGAGGCGGATCTCCTAGACGGCGTCTTCGCCTCCGAGGATGCCGCTGAGGCATCGGAGTCGGTGGCATCACGGTGACGCTCACGGCGTGCACCCCTCAGCCGTGGCCGACAGGACGCTACAAGCGCTACCGGAGCCGAAACGGATGCGTCCGTAACGCGATGATGCTCGCGTGGGACCACCCCAACGAGCTCACGGTCGCGAAGGGCTACGCCCTCTGGGCGGGCTCGAAGAACGTCTGGCTCGGCCACTGGTGGTGCGTCGACCAGGAGGGCCGCGTCGTCGACCCGAGCTGGAAGAACGACGGCGGCGCGTATGTCGCCGTCGAATTCATCGATCCCGTTGCGTATGCCAAGCGTCTCGGTTCCCACTGGGAGCTTGATCTCCCTAACGTCGCCCACCCGGAGCTCGTCGCGGCACTCGAGCACGCGGCGGGAGTTGCCAGCGTTCTGCCAGCGCTTGACTGCGAAACGGTGCAATCGGGTGCATCCTCGCCGCAAGAGGCGGAGGGCGTTCTCCCTGCTCAGGAGGCGTTTCCGATGCAGGAGGATGCACGCGCTTGAAGCCCTGAGCGGGTTGCCATGCAGAAGGTCGAGGGTTCGAGCCCCTTCATCCGCTTCAGAAAGGCCCTGGAAACGGGGCCTTTCTGTTGGCAAGAGTGAGCAACGAGGGGCGGTGCTGCAAGCGGAAGTGCAAGCGCCTTGCCATCAAGGCGCGGCCGCACCATGGAGTGCCGCTGTGGACGATGAGACCCTCCGGCACTTAGGCTGCCGTCCGCCGTCATGAACGCAGATCGCCATCTCGACGACCTCGAGCTCTATCTCCAGCGTGCGAGCATCCTGGATGCGGCGGCGTCCACGCTTGGGGGAGCGCACGGGGGGAAGGTAAGGATCCTGCTCGAAGGAGGCGTCTCGGCGCTCGCGAAACCCGAGGCGGGAATTGCCGAGGGTGCTCAGGTTGTCATCCGTGAAGTCGCAGCGTGGACGCTGGCTCGCGAGCTCGGTTGGGCAGATCTCGTCGCCTGCACCGTGCTGCGAGACGTCCCGCTCGTCGGCGGCGGGACAGGTCGTGCGAGCGTCCAATTGCTTTGGCCTGACAACGCGCAGCCCGACTTCGACATCACTGTCTACTCGGAGCACGATGTATGGCGTGCTGCGATCTTCGATGCGGTGATCGCCCACGCCGATCGGAGTCACAACTGGCTCGGCTTGCCCGACGAGTCGGGCGCATACCGGCTGAAGCTGGTCGATCACGGCTACGCGCTCGATTTTCCCGGGCGGTCATTCGAGTCAGCGTTTTACAAGCGCCATGAAGGGGAGCAAATCCCAGATGCCTATCGGGCGAGGCTTCGCAGATGCGAGCACCTTCGTCAGGAACGGCACCTCCGCGAATTGTTCGCTGACAACCAGGCTCCGCTCGACGCAGCGCTCGCTCGAGCCGGTAGCTTGGAAAATAGCGGGACCCTCACGATCTGATTCGAAATGGCGAACGTCAAAAGGGGTACCGAAATTCAGGGTCGCGAAGTAGACTCCGTGACCCGACAGGAGGCGGAAGGCCATGCTCCACGTTGAGATTCTCAGGAACGAGTGGTCCGCCGGTCGGCAGCGGGTCGTCGCGCGGCTCGAGGTGAAACGGGGAGCCGTAACTTACGACGGCGCCGCCGAGTGGGCCGGTGTCGTGCCCGCCTCTTTCCGCGACCCGGAAAGCGGCGAAGAGATCGACCGGCATGATGCGGTCCACTACCTCAACGCGCTCCACCGATACCTAAATGGTGACTACGTCTTTGCGACAGAGGCACATGAGGAAGGCGAGTGCGAGTTCGAACTAGGTGCGGAGATTCCGCTCGCACCGTCGGTTGGGGTAACCCCGACCCCCGAGCCGGGCGAATCGCACGCTGTCCGGCCCGCCCAGCCCGCCTGAGAGCGATGGGGGCGCCGAAAGTAGAAAGGGGCGGCCCTCGGCCGCTCGACGGTCGGCTAACGCGAGGCGATCGCGAAGCGTGACGCAGCTTGCACGCCGGACCGTCGCGTACGATGATGTGGCCGTCAGCAGCGACCGGCTTGCCTACAGGGAGGTGACAGGAACGATGACGACTTCCGCTGGACCTCCATCCGACAGAGCCACGTCACCAGTTGCCAAGCCTGCAAAGTACTCTGACGACAAGTGGCTGACGAAGATCGACAAGGCGAAGCAGGCGCGGGACGAGACCAGGGAGCATCGCCGGGACAAGCAGGCGACGTTCCCGGTGCATCAGACGCCCCCGTAGAGCCCTCGGTCGAGCTCCCGACTCAGAGTCCGCTCTTTCACGCCGAACAAGCCGATCGGTACGACCGGCAACAGCTCATCACCTCGTACGAGGACGCCTACGGCTGTCGACTCATCTCCATGGTCGACGCCATTTTCCCGTACGCGATCACTCTGTTCGAGGAGCTCGTCTACGACGCCAAACCGTCCCAGGACCTCCACCTGATTCTCGCGACTCCCGGCGGTGACGGAGAGACGGCGGTCCGGCTCGTCCGGTCGGCGCAGGCCCGGTGCCGCGAGCTGACCGTCATCGTTCCCGATATCGCAAAGAGCGCAGGCACGGTCCTGGCGCTCGGAGCGCACCACATTCTCATGGGGCCGGTCAGCGACCTTGGGCCTATCGACCCGCAGTTCCAGCAGCCAACCGGGGAGCTCGTGAGCGCCAAAGACATCATCCCGCGGCCGTCGAGGACGCGACTCAACAGGTGCAAGAGTCTCCGGACACCTACCCGCTGTACGCCTCGCTTCTCGCCGACGTGACCGCCCTACAGGTACAACAAGCTCGTGCGGCGCTCGCCCGCACCGGGGACCTGCTCCTCGAGGCGCTTCGCAGCAACCCAGACCGTTCGGCCGACGATGTGGAGCGGCTGGCCGAGGCGCTCACCGAGCCTCTCATCGTTGCTCCGAAGAGCCACGGCGCGATCTTCGGCTACGACGAGGCCCACACCGCTGGACTTCCTGTCCGAGCCGCCGATCCGAGCAGCACCCAGTGGCAGGTCCTTTGGAGACTGTGGGCCAAGTACTTCGCGAGCAACATGCGTGTCTACGAAGGCCGTCGCGCGTCGAAGCTGATGCCCTGGCCGCAGCAGACGGCGGAGTAGCGTCGGAAGCGCGCTGCGGTGTTTGAGAGGCTCCGCCGCTCTACCCGGCCGAGGATCACCTGCGCTCGAGCGGTTCGTGGCTGAAGGACGGGAGCCGTCCTCGCCGGAATATTTCGCGGCCTAGGGGCTCGCGAGCTCGGTTGGAACAGGGCCGCGGGCTTGGTCACACCCTGATCGAGGAACCCTTCGCCTAAGGTTCGCGGTCGATCTCGATCGCGGCCCAGACCTCTCGCCTGGCCTTGGTGGGAACAGGGTGGTGGGAAGGCGTGCCGAACAGGAAGCGCCCTGTGAGACGCGGACTTCCAAGATCTTTCTCGGAGCGAAACGCGACCATCAGTTCGCGACGCTCGACCACGTCCGTGAAGGGCTCGGCGGCGTCGACAGGTTCGTAGTCGTCGGGCAGAGGTTCGATCGCGGCGAGTTTCGAGCCGTCGCGCTGACGCTCGCGGTGCAGTCGGCGAAGGTGGTCGATGAGCGGCTCCTTCAGAAAGCTCACTGATCCTTCGAGAGCGACGTGCGCGAGTCCCTCCGAGACGAGCTCCTCGACGTCCTCGGCTCGCGTCCCGAGGTTCGCGACCGCAGTCCTGACGTAGGCCTCGACGTCCCTGATCTCGCCCAGTTGCCAGACGCTCGGAAGCTGCCGGGTCACGAGACCACGGTAGCGAGCCACGAGGACGGCAGAAAGTTTCCTCCGAGTTTCGCGGGGGTCGTGCCGATTGTCCCTTCATGGACGCGATCACGATCCCGGTCCGGCGGCCGCTCACCTTCGACTCGCTGAAGGAGTTGAACCCCGAGGCGCAGACGGAGGAGCTTGTCGACGCGTTCCAGGCGCTACCCGCGTCGATGCGGGAGCAGGCGTGGGAAGACCTTCGCTTGCGCACCGCGCTCGACGACTGGAACCGTGCAGCTGAGGCGACGCCATGAATGGCGAGAGTCGCCTCTCGACGACCCTCGCAACCTTCCGCGGTCCGACCATAGCACTGCTTCGTGACGTCCTGGCGCGGGTCGTCACGATCAAAGAGAGCCTCGAATGCGGCGACTCGGGCTCGGCCTACGCCGTCGCAAGGGATCTCGAGGACGATCTCGCCGGCGACATCTCGCGGCTCGAGGAGTGGCGTGAAGCCGCATGACGATCCGGAGCCGGTCATCGTGGACGCGTACCGGACGCTCGACCTCGCCGCGCTCCTGGCGGCACCGCCGGAGGAGCCCGAGTGGGACTGGCGCGGGTTCTACGCCCGCGGCGACGTCGTGCTCGAGGCGGGCGATCCCGGAGTCGGGAAGTCGATGAACGCGCAGGCCCGCGCTGTCCTCTCGACGACCGGTGGCGGGGAACACCTGGGCGAGGCCGTCACGGCGCGTCGCTGCCTCTACGTCGACCTCGAGTCCCCGGACGACGTCGTCTACCAGCGGCTCTATGGGTTCGGCCTTCGAGGCCCCGTCGAGGGCTTCTCCTACGTGCATCGCCCGCTCGGGTTCAACCTCCTCGACGACAAGTCGGCGGAGCGCCTGTGGGAGACGGTCGGCGAGCACGACGCCGAGGTGGTCGTCATCGACTCGCTTCGGCGGGCGGCGCCAGGGCTCGACGAGAACGACTCGCGTGACGTCTCGTCCGTCTTCAACGTCCTGCGCGAGCTCGCCGCGCGCGATCCGCTCGTGACCGTCATCGTCGTCCACCATCCGCGCAAGCCGGTCGGCGACTCCAAGGTCGAAGCCTTGTACGCGGCGCGAGGGAGCGGCGATCTGATCGGCTCCGTCGACTCGTACCTCTTCTACCGCCGGCTCTCCGGTGGGCTCGTGCGGATCGAGCACGCGAAGGCCCGCCGCGGCCGCGAGCACGACGCCGTGCACTACCGGATCGTCGCCGACGAGGACGGCTTCCCTCGCGTCGAGCACGTGGAGCTCCAACACGGCCTCGACGACGAGGCTCTCGCAGCTCTCGTCGACCAGGTCGTGGCGTTCGCCACCGACCGCCCGGGAGCCTCGCAAAAGGACGTCCGAGACGGCGTCACGGGAACGGGAACAGCGATCGATCGAGCGCTCACCTACGCGACGACCACTGGGTTGCTCGTCCTCGGGCCCGGACGAGCAACGAACGGGAAGTACTTCTATCCCGCTGATCATGCGCTCTTCAGCTCGTCCGACGACCAGCGACGACCAGCGACGACCAGCGTCCCCAGCTCGCCTTCCGGAGGGGTGGTCGTCGGCTCGTCGTCCCCCGTAGGGGGCGACGACCACCCCGACGAGCTCGACCCGGAGCCCTTGCTCGATGACTTCGCCGGGAACGGTCGGGCGGCAATCGAGCCGGATGAGATCGAACGGCTGGCCTCGATAGCCGCCGAGGCGCTGACGTGAGCGCAGCGCGCACGCGCGCGAGCTTCGACGCGCTCCTCGACGAGATCGCCGAGCGGGTCGCGTACCGGCTCGAGCAGACGAGCACGCCGGCGATGCCCGAGACGGAGGCATGGCGACTGCTCACGCTCGTCGAGGTCTCCGAACGGCTCGGACGTTCGGAGCGCTGGGTCCGAGATCGCGTGAAAGCCGGCGACCTGGCGCGCGTCCGTCTCGACGAGGGTGCGTTCGCGTTCCTGCTCGAGGACGTGATCGCGTTCGCCGAGTGCCGTCGCATCGGCGCAATGGAGCTCGTGTGATGGACGGATCCTGCTTGCACCCTGCTTGCAGCACCGCTCAACCATGCGGCTTGGAGGCCGGTGATCGGCGTGTCATGCAGAGGGTTGAGGGGGTGAGCCATGGCGCCCGCTGACAGGCTGACGGACGTCTCGTCCGCCAAGCTCCTCGCTGCGCTCGTCGAGGGCGCAACGGTGGGCGAAGCGGCGAAGGCGGCCGGACTCTCGGAGCGCACGGCCTACCGCCGGCTGGCCGAGCCCGACCTACGCCGCGACCTGGCGGAGCGCAGGCGGCAGCTCGTCGACGCCGTAAGCGCACGGCTGGCGGCAGTGGGCGACTCGGCGATCGACACGCTCCTCGAGCTGCAGGCGGGCGGCGAGGGCATCCCTGCGAGCGTGCGGCTCTCGGCGGCACGCTGCCTGCTCGAGCACCTGGGCAAGCTCGCCGAGCTGGCCGAGGTCGCCGACGTGGGCGAGCGCCTCGACCGTCTCGAGGGGATCGTGGCTCGGCCGCGAGGGGCGGTCGCATGACGCTCTCGTCCGTCCTTCACCGGCTCGGCCAGAAGGAGCGCGACGTCCGAGAGCAGGGCCTCGGCGAGGATCTCCCGGCTGACACTCCGCGCGCCGATCTCGACTTCGCCTCGAACGCAGAGCTCGACGACGAGGCCGCACTCGCCGCCGAGGACACGGCCGAGGTCGCTCGCCTCGCAGCGGTCATCGAGGAGCGACGGTCGGAGGGCGAAGCGATGGCGAGCGGACAGCCTGCCCGGACGTGGACCCCCCCGGTCACGCCTGAGCTCGCGGCATCCACGAGGGATGCCCGCGCCCGTGGGGTCTCGATCCTGCCGGTCGCGGACGGCGTACAGATCGAGCTCGGGTTCCTCCTCGACGAGCGCGGCGAGGAGCCAGAACCCCTCGCCATCGCCGCCGAGCCGCCCCTCGAGCCTGAACCCGATCCGAGCCAGAGCTCGCAGCTCCGGTCGCGGTTGCGCCGAAGGCCGTAGCTCCGGTCCGCAAGCCGCCACCTCGATCGCGCCCGGGCGGCGCCATGTGGGCGCTCGACGGCCCGAAACGCTGGCCGGACGAGACGGACGGCGGGACGATCTTGGAGCGGATCTTTTGATGTGCGCGGCTTCCCTCCGGTCGCCGCGCCACCCCCTCCGCCGCCAGCGCGGCGGAGGTAGCCAGCGCGCGGACGACGGCTTCTTCGTCGGTGACGTCGTCCGCTGCGCGGCCGTCCCGATTTCGGAGCCACATCCACGACGAAGGGAGAACCATGGCTACCGCTGAGCAGCACGAACAAGTCGCACAGTGGCTCGTCTACCGCGGCGATGCTGCCACGCTCGTCGAAGCGCGTGACCTGCTGACCCGTGCGATCGCGAAGGTGAAGTCCAAGCGCGACGACGTCCTCGCTGTCCGCGCAGTCGAGGCCAGGCTCGGCCGGCCGGGCGTCGAGGTCGACGGCGCCGAAGTCGTCGTCGAGGCCGAGAAGATCCTCACCGCTGCCGGCAAGACCGAGTGGACCGAGGTCGAGTACGCAGACGCGCTCGTCAACGCGTCCGCGAGGATCGAGGCACGGGGCGAGAGCGTCCAGGCGACAGCGGTCGGGAGCACCGCTGTCCCCACGCGGATCTCGACCCCGGTCGCGGAGCTCGAGCGCGGTCGGCTGCTCGACCTCCACGCGAAGGCCGTCCTCGCGATGGCGGGCAAGTCGTTCGAGACGTGCTCGCAGGCTGAGTACGCGGATGCCCTCGTCAAGGCTGGCGAGCAGATCCCGGCGGTGCGGTCATGAAGCTCCCGACGATCGCGAAGCGCCACCAGGCGAAGACCGACGATGAGCTACGTGCCGAGATCGCAGGGCTCGAGACGGAGCGCCGAGATCGCCGGCAGACGCATACGCACTTCCGCGAGCTCTCTCACGCCGCGGTCGACGCGTCGGTGGAGGCGGCGGCGGCGGAGCTCAGGCGCTTGCTCGACCATCGCTGGGCGACCGTGCAAGGACCGCTTCCCGCGGTTCGGGAAGCCGGTGGCGGACCCGCCGAGATCGAGCGGCTCGGTTCCCTGGCATCCGCTGCCGGGCTCAACCTGGCCGAGGAGTGGCACGCGGCGGTGCTTCGCAAGGAGGGAGGCTTCTCGCCGCGGCCGCTCACGGAGATCGAGGCGGAGCGCGAGAAGACCACCGCGGCGATCAACGAGCGCAAGGTCGAGCTCGCTCGCCGCCGCATCGACGCGAAGAAGGCGGCAGTCGAGGCCGAGCTCAACGCGCTCGAGGCCCTCGACGGGAACCCACCTGACGTCGACATCTCCGAGGACGACGCTGCCGACCGGCCTGTGCTGCGCTTGTCCTACGCCGACAGCGAGGCCGAGGAAGAGCGTCGCGCCGCGGAACGCGAGAAGGCGCGAGAGGCAAGCGCGTGAGACCGACCGCCTGCCTCGTCGAGGGTGCCGGAGGCCGCCGGGTCGGCGCCTACTCGCCCGAAGAGCTGCACGAGTTCAAGGAGCGGATTCGCGAGTCAGTCCGCACGGTCCGCGGCGTTCCGGCCGGGTATGAGTTCGAGCCGCCGGACAGACGGCTAGCACGAGAGACGTTCACGATCACGCCGCTCGATCGCGATGGCGACACGTGCGGCGAACCCGAGACATGGAGGGTCGAGTGATGGCACGAAAGATCGGCGAGACCCGCGCCCACGGCAAGCCCGTGACCGTCGGCGGCGGAGCCCGCCCGGCGGGGCTCCGAGCCCCGCTGAGCACGGCCAAGGCGGCCCACGGGGCAAGTGATGGCTGACGGCAAGCCACGGCTTGTCTCCCCGCGCACCCTCGACCGATGCGTGCGCGGAGGCGGCCTCGAGCTGTGGAGGGGCGTCGAGACGCGCGAAGAGGCGCTCGCGCTCGTCTTCGGTGAGACGACGTTCCACGGCGAGCGCGGCCTCGGCATATGGACGAGTGTCGGCCCGGAGGCGTTCGCCTCCGCGGTTCTCTACGCCGGCCGAAAGGGCGAGGGCCGAGTGATCCGAATGGCCCTTCCGCGCGACGCCACGATCGCACCTCTCGACGAGTGGGAGCGCTCTTCGGAGAGGGAGCAACTCGCCATGCTCGATCGCGTCGACGCGCTCGACCACGGGATGCTCGGCGACGACCTCGCGATCACGTACGACACCCCTCTCGGCGAGCGCTCGGGCTACAGCGTCGTCACCGTGCTCCGGCGCTCGGTGCTCCGCGTGCAAGACGTGCTCCTCGTCCCGCGCCAGGACGGCGACGGCTGGTATGAGTTCGAGCCCGACTCACTCCGCGCGGATCGGGCGGCCGAGGGGACGATATGCACCCTTCCGAGCGAGGCCGCGGCGCTCGTTCATCCGGGCGACGACCGCTTCACTCTGCGCCCGCGCCTGCCGAGGACGTGGGCGGCCTGCGGGATCCCCGAAGACGTGAGCCCGCAGTTACAGGAGGCTCTGAGCGCCGCAGTCGCCGCCGAGCTGCGTCTCGCGGAGGTCCAGGATGAGATCGACGTCGTCCGCGACGAGATCGTCGAGCTCGAGCGGCAACGGGACGCGTTCCTCGAGCTCAGCGCGTCAGAGAGCCCCTAGGAGCGCCCCGCTGCCTACCCGAGCCGGAGCCCCCGTTCGTCCCTCGCCGCCGATCCTGCGGAGTTCTAACCGCCGCCGCGGCGGCTTCCGCTCGGAGTCCGCGAGGAGTAGAATGAGAGCGTGTGGATTAGGCCCGCACATCTTCCGAGCACGATGCGAAACTGCGCTTGGCCCCCGGGCGCGAGGCCTAATCTCGTCGCTCGGGGGGCTTCGCGCTGAAAGGAGGCCCATCGTGGCCACCATGTCTCAGGTCGACGGTCTCGTCACCGTCGACGGCACCCTCGTCGAGCCGGCCGCGATCGCAGGATGGATCGCCGACGAGGCACACCAGCGTGTCGCCGAGGCAGTCACGCTGACGATCGACGGGCTCGCGAACGACGGGCGTGAGCTGAATCAGATCCAGCGCATCGATTAACGCAGAACGTCCTGCGCTGCATGGACGGGTTCGAGCGGGCGGTCACCGACGAGCTCGTGCGGCAGTTCTCGCGGATCGAGAGGGGCGGCGATGGCTAGCTCAAGGGTCCCCGGCATGACGCGGAGAGCCAAGGTCGCTCCGTACAACTCGTGCATCTGCTGCTATCAGGGCGACACAAGCACGGGCGTGCTGTTCTCCGGCCAAGCCGAGTACGTCATCGCCGGACTGGCAAAGCTGCTCGACTCAGTCGAGGAGGCCTCGGCAACAGCGGGCGTGGGGTTCGAGGAGCAGGGATTCGACTCCGGCAAGGCCCCCACGGGGCGCGTCGAGTCTTTCGTGCGGCTCTGCCGCGACTGTGCGCGCGAGAAAGGACTCCCCGCCGAGGCGATCATCGAGGAGGCCGCCGCCCGTGACGGGGAAGTGCCTGGCTTCTATCAGCTCGACGAGGACTTCGACGAGGGAGGCCGCGACGATGCCAGCTGAGATCAACGCACCGGCCGAACTCTCGGCGCTGACCGAGATCGAGTACCGCGCCTGGTACCTCGAGCAGGAGATCCGCGACGGGAGGAGGACGCCGAAGGCGGCCGTCCTCGACGAGCTCGCCGGCATCCAGGCGGCGGTCGAGCGGGAACGGAAGTACCAGGGCGCCATCGCCGAGCGCATCTCGTCGACGAATGAGAAGCTCGGCGGACTCGAGGAGGCGACGAGACGGCTGCGGCCGTATCTGGACGAGCGGGACGGTCGTCGAGCGGGCGGCCCGCGCGGCCATCTGCGCGTCCTGCCGACGCCGGACGAGGGAGGCGAGAGCGATGCCTAGCCCGACCGAATACGCCGGCCTCTCGGGCCAAGCTCTCGTTGAGCGCGTCATGGCCGACAAGGGTGTCTCCGAGGAGACCGCGCGCGACATCATCACGCTCTGGACCCGGCCCGGCGGGGATGTCGAGGAGCTACCCGCGGAGGAGCCCGAGACGAGGGAGGGCGGCGATGGGTAGCCCGAAGGCACGCCGCCGGGGCCACCTGCGCCAGCGCGGCCGGTCGTGGGTCGTCACGTACCGCGTCGACGGCCGCCAGGTCTGGCGCTCGTTCAAGTCCCGCGAGGCGGCCGAGCTTCACCTCGCAGACGTCCAGCCGAAGCTCGCGCGCGGCGAGCTCCGCGCTCCGGTCCGCGTCACCTTCAAGACGGCCGCCGAGGCGTGGCACGCGAACGGGAAGACCGTGAAGGGTTGGAAGCCGTCGACGACGCGCGACTACCGAAGCGTGCTCGACAAGTGGCTCATCGCGGAGTTCGGGCCGAAGCGGCTCGAGGACGTCACGTCCCGCTCGATCGTGGACTGGCGGCGCTCCAAGATGCAGGAGCTCGACCGGCGCAAGAAGATGAGCCGCCGCACGGCGGACAAGCTCGTCTCTGTCCTGCACTCGATCTTCGAGTTCTCGCGTCGCACGTACGACCATGGCGAGAACCCGGCGGCTTCTGTCGAGCGGTTGCCCATGCGCTACGACGGCGGCCGCTTCGACTTCTACACGGCCGAGGAGGTGTGGTCGCTCGTGCGGGCGACGGAGTCAGAGCAGGATGGCGCGATCTTCCTACTCGCCGCGTTCTCAGGCCTGCGCCGGGGCGAGTGTCTCGGCCTGCGCTGGCGGGATGTCGACTTCGAGCGACAGGCGATCCGTGTCGAGCACTCGCTGTCCGCGGTCGACGGCGAGCTCGGCACTCCGAAGTCGGGACAGATGCGCTCCGTCCCGATGGCGCCGGACGTGGCGCAGGCGCTCGCCCGCCTGAGTCAGCGCGAGCGGTTCACCGGCCGCGCTGACTTCGTGTTCGTCGGCGACGAAGGCGGGCCGCTCGACGGGTCTGCGCTTCGGCGTCGCTACGTCGAAGCGCTGAAGGCGGCCGAGCTCCGGCCGCTTCGCTTCCACGATCTCCGTCACTCGTTCGGCACCATCGCCGCCAACGCCGCGCTCTCAGGGCGCGAGCTGCAGGCATGGATGGGGCACGCCGACTACCGCACGACCGCCCGCTACCTCCACTACCGGGAGCGCGGCGACGAGGCGGCGAGGCTCGCGACGGCGTTCTCGGCGGGGTCCGAGCTGCAAGCAGAAGTGCAAGCGGAGGCCGTCCACGGGGCCGCCGCGGGGTTCCGCGGCGAGGAGGTCGCCGCGGCCTGAATCGGCTAGACTACGGCGTTTGCGCGGCAGGAGGCGGAACTGCGCGGAAGCTCTGGACGAGTTGCCATGCAGAAGGTCGAGGGTTCGAGCCCCTTCATCCGCTCTTCTGAAACCCGCTGCAAACGGCGGGTTTCTGTGTCGGGTCAGATTCCGGGGTCTTCAGCCTCCCCGGGAGTCAGCCTTTGGTCAGCCGTCATGCGTGTCTACGCCGTGATCTCCGCCAAGCTCTCGACGACGAGTCCGCTGGCGACGTCTCGTCCGCCGCGAGGATGCGGAGCGT
>Ga0247727_10013281_pt1 | contig 13924 bp, 12 predicted proteins | sample WisWelCaveWW1625_FD_202498 | JGI IMG/M metagenome (GOLD analysis project Ga0247727, IMG submission 202498) | Biofilm microbial communities from Wishing Well Cave, Virginia, United States - WW16-25 | ecosystem: Environmental > Aquatic > Deep subsurface > Groundwater > Cave microbial mat | place... | reverse complement strand
ACTTTCGTCGAGCAGACCTTCAAAAACCCCGTCTTTCCTGGGGTTCCAACCCGGTAAACAAATACCATCAATCTGGGGCTGGTCAGCGTCGAGTATGATCAACTGGCTGAATACGTCGAGCGTGAGGCGAAGGAGATCAGCGCCCGCCTGGGCTTCGGTCCCGCCCAACTGACTTACATCTGTCGCTGTCTGCTGGACGACATGCGGACACGGGGGGCGCTCTCCCGCAGCCTGCTTCGTTTCCACCCACTCTTTCCCGCGTGCCCGGATTTCATGAGGGCGGCTCAGTGGGAGCGCCGGGTGAAGGCCCCGAAAGGTTACGCGGCGTCGGACACCGGGCAGCCGTTGGCCTACCGGGATGCCGCCGAGTTCGCCGATGGGGTGACCTCGAACAATTTCTGGCGAAAGCCGGGCGCCGGCGGGCGGGGACCTGCCCTGGAGCGGATTTTCAAGCGCTTGCTGAAGGGGTTCGGTGGCATCGATCCGGAGGCGGATGACCTCATCGAACTGATCGGTTTCCTCCGCAAGCCGTGCCAGTTCGTGGTCGACGTGGAACTCTGCGGTGCCCGTGAGAAGGCGCAGCTCTTGCAGGTGAACCACGAGGCGGTTCGGCTGAGGCTCACGCCGGAGGCAGAGCGCCTGCACTGTAGTGTCTGCGGCTCCGTCTGCTCGGGGGCACAGGCCGGCTTCCCGTGCTCGAAGTGTCATGGCTCCCTGGCGCCCTGGAAGGACGCGGAGATCGAGCGGCACCGCACGGTGCGGCGCATCCGGTCAAAGGAGATCATCCCGTTGGTAGCGGGGGAGCACACCGCCCAGGTGACGAATGCCCGGCGCATGGAGTTGGAGGAGCAGTTCAAGGCCCCGGCAGACCAGTCGAAGGTCAACGTGCTGGCCTGTTCCCCGACTCTGGAATTGGGCATCGACGTGGGGGGGCTGGACGCGGTGGTGCTGAGGAACATCCCGCCGCGGCCTGACAATTACGCACAGCGCGGCGGTCGTGCCGGTCGGCGGTCGAGGGTCGGCGTGGTGGTTGGTTACTGCAGGAGCACACCGCACGATCAGTATTTCTTCGATAAGCCCGCGGAGATAATTTCCGGCGAGGTGCCTGCCCCGTCGCTGGGTCTTGGCAACCGGGACGTGATCCTGCGGCACCTGAACGCCATCGTCTTCGGCCTTGCTGAGCCTGGGCTGGCCGGCCGGATGGACAGCTACGTATCCCCCATGGGCGAAGTGAAAAAGGAGAGTGTGGACGAACTGATCGAAGCCGTACGCGCCAAGTTCGACGAATCCATCATCATGGCCCGGCACGCCTTCGGGACAGACGTGTTCACGGCGTCGGAATTTGACGAAGCGGCGCTGCGGAAACACCTGGAGAGCTTGCCTGAGCGCATACAGGACGTGTTCAATCGGACGGCCCGGCAGGTGACCGAACTGCGGCAGGCACTGGAGTCCTACTACTCCGAGCTGCGGGGGCAGCGAGCAGGGACGCGGGCCGGTGAATTGGTGGCCCGGCTTCTGGGCATTCCGACCGAGCGCAACCGGGCGCAGGCGGATGCCGACGACCGCTCTGCTGGGTATCCGCTGCGCCGGTTCGCCGAGTTCGGCATCCTCCCCGGCTACGAATTCCCCACCGAGCCTGCGGCGGTGCGGCTGCTGGGAGACGACAACGAAGAGGACCCGGTGACGGTGTCCCGCAGATTTGGCATCACGCAGTTCATGCCCGAGGCCCAGGTCTACGCGCGGACGAAGCGTTGGCGGGTGATCGGCCTGGACCTCTCGTCACCCTGGAATCCTCGCAGCGACGAGCCGACATGGCGGTATCGGGGCTGCCTGCAATGCCAGCTTCGCTACCATGCAGATGCGCCGAAGTGCCCGCGGTGCGGGGATTCCTCCGCCGCGAAAGGACTTCCCGCAGCAGGCTACGCCGGGTTCCTGGCGCGTCGGGATGAGAGCCCGGTCCTCGATGAAGAGGAGCGGTACGCGGCCAAGAACCTTGTCAAAGTCTACGCGCAGTGGGACGGGCAAGTGGTGGGCCGCTGGAATGTCGGCCCCGGATGGGCGCTGCGTCGGAGCGTGAGTGAGCAGGTTTTCTGGCTCAACGAGGGCCTCAAGCCGAAGCCCAAGGAGCTGGAGGCGGGAATTCCCGTCCTGCACAGTGATGGGAAGGGGTTCCTGCTGTGCCCGACCTGCGGCAGTATCTTGATTCCGCCCGCGCCCCAGAAAGACGAGAAGGGCGGGAGACGCCAGCCACGGACCCGCTCGTCTGGTCCCGATCTCTATGGCCACCGGGAGGGCTGCGCTCGCGCCGGTTCGCCGCCGGTCGCGCAGGCCTTGGTCGCGTCCAGCTCTGCCGAGGTGCTCCGGCTCCTGGTGCCAGTGCCGGAGGAGATCGACGAGTCGGCTGGGAACACGTGGGGCTACTCGCTCGGCTACGCATTGCTGATCGGGATGCAGCGGCTCTTCGTGCTAGACGTTTCCGAGCTTGAGTTCGAGTTGGAGGGCCCTTGGAAGCTAGGCGCTCACCGGCAGGTGTCCCTCGCCTTCATCGATCCGAGTCTTGGTGGCACGGGCTACCTGCGCCGCATCGCTGATGAGTTCCATCAGGTCGCGCAGATCGCCATCGAGCACCTGGACCACGCGAACTGCGAGAGCGCCTGCTACCGCTGCCTGAAGTCCTACCGGAATCAGCGCCACCACGAGTTCCTGCGCTGGCCCGTGGTCATGCCGCACCTGGAGGCGCTGGCAGTTTCGGCGCCAGTCGAGCGCCCTCAGCAAGCCGGCGACCTCGACGACCCGAAGCCGTGGCTAGAGGCGTACTCGGCAGGGGTCGGCTCTCCTCTGGAACTTCAGTTCCTCCGGCTTTTCGAGAAGCACGGGTTTCACCCCGAGAAGCAGGTGCCTGTCTCTCCCACCGTTGGCGGGGCGCCGGTCTCCATCGCCGACTTCGCCGTCCCAAGCCACAGACGGGCGATCTACATCGACGGCGCAGCCTTCCATGTGGGCCAGAACCTTCGACGCGACCGTTACATACGCAAGAAGCTCCGCTTGGGCCAGCCGCCCTGGCGAGTCGAGGAATTGACGGCGAAGGATCTGGCAGGCGGCGAGGCCTTAGTAATGAGGCTCATGAGTTAGTCCAGTGGTGCTACTTTTTCCCATGAATACGTTCTGGATCGGTTCCTCGTCATTCGACAGAAGCCGCCGCCAGGCCGGCCGCTCATTGTCACCGCCAGCCATCACAACCTCAGCTACCCCAGCCAGATTGCAGTCCTCGATGCCAGCGGGAAAATACAGGGCGAGTACTGGCACTCGGGCCACCTCCAGTTCTTGATCAGCTCGGATCTCGATGGCGATGGGTTGGAAGAGTTGCTGGCCGGGGGGATTAATAACAGCTTTCGACAGTCGACGATCGTGGTGTTCGATCCGCGGCAGGTGAGTGGGGCATCCCGGCAACCGCCGGGCGATCCGCTGCAACTGAAGGGTTTTCCCGCGGGCTCGGAAAAGGTCGTGGTGCTGTTTCCGCGAACGGTGGTCAATCAAAAGTTCGAGCCCATGAACCGATTGGGCCCCCTGTGGGTGGCCGACGGCAACATTCATCTAACCGTCAGGGAGAGGCGGATACCGGATGGCGGCTACCTTGCCTATTCCCTCAGCCCGAGCCTGGAGGTCACCAGCATCATTCCATCCGACGGGCTGATCAAGCTCTATCAGGATTTGCGGAACTCCGGGCAGATCCAGGTGGACCTGTTCCGCGACGAGCTGCCGCGGCTGCGGAAGCTCACCGTGCTGCGGCCTCCCCTTCCCACCCTGGCTGCCAAGTGAGCGGCCCCGGCCCCCCTCACTCCACCGTCACGCTCTTGGCCAGGTTGCGGGGCTGATCCACGTCGCAGCCGCGGCGGACGCCGATGTGATAAGCCAGCAGTTGTAGCGGCACGATTTCGAGCAACGGGAGCAGCAGCTCGCTGGCCACGGGCAGCTCGATGAGGTGATCAGCCGACTCCCGCGCGTGCTGCTCCTGGCGATTGACCAGGGCGATGACGATGCCTTCCCGCGCCTTGACTTCCTTGATATTCGACAAGGTCTTTTCGTATTGCACGCAGCTTTCGGCGCTTTCCGGATCGTGTGTGGCGATCACCACCACGGGCAGGTTTTCATCGATGAGAGCGTTGGGGCCGTGCTTCATCTCCCCGGCCGGATAGCCCTCGGCATGGATGTAGGAGATCTCTTTCAGCTTGAGCGCTCCCTCCAGAGCAATCGGGTAGTGGATGCCTCGCCCGAGGAAAAGAAAATCGGTGGCGCGGAATAACTTTCTGGTCAGCTCCTCGATCCGGTTGTCGAGGCCCAGCACTTCTTCGAGCTTCACCGGGATTTGCAGCAGGTCGTGCACCAGGCGTTTGGACACCTCCGTTTCCAGCGCGCCCCGCAGCCGGCCCAGGTGCATGGCCAGGATGAACAGCGCCGTCAACTGGCAGGTGAAAGCCTTGGTCGAGGCCACCCCGATTTCCGGCCCGGCATGGGTATAGATAGTGCCGGCGGCCTCCCGGGTGACCATCGAGCCGACCACGTTGCAGATGGCCAGGGTCTTCGATCCCTTTTGCTTGGCCTCGCGCTGCGCGGCCAGCGTGTCGGCGGTCTCGCCGGACTGTGATATCACCACCGTGAGCGTTTCCGGCAGAATGATCGGCTGGCGGTAGCGGAACTCGCTGCCATAATCGACCTCGACCGGAATCCGGGCGAGCTTTTCGATGATGAACTTGCCGGCCAGCGCGGCGTGCCAGGAGGTGCCGCAGGCGACGATCTTCACTTGGCGGAAACCGGCGAACTCGGAGGGCGAGATATCCATCTCGTCCAGGTACACCTGGCCGGTCTCTCGGCTGACCCTCCCCAGGGTGGTGTCCCGCACAGCGCGCGGCTGCTCAAAGATTTCCTTGAGCATGAAATGCTTGTAGCCGCCCTTCTCGGCCATGATGGGATCCCACAACACGTGCTGCACCTGGCGGGTGATGGGCCGTCCGTCAAAATCGCTCAGCCGCACCCCCTCCGGGGTAAGGACGGCCATGTCGCCGTCCATCAGGAAGAACACGTCGCGGGTGTGATGCAAAATGGCGGAAACGTCGGAGGCCACGAAATACTCGTCGTCGCCCAGTCCGATGACCGCCGGCGGGCCCAGGCGCGCGGCGACGATCTTGTTCGGGTCGCGCTTGGAGATGATGGCCAGGGCGAAGACTCCGACCAACTCCTTCAGCGCCGCGCGAACAGCTCTCTCCAGGCTCCCCGCGCCGTTCCCCGCGCTCCCCTGGAGGTGCTTTTCGATGAGGTGGGCGATGATTTCCGTGTCGGTTTCGGTGACGAAGCGGTGACCCTGGCCGGTGAGCTCCTTCTTGAGGGTCAGGAAGTTCTCAATAATACCATTGTGGACCACCACGATGTCGCCGGTGCAGTCCCGATGCGGGTGGGCATTCTCCTCGGTCGGACGTCCATGGGTGGCCCAGCGGGTGTGGCCGATTCCGTAGCTGCCATCCACCGGGCTGAGGCGGATGGCGTCTTCCAGGTTGCGGAGTTTTCCCGACGCCCGGCGCACGAGCAGCCCGTCCGGCTCGCCGGCGACGGCCAGCCCGGCCGAATCGTAGCCGCGGTACTCCAGCCGTCGCAACCCGTCGAGGATAATGGGAACAACTTTTCTGGGACCTACATATCCGACGATGCCGCACATGGCTTATTCTTCCAACCGGTAGCTGAATTCCTCGATGACCGGGTTGGTGAGAACCTCCCGAGCCATCTTCTCGATCTGGCGGCGGGCCTGGTCGGGCGTGGCTTCGCCGTCCAGGTCGATCTCGAAAACTTTTCCCTGCCGCACGTCACGAACGCCCAGGTAGCCCAGCGAGGCCAGCGACCGGCAAATGGTTTGGCCCTGCGGGTCGAGCACGGTTTTTTTCAATGTCACATGGACGAAGGTTTTCATAGAAACGGATCGCCAACCTCAGACAGAAATACGATTCCGGGCCGGCAGACCCCAATCTGCAGCCCACCATTCCATTGTAGCCTCATTTCCCAATGCAGAAGGTCGAGAAAATTTTATGGAGAATATCTTCCACCGTGGTTGCTCCGGTGATGGCGTCCATGGCGCGCAGCGCGCTGTAGAGGTCCAGCAGCAGCATCTCGTGGGGGACATGGGCCTCGATGGCCGCCCGCGCGGCGGCCAGGCTCCCGATCGCGTCGCGCAGCAGCCGCTCGTGGCGAAGGCTGGTAATGAAGCCGGTTTCCTCTCCTTCGGCCAGCCGGGGGACGGCGGCTTCGTAAATGGCCTGCCGCAACCGGTCGATCCCTTCGCCGGTAACGGCCGAAACAGGCAGCCCCTCGCCGGCCTCGGCGAGGGCGGGAAGATCGCACTTGTTGGCGACGATGAGACGTTTCCCCAGCGAGTGGGTTCGGTCCAGCAGTTCCAGGTCCAGCGGCTCGAGCGGCTGAGAAAGATCGAGCACGACCAAGGTGAGATCGGAATCGGCCAGCGCCTCATAGCTTTTCTGCACCCCCATCGACTCCACGCGATCTTCGGTGACGCGAATACCGGCCGTATCGACCAACTTCACCGGAATCCCGTGGATCGAGGCCATCTCGGAGACCTGATCGCGCGTGGTGCCCGGAATCTCGGTGACAATCGCGCGTTCCTGCTGGAGCAGGCGGTTGAACAGGCTCGATTTTCCAACGTTGGGGCGGCCCAGGATGGCCAGGGTGAAGCCGCCGACGACCATTTTTCCGAACCGAAAGCTGTCGGCCAGGCGTGTGACGGCGTGGTCGATGGGATCCAGCCTTCGCAGCAGCTCGGCCTGCGGCGCGACGCTCACGTCGTCTTCGGCGAAGTCGATGCCGGCTTCGAGCAACGCGATCAGCTCGAGCACTTGCTCCTTGCACGGAGCCAGGCGGCGAGAAACCGCTCCGCCCGCCTGTTGCGCGGCGACCCGGGCCTGGTACAGCGTGGTGGCTTCGATCAGGTCGCGGACGGCCTCGGCCTCGGCCAGATCGATCCGGCCGTTGAAGAAAGCCCGCATGGTGAACTCGCCGGGCTCGGCCAGCCGCGCGCCGTGACGAAGGGCCTGCTCCAAGGCATGACGCAACACGGCGGGCGATCCGTGGCAGGAAATCTCGACCACGTCTTCGGCCGTGTAAGAGCGAGGCCGGGCGTAGTAAGTCACCATCACCTGGTCGATCGTCTGGCCTTGCTCATCGCACAGCCGGGCCAAGCGGGCGCGGCGCGGAGTCCAGGCGTGAGGCGTTCCGGCCAGACCGATCATTTTTTCGGCCACCTCGCGCGCCTGGCGCCCCGACAGGCGCACAATGCCGAGGCCCCCGCGGCCGGGCGGGGTGCTGATGGCAACGATGGTGTCGTCCGGATTAACGGCTGGCAATCCCTTTGGACGCGGGCGTCTTCTGGTTGGAAGGGTAAATCACCACCTGGCGGCGCGGGGCGAGGCCTTCCGACTCGGTCTTCACCGCCGGATCGTTGCGCAGAGCCAGATGAATGATCCGGCGCTCGCGTGAACTCATGGGGTTGAACTTGAAAGGCATTCCGGTGCGTTTTACTCTCTCGGCCGCTGTCTCGGCGCTCAGCTTCAGCTCCTCGAGGCGCATCACCCGATAGTCGTTGGCGTCGAATAGCAGCCGGGAGTGCTCCTCAGGCCGCGCGCGCAACGCTTCCAGAGTGATGTGCTCGAGGGCCAGCAGCAGCTCGCCCTTGTTGGCCAGCAGGATGTCGAGGTCTTTGCCCGAAAAATGGACCACCAGGTCCGGCGTTTCGAAGGCCGGATCCACCAGGGACCCGTTGCCGAAGTGAAAATCCAGATCCAGTCTCGCTGTCTTCAGCAAGGGGCGGAGGAACTCCTCCACCTGGGGCCCGCATCGTTCCGCTGTCCAGCGCCGCTCGCTCATGCCTGCTGCCGCGTTTGCCCTCAGCGATTGCCCTTGGCCTTGTGCTTGCCTTTTTTCGCCATCTCAGCTTCCATCACCGGCTCGGGCAAGCGGTTGATGAACCATTGCTGGGCGATGCCCACCAGATTTCCGGTCACCCAGTATAACACCAGGCCGCTGGGAAGACTGTAAAAGAAGAAGCCCATCACCAGCGGCATGTATTTCATGATTTTTTGCTGGGTGGGATCGGCAGAAGTGGTCGGCGTCATCTTCTGGTACCAGAATTGGGTTCCGATCATGAGGATGGGCAGCAGGAAGATGGCATCACGCGCCGAAAGGTCGCCGATCCACAGCCAGCGCGCGTGGCGCATCTCAATCGAGATGGTGAGCACGGTGTAAAAGGCAAAGAAGAAGGGCAGTTGCAGCAGCAACGGGAGGCAGCCCCCCATCGGGTTGACCCCGTACTTGCTGTACAGATCCATCACCTCTTTGTTTTGCTCCTGACGCTTGGGGTCGCGCAGGCTCAGGTTCTTGAACTTGTCGTTGATTTGCTTGACCATCGGCTGCAGCTTCTGCATTTTCTTCATCGACTGCATACTCTTGAGCTTGAGCGGGAACAGGAGGAAGTTGATGACGATGGTGACCAGTATGATAGCCCATCCGAAATTAGGCACCCAGCCGTGGGTCCAGCTCAGCATCACAAACAGCGGGTAGGCGATGAACCACAGGTAGCTCCCGAAATCCACCAGCTTTTCGAGTTCGGCCCGCACCGAGCGCAGCGCCTGGAGGTTCTTGGGGCCGACATAGGCGAGGAACTTGTTTGGGCCCGCGCTCCCCACGGCGGCGCCGGCGAAAAGCTGCTTGGTCTTCTTGTGGGAGGTGACAGTTTCCAGAGCGCTGGTTTCCAGCTCCAGCGGGCGTCCCCGATCGGCGGGCAGAAAGGCGGCGGCAAAGTAGAGGTCCTCCACGCCCGCAAAGAGATAGTTTCCGGCGTTCAGCAGGGGACCCTTCTCGGCATCTTTGGCTTCTTGCCGGACGACCTTGCCCTGCGTTGTGTCGTAGTAAAAGGTTTTGACCGAATTGGCCGCGTCGGCTACGGCGGCGTCTCCGAAGCCTCCCCGCCAGCCCAGAAGGTGCGGCACGGCGGCCCCGTTGTGGTGGAGTTCGCTCTCTACCTCCACCTGATAGGAACTCTTGGCAAACCGGAACATTTTGCGGGCCGTCACGCTGCCGTCCGACCACCGAAAGGTGAGCGTGATCGGGGCCGCGACGGTCCCCCGCGCCGCCGCCGGGGTCGTCTCCACCTGGAACAAGGCCTTGTTTACATCCACCGGGGGCGTGTTCGAACGCGCCACCACGCTGAACGGATAGCCGGCCTCGGCGGCCGAGGCGGTGTTGACGAGCTCGAGCGGGCGGCCGGATTCGTTTTTGTACAGCTTGAGGGTCCAACTGGTCACCACCGCGCCGCGGTTCGACAGCGCCACCAGGAAAGTGTCGGTCTCTACGATAAAGGTCTGTTCGCTCGCTGCGGCCGCAGGCGGGGCGGAGGCGCCTTCTTTTTTCGCAGCAGGGGCCGGCTTCGCGGCGGCCTCAGCCGGCGGCGGCGCTTTGGGTTCGGCGGGGACGGCGGGGAGGGGGTTCCCTCGCGGGGCCGGCTTCACCAGGAAATACTGATAGGCAAACAGGACGACCGCCGCCAGGGCAAAGGCCAGCAGGGCGCGAAGCTGGATTGATTTCTGTTCCTGTTCTTCGTTCATCGAAACTCAAGCCGGCGAGCGACGCCGGCAGCGGGGACCGGATCCAGGCCGCCGCGCGAAAACGGCTGGCAGCGCAGCAGCCGCCAGGCCGCCAGAAGCGCTCCCCGCAGCAGACCGTGCCGGGCCACCGACTCCCGCGCGTAGTCGGAACAGCTTGGGTGGAACCGGCAACTGCCGGGCAGCAGCGGAGAGATCGCCCGCTTGTAGAAGGCCAGCAGGCGAATCACGATTCCCGTCACGCTATCCTCTGTCGATCGCCGGTGGCTGGCGCAGCAGTCGAAACAACCGCGAGATCTCGGCCTCCAGGCGCGGAAACTCCGCATCCAGAACCGCCCGGCGCGGATTCAGGACAATCTCCCAGCCCGTCGCCACTTCGGGCAACTGCACCCTCACCGCCTCCCGCAGCCGGCGCTTGATGCGATTGCGCGCCACCGCCGGGCCCAGCGCCTTGGGGGTGGTGAATCCGACGCGGGCCACGCCGCCTGCCTCGCTCCGCCGATAGAACGCCGCGAAGAGCGGGCCGGCAAACTTTTGTCCCTCATCATAGATTCTACGATAGTCGGCGCGATGCAACAGACGCGAGGATTTCGGGAACGAGAATCGCGCGGGCGGCACCGGTGAGGCTCGTCTAGCGCTCCGAGCTGACGGTGAGGGAATGTCGTCCCTTGGCTCTCCGACGGGCCAACACCGCTCTTCCCCCTGGCGTTCTCATCCGCACGCGGAACCCGTGCGTTTTGGCCCGCCGGCGTCGGTTGGGCTGAAAGGTTCGTTTGGGCATCCGGACACTTCCTCTCCAATAAACTTCATTATATGCGATTGGAGCAGCCGTCTGCATTCCTCCGCCGGAGCCGCGCTGTGCCAGAATGGTGGCGTGAATCATGCGGGGACTGCCGGGCTGCTGCTGTTGACGGCGGCGAGCCTGGCCTGGCGGCTGGCCCCGCCGGCTGCCCCCGTCGATCCCATCACATTCCAGGATGTCGCCGCGCGCACGGGCGTCGATTTCACGCTCCGCAACTCGGCTACCCCGGAGAAGCGCCAGATCGAGACCATGATCGCCGGTGTGGCGGTGTTTGATTACAACAACGACGAAAAGCCGGACCTCTACTTTGTCAACGGGGCCCGCATTCCGCCGCTCGAAAAAGTGGAACCGGGCAACTACAATCGCCTCTACAGCAATCAAGGCGACGGCACGTTTCAGGACACAACTTCGGAGGCCGGCGTGGCGGGCGCGGGCTATGGCATGGGCGTGGCCGCCGCCGATTACGACAACGATGGATTTGTCGATCTGTTCCTGGCCGGAGTGAACCGCAACATCCTTTATCGCAACCAGGGCGACGGGACTTTTGCGGATGTAACCGCCAAAGCCGGCGTGGATGGCAAAGACCCGGCGCGCGGCAAGCCCTGGTCGATCGCCGCCGGCTGGTTTGACTACGACAACGACGGACGGCTCGACCTGTTCGTCGTCAACTATGTCGTCTGGAGCCCGGAAAAAGAGCGATTCTGCGGCGACGCCCTGGCCGGCTTCCGGACCTACTGTCACCCCCAGTACTACCAAGGTCTTGCCAATATCCTCTACCACAACAACGGCAACGGCTCCTTTACCGACGTCTCGCAACCAGCCGGCGTCGCCGCGCACATCGGCAAGGGCATGGGCATCGCCTTCGCCGATTTCGACCAGGATGGCGACCTGGACGTGTTTGTGGCCAACGACACCACGCCCAACTTCTTGTTTCGCAACGAAGGGGCCGGGCGGTTCCAACAGGTTGGGCTGCCGGCCGGCGTCGCTTACAACGACGACGGCCGGGCGCTCTCTTCTATGGGCGTCGATTTCCGCGATTTCGACAACGACGGCCGCGAGGATTTGTTCGTGACCGCCCTGGCCAACGAATCCTTTCCCCTGTTTCGCAACCTGGGCAAGAGCCTGTTCGAAGATCGGACCCATCCCAGCCGCGTCGGGCGGGCGACGCTGCCTTGGAGCGGCTGGAGCAACGGCATCTTTGATTTCAACAACGACGGCTACAAAGATCTGTTCGCCGCCAACGGCGACGTGCAGGACAACACCGAGCTGTTCTCCAGCCGCCAATCCCGCCAGCCCAATAGCGTGCTCGCCAATCAGAAAGACGGGACGTTTGGTGATCAGAGCCGGCAGGCGGGAGAGGATTTCCAACAGCGCGGGCAGCACCGCGGCGCAGCCTTCGGCGACTTTGACGGGGATGGCCGGATGGACGTGGTGGTGACGCGGCTCAATGACCGAGCCGAATTGTTTCGCAACACCTCGCCGGCGGGCAATCACTGGCTCGCCCTGCGCCTGGTGGGCCGGCGCAGCAATCGCGACGCCATCGGCGCGCGGATCCGGGTAGCGACCGCCTCCGGGCTCGAACAATGGAACCACGTCACCACTTCGGTGGGCTTTGCCTGCTCGAGCGACCGCCCCGTGCATTTCGGGTTGGGCGCGGAGGAAAGGGCGAAGCTGGTCGAGATCCACTGGCCGAGCGGCGCGCGACAGAAGCTGGAAGACGTCCTCGCCGACCGCTACTTGACGGTGCGCGAGCCTTGAGCGGTGTGCCGGTCGCCGTCCGCGGGGCGGCCGATCCGGTAGTACAACTTTCCCAGCAACAGGTGGGCGGCCGAATGAGCCGGATCGATCCGCACCGCTTGCTCGAGGTGCTGGATGGCCTGCCCCAGGCGCTGCCCGCTGAACATCGCCCGGCCCAGCTCGAAGCGGGCGCGGGCTGATCCCGGCGACTCCTTCACAGCTTGCTCGAGTTCGGCAAGCGCCTCCTGTGCACGCCCCTGTTTGAACAGGAAAGCCCCCAAGTCTATGCGCGGGTTTTGGTCCGGCCGGTTCTCGCCGTGGTTTTCTGCCACCGCCGAGCGGAAATGCTGTTCCGCCTCCGCGGCCCGCCCCAGGGCTTCCAGCGCCAGGGCCATATCGTTGTGAACCCGCCAGCGCTTCTGGTCGACGGGCAAGGCATTCTCGAACGCCGTGATCGCGGCTTCGAATCGATTCAGCTCGTAATAGTTCCGGCCCAGGTAGTAGCAGGCGTCCTCTTCGTGCGGGTCGAGCTCGCAGGCCCGGCGAAACGGCGCCTCGGCCAGACGGTAGTTGCTCTCGGCCGCGTGAACCACGCCGAGCGCCTTCCAGGCAGCGGCGCGGGCGGGCGCCAGTTTGATCGCCCGCTCGAGGGATTCCCGGGCAGCGATCAAGCGGCGCACCCGGAATCGCGCGACCCCCAGGTAGTAGTGCGCGTCGGGCGAATCCGGCTTCTCGCGCGCCAACACGACGAGCTTTTGCTCGGCAGCTTGGAGGCGCCCGGCTTCGAGATCCTCCACGGCTTGCCGCAGCAGCAGTCGCGGATCCGCGCCGGCCAGCAACAGGAAAAGGAAGAGACGCCGCATGTAGGTCGGGTCCCGCTCCCGCCTATTCTACCCTGCCCTGGTCGCGCCGGATTCATGTTGACGGCAGATGGACCCCTTGGGTACCATTGCGCTCGCCGCATCGCGGCAAAAGGAGAAATCAAAGATGGCCAATCCCATCCCGCAAGGATTCCATACTGTCACCCCGTTCCTGGTGCTCAGAAATGCGGCGACAGGCCTGGAATTCTATAAGCGCGCCTTCGGGGCCGAGGAGGTGGAATGCGTAACCGGTCCCGGCGGCAAGATCATGCACGCCGAGATCCGCATCGGTGATTCCATGCTCATGCTCTCGGATGAGTTTCCGGACATGGGATGCCACTCACCGCAGGCGCTGGGGGGAACTCCGGTCTCCCTGTACCTTTACGTGAGAGACGTGGACGCCCTCTTCAAGCAGGCTGTTGCGGCCGGCGCCAGCGCGCTGCTGCCGGTGACCGACATGTTCTGGGGCGATCGCTACGGAAAGCTCGCTGACCCGTTCGGCCACATCTGGTCGCTGGCCACGCGCAAAGAGGACCTGACGCCAGAGGAGATCGGGCGCCGCTCGGAGGCTTACTTCGCGCAAGCGGTGATGTGACCTGCATTAGGACGGCAGCGGCTGGATGCGAAGTGAGACGCCGGGGCTTGCCGCCCGAAGCGGGGACGACGTAGAGCTCTTACTGGGCCTCTAGATTCGAGTCGAACGCGGGCGGTCGAGGCGCCTGTCGCGCGCCTTAAAGACCACGCCCATCTACCGCGTCCCATCCCTTCCAGCATCTCGTAGTGCAGCAGGCGTCGCTTCCCGGGCCTGAGACATTGCCGCCCGCGCGAAGCTTTAGCTCAGCGATCCTTGCCAGGACGCTACAATCAAG
>Ga0247727_10013280_pt1 | contig 13925 bp, 14 predicted proteins | sample WisWelCaveWW1625_FD_202498 | JGI IMG/M metagenome (GOLD analysis project Ga0247727, IMG submission 202498) | Biofilm microbial communities from Wishing Well Cave, Virginia, United States - WW16-25 | ecosystem: Environmental > Aquatic > Deep subsurface > Groundwater > Cave microbial mat | place... | reverse complement strand
CAGAATTCAAAACATTTTCAGGAGATCGCTCGTGACCAACAAATCGACTTTGATCGGAGCCGCCGCCGTGGGTCTCGGCATGCTGATCGCCGCCCAACCCGCTCCCCCCAAGGATTCTTCCACCATGAAAACAAACCCGGAAATCACCGTCCGCCTGTTGAACGAAAAGGGAGAGTTGACGCAGGCTATCCGCGTTCCGCGGGTGGTCAAGTCTGACACCGAATGGAAAGCGTTGCTGACAGCGGAACAGTACAAGGTAACGCGGAAACAGGGCACGGAGCGCGCCTTCTGCGGCAGCTTTCACGATAACCACAAAAAGGGCGTTTATTCGTGCGTTGGATGCGACCTCCCCCTGTTTCGTTCGGACGCCAAATTCGATTCCGGAACCGGCTGGCCCAGCTTTTTCCAGCCGGTGGCGGAGGAAAACATCGGAAAAGAGGTCGATAACACTCTTGGCATAACGCGCGCGGAAATCCATTGCGCGCGTTGTGAGGCTCATTTGGGGCATGTCTTCGACGACGGTCCCCGTCCCACGGGCCTGCGTTACTGCCTGAACTCCGCGGCCATGATATTTCTGGAGGATCATCCTTCAAAAGCGGCAAAGAGCCGCCGCGAAAAGGCGATGTTCGGGGCCGGTTGCTTCTGGGGAGTTGAGGAAACCTTCCGCCAGATCAAGGGGGTTACGGCCACAACGGTTGGCTATGCGGGCGGCACAACAAAAAATCCCACTTACGAGGACGTTTGCGGTCATGGCGCCGGCCACGCGGAGGTGGTGCAGGTGGAATATGACCCAGACCAGGTCGCTTATGAAAAACTTCTCGACGTCTTCTGGAACAGCCACAATCCCACGACCTTGAATCAGCAGGGACCGGACTTGGGGAGCCAATATCGTTCGGCGGTTTTCTTCTACACGCCGGCGCAGGAAACCGCCGCGCGCGCCGTCATGGAAAAATTGCATCAAAGCGGGAAATACTCGCGTCCCATCGTGACCCAGATTGAACAGGCCCGCGAATTCTATCGCGCCGAGGACTATCACCAGCAATACCTGTCCAAACGCGGACAGGGCTCATGTCATGTCAAATAGTTGAAAGGAAAGCGGAAGAAAAAATCGAAGTTGCTGCGAAAGAGAATTTCCATGGTCTCCATCATTCAAAAGTTTTACGGCATTCTGGTCCACGGGGTCGGCTATCTCCGGTCTCCCTTTCTCTTTTTGATTCGTTTATATTGGGGCTGGCAGTTTTTTGTCACGGGGAAGGACAAGCTGATGAACCTCGACAAAACCGCTGAATTTTTCCAAGGCCTCTCGATTCCCATGCCGAAATTGAATGCCTTCATGGCCGGCGGTGCCGAATGTTTCGGCGGGTTGCTGTTGCTGCTGGGACTGGGGTCGCGCGTTGTTTCCATTCCACTGGCCGGCACCATGGTGGTGGCTTATTTGACGGCGCATCCGGCGTCCGTCAAAACCATTCTGACAGACCCCGACACGTTTGTGACCCAGGCGCCTTTTCTTTTTCTGCTGGCTTCCCTGATCATTCTGATCTTCGGGCCCGGTAAACTTTCGCTTGATTACGCGATTTCGAAATTTTGGTTGAACCGAATCCCAAGCATCAGCCCTGATTCGTGATTTGACGATTGGCCGGTCTTGCCCCATTCTCCCGGCATGTCCGAGACCAAGGCCATCGAGCGCCGCGTCCTGCTGGCGAACCTCGACCAGCCCGGCTACACGCCGGATTTGGGCTGCTACCTGAAACATGGCGGTTACGAATCGTTAAAAAAGGCGGTAAAAATGAAGCCCGCCGACATCGTCAACGAGGTTAAAACCTCTCAACTTCGCGGACGCGGCGGTGCCGGTTTTTCATGCGGCGTGAAATGGGGCTTCATCCGTCCGGATGAAAAAAAACCGATTTATCTCATCTGCAACGCCGACGAATCGGAACCGGGCACCTTCAAGGACCGTCAGATCATTCACAAGGATCCGCACCAACTCCTCGAAGGAATGATAATCTCATGCTACGCGGTGCGCGCCCGGCTCGCCTACATCTATATTCGCGGCGAATTTCCGGACGGCGCAAAAATCCTGGAGCGCGCGCTTCATGAGGCCCGTAAGAACACATTCCTCGGCAAAGATATTTTGGGAACGGATTATTCGCTTGAAATCCATATTCATCGAGGCGCGGGCGCCTACATCTGCGGCGAGGAAACCGGCTTGATCGAATCGCTCGAAGGCAAGCGCGCCTATCCGCGCATCAAACCGCCCTATTTTCCGGCGGTGCTTGGCCTCTATCAGCGCCCCACGATTGTCAACAATGTCGAAACACTCTGCAACATTGTTCATATTATCCGGATGGGCGGCGCTGAATACGCGAAGATCGGCCGGCCCAACAACACCGGCACCCGCCTGGTTTGCGTCTCCGGGCATGTGAACAAACCCGGTTGCTACGAAATCGAAAATGGCGCGTGGACGCTGGGCCAGATCATCAACGACCTTTGCGGCGGCGCGCGCGGCGGAAAAAAAATCAAGGCCGTCATTCCGGGCGGCAGCTCCGCCAAAGTGCTGAAAATGGGCGAGAAAATCAGGCTCAAGCAAAAGCAATCGGACGGTTCCATGGCCGAAAAGGAAATCGGCATCCTCGACATCCCCTACGATTTCGACGGCCTGGCTGCCGCCGGCACCATGAGCGGATCGGGGGCCATCATCGTGATGGACGAAACCACCGACATCGTGAAGGCGCTCAACAACATCAACTCCTTTTATGCGCACGAAAGCTGCGGCCAATGCACGCCCTGTCGCGAAGGATCGCTCTGGCTTCAGAAAATCACCGGCCGCATCCTTCGCGGCGGCGGACGGCCCGCCGATGTTGATCTGCTGATCAACGTGGCCGACCATATCGCGGGGCGCACCATCTGCGCCATGGGCGAGGCCACCGCGTGGCCCGTGCAAAGTTTTGTCGGGAAGTTCAGGGACGAATTTGAATCCGCCTGCGGCGGCCGAAAAAGCGGTGGCTGAAGCCGCTTGTTGAAACGGCGTCCCGCGTGGGTCAAGGGATGGATTAAATTTTTCGCTTCGTCCCCTTACCTCCGGAACTCTTTTCCAAAATACCGGATAGCGGTCTGAACGGGCATGGGGGCGAGGCCGCCGAGGGCGCAGAGGCTGCCAAGTTTCATGGTGTCGCCCAGTTCGTCGAGAAGCGCCAGGTCTTTCTCCGTCCCATGACCTTTGCAAATGTTTTCCAGGATTTCCTTTGCGCGCATGGAACCGATGCGGCAGGGCGTGCATTTTCCGCAGGATTCGTCCGCGGTAAATTCCATGAAATGCCGTGCGAGGTCCGCCATGTCCGTTTGATCGTCATAAACCACGATCCCGCCATGGCCAAGAATGCCGCCCGCCCCGGCAAATTCGTCGAAACAAATCCGGGTCTTGAGCAACGATTTGGGAAAGATGGATCCGAGCGGACCACCCACCTGGACCGCTTTGAATCGCGAGCCGCGCGGCATGCCGCCGCCGAAATTCTCAATAACCTCTTCCAGCGTGATTCCGAACGGCACTTCCACAAGGCCGCCCTGGCGGATTTGGCCGGCAAGTTGGAGCGGCATGGTGCCCTTCGATTTTTCCGTGCCGAGAGAGGAATGCCAGTCGCCCCCGCGCAAAATGATGTCGGGCACTGTTGCAAACGTGACGACATTGTTGATCACCGTTGGTTTCTGCCAGAGGCCTTGAACGGCGGGAAACGGGGGCTTGGACCGGACCATGCCGCGTTTGCCTTCGAGAGATTCGAGAAGAGCGGTTTCCTCGCCGCAGATGTAGGCACCCGAGCCGACAAAAATTTCCAGCTCGAAAAAAGCATGGTCCAGAATGCCCGCGTCGGCGGCATGGGCAATGGCGTTTCGCATCTTGCTGATACCGGCCGGATATTCGCCGCGAATATAGACATAGCCTTTCTTTGCTCCAACAGCATGAGCGCAAATGGCCATTCCTTCGATGAGACGATAGGGATCGCCCTCGATAATCATGCGGTCGGAGTAGGCGCCGGGATCGCCTTCATCGGCGTTTGCCACAACATATTTGGGTTCTCCGTCCGCCTCCCGGGTGGTCTGCCATTTGACACCAGCGGGGAACGCCGCTCCACCGCGTCCGCGAAGATTCGATTTCTTCATCTCGTCGAGGATTTTCAGCGGGTCCATTCCACGGGCTTTTTTCAGCGCCTTGAAGCCGTATTGCTCGATGGAGAGCGGCTCGGTGACGCCCGCGTTGGCGAAAGTGAATCGTGTCTGCTTTGAGAAAAATGGAATTTTGGAGATCAACGCGGGTTCTTTCTTCAAAAGCGCGGGGACCTGGGAAGGTTGGACATTCGGGTAACCCGCGCGGCCCCGGGAGGTGTCGATTTCCACCAGAGGCTCGAGAAAAAAAGCGCCTCGCGCGCTGGTCCGGATTACCTCGGCATCCTTGATTCTCCCGAAGGCCGCCGCGACACGATCGGCGCCGACCGCGCGGGCGCTGGAATCATCGGAAATATAAACTTTCATCGATAATCCCTGAGAATCGTCGCCACATTCTTTGGCGTAAACCGTCCGTGGACTTTATCATCAATCATCAGGCTGGGGGAGAGCGCGCAGTTGCCGAGACAATAGACCTTTTCCAGGGTAAAGCGTTTATCTCTTGAAACGCCGCTCAGTTTGCAGCCCAACTTTTCTTCAAGCACGGCGAGCGATTTTTCGCAGTGGGTTGCCAGGCAGGAATCGCCAAGACAGAAGCGAAGAATGTGGCGCCCGGGCGGATGGGTCCGCAGGTCGTGATAAAAACTCAGGACGCCCGCCACGTCGCTGTCCGTAACGCCAAGCGCGGCTGCGATTTCCGGAATCTTGCCTCGGGGCACGTAACCGATCGCTTCCTGGATTTTTTGAAGCGTGGCGAGGATGTTCGGTGGCGATGACTTGTGCTGTTGAAGAACCGTGGCGACATCAAGCATGGGGTTTCATCATCACTCGCTCGATATTTCATGTCAAGCGTGAGAGGCGCGGCGGGCGGCGGCGGGCGCGCGACAAATTTGGCGGCCGCGTTTTTGATCTTGCCGAACATGAAACCAAGCGTTACGCTTGTCCGAGAAGGAGAGTCCCGATGAGCCTGGAAATTACCATCGAATACTGCGCGGTTTGAAACTATGAACCGAAAGCCGTCGGTCTGACGGAAAAACTTCTGGCTCTCAAGCGGAGGATCGGCTCACTCCAACTCATTCCTTCTGGCGGAGGCGTCTTTGAGATTAGCGTCAATGGAAAAAAGATTTATTCCAAGAAGGAAACCGGCAACTTTCCGGAAACCGATGCCATTCTCAAAAGCATCGAGGCGATGGTTTGATCTTTTTTCGTCTTCCTTCCTCCAGTTCCTGACCACGACGAGAACGAGAAAGAAAGTTTGGAGAGTGAAGGGTGCCTGGTGGCCCTCGCGGTCTTCAAAACCGCTGTCGTCCTGTTTTACAGGGCGAGGTGGGTTCGATTCCCACCCTCTCCGCCGCTTTTTTCCTCCTCGTTTTGGTTGTTACCATCGAGGACAAGAACGAGGAGAAAAGAAGAAAGGGGGTGGTGATCATGACGCGAGAACGGATTCTTAAATTAACGTCTCTCTCTTCCTGCGCCGGGTGAGCCTCGAAACTCAGCCAACAGGCTCTGGCGCGGGTTCTGCGTCAGCTTCCCGATTTGCATGATCGAAATCTGCTCGTTTCCGCGGGCGATGATGCCGGCGTCTATCGCATCAGCCGCGATCGCGCGTTGGTGCAGACGGTGGATTTTTTCACACCCATCGTGGACGACGCTTTTGCCTACGGCCAGATCGCCGCGGCCAATGCGCTTTCCGATGTTTACGCCATGGGCGGGCGACCGATCACGGCCATGAACCTGATGGGAATTCCATCCGACAAGGTTCCCCCACCCATCATCAACCGGATTCTCCAGGGGGGCGCCGCCAAATTGAAAGAAGCCCGATGCGTCCTTGTCGGCGGTCATACCATCCGCAATCCGGAGCCTATTTATGGACTGGCCATTACCGGCATGGTTTCGCCCCGTCGCGTGCTGATCAACGCCGCCGCCCGCGCGGACGATCTCCTGGTGCTGACCAAACCTCTCGGAACCGGCATTATCACCACGGGCATCAAACGGGGTATGACCTCCCGTTTGCTTCAGAAAAAGGTCATTGATCTCATGGGCCGGCTCAACACGGCTGGCACGGAAGTTGCGGAACGCGCGCTTGCCCGGGCGGGGACCGATGTGACCGGCTTCGGTCTTCTTGGTCAGCTTGGTTCGCTCTGCCGGACCAGCGGGGTTGGCGCGGAAATTTTCGCGAATCGCGTTCCTGTCATCAGTCCGGAGGTTCTCGTGCTGATTGCGCGCGGGTGCGTGTCGGGAGGCAGCCGCGAAAACCTGGCCGCCGCAAATCTAATCGTTGAATGGAACCACGCTAGCGACGGGTTCAAGACGATTCTCACCGACGCCCAGACCAGTGGCGGCCTGCTTTTGTGCGTTCCCCCGCGCAATTGGACGGCTGTTCAAAAAGTTTTGAAACGTCACCGCACTCCATGCGCCGCCGTGATCGGACGGATCATCCGCTCGGCCAAGCCAAGGATCCGTGTGATGATTTAGCCGCAAAGAAGCGCAAGAAAAACTCAAGCCAGCGCCAGCAACATCTCGATGGCATCCCGGTTCGGATGGTCGAAGGAACCCAGGGCATTCAAGGGTTTTAAGCCTTTGCAAAAGGCTCGACTGCGGAAAGATATTTCAATCTCTGGACATGCTGTTCCTCTCCCCATGAGGTCCTAATTTTTTTTGGCCAGCTCAACCACAGATGCCGCCGGGCCCGCGTCAGCATGACATAAAAAACGCGCGCTTCCTCCTCGGAATAACCGGCCCACGGAGCAACCAGGCACGGCAAGGCCACCGCCTCGAATTCCAGCCCCTTGGCGCCATGGGCCGTCAACAACCGGACATGATCCGGCTCGGTCTCGAACATCATCTCCCTCCGGCTCAAGGCAACTTTTTCCAGAAAAAAAGAAATGGAAAGATTGCCCTCCCGCTTTTTCCCGAGGAACTGGGCGACCTCGGCCAGGTCTTCGACATTTTTTGCGCGCGCGGGATTCGAGCGGTAATCATGCCCCCCGGCGGTCTCCCGCAACAATTGCCAGACGGCGGAAATCAGGTCGGCGACCGAGGCGCATTCCGCCTCCTTTGCCGAAGCCTTTTCAAACAAATCGGTCGCTTTGCGCAACGCCATATTCAGCTCGCCGTTGATTTCGGAAATGATCTTCAAACGGGCCGGCTGGCTTTCCATCAAACGCGGTACCAACCGCTCGAAAACCGCCAGACACATTCGCGCGTCGGTCTCCGCGTGATGCGCGCCGACCGCCCCGATCCCCGTCGCTTTCGCAACGGTTTCCAGCCTCAAACCGGTGAGTTCCTCGCGCCCCAGAACCGAGTGGGCCAATGGCATCGTGTCAAAACAACGAGGAAAATTCGGTTGCAACCCAAGACGCAACGCGTGGCTGCGCAGCATGCGCAGGTCGAATTCCACATTGTGACCCAAAATCACCTCGCCCGGTTCGAACTTCAATCCGCGTTCAAAAACCTCCCGGGGATCTTTTCCATGGTCCGCTAGAAATTCGTCGGTGCGGCCATGGATATGGATGCTTTCACCCACCCCACCCGAAGGATGAAGCCATTCAACCAGACAACGGCCGGGTTCCGGATGAATGCGCGCAAACTGGATAACTTCGGCGGCGGACGGATCCAGACCGGTCGTTTCGGTGTCCAACGCAACGAGCAATCCCTTTTTCCACGCCTCAAGGAGCGGCTGCAGAGGATCCCCTTTCGCGCCGCGCGTCAAATAACCAAGATGAAGTCCTGTTCCCTGACTTTCCTTTTCAAGCGCTTCAAGCGCGCCGGCTTTTGCGCCAAACCGTTTCAATAGGCGCAAAATAGGATGACGACGAAAGGGAGAGGCCAGGTGCTCCAGGATAGCCGTCACATCCTTGATTTCCTGCCGCTGAAAAAAATTGAACATCTCGGGCGCCAGATGGGGGATCCCCGCCTGCTTGAAGGCGCTTGAAATTTCCGTAAGCGCGCGGTTCTGACGGGTCAACACGGCAATCCGCGCGGGAGGAATCCCCTCACGAATCCATTGCGAGACCCGTCCAACCACCGCCTCAATTTCAGATGTGGAGGTGTCAAAGGCGGCGAGAACAATCGCTCCATCCGCCGAACCCCCGGCTGCCGAGGGAAAAGGATCCCCGCTGGGAATGAAGTCCCGGCGAACGGCGTTGGACGCGTCAATGATCGTCTGCGAAGAGCGATAATTGAGCCGGAGAGAAATCTTTTTCGGACGAAATTCGCGCTCGAACGCTTCCATCACCTGGCGCGGCTGCGAAAAACGCCATTCGTAGATCGTTTGGTGCATGTCGCCAAAAAATTTCAAACAGCTTTTGCCGCCGGCAAGCGCGGCGATGATCCGGTATTCGATCAGATTGATGTCCTGAACCTCGTCCACCAGGATCCACCGGTAACGCGCCTGCCAGCGTTCTCGGGCGTCCGGATGCGTCCGAAACAAATGAAAAGTCCGCGCAATCAGACCGGTAAAATCCACGTTGCCGTCGCGATGAAGCGCGTCGCGATACATCCGAAAACAGAATGGCATGGGACCGGCCGCGCGCGTGGGGGACTCCGCTTCATGGGTTTCGACCAGAAAATCGAACACAAACTTTTCGTAGTCGTTCAGCGCTTCCCGCGACTTGTTTTTGAAATGCTCCACGCGGTCCGCGGGCGGAACGAATTCCCAAAGCAGTTCCTTCGATTCATCCTCATCCAAAATCCCGAAATCGGGAGGCAGATCGGCCAGACGCCCTTCCTCCCGCAAAAGGCGCGCGCACAAACCGTGCAGGTTGAAAAGATGCACCCGGTGGCTTTCCCGCGGCAGCGCCTCCGCCACCGCCGCTCTCATCGCTTCCGCCGCGCGATTGGTGAAGGTAAGCCCCAGGATCTGTTCGGGCTGGATCCCGGACTCGATGGCCCGGCGGATGGAAGCCGCTGCCGCGCGCGTCTTGCCCGTTCCCATCGGCGCCAGCACCAGCAGCGAATCATGCACCGCCTCGATCACCGCGGACTGGTCGGGATTGGGAAAGGACACGGACCATTCCATATCACAAAATCCCCGTCGGGCGCGAAATATTCCGCCGCAAAGAGCTTGGGAACAGGCTTCTCAGCCCTTTTTCTTCATTCGCTTCAGTCTGCCGCGGATATCAGTCAAAATGGACGCAAGCTCAGCACGGTCGGAATCCAGAATGTGGGGCGCAAGAATATCCAGGAAATACTGATCATCTCGATTCGTGCGTGTCAGGAGTTGGGTGATGTCTGCTTCATAAATGGCAATACGATCATGATCGAATCGACGATAGAGGCTCGGCAGGGCAAAAAGTTTCAATAGAACAAGGCCTTCAAGAGTGGCCGTGGGCAGTTTGCCAACTTGATAATCCATCGGAATGGCGAATTGTTGGGTGACCTGGAGAAAAAGAGGGTGCTCCGCGAATAAAACGTCCACCCGTAAATCGCGAAAGCATCCATAAGCAAAAAGATCAGTCCGCTCACGGATCTCGAGTTCAGGGATATCACCCAGACGGTGAGCTGAAATAATCAAGTCGAGGTCTTCCGTGTTGCGGCCATGGACATGCCGTAGGAGGGCAATTCCGCCAACGACAACAAAGGAAATCCGCCTGCTCTCCAGTAATCTGAGAAAATCGGTAACCAGATCGAAATAGTTCGCGCTCATGGAATTTCCCCATGTAGCGGGATTGGCGCTGTGCGCCAAGGCGATAATCCTTCCGGGATGGGGCAAAGTCGGCATGATCCTGCTCAACAGCAGCATCCCAGAAAACACTTCGGATTGCAAATGACCTTTGAGGTGTCGTCAATAACTTTGCTTCGAGGATTGCCAGCGGCGAAAAAGTTCGGCCTCTTCTTGGGGAAAATAGGCGGTGGGTGAGACCGCGCCCGTATAGTTTTGATAAAGCCGCATAAAGGCCTTTGGTTCCCGTTCGAACAGCTTTTCCAGGTTCTCTTCTCCGCGCGTCAGCCGCTCGAACCGCAGTTTTTTCACCAGCAAACCGGTCATCAAAAGACCGTCATCGGAAATCCCTTCCAGCCATTCGCGCTCCCCGGGTCCAAGGTTGGATGCGTCGGCGAGCGATTTTCGAAGCGCGGTCACCGGATCATCCGCGAACAAAGCCGCGAGCAAAAGCCGTTGAACATCCTTCAGCATGATCGCCCATCGAAGAAAATCCGCCGCGCCCGCCTCACCTCTTCCCTCAAATGAGGCGCATCCTTTTCTGTCAGCGTTCCATTCAGGCGTTCAACCACCACCCCGCGCAGATTCGGACACCGCGGGCGCGCACGGGTAAACGCCTCCCAAACGGGTTCCGGCACCGGCCCGTCATGCGTGTCCAGACGCAGCACACGCCCCGACGGCAGCCAGCCGGGCTCGCTCTCGCTGCCGCCCGACAGGTGAATTTCAATCACGCGCGACAAATCAATGGCATCCAGATATTCATGGAGCGACACGCCGTTGTTCAGACACTGCGTATAGGCATTGTGCAGATCCAGCAACAGCCACGCGTCGCCGGCGGCGCAGAGACGATTCCAAAAAGACGGCTCGTCGCGGACATCGCCAAATCCGAAATAACTGACCTGGTTTTCGAAACCAACGGCCGCAATGACCGGTTTCAACAACGACAGTCGCGAAGCCACCACGCGAACCGATTCCTCCGTTGCCGGCAACGGCAGGGGAAGCACAGCCTTCAAATTTCCGTCGCTCACCCACCCCAGATGTTCCGTATACCAGAGGAAACCGAAACGCGCATGATCGTCGCGAATTCGCGCGAGCCAACAATCGAGACGACGGGCTTCCTTTTCATCATCCGCCGCCGTGCCGGGTGACAATCCCAGTCCATGCGCCACAAACGGTTTGCCCGATCGCTTTTTGAATTCCTCGAATACCCGCGCCCATGGCGATGAGACCAGATTGCCCGTGTCATCCAGCCGCCACAAGGTTTCGGGCGAAACCTCGAAAAAATCCGCCTCTTCCTCAATGATTTCGCGGCTGAGAGCCAGATACTCGCGGTCCGGATGCAGCGCCCAACCGACGCCAAGCGCCTTCATGGACGGGTCCCGGTCACAAACTGCAAAAAATTTCGCGCGGCGACGCTTATCGCCATCATGCCGCAGGCCACGATTATTTCCCCTTCTCCCGCAATTCCACAGCGTCCCCCGCAACCGCCGCCGGCGGTCTTCAGAAACTCGCGCCGATGCATGGTCCGGTTCATGAAGCCAGCATGTTCAAAAAGATTCTCGACGCCGGCCGGATCACGCCCATTCCGCAGGTCGGACAGGGATCGCGAAGCGGCGCCACAAATCCGTAGGGCAATCGAGGACCCGGTTTGTCCACCGGCGCCGCCGCAAACCGTTTGTCAAAAATCCCGCCAATGCGCGTCCGCACCTCGGGATCTTTGCTCGCCAACCATGCCTGAACCAGAAGCGCGGTGGCTTGCGGCGCAATTTCAAGCAGATCGCGGGACGCGGCCTCCCGCGCCCGGTATTCCTCGGAACCCAGTTCCGCTAGCGCCTTGTCGGCCCTGGCGCAAACCGCCGCGCCCAGCGCCTTGCGCTGCGTCTCCACGGAGGCGCAAAGCCGTTTTCCATCTTTGCCGTGAAGGAGAAGAGACATGGCATCCACAAATTTTCCGCCAAACAACCCTCCCTCAAAGAAACGTTCATCCAATACCTCGCCTTCCGCGCTGAGACACAACACGCTGCCGTCCGGTTTGTGTTTTGGAAAATGTTTTGCCGCCGCGTCTCCAACCAGGCAGACAAACACCGCTTCGCAAAAAATCCTGCGCGCCGCCTGATCACCCGACACCAGAAGAATGGAAAGATCGTTCACAATCCAAGCATAATTTTCCTGGGAGAGGAGAATAGCCAGAACCAGTTTGCCCTCCTGTTTCGCCTGCTCCAGCGCTTCCTTCAGGAAATCCTGAGGCTGCCTCAAAGATATCCGCTTTGCCAGAAGAGGCATGGTCAACAAAACCGAGGCCGCCGCCATGGTCTTCAAAAATGCGCGACGAGTCCCGGAAGGGATCCGTTTCTCCCCTTTCAATGAATCATCCCCGAATGGAGTCATGCTCATTTCAGGCATGGCTATCGCACCCCAGGTTCCGGCGATGACGGGCAATGAAACGATAGATCGGGCGCGCTAGCAGGAGCGTCCCCGGAATTCTGAACAAAAGCAAGCACCACCGCCAGCGGGGCAGGGCTTCCAGAATGTGCGGCGCGGCGTCCGCGCCGGAATAAAACCGGTTGTCCGGAAAAATCACATACATGGCCCGGAGACAATCCTCCTCGCGAATCTGGGGAAGGCGCTCCCGGCGTTCGTTGGATTGGCAGGTCATCAATCGGATCTGCCCCTTGACGTCATGACGATGCACCCATTCCGCCCATCCCTGACAGAAACCGCATTCGCCATCATAAACCAGTGTCAGATCGCTCACAACCGGAGTCTAACCTGTTTTTCTCGTTTCGCCAAATCCTAATCTTAATCCTAATTGACAACACCGGATGCTCCAGGGCCGGGTCGGCGGGTTCGCCGATGTTTTTCAATGGAGAAGATTCAAGAGTCTTTATACGCGCATGACGGGAGAGACGCTGAGTCTGGCTCGGTTCAAAACGCTCAAGGCGCTGGCGTACAAACTGGCCAAGGCCGCCTGGCACGTGATGACCCACGACCAGGATTTTCATCCACAAGAACAGGGTTGAAAAGGGCTTCGGCGTTACGCCCTTTTTTGCGCCATCACGATCAGGCTCCCCCGCCAGGGAGGAACAAGAAGCGTGACCCAACGATGGAGACGCTCACGCTCCATGCAATCGCTGTAATGCGCCTGACGGATCGCAAACCCATTCTTTTCCAGCAAACCAGCTACCTCGCCCATGGTATATTCGCGAATGTGCGTGAGATATTCGGTGATGTTTTCCGAAACAACGCCTTCTGGAAAAGACTCTAGAACATTCCGTCCCACAAACAATTTCAACACGTTGGTCAGACGCGCGACATTGGGCGTGGTGAGCAAGAGCAAACCGCCGGGAACCAGAAGGCGATGAAGCTCCTGAAAAACGGCGGATGGTGATAACCGTAAATGCTCAAGCACTTCGGAAAATACAATCGCGTGCCAGCTCGCATCGGCAAAAGGAAGCGGCTTCACTCCAAGCGCACCAGGATGAACCATCACGCCGTGTTGGCGCGCAAAAGCGCAGTAAACGGGGATGTTTTCCGGTAGTTCCAGTCCTTCGCATTTCCAATCCCCCTCCTGCAGCAACACGGCGAGAAATCCGTAAGCAACCCCGATATCCAGCAGTCGCGCGCCTTCGTGAGATGGAGAGGGCAGCATGGCGGCAATCTCAGCGAAGCGAGGCCATTCTTTCCGGAGATATTGGAGAACGGATTCCGAGATGACCGTTTTTCCCCGGTAATCCCGCGACGGATTTTTGTAGAGACGGGGAATTTCCGCTTCGAAGGTTTCCAGCCGTTCCAGGGACTGTTGGGGGGAGATCATCCGCACAAGGTTTCGCAACTCCGTGTTGCTTGAGCAATCTCTTTTCTTTGTAACGATCGTTACAAAGAAATGCATATTTGTTATAATGAGCGGGAGTGGGTGGCCGTCTTCAAAAGCCCAAAAGCCATGGGAAACGAATTCTTCATTGCCGGCGGCCGCGTTTTTCATTATCATGCACGGATGCAAGAGATGTTTTGGAAAATCCGTGGGCGGATTCGCCGACTTTCAAGGCGGCTTCAGCGAGCCACCCGCTGAGTTTGTTCAAAAAAAATATTGCGTTCAGGATAAAACATC